>JGI12635J15846_10002171_pt1 | contig 17158 bp, 20 predicted proteins | sample BlaSpr_A8_OM2_M2_FD_15846 | JGI IMG/M metagenome (IMG submission 15846) | reverse complement strand
TGGGAAAAAGCCGATCGCGCGGATTGTCGCGCAAGCCGTTAGCGGCGTCGAACCGAAGTGGGTGATGATGGCGCCGGTGGATGCCGTCGAAAAGTTATTGAAGAAAACCGGCTGGGACCGCGACCAAGACGTCGACCTTGTCGAACTCAACGAAGCTTTCGCCGTCGCAGCCATCGCCGTTACGCGGCAGCTCAAGCTCAACCCCGAAAAGGTTAACGTCAATGGTGGCGCGGTAGCACTCGGCCATCCTATCGGTGCGAGCGGCGCGCGCATCCTCGTCACGCTGCTATATGAATTGCAGCGCCGCAACTTGAATCGCGGCATCGCCGCCCTCTGCCTCGGCGGCGGCAACGCCGTGGCTCTAGCCGTCGAACGCTTCTGAAGGCACTTGCCGGCATGAAATACTGTCCTCTTTGCGCATCGGAATACCGTCAAGAGTCCGAACTCTGCTCTGCGTGCGGAGCCACGCTTGTGGCTTCTCTCAAAGACGAGCAGGTGCGTGCAAATCCGCCGCGCCTCTTGTGGATTGGCCGGGATTCGCTGGAGTTTGATCTCGTCGCGGGCGCCCTTCACGATGCGAACATCCCCGCACTTGTGGAAGAGGGACCAACGGGGATACTGCAGAAATTTCTCAAGTCGGAATCGCAGATTTGCGTTCTCCAGAACGATTTTGAGCGCGCTTTGGAGGTTGCGACAGCAGCGGTCGCCGGCCGCGGCGATGGTCACGGGGCTAGCCAAAAGTGCCAGCAGTGCGGCGCCGATTGTTCCGCTTCGTTGACGGAGTGTCCCGCCTGTAAGGCCACATTGATTGTGGAGCGCAAGGTCGAAAGAGAGAACTCCGCGTCAACAGAAGCGGCGATTCCACCGGAGTCAAAATATTGTCCGCTCTGCGCCGCAGAATTTCCAGCAACTTTCGGGCGCTGCACCGTTTGTGGCGTCGAATTGGGCGGAGAGCCGCTTAGCGAACGCGCCAAGAACGATCGGCTCGTGGTCATCTGGCGAGGCGGAGATCCGGTAGCCATAAGTGAAGTCGTCAGTATTCTGCGCGGGGCCGCAATCCGGCACCACGTGGAATCTACCCATGATTATTTGGTCTTCGGATTAGCCATGCCCCGGCCAAAGTATGTGGTGCGTGTTCTGCAGGGTGATGCCGAGAAGGCCAGAGAGCAACTGGCTGGCATCACCGAAAGTCCATTCTTTGGGGCCGAAGCGTCGTCAGGCTTTCCTGAAGAAACCGGGCCGGTGACGCAACGAACCCCGAATCCGTGGAATCTGGCGGCCGCGACGGTGGAAATTTGGGCAGGCGAAGACCCGGGTTTGGCGCAATTGCTCGAAGATTGTTTGCGGGAGAATCAGATAGGTCTCCGCCTCGAACGCAGAAAACCGCAGACAGTTCATCTCTTGGTGATGCGCTCGGACGAAGCCCCGGCGCGCGAAATCATCCGCGAAGTTCTGGAAGCTACGCCCCCTGCCTGAGACTTTTGATTACTCCCTTTGGTTTGAAGGCTCCGCTAGATGGAATTTTGGGGCGAAACTTCAGCAACGTCCGCTGCTGCTTTCAGGTCGTTGCCGCAATAGGGGCAAAACTTGTCGGTTTCGGCGACTTCGCGCTTGCACTGCGGGCACGAGGGATGCAAGTTGCATTTGCAGTTGGGGCAGAAGTTGAAGCGCGCGCCCACGCTGTTTCCGCATTGCGGGCAGGGATAGGGCAGCGGCTCGCGCATCAGGAAGTAAATGACAAAACCGATGAACCCCCACGCCGGCAGGAGAATAATCACCAGAATCGTCCACAGAGCAGCGCTCATTCCGCGGCGCGAGGCATCGCGGTTCACGTAGGCGAATAAGAAAATAATGATCGCCAGGCAAAGACTTACCGCGGTGACGATTCCTGCCAACGCTAACGATGCCAGCGCCGGATTGTCCCGCAATTCCCAAGGGAACATTTCATTCCCGTTGGGATTGTGTGCCTGCGCTAGATTCACGGGAATGGCGATCACCAGTGCAAGTACGTAAAGGATGGCCACCAGCGCCATCAGCCAGCGCGGAATAATCCGAAACTCCTCCCAGAACCGGAGGTTTTCCTTTTTTCGGCGCAAGCGGATGAGCCGCTTCCGCTCGTTGAATGAACCTGACACGCGCTGTGAATAATCCGACATCCCTTTCCTCTCTCTCCACTCGTCCGGGTTAGCTTCCCTGGCTCATCCAATCGGGCTCGCCGCCTCTTCGCGAATTTTCCATCAGCAGGACCGCTGCGGCAAAGAGCGCGGGAATCGTCCACCACAAACCGAAGCCGAGCGCCCATACCAGTTTCGGAACGCCGGTGCGCTCGCCGAACCACGCGAAGAGCCGCCAGACGTAAGGTGCGCTGGCGATGCCGAAAGCCCACGAGAGCGCGCAGGCCAACCACAGTGCCCGGCGCTTCGGCGCTTGCTCGCGCAATTCCTGGGCGCGCAGGCGCACGCGAAATTGTGTGCGGCTGGCAAGCCCGCGGGGGAGGGGAATTGCCGCCGTGCGCAACCCGCGCAGCGCTTCATCCGTTTGGCGCGCGAGCTCGGCGCAACACGTGCAATCCTGCATATGTGCGGTGAGCCAATCGCGCTCGGCTTGCGAGACGCCTTCGACGCGCTCCTGCGCGACCAATTGTTCGGCGCGAGCGTGAGATTCCTGGTTCATGCGGCGCCTCCCTGGAGCGCTCCGCGTAGTGCTTCGAGGCCGCGGTACAGGCGCGATTTCACTGTGGAAAGGGGAATGCTGAGCACTCCCGCCATCTCGTCGATCTGCAATTCCTCCTGGAAGCGCAGCACGAGCACCTCGCGATAAATCGCGGGGATTTTCTGCAGCGATGCCTGGACGGTTTCTTCATTTTCCTGGCTGAGGATCTGGTGCAAAGGCGAGGGTTCATTTTCGTTCGCGAGCTGCAGGGGATGTTCCTGTTCGGGATCCGTCAGGGTATCGAGGCTCTGGGGTTTCCTTGACCGCTGCCAATCGATGACCAGGTGCCGCGCGATGGCGAAGAGCCAGGCTTCGAATTTCGACTTGCCATCGTACTGGTGTCCGCGCTCGAGCACGCGAATCCAGGTTTCCTGAAAAAAATCTTCGGCGCGCTCCCTGCTTCCGGAAACGTACACCAGGTAGCGGAAAAGCCGATATTGATACTGCTCGATCAGGCGGTCGAGCAGATCGGGGTCGCGCTTCTGCAGGCCACGCGCGATGGTCTTCGCTTCATCGCTCATCAGCGTAGAAAAGAGCAGGTTTGGACCGGGTATGGCGGGGATCCCAAAGAAACCGGACCGTTGTGGGGTCACGCATGAGATTGAGGCGCTCATTCTAACGGGTATACGGAGGTGAAGGGAGAAAAGACTCAGGCAGATCGGCCGAAGGATGCGCACGGAGCTGAGAGGCGAGCTCTTCTCCGGTAGCAGATGGAAAGGGTACCCCCCCCTTGTTTCTTGCGAAAGAGTGCGGAAACGCTTGAAAACAAAAGAGTTGAGCTTTACGCGAGTGCAAAGAACTGCAAAAGAGCGCGCAAGTAAATGTGAAAAGAAAGGGGATAGCAGATGGGAAAGTGGGAGAGCGGGATCGCGCTGAATTGGAACGATTGGGCTGGCGGCTATCTTCGCCGGCCCAGTCGCGAGTTCGAGATGTAGTAGACTCGGCGCGCTATGTACTGCCCACAATGCAAAGCAGAGTACCGGCAAGGGTTTACTCGATGCGCCGACTGCGACGTGGAATTGGTGCATGAGCCGCCACCAGTAGCGCATGGTTTGGGCGCCACAGGCGAAGCGAGTTCGCATGCCGAAGACTCGGAGGATCCTTTTTGCTCCTTTTGGCGGGGGGATGACCCGCGCATTCACGCCGAACTCTGCGAACTGCTCACCGAGGAAGGTATTCCCCACAAGACAGTGCGGCGCGAGGATCATCTCTTTAACCTGAACACCAAGAGCGCCTTTCAGATCGGGATCCCGTTTTCGCAATTTGAGAAGGCGGAAGCCGCGATCAAGGATGCTTATGGAACGGAGGAAGAACAGGAGGATGCCGCTCGACTCCTGCCTTATCGAAAGGGATACGCGCCAGCAGTTCGAGGCACACTTGCCTGGCGGCCGTTGGCGAAGGGATTTACCCGAACGGAAGACGGCCAGAGCGAAGAAACCGAGAATGATGGGACAGGGGTTCTTGAAGAGGCCGCTGCGGAGGAGGACTCCGAGAACCGGCAGCCGGACTGGGATCCAACGAATTGGAATCCGGAAGACGCCACGATCGAAGTGTGGCACGGCGAGGAGTCTTATCCCGGAGAGATGATCGAGATGGCGCTGCGGGAAAATCAAATTCATGCACGCTTCGAAAGAGGGGAAGGGAAAAATACAATTTTCGTTCTGCCCGAAGATAAAATGCGCGCACGTGAAATAGTGATAGAAGTAGTGGAAGGCGCTCCGCCGGAGTAGGATTTTCGCAATGGCTCATTCGAAACAAGCAGCGCTGGGCTTTCGCGCCCACTCCGGCTGGACCGCGCTTGTGGCAGTCTCCCTCGAAAAAGGCGTGCCAATCGTGCTGGCGCGGCAGCGCGTCCATCTCGTTGAAACGTTTACATACGAATTCCGGCAGCCCTTTCATACCGCAGAAAAAATGCTGCAGGGGCCGGCTCTCGAGTTCATCGAACGAGTCCGGGATGAGGCGAAGCGGCTGGCGTATCGCGCCATTCAGGGGCTGCAAAGTGAGTTGCAAAAACAGGGCATCGCACTGAAGAGTTGTGGATTACTTCTCGCGTCAGGGAGGCCGCTTCCTGCGCTCGACAAGATTCTTGCTTCGCATGCGCTGATACACACTGCGGATGGTGAACTCTTCCGCGAAGCTCTTCTCCATGCCAGTGCTCGTTGTGGTCTCCGCGATTTCAGAGTCAAAGAGCGAGAACTCTTGGACCGCGCCGGGCGAGCCTTCCGTCTCAAGCCTGCTGACATCAGGCGTCGCGTCACCGAATTGGGGCGCTCACTTGGCTCCCCGTGGTCGCAGGACGAAAAGTTCGCCACCATGGCCGCATGGCTTGCGTTGGGTGCTTCGCGGAAAAGCGGCGGTAAAACGAGAACGTGAAACGTGGCGCAAATCTGGATCGTGGGTCAATTCCCGGAAACGCCGTAATCCACCAGGCTGGAATTTTTTACGGCAAAGCGCTACGGCCGACTGCTCAAGAGCTATTTCCCAGAATGCCGTTATCGGGAGCAGAATGGCCGCCGCATCTGCCGCCTCGATTCGCAATACATCACCGAACCCTTGCAGCGCCTCGGATTTGGCAATTCATAACCACACAGTTATGATTTAGAAATGCAGGCCGCAACAAACGATGTTTTCAAAGCCCTCGCTGACCCGACCCGTCGCGCGATCTTCGAGCGCCTGGCCCGCGACGGGGAGCAGACCGTACATGCCTTGACTGATCGTGCAGGCGTGTCGCAACCGGCAGTTTCCAAGCACTTGGGCGTTCTGAAGCTTGCCAGGCTGGTACGGGACAGACGCGAGGGACGCGAGACCCACTACAGCGCCCGGCCGCAAGCTCTGGCGCCCCTGATCGACTGGATGAGCCACTATGGCGCCTTCTGGCGCGACCAGTTTGATCGTCTCGAATCTTCATTGAAAAGGATGGACCAATGACCAAACCTGCCGGCCATGCGTTCCCTCTTCGTCGAACGGGTCATAATGCCGGGCCGCCTCGTCCCATACCTCGCCCGCTACCGGGTCCGCCCGATCGCTGAAGAGCCGGGACTTGCAGCCTTGATCCTCTCAATTACCACCACCAACGTGTTCAACCGCTTCGTTGGCACCAGGCAGGTGGCGGGCGTGTGGAAGCCGTAAAGGAGGCCGCTTGTGCTCTGCGTGAACAGCTATAAACAAGACTACATTGACGAATGCCGCTCAAGAATGGAATCGCAGCTCGTGGCCTACAAAACCTTGCTTGCCGCAGCGAAAGCAAAAACAGGCACCGGTAATGCGGCTTTTAACTCAGCCGTTGGTTCGCTGTTCTTCAACAACCTGGTCGTGGTCTTGGATGGCTTCTTCGCTCATCGAAGCAGGACACTCGAGGGAAAGGATGGCAATCCTCTGAATGAGTTTCGGATGATCGGTACTTCGCTCCTGCGAAACCACGGGGGTGATGTGTGCAGACAAGACGATCAAATATAGTCCGGAGAAATCGGTCGTGAAGTTGAAAATTGGCGATGAGATCAAGCTGACTGAATCGGCTTTCGTTGCCCTCTTCAAAGCGTTCTTTGCTGAAATCGAAGCCAAGTTCATGTAGCCGAACAGGGTTTGGGGTACATCGCGTGACTATGCGCGACATGCCGGTTGCGGATTGGAAATATGAAATGCCAAGCCGGTCATATTCTCGAAGCGCTTGTTGCCCGATGCGGCGAGCGAACGTCTAAGTCTGCGGAACATCAAAGGCGATCAGCAAAAGTTCGCCACGCTCGCCGCGTGGCTCGCCTTGTCGGCAAGATCCACCGCGGCTTTCAGAGCGAGCTAGCCTTAATTTGTAGTAGTCTCCTGCTCGAGAATGTTCTGTCCATTGTGCAAGTCCGAGTATCGCCTGGGATTTTCCCCCTGCAGTGATTGCCACATTCCGCTCGTCGCAACGCGAGAGGAGGCAGCAGTTGTCGAGGTGGTTCGTCTGTGGACCGGCGATGCCAGGAAACAATTCGAGGGCATCCTTGACGCGCTCCTCAACGCCGGTATTCCGTTTTGTTCCATGGAAACAGTGAAAAGGCAAGCCTGGCCCTGGATTTCAATAATATTGTTCCAGTTCATGAAGCCGCGCCCCACGTTTGAATATCGTATTGATATTCTGCATAGGGTCGCGATCGAGCAGACGCTGCTTTTCCCAAAACAAAAAACGAAGATGACTATGATGACGAAGACAGCTGAAGCCTTGTCTCGATTGACCTGTTCAACTTACGCGTGTTCCTCTTTGTACGGAATTGATGGAGACGGGGAATGTTGATGGATGCAATCAAGACGGTAGCGGTGCTGGGCGCGGGGACGATGGGGAACGGCATTGCGCACGTCTTCGCGCGGTCGGGATACAAGGTGATTTTGCGAGACGTGGAGCAACGCTTCCTTTATCGTGGGATGGAGACGATCGGGAAGAATCTCGACCGGGAGATTAAGAAGGGAAAGATTGCGGAGGCGGAGAAGGGAACAGTTCTTGGGAGACTGCAGCCTGTGACGGAAATGGCGGCGATTGCCGTGGCGGATTTTGTGGTTGAAGCGGTGCCGGAGAAAATCGAGATTAAGCGGGCGGTGCTTGGCGAAGCGGACGGGATTCTCCGGCCCGAGGTCATCATTGCAAGCAATACATCGTCGATTTCCATGACCGCACTGGCGGCGCTGACGAAGCGACCGGACCGTTTTGTGGGGATGCACTTCATGAATCCGGTGCCGGTGATGGTGCTGGTGGAAGTGATTCGCGCGCTGCAGACGAGCGACGGTACTTTCGAAACAACGATGAAGCTCGTGGAGAAGCTGGAGAAAAAGCCGGTGGCCGTGAACGACGCGCCTGGGTTCGTTTCGAATCGTGTGCTTATGCCGCTGATCAACGAAGCGGCTTACTGCGTCATGGAGGGCGTGGCCACAGCAGAGGCCGTCGACGCGGTGATGAAGATGGGTATGAACCATCCCATGGGACCGCTGGAGCTTGCCGATTTCATCGGCCTGGACGTTTGCGCGGATATCATGCATGTCCTGCAGGAAGGGCTTGGCGATCCGAAGTATCGCGCGTGCCCGCTGCTCAAGAAATATGTGGCGGCGGGGTGGCTTGGACGAAAATCCGGNCGGGGTTTTTTCAGCTATGAGCAATGATTTCTTTATCTGGGGCCCGCTCTGAAGGGCAACTCTAAGCCCGCGGAGCCTGGGGGCAGTTTCCAACCAAATCGTGGTGCGTAACCAAGAGATAATCTGATGGGCTAAGTTTTGTGGCGGGCAAGTGCCGCGCGAGGTATAGAGCCAATGAAATCCTACGTTTTCATACTGGTCATCGAGCCGGATAAATTCGAGGATTGCCGGGACGCCTGGCACGCCTCCTGTCCTGCGCTCAAAGGTTGCCACACCTGGGGCCACAGCATGAGAAAGCACTCGCGAACCTCCGTGATGCCATTGACCTTTACGTTCAGCACCTTCTCGAAGCCGGGCAGGCAATACCGGTGGATCAAGCCACCATCGAGCTGGCGGAGCCTGCCGTTCTTGTCAATGCATGACGCGTGTCCCACGCGGCCTGTCGGCTCGCCGATTCGATTCATACGGGCTTTGGAAGGCGACGGATTCGCGCTTCAACGAGTAGGTGGTAGTCATCGCATTTACCGGCACGCGGACGGGCGTCGTGTTGTGATGTCGTATCACGCTCTGAACGACGCATTTCCAATTGGCACTGGCACAATACGGGAGATGATCACGGACGCACGATGGCAGGATGGCGATACGTTGAGACCTGGCCTCATGGGATAGGTGAGCGTCCGCTCGTGAACAAGATCTATAAGCGAATAAAAGGCGAAAAATAGTGTTTGCTTTTTGTTCGCCATGGTGATACTTTGCTCCTCGCCGTTTTCAACAGGTGCTCCATGCGTGGTTTTTCGAACGCTGTTCTAAGCTGTCTGGAACGTGAGAGACTCGAAGAGGAACTCTCCGAGGCTCGCATCCGCGGTCGCAATCTATCCCGGCTGCGGCGGCTGACCTCGCCCGAACGGGCGACGTTGGATCAGCGCGAGCAGGCAGCTCAGACGCGGCTCAGGGACCACGACGCGGAGCACGGTTGTCAGCGGTAAGTGATTTTCAGGCAGTTTGAGGCCGACCGGCAATCGGGGATGGCGAAAAGATGAATCGAGTGGCAAGCTCCACACTTCGTTATGTCCTTGGACGAGGGCGATGCGCTTTCCCGGCGCAGAACCCAGGCTATCGGCCCCACAGGCCCAAGTTCCTACTTTCCTCCACCGAGGTGTGATATGACAGACGAAAAAGAAAAATTGCTCGCAGCAGCGATATCGCAGATTGAAAAAGACCACGGTAAGGGTGCGATCATGCGCCTGGGCAGCCGGGACATTCTGGTACCCGTAAGCGTAATCCCCAGCGGATGTCTCTCGATCGACGCGGCGCTGGGCGTCGGCGGCTTTCCGCGCGGGCGCGTCATTGAAATCTACGGCCCGGAATCCGGCGGCAAGACGACCATGACGCTGCACGTCATCGCCGAAGCGCAGAAGCTCGGTGGCCAGGCGGCTTTCATTGACGCAGAGCACGCGCTCGATCCGGTCTATGCGCGGAAGCTCGGCGTGGACGTGGACAACCTTCTGGTCTCGCAGCCGGATAACGGCGAGCAAGCCCTGGAAATCGCCGAAACGCTGATCCGCTCTGGAGGCGTGGACATCGTCGTGGTGGACTCCGTCGCGGCGCTAGTTCCCAAGGCCGAACTCGAAGGCGACATGGGCGATCCGCAAATGGGCCTCCAGGCACGGCTAATGTCGCAAGCGCTGCGCAAGCTCACCGGCATCGTTTCGAAGTCGCGTACCTGCCTGATTTTCATCAACCAGATCCGCGAGAAGATCGGCGTGATGTTTGGCAACCCGGAGACCACCACGGGCGGGCGCGCGCTCAAGTTCTATGCGTCCATGCGCGTGGATATCCGGCGCATACAGGCCATCAAGGAAGGCGATAAGGTCGTGGGCTCGCGAACGCGCGCGAAGGTGGTGAAGAACAAAGTCGCGGCGCCATTTCGCGAAGCCGAATTCGACATCGTCTACGGGGAGGGCATTTCGCGCGAAGGCGACCTGATCGATCTGGGCGTTGAAAAGGGCGTGCTGGAAAAGAGCGGAACGTGGATCAGCTTCGGCGGCGAGCGCATGGGCCAGGGCCGCGAAAACGCCCGTGTCTTCCTGAAGGAAAACAAGGACATCCGCGACAAGCTGGAGAACACGCTGCGGAAGAAGCTAGAAATCCCGGTGCCGGGCAATTCGAACACGGCTGGGGCTGGGGCGAACGGCCACGCGGCTCCTCCACAGGCGGAAAAGCCGCCCGTGAAGGCCACCGCGGCAGTCGCGGGCGCGGACGCGTCCAAAGCCCGTCCCGCGCGGTAACTCAAGGCGTTTTGATGGAATGTTTGCAAGAGGGCACGACGTACCTGCCCCTGCCTGTTTTCAGCGGGGCGAGTTGTAGGGAGAGAAATTTTCCCACTCGATCGGTGTGTAGGTATTTTTCAGCAGAGTTTCCAGCAGTTCCTTGTAAATGCCTTCGCCGTTCGAACTGTTGGTCATGATGACGATTCCGATCTTCGGGTCGTCGAAACACACGGTGTAATTCCGCCAGCCCTCATCGTGCCCTTCTTTGAAGAAGGCTTTGCCGTAGGGTGTCCAATACAGGCCCCACCCGAGCCCGTAGCTCAGCCGGATTGGCTTGTTTTCATCCGTCGTTTCCGAGGAGAGCGGCGGGAATTCGTGTTTCGAGAGAATCTGGATCTGTGGACTCAGCATGAGTTCCTTGGTTTCCTTGCGGAGTCCCTGACCTTGCAAAACTGCTTGCATGAACAAGGCGAAGTCGGCCGGCGTCGTTAGCATCGAGCCTGCGGAGTCAGCCCTCAATCGCCGTTGCGGTCCGAGAGAATTCTCCTGCTCGTCGTATCCATTCGCGTGATCACTTTCGAAGCGCAAACTCCAGACCATGCCGGTTCGGGTCATGCCGAATGGCTGGAAGACTCGTTCACGCATAAGGTCCGCAAGGGGCTTGTTCGTGACAGTCTCGACGATCAATTGCAGGAGAGCGATTCCTTCTCCCGAATAGGCAAACCGCGAGCCAGGCTCAAAATGAATATGCAACCTCCGGTCGTCATTAAATCTGCGCCAATTCGGAAATCCGCTCGTGTGATCGAGCAACATCCGTGCGGTGATTTTCTTGTAGCGCTCATCACCGGTCAGGTCGCGATAACCGCCATATTCGGGCAGAGGCTTCGGCAGGTATTGGTAAACCGGCTTGTCGAGATCAAATACGCCCTCCTGGACAAGCTGCATCACCATATAAGCGAAGGCGACTTTAGAGAAGGAGGCCGCGCTCATCACCGAACTCGGTGTGAGGGGGCGGCTGTTCTTCAGGTCGCGAAAGCCATAAGTCTTCAAATAAACGATTTTTCCGTCATTGAGAATCGCGATGCCTGCCCCGGTGACTCTTGCGGCGTGCATCAGCCGCGACACCGTTCCATCAATTTCGCTCGCGGTGATCGCACTGCCGTCCAACCGCTTAATGGATGATGCATTCGGGAACGGCTTCGATTCCGGCGAGCTGCAGCCGGCCATCCCCAAGATAATGGCTATGCCAATGATCCCCTTTTTCATTCAACACCCCAGAATATAGACGCCAAAGAGAATATTCTGTCACGATTGCATTCTTGCACAGTCTTTGGGAAGGTCGAGCCATGACACAACACAATGAGGTCGTGCGTGAGTCTTTTACGGCGCAGGCAAAAGCGTTCGCGGCCAATCCGTGGGTGACCGACGAAGAGCGGATCCGGCGCTTGGTGGCGGCGGCGCGGCTGAAAGGCGACGAGCGCGTGCTTGATATCGCCACCGGGCCGGGGTACATCGCGGAAGCGTTTGCGCGAGCCGCACGGGAAGTTATAGGGGTCGATTTGACGGCCGCAATGGTGTCGATTGGCGTAGAACGGACCAGGGAGCGAGGAATCTCGAACGTGTCGTTTCGAATCGGGGATGTGGAGAGCCTACCTTTCGAAAGGGAGGAGTTTGACGTTGTGGTGAGCCGCCTTGCGCTTCATCACATGCTGCATCCCGCGGAAGTGGTTCGAGAAATGGTGCGGGTGTGCCGCCTCGGAGGCACCGTTCTGGTGGAAGACATCTACGGCAGCGAGCATCCAGAGCGGGCGGGCTATCAGGACCGCTGGGAAAAATTGCGTGATCCTTCACACGTTCGGACACTACCGATCACCGAACTGCTGCAACTCTTTCAACAGGCGGGGCTGGAAACCGATAGCGTGTCGACCTATGAAGACCTTTGCCCTGAAGTGGAGCGCTGGCTGGCCACGGCGAAGGCGCCGCCAGGGGACGCCGCTGAGGTGCGGGGTCTCCTCGAGGAGGACCGCCTCCACGACCTGAGTGGGACGCGGCCGTTTCGGGATGCGAGCGGACGCCTCCATTTCCGCGCCAGGACTGCCACACTGACTGGGCGCAGGTTCAGGCTCCTGACCTGAAGGTCAGCTATTCAAAACAAAGCACATAGCCTCGTACTGGGCCTGGCAGGCTATTGTGTGGGAATGTCTTAAAGGCCAAAATATGTCTCACACTGAGAGAAAGAGTTTCTCTTAGGGGGTGAGACTGCCACTCGCGGCACCCTTAAGTAGCATCAAATGAACGGTGTCATTAATTGGCAGGCGGGATGCAGTAACTCCCTGCAGCACGCCCGCTGGCGGCGAGCAACGGTAGCGGCGACGAACGGTCTCTGTGAATGTCTGTTGACCGTAGGTACGGCGTAAGGTAAAACTCTGACCCTAGTGGATTTTTGGTTCGGGGGCAGGCCAGGGTGGATTGACCGGTTGGCGGTCACCCTGAAAAGGTGGAAACAGTGAAGCAGTTCGGAAAAGCCACTCTCGCGATACTCTTGTCGATAGTCTTTGCCTTGCCTTTGCCCGCAACGCCACATGCGGGAACGCCGGTAAGACACGCTCGCAAGTACGCCACACGTTACCGTGGGGTCCCGACGTTTGCCGATTCTTCCAGCACGGACGATGGCGCGTACGATGATCCCATTGTCCGCGCAGCCGCGGTTTCCGCTCTTGGCCGTTACAACGGAGCGGTCGTTGCGGTTGATCCGAGCACCGGCCGCATCCTCACGGTCGTGAATCAAAAAATCGCATTTGGCGGAGGCTACATCCCTTGCTCCACGATCAAGCCGACCATCGCGCTTGCCGCCCTCGAAGAAAACGTCATCACGCGCGACACCATGCTCAAGGTTGGGCGCCGTAAATATATGAACCTGACGGAAGCGATGGCGCACTCGAATAACGTGTTTTTTGAGCAGCTTGGGTCGCGTATGGGATTCGAGACGGTTTCCAAATACGGCCGCCTTCTCGGCCTGGGAGAACTCGCCGGGTACAACCTGCCTGACGAACATCCTGGCTCCTTTCCGACCGTGCCGCCCGCGTATGGCGGAGTCGCGCGGATGTCCAGTTTTGGCGAAGGAATTCAAGCCACCCCGCTGCAACTCGCAGCGCTCTCCGCGGCGTTCGCTAACGGCGGAACTCTTTATTACTTGCAGTACCCCCACAGCCAGGAAGAAGTTGAGAATTTTACGCCGCGCGTCAAGCGCGAATTGAATATCGGCACGATACTTCCAGAGATCCGCGAAGGCATGCTCGCCGCGGTCCTGTACGGCACCGGCAAATCGAGCTTCGACCGGGGTGGCGACGAAATGCCGCTCGGGAAGACCGGGACTTGCGACGACCACACGACGCCGTCGAAAATCGGCTGGTTCATCAGCTACACCGACGACGCGCACCCGAAAATCGCGCTTGCAGTTCTGCTGCGTGGAAATACGCGCAGCGTGAAGGGTCCAACCGCCGCTGTTGTCGCAGGCCGGATCTACCGCAAGCTCCGCGAACAGAATTATTTTGCGGACTCCGCGCACGCCGTAGCCCTCAAGACCGGCAACTAACTCAACCTGGCATTTCTTAGTACTGGTTTGTCGGGCTGCAGAGGATCTCTGCAGCGTTTCTTTTTTCAGGCGGGCGGCAACGGCTTTGACCGATAGATGCGCAGCCTGATGTCAATGCCGCATGCGTGCTCCAGCCCATTCCAGCCGGTTCATCCATTTCGACGATTGAGCGCACGAGAAGCGAAATGCGTTTAACGCGTAGCTCGAATTGCGACAAAAGAGTGAGGGGCCGTACTCTGTCGAAGTAGAGGCAGAAACTGGTCCAGGGAAACTCCGCCTGATTGGAGCGCCGGCAGCGAGTGACTTTGGGGTAATCGTGAATCGTCGTTTCTTGTTCTCAATATTGTTCGTGTGCGGCCAGACCCAAATCTCTCGGCAACTACGGAACGGGCTAGGTGGCGGCAGTCAGTAGATGATCGGAAGTTTCGAAAAGTCGGAAGATGTGTCGTCGGTCACTCGCAGCACGACCAAGGTACGGTCATCGTGCGGCGCTGTACCCGCGCCGCTGTGGCCGTCCGTTGCAGCCAGGATTCGTTCGGAGATATCGCGAGCCGAATCCCTCTGAGAAATACCTGATAGAAGAACCGTCAAACGTTCTGGGCCGAACTCTTCCTGCGCGGTGTTCTCCGATTCCAGGATCCCGTCGGAAGCGAAAAGAACGACGTCTCCCGGATCCAGGTCGATGGTCGTCTCATCGTATTGGGTATCAGGAATAAGGCCGAGCGGCACGCCCTCCAGGCGGATCGCCCGCACCTGACCATTGCGGACCAGCAGGGGATACGGCCCGCCAGCGTTGGCAAGCGTGAGTTTCCGAGTGGATGCGTCGTAAACGGCGAACAGCATGGCAATGAACCGCGAATCAAGCCGCGCGCCGAGCAGCCGCTGATTCAAAAGGGCGAGCATGCAAGCCGGATCGCAGGCGTGATCGACAACGATTTCTCGAACGGTGCCGATCGCCAGGGAACCATACAGCGCCGCTGCCGTCCCCTTGCCGGAAACATCGCCGAGCATGAATCCCAGACGGCCCTGTCCGTAGGGCAGAAAATCGTAAAAGTCCCCACCCAGCTCGCGTGCGGGAACATACCCGGCCGCGAGATCGAGACCCGGCACTTCCCGTGCACCGGTCGGCAACAGTTGGAGCTGGATTTCCCGTGCCGTATCGAGATCCTCCCGAAGCCGTCGTTCACTCTCGCGGGCTTCTTCATAGAGCCGTGCATTCTCGAGTGCGATGGCCACATAGGAGCCGAGAGTGGATAGCATGCGTTCGTGCTCCAGGGTGAACGCATGCGGTTCGGTGCTCTCCAGGTCGAGAACGCCGATGAGGCGGTCCTGTATGAGAAGCGGCACGACGAGTTCGGAACGCGCTTCCACGCCGGTCTCACAGCGGATGTAACGGGGGTCATTGGTGACGTCATTGATCCGCAGGATGCGGCGTTCTCCGGCGGCAGTGCCTGTGAGGCCATGATGAAGAGGGAGGCGAAGGCGCGCCACAATCGAATCCTTGCAGCGCATGGCGAAAACGCTCTCCAGTAGCTGCGCCCGCTCATTCCAGAGCATGACGCTGAAGACGTCATAATCCACAATTTTCCTGACGCGTTCGGCGACGCGGCGGAGAAGCTCTTCGCGATCAAGAATCGAGGTCAGCTCGCGGCTCACCTCATACAGCAGCATTAATGTCTTAGCCTGTTCCGGATAGCTGACGAACAAACTCCGCGGCACGGGGTCCGCGTCACCCAGCAGTGCAAAAGCTCCGAGTTTTGAAAGTTCATCCATGGCGGGGCGCTCGGCGCCTAGTTCTTATTGGATGTAGCAAATCCTCCGAGGTTGCACAATTTAATTCTCAGAGAATGGGCGATATTGCAAGGAGCGGAAGCACCAGCGGAACCGGTTTTGTGGAGTTTCAGCCTACCGGGTGACATCCCTTCGGAGGAAGAATCGCTGCCCGGCAGAGCGTCCTGCTATCAAGTCTTCCGCGCCGCCATCTTGCTTCTCGCTTCTTTATGAAATAGCGCCTGACTGCATCCGCGCAGAGAAAGAAGATCGGTCTCGTCTAGCCCATAGCGCTCGATGGCCGCGTGGTACCCCACCCAGTTAAACGGACGATGCCGCTTCGCAATGGTCCTGAAGAATCGATCAAAAAAGTAAAAGCCGATGCCGAAGTTAGTGTTCATGTAGCCTTCACTGTCCACGCTCCGATGATGAATGTCGTGCAGCCTTCTGGCATTCAGGAACCAAGCTCGAAGGAATGGAATTCGAGTCATCCAAAAGTTATCGAGATGCATCCTGTCGTGCAGGTAGCTGAACATCAGGATGGGCCAGCCGAGCAGCGTACAAAGCGCAAGCACCTGGTACACAGGTGGCAGGCCGAGCAGCACCATCGCTCCCCAACAAAACAACAGAATGATCGCGGAGGGCGCCAGCCATTCGACGCCCACGTTGCCGACGGAAGTGCGATTATCTGTCGCGTCGAGGTATGCTCCGGCGCGCATGGATTGCCGGGGGCCATAGATTAGGAAGTGATGAATCAGATGGCCCCGGCTGAGGGCTGGGAACTTTTGGCTGTGCAGAAGCCGATGCAGCCAGTAGCCGGCAAATTCCGCGACAACCACGGAGTCCACTAACGTCGCGACGACTCCGACGAATGTGACCTGCAGGCGTTCGTAAGTCATGGGCGCTTCCCCTTCCACTACTTCCCGGCGGCTCCGAAGCGAAACACGATGCCGCTGGTGAGATGGACCCTACGCAGTGCGAACGCGCTGCTCAAGCGACAAGGAACGCCAAGCCGGTATAGTGGAGAGATGTCGCACTATGTCGCAGGAAGTTGTTTCCTGGCGGGTTGAAAGCAAAGGACTTGCGGAAGAGTATGGAGGCCTCAGCGCCTTGCAGGAGAGAAGAATTGGCACCTCAGGCGAAAGGCCCAGGTCTCGAAAAATAATTGAGCACCGGGAGCGCGGCGCGCTTCGGTTTTCGTGCGAAAGCTATGATTTTGGGAAACTGAACCGCGCCCGAGCGCAATCCTCCTCCTTCAGGGGGAGGTAAGCGAGTGGCACTTTGCTGTCGACATCTGTATCGTTCTGTACAATAGGGTCATACATGAGAATGCTGATTTCAAGTATCCGGCTAAGAGCTGAGCAACTCCAAGGCTTAGAGAAGTTTGCTAAGGAGCGTCATCTTTCGGTGGGGTGGTGCATCCGAGCAGCCATAGATCAGTGGTTAAAAAAGAATGCCAAGAACATTTAGGTATCGACTCTATCCCAACCGCAGGCAGCGGGAGACGCTATCGGCGCAGTTAGACCTGTGCCGAGAGTTGTACAATGCCGCTTTGCAGGAACGGATGGAGTCGTATAAGACCACTCGGAAGGGTGTAACTTGGTTGCAGCAGCAATCACAGCTGCCCGCCATCAAGGAAGTGCGCCCGGAGTTCAAGAGTGTTCACGCGCATACGTTGCAGGCGGTACTGATTCGTCTCAACCGCTCCTTT
>JGI12635J15846_10002169_pt1 | contig 17163 bp, 28 predicted proteins | sample BlaSpr_A8_OM2_M2_FD_15846 | JGI IMG/M metagenome (IMG submission 15846) | reverse complement strand
TTCGTTCGATCATCGAAAATGAAATTGAATCCAAGGAAAGGCGGTCATGTCAGTGGATCGTATCCGTACCGACGTACTCGAAATCGCATTCGAGCAAGGCGGCGCACCCGACGGCATTCCCATACTCTTGCTGTACGGATGGCCGGGTGATGGGCGACAATCATACCTCCCGAGCGGAAAGAATGCTTGACGCCGGACAGCCGGATGCACCCTGCGGCTGGAATGGGGTGGCGCAGCACTTGCACACGGCAGGCTACCGCACCATTGTGCCCTTTCTTCGAGGTTCGAGTCCGATGTGATCGCGGCGGCGAAGATTCCCTTCACGATAAAGCAGACTTTGCGTGCTGCGTTATCTTTTTCCCGCGGAATCTTCATCGTAGAATTTGTCCTCAAGTTCAGGATGCCGACCTAAAAAATGCCTCTCTCGCATGCTTACAGCGTCCAAATACTCACGAGCGGCGAACCAGTAATCCGTATCCATAATAAAAGACTGCGGTGGTGTGTGGAACATGGCGCACGCGCTTAGCGCATTATAAGAATCAATTAAGTTGTGGACTGACAATGGGCCATTAGCTAGGCCGATAACGACACCCTCTCTGGTAGCGGTGCCCCTGCCGACATGACCGTCAACTTGCCCCTTTGCAACATCTTTACGGCTAATGCCAGTTACTCCGTAATTAAAGAGCTGTCTCTGCTGCTTTTCGTCTAGACCAGTCCGTGCAACTTTAGCATAGGTGTTCATTTCGATGTCGCATTCCTTTTTGGTAATCTGACCCCACGCCGCCGAAGTCAACAGTGTGAGTATACCGAGCACAACGAAAATCATTTTCATAGCACCCCGACTGCTCGGGTCCCAATTTGGGCTTCGATAAGCAACCGCCAGTGATACGAATGATGCCAACAAAATCCTGTTCATAAATTCCCCTTACACCCTTTTGCGTCACGCCTGTGTGATTGGAATCAATCCTCGCCATCCGAATTCCATCACAAAAATCGCGGCTGCTCCTAATTACCGGAGTCATGGACAACTCTTCTGCCAGCATCGCCTACTGCTTCTCTCCAGTACAACATTGTTTCGTCGCTGATTGCGGGCAGCGGTTTGTTCTGCTCATCGTCGCAAATCTCAGACAAGCAGTCGAAGAATGCTTTTGCCTCGGCTTCCAGTCCGAGAAGGCTCGAACACCTCAGGATTCTCGTGATCCGCAGATGATTGTGATTTCCCCGAGAAAGCCAGACTGTCGCCTTGGCTGCAAAAGTTGGGGCGCGATTGACCGTGATTTGCTCGCCTGACCGGGCCTCAAGCCCATAGAAGTTCATCATGCGCCGGAAAGAGACTCGCAACTTTTCTTGCAAGTCAGGGCGCGTCCGGAACTCCTGAATAGACTCCCAGTTCAAGACAGGCGCGGCAAGATTGAATCCGCTTGGCTCGGGCAGGGGAAGAGCCATTGTATGTAGTCGTGAACGGCTTCCAACTGGTCATCTGGCCACTGTTGAATCTCCCGGAGATAATGACCGCGATGATCTGGTTCTGCTCCGCTATAGAACCCGATCATCCGTTAGTTCGTCATGGAAATACCACGAGGAATCGGTAAGCGATTCCGCTAGCTAGATGTTGCCATCCACCGCGTACTTGTCCCATTCGACAGAACAAATCTCGCAGTCGATCAGTTCTGGCAAACTCGTTTCGATGTCATCTCCCAGCCAGCAAACGATGAGGCTTGACATATCGTTATCGGGATCGGACACGGGCTCGTGGCAGACTAAATGCACCATGAACGCATAAACGGGCAATTCTCCCTCGGGCACGGGCTTCACGAAAATACCGTTTATTTTCCCCCACGGAAACTGCTCTTGTGCTCTCTTCGGCAGTCGCTCGATAATTCCGTCGCGAATATACTTTATGCTTCCTTCGATGACCTCGAGCGTTGAAGGGCTGACGTAACACCCTTCAACAGATACTTCTCGACCACAATCCAAGCGATATCTGAGGCGACGATGATATGGAGCGTATTCGGTCTGAACTGGAAGGCGCATCGCAGGATTCTCTCCGACGGTTGGTATATACGACATCTACATGGTTGAGTAAAAGTGACTAGGGTACTGGTGTCATTCGGTACTCAGCCCCAATACCACGCGCATCAACCCGAATCAACGGGTTCTGAACAGCGTTCTTGTACCATTGCGCATTTTTCATGGCCTTATCAATCATTCTTCACCCTATAAACCGTATCCTCATAAAAGGCTATCGGCAATGCTCCCAGTCTTTCCTTGAGCAACTGCGCAGCAGATTCGAAGACCCTATGAGGGTAGTGATAATTCGCTCCGTACCCGGAGATAAAGACACGCGGAATGTCTTGCCCTCTAAGAATCGTGGCAAGACGGCGATCAAGTGTCACACGTCGTTCGTGGCTTCTTCCTGAAAGGTTGAAGGGCTGCCTTCTCGCTTCGTCCCTCGCTGCGTCTGCAACGGCGATCCGGATCGCGTCATTTTCTAGTCTTAGCTTCGCATTCATTCTTCATCCTAATTGCCACAACCAGCAGGATTTATCGCCAGAAGAATCAGCAAAACCTGCACGACCACGACGATCATTTGCTATCTCCACATTGATGAATGATTTCTAAGCCTATCCCTCGGGGATGGGCGCGACCAAGATGACCTTCGTCACTCGCCGCTCGGTATCTAGGCGTGATTCCCCCGGTTTCCTGCGATTAGTCCATAGTGCTTATCCCAATCCAGCACGACAACATGTCGGCCCGTTGTGGCCGATTGTGACGTTGGCACTGATCCTCGTGGATTTGGTGATCTTTGCCGCGACCCATCGTTTCGTAGAGGAGCAAGATTCACGGGTTTGGGAGGTACAGGAGCACATTCTCGTCCGTTAAAGCGCACGGGGCTGATTTTCGTATGTTATCTCTCGGCGATTCTGGTCGGCTCCAAGTCGGAGGAGAAGTCGTGGCTAAAAGCAACCCCCTGTTACTCGAATCGACGGTGTCAAACGGCATTGTCAGCGCGTTCCGCACAGACGAGAACGAAGGGGCAAGTGGCCGCTGATCCGAGTGCTCCGGAGTGGACGGAGCATCCGTGTGCCCCGCCATGCCAGCCAGCCTTCTGGCTCATTCCAAACCGGACAGACTGGCTCCCTTTTAAGTCGGCGCTAACACCTTAGACTTCCCAGTAGCTAGCGAGGCTATTTTTTTTGTGCTATCCATAATGTAGGTCGCAGATCACGCCACATCAGAAGTTCCATTTTGCCTGATGCTCGTTGCGCAACGGTAGGAAAGGCAACCAAATCCTTCTACCCCCACGTCGTAACAGAATGGCCTTTACGAAAAACGTAGTTATCCGAACGCTTCTGATGGTGGCGATAGCGGCGAGTGCGTTGGGGCAAACCAGCGAATGCGCCAAGGTGACGAGGAGTGGCGACGAAGTCACAATGATCGCCGATAGCATCAGGGTAGTGGACTCCATTGCAACTACTCTGGCGCAAAGATTCGGCGTCTTGGTCAATGCGGAGGAACCACAGTATCAATTCTCTGGCGACTTGCAAGACATAACGGAGGCTGATCCTGGCTGGAGCGCCCAGCACCCAAAGGTACATTATCGAGTCCCGGAACGCCGTCACATGGAGATTCGTTTTTCAATTCTTCGAGATGGCTCGCCCAGCGATGTTGAAGGCTTGATGCAGCAGGTTTTGGAGAAGGCAAACCAGCAAACTCCATTCCGCTATCGCTTGGATGTCGATGGCGAGTTCTTCAGCTTTGCGCCGACTGCAACTCGCGATGCGAATGGCATTGTGGTGGCGGCGATGCCGCTGCTCGACAGGCGCATAACGATTCCACTGGGCGACCGGAGGATTTCCGAAAGCGCAAAGCTTATGGCAGATTCACTTTCTGCACAGACCGGGTTGCGCGTCAGTTGTTGCCAAGGTATCGTTGCGAGCATTCCTTGGGGGCATTCTTCAGCGCCATTTGAAGCCCACAATGAAACCGCACGAAACGTGCTGGAACGACTTCTAAGGCTCGAATTATCCCCCCCACGGGACTACTGGCTGCTACGCTGCGATTCAGGCTGGTGTTCTAGCAATGTCCAAAGTTTGTGGGGTGCGCAACGCCGCTAAACGACGCATCGTGAACTATCAAGAAGCCGCTTTACCAATCAATGAATAGCGTTGCGAAGTGGATTCCATCGAATAGTCGTTGGTTAGCCTCACAAGGTATACCCGTGGGCCAAGGGGTCGGGCCTCTTACTACATGGTAACGGCCACACTGAAACGACGGCACTTGCAAGCTCTCGAAATTCTCGACAACGGAGCCCCTGCGGGCCAACCCTCGATTGTCGTCGCTTATGTAATGCGAGCAAACAAAAACCCTTGCGCCGTTATCAGTCAACTGTCTACGATCACGGTTTGACAATAGCTGCAATACCCAATTCCTTCTCGACCACCCCACGAATCACCAAGTCCGCGTCATGAACGAAGTCAAGGCTCTCCGTTGCGCTGAATCTTGGTAAGAGCTTCCCCTTGCTCGCAACGTGCCTAGTTTCGAGGCGCTTGTTGGACATCTGGCCTAGCCAATCCAGAGATCGACGGAGTGCGGAACGAACATTAGTTGGAAGGGAAGCCCCTTTCTTTGAATCGCCATGTCCGGGCAGCATGTCTCGGGCAAGATCGAACGCTTTGGCGTACAGAATAAGCTGGGACACCATGCCGAGTTGATCGATAGCCGCGATGTGTGTCGATGAGAAATCGTGCTTCCGCGCTCGCACTACGGTACGCACGCACGGCATCTATTGCAGATTGGAGTGGCAGGGAAGTCGAAGTCACTTTGTAATGACCTTTGTTGATTGTAAGGGTCGCGGTAAAACCTGCGGGAGGACCCGGTGAAGCGCCGGGCCGAGGCTTGATCCGACGTGTTACTTTGAGCTTCTTCAAATTCGTGCGCCAGCCTTCGGGTGGCCCTGAGAGGCGCATCATAAGCCTTTTCGGGAATAGAGGAACGAGCGCAACATATGCCCAAACGATGTTCAGATCGCTTGCTAGTTGCCGTGCTTCGGTGTTGTACTTTCGGGCTTCCTCTTTTTTTGTCGTGACTTGGCACTCCATTCTTAACACGTAGGGGTATGCCTCGCTACGGCGACGAAGCTCAATCACGTCCAGATTGCCTACTCGGCCTCGATAGCCGTGTAGCCGGGCGGGTACGAAAAACGGCCCACGGTATTCATAGAAAAGTATTTCCGCCATAACTTCTCTCCAACAGCCCCGCCCAATTTTCGCACGCCCGGCAGACCAAAACGTCGTCGCGACTATGTAATCAGCATTGCGCCAACCGACCTGACCTACGACGGGCCAGTCTGGTAGTCGTCCCAATCTTTTCAATCACCGACAAAATACGGATAAAATGTCGCGGTAGCAAATCGCAAGGTAAAAACGATGGACGAATTATCGCGGAAGCGCCTTGAGCAAGTTGACAGATTCATCGCATCCCTGACGCCTGAACAGCAGGCATTGCTAAGGGTCGGTGCTCTACGGGAGCATCAGATGACTCCCTACCAGAAAAGTTTGGCGGAGGCAATTGAAACTCCAGAGGGCATGACCCAAGAGCAATCTGTAGAGTTTACAAAGCAGGCTACCTTGGAGGACAACCGAGAGCGATTTCAGGAGGGCTGGCAGGCAGGTCTGAGGGATGCCGACAAGCGAGCCAACAAGCTGAAGTGGGTGGGCCTCGGGATTGGTTGCTGCATCGCAATTCTTATCTTGCTCGGTCACTGTTAACTGCGACTCTTGTGTCCGAAATTTGACTTAATCATGAGGCTCATAATCGCCCGGCTTCCGCTGGCATACCTTCCAGAGTTGTTTGTGCGTTAGCTCAGCTATGAACTCTACTCCTCCACATCCATGCCGAAGATGTTCCTGAGCGAATTGCCCTCGGGGAAATTTCGGCTCCACTCTTGCAGTTTTCGATATTCCTCGGGATAGATCGCCCACCTCACGGTGTCGCACACCCACGCCGGAGAACCGTCCGGCAGGTCGATAAGGCGCATTTCATAATGCGGATGAAAATTGTGGCAGGTGTTGCAGCACACGACATTCAACCGCTTGAAATCCTCGCAGGTCTTGATCTCCATGCCCTCTGGCAACTTCCTGTTGAGTTCTGCAATAACGATTTCCTCGTAGTCCGGCTCGTCATTGAGATTCATCGACCCCAACGTGTTCGCAATGATTTCTGCTTTTGTCACCTGCACCGCCCGGCAGCCGCCAATGGTTGCTGAGGCGACGGCGGGTACGGGATTTCCGCATGCGCCAGCGATTCATCTCGGTTGAATACGTCCCCGCACACCATGCATTCGCGCAGGCACATTGGGTTCGTCGGGAGGTCTCCGTTGGTGAACATCATGACAAACAACTTGCCCACTTTGTCTTCCCTCATCTTGAGTAACCTCCTGCCGATTGAAGTTGCGCCACGGGGTCTGTGCCAGCAGCCACCACTGCGGCAGCGGAATTCCCGTTGGACTCTTTCATCAGGCGACAGACGGTCGCCCTTGAAATGTTATGCCGTTTGGCAACGTTGGTCAGCGACATCCCCCTGCGGCGATCTGCGACCACCTGCTCCCGATTGATGTCCAGCCGTGCTCGACCAATTTGCCGACCCTCGAGCTTTGCCCTTCTCATGCCCGCCCGGACGCGCTCCACGATCAGCGATTTTTCAAGTTCCGCGATTGCGCTGACGATCACGATGATCGCCCGACCGAGCGGGCCTTCGGTATCTATCGCCTCGCGCTGGCTGAGGAACTGAATTCCAAATCCGTTGAGTTCATCCAACACTTGCAAGAGATGTTTCGTTGATCTCGCCAGCCTGTCGCACGGCCAGACGACCAGCACATCGAACTTGTGCCGCCGTGCGTCTTCCATCATTTTGTCCAATGCTGGGCGGCGAGCCTTCGTCCCGCTTACGCCGTGATCCGTGTAGGTCTCAACGATCTCCAAGCCGCGTTGGACTGCGAACTGCCGCAGATCGAGCGCCTGCGTTTGCGGATTTTGATCGACAGTGCTGACCCTCAGATAAAGTGCGGCTCTCTTCATTTCTGCAAATCCCTTCCTACTGGGCGCAACAGCCTGCGTATAGCGTGATGGCAAATGGCGAACTCCGGCTCGAAAATGTGAAACCGTTCTTGGACAAGGGTCAGCAGTTCGCCGATCTCGTGGTCGGCGCAACGCGCCAGTTTGTTCATCCAGTAGCGCAGCGATCCAGAGAGTCTGGAATCGTACTGCAAGGTTAGTGGAAGCTGCGATCCCGCGCTGTTTTTGGATAAGGGCACGAATAACTCGTTGTAACTCCGTTTCGCGCTCCAGAATCGTCCCCTGCTCTCAATATACAAACCACCTTCCCGTTTTCGCTACGAATTAGGGCACGGTTAAGCGCGTATCGAAATGACACTTTGCATGAGGGACATCTTGATTTTGAGAACAAACATGACGCGGCAGAGGTGGCACGAGTCTGTGCGCATCTAAAAGATGCGCTGACGCGATGTTTGTTGAAGGAGTGCGGATACTCTGGCACATACGAATCTGTGCTGCGTTCAAGTTATGGGCCGCAAAATGTAGATTGGGTGACGCCAATCACAGATTCAAAAACATTGGGCTTCTGACACGACCAGAATAAGCCCAAGGGGCTGGTCCAACGTCGCTTCCTCGCACTCCTACGACCTAAACCGCCGGTCGGTACAAGATCGGTACAACTGAGCGAGAGAAAAAGAGGTACGCTGCTCCCTAAGCGACACCAGATAAAGCACTTGGAGTTTGTGATTTCATAGTTCGGGACCAGGGGGTCGGAGGTTCAAATCCTCTCTCCCCGACCAATTCAAACAAAGCCACTTACGCGGTTTTCAATCCAGGCGAGAACCCTAACCCAAGGGGTCAATTGAAGCAAGGATTTTTCGATGACGGCTGAAAAAACGAGGTTGGCTCGCGTGCAAAAGCAAAGAGACGGCGCTTCACTTCATCGTGGCCAAAAGCGCATCGGTCACCAGTTTCTTGGTCTGGTCATCCATCTGCGACGGCCCGGATTGCAGACTCGCCTGGCCCGCTAAACGTTTGTTCTTAATCCCTATGTAGACTGCGTTGTAAGCGGTGTCTCCAAGGTTTTCCACTCTGTGCTTGAACGGCGGAAACCACCGCGGATCGCCCGGCTTGGCATAAACCTCCTGGGTCTTGCCATTTTCGTCCGTAAACCGGAGGTGGCCGGTCGTAAGAACGACGACCACTCCTCCCATATGCGCGTGTAAGCTGGATTTTTCATGAGGGCCATAGTGGACGTTCACCACTTGAACATATTCATTTTCAAACGCTAGTTTGTAATGTGTGGGCTCCACCTTTGTCGGATCTTGCGCGAGCGACGCGGCACTGAAACACAAGCCCGCAAAAATTACGCACAGCGGTCGCATACGGGAAAATTTCCACATGAGAAATGCCCTCAGGAGACTTCTTAGACTTGTCGTAAAGCTTATCCGGACTGAGACGCCTGTCAATGCCAGAAACCAAGCCGGACCAAACTGGTAAGAAGTTCGCAAAAGCTTCTCGTCTAGAGAGTGCTGCGTATCTGTGCGCCGTCTACTTGTAATGTTGCCCCGTTATATAGGCCGTGGCATTGCAAAGCGCCACCATTCTGGTCCCCAGCAAATACCAGACTCGCCCCAAAGCCTTGAGAATGGTCGCAACCTGCATGGTGGTGACTGGGATGGTTACAGTGTTGCCTCGGAGGCCAGGATTCGAAACCAACATCATGAGGTTCGTGTCATCCCCGTGCGCGGTAATAGCGTCCGTCCACGCGCCTTTCCAACAACCCCTCTGCGGCCATCTCTCTCAGGCACTTTTGATAGGTTTTATCGGATGCGCCCATCTCCAGCGAGTAGGTAACCACATCGCCCGGTTTGAACGCGGCCATTATCTTCTCTCGGACCAACGGTGTCCGTTTTGGCGGCCCGTTGTATTCCCGTTCCTTTGGTTCCGGCCTATCGACTAAGCAGAGTTGACCATCCACAAAACTCATCCAATACCGCTCCGCTCTGCCATTTCGTGGCAACACGGAATACTGCCGCGGACTGTTCTCATCGTCCATGTCTGTCTTGCTAATCAGCACCACGGTTTCAGCCTTGCGAGCAAGTGCGGAACTACCAAACAATGCATCCCGCCCGTGATAACGTTCCGTGTCGCGTCCCTCCGCGGTTTTCTCTTTAGGTGCTCCCACGGTTGCAACCACGGCAACGTTGTTCCGTGTCGCCACACGCTGGAGGGCATCTAGAATCGGGGCCACGATGTTCATTTTCATGCCGTCCGGAAACCACATGTCGAGCATTTGGAGTTTGTAGTTCCATAGTTCGGGACCAGACCACCAAACTAAAGTGTTTTATTTGCAATAGTATGGATAAATAAAGATTTATCTTGACATATCATGGCCAAGAGGTAAGATGGGAGTCAAACAGGGAGGCGGGAAACCATGCCAGCCCAGATGACCAAAAAGTTCACTCCCGAGATCGACGCCCAGCTCTACGATGAGTTCGTTGCGGTTGCCGAGCAGAATGGGCAAACGAAGCGGTATGTTCTCGAACAGGCGCTCGGGTTCTACCTGCACAACGTGGTTCCGTCCCAACACCTGGTCCGCCCCGAGGTGATGGATGCCTTCGAGCAGTCGGTTGCTCGCAATCGTGATCTGTTGCAGCGTCTCGCCAAGTAAATGGCGGATTATCTTACGGTAGCGGAAGTCTACCGGATGCAGCATCGATTGATCGAGATGTTCGGCGGTCTCCACGGTGTCCGCGACAAGGGCGCTGTTGAGGCCGCAGTTTTTCGTCCGCAAACCGGCTATTACAACTCCATCGAAGAAGAAGCGGCTGCGCTGATGGAGTCGCTCGGCAACAACCACGGCTTCCTCGACGGCAATAAGCGCATTGCTTTCACTGCCACCGATGTCTTCCTGCGACGCAATGGCTTGTACATTGAGGTCGAAGGCCTGGACGGACACGCGTTCATTGTTGGCTCGATGGACCGGCACGAATTCCGCTTTCCGCAAATCCTCGACTGGATCCGTCAGCACATCAAACCCCTTGTTCAATTTGTCTCGACATTGTCGTCGTAGTGTCGTCATCGAAGAAACAAGGGCGCTTAAACAACTTCCGTGGCTCTGGATTGTGTCCAACTCGATTCGAGTGGTTGATCGATTCTACTTGTATAGACAAGATCCAGTTGGGGCGAACCGTTAACCCGCTTCCTCAGATCCGTCGTCCCGTAGAGGATCCCGGAGCATGTGTTGCTTCAGTTCACCCACCATGGTGCGAATCAGAAATTTGAGAGAGAAGGTTCGTTTCTGCGGCGTCTTTGGGCACGGAAATGCTGTTTCATTTTTTTCCGAGCAATGTATGTGCGCGAAGAAAAGCGATATAGCCTGCTTCCTCGAGGTTCCCGCTCGCCAACTCCAGGACGATTTGCGCTGCGTCTTCCTCGCTAGCGTTGAAGCGATAACCGTTGAGTTCGAGAAACAGGACTCCCACCACAAATCCCGTGCGCTTGTTGCCATCTACGAACGGATGGTTGCGCACGATGCCCCACGTATAAGCGGCGGCCATGTCGACAATGTCGGGAGACTCGGCATAGGCAAAGTGCTGTTGCGGCCGAGCCATGGCTGATTTCAACAAGCCATCGTCGCGCAATCCCACCGCCCCGCCGTGCAGCGCGAGCAGGCGATCGTGTAGGGTAAGCGCATCGCGCTCGTCGATCCCGACTGGTTGCTTCACTTTGCGAGAACGTGGAGTGTATTGCGGTAGCGGTTGATGATGTCGTCCGCCTTCGCCATTTTTTCCTCGAAGCCGGGATCGTAAGGCGTGAGCAGGTAGCCACCCCGAATGGGGCGTAGAGGAGAATTCCATGGAAGGAGAGTTCCGTTACTATGTCTCCGGAACGGACACTTGTGGAGCTTCTTATGCTTCACGTCAAGGCAAAGTGGACAAATCCCCTCTGGCATTCCTCACCTGAATACCAATATTCTCCCACCGAACCACACCGCAACAGGCTACAAGCGGCAGGAAAGTCCTAAATTACATCCGTAATTTTCGGCGTCACCGAAGGACATAGTCAACCGTCAATTTGGGAGGATGCTATGAACTCATTGTTTCTGTGCGTTGGAGTTCTTCTGGCCTTTGTAGGCTGCTACAGCAACAACACCCAAGCCGCCGCGCCCCGACCCGCTCCTGCTCCGAAAGTCTTCAGCGAAGCCTCCAACCGTCTCTTGCTTTTCCTATAGATGAACTGCTTCAATCCACATGCTCCCCTTCCGCCAAAAAGCTCTGCTCCGCGGGAGGCAGTCGGTCCCCCGGCCGCGCCCAGAACACATACAACGTCGGCCACAGGACCACGCTCACCAGTAACTCCACGATCAGCCCGCCCACAATCACAATGGCAAAAGGCCGCTGCGAGTCTGATCCAATATCATGCGACATCGCCGCCGGCAGCAGACCGAGCGTCGCCACAATCATAGTCATCATGATGGGACGCAGCCGGAGCGACGCGCCTTCCTTGGCCGCCTCGCGGACGGGCAGCCCGCGCGTGCGAAGTTGATTGATGTATTCGACCATGATCACGCCAATCTCCACCGAAACCCCGATCAGCGCCAGAAATCCCAGTCCTGACGACACGCTGAAATGCGTGCCTGTCAGCAACAGGCTGAGAAACCCGCCCAGCGGCGAGAGCGCCACCACCGCCAGGATCAGGAAAACCCACTTCCACGAGCCAAACGCCGAATAAAGGATGAACGCCATCAGCAGCAATGTGATGGGCACAATGAATGCCAGGCGGCGGTTGGCGCGCTGCTGGCTTTCATATTCGCCCGTCCAGTCCAGGTGATAGCCCTCGGGAAACTGCACTTTCTGCCCGACTTCTTCTATCGCCTGCCGCACAGTGCTGCCCAGATCGCGCCCGCGCACACTGTATTTGATCGCGATATAACGCGAGTTGCCTTCGCGATAAATCGTGGACGCTCCGTCATCCAGGCTAATGTGGCTCACCTGGCTCAGTGCGACGCGCTCGCCCGAGGGTGCAAGAATCCTGATGTTGCCGATATCCTCCACCGAGGCACGGAACTGCGGCTGGTAGCGCACCACTAGGTCGTAGCGCTGCTCGCCGATCAGAATCTGGCTCACGGCCTTTCCGCCCACCGCGCCTTCCACCGCATCCTGGATATCGCTTACGTTGATTCCGAAGCGATCGGCCGCCGCCCGATCCACCACCAGATTCACGTTCGGCTGTCCCCGCACCTGAAACGTGCCTAGGTCGGCCACGCCTGGTATCTGGCTCATCACGGCCTGCATCTCTTCGGCTTTTTGCTCCAGCGTCTTAAGGTCGCGACCGAAGAGCTTCACCGCCAATTCACCTTTCACGCCGCTGACGGCTTCTTCCACATTGTCGGAAATCGGCTGCGAGAAATTCCAATCCACGCCGGGAAACTTGTTCAGCGCTTCATCCATCGCCGCGATCAGCTCATCCTTCGTGTGATATTGCTTCCTCCACTTCTCCCGCGGCAGCAGGTCGACGAAGAACTCTGTGTTGTAGAAACCACTGGCATCGCTGCCGTCATCCGGACGCCCCACCTGGCTCACTACTCGCGTAACTTCCGGAAATCCTGCCAGCACCAGCCGCCCCTTTTTTGCCAGATCAATACCTGCGGAAGGCCCGGTGCTCGGAGCCAGCGTTCCGCGCACCCAGATTGCACCTTCGTCCAAATGCGGCAAAAATTCTGACCCGATGATTCCACTGAACACTAGAAGCAGCATCGCCGCCAGAGCCAGCAATCCCATGCCAAGAGTGAACTTGATGTGGTCGAAGCACCAGTCCAGCGAGCGCCCGTAGCTGCGGTTCAGCCATTCCAGCACCGGGTTCCGCCATTCTTTTATTCCGCTGCTGAACAGCATGCTGCATAGCACGGGAGCGATGAACAGAGCGAACACCAGCGCCCCCAGCAGAGCAAATGCCACCGTCCAGGCCATCGGACTGAACAGCCGCCCCTCAACCCGCTGCAAAGTAAAGATGGGCAGGTACGAAACGATGATGATAATGCGCGCGAAGAACACCGGCTTCTGCACTTCGTGCGCCGCCGTGGCAATTACTTCCATGAACGATTTCTTCTGGTCGCCAAACGAAGTGTGACGCAGGATGTTTTCCACCATCACCACCGACCCATCCACCACCATGCCGAAGTCGAGCGCCCCCAGCGACAGCAGGTTCGCCGGGATCTGCCGCAGGTCCAGCAGAATCGCGGCGAACAGGAGCGAGAAGGGAATCGTGATTGCTACAATCAGCGCACTGCGCACATTCCCCAGAAATAGAAACAGAATCAGCGTGACGAGCAACACTCCGTCGGTCAAATTACGCAACACCGTGTGCGTCGTGTGCCTCATCAGTTCGCTGCGGTCAAGGTGCGGAACCAACTGCACCCCCACAGGCAGCAATCCGTGGTGCCCACCTGTCCCATTCAATTCGTCAATCTTCTTGTGCAGCGCGTCCAGCGTGGTCTCCGCCACCGCGCCTTTGCGCAATAGGACAATGCCTTCCACCACGTCTTCGCTGTCGATGATTGTTCCGTCTTCTTTGTGAATGGTTTTACCTAGCTGTCCCAGTCGGACTTTCGGGGCCTGCACAACTCTTCCCAAGTCCCGCACCCGCACCGGTGTTCCGTTCTGCACCTTCACCACGGTCGCGGCTATGTCGTCGGTGGTCTCCATCAGTCCCACGGCGCGCACATTCAGCGCCTGTTCGCCGCGCTCGATAAATCCGCCGCCGGCGTTAATGTTGTTTGCCGTCAGCGCCTGCTCGACTTGCGCCAGCGATAACGCGTAGGAAACCAGTTTCCCCGGATCCACCTGCACCTGATACTCGCGCGTCGGCCCGCCAAACGGATTTACATCCACAACATTGGGCACTGACTTCAACTGGTTCACCACAAACCAATCATTCAGCGTCTTCAGTTCCATCACGTCATAGCGCGGATTGGAGCTGGTCAGCGTGTAGAACATGATCTGCCCGGTCGGGCTGTAATCCGGCCCAATCCCGGGATTCACTCCCACGGGAAGCGTCACCATTTGCAGACGATCGAGCACTTCTTGCCTTGCATTGAACGTGGTGATGTCGTCATCGTAGATGATGGTGATCATCGATAGCCCCGACAGCGACACCGACCGCAAACGCGTAAGGTGCGCCACTCCGTTCAGCTCAACTTCCAGTGGCACCGTAATCTGCTGCTCTACTTCCTCCGCCGCGTGTCCGGGCCATTGCGTAATGATCTGCGCGTACGTGTCGGCCACGTCGGGATAGGCTTCAATCGGCAGGTTGTGAAACGAAACAATTCCCCACACGAATAGCACCAGCGCCCCGCCCAAGACCATCAGGCGGTTGCGCAGCGCGAAATCGATCATCCCGCGGATCATCTATTTCTTCTCCGCTACTGCGCTCGAGAACTCCAGCGCGTTCATCACCAGTTCGTCGCCCGGCTTCACGCCCTCGCGAATCTCTTGCATACCATCGGGAGCCAATCCATCGGCCTGGACCACGACGCGCCGGAAATTCTTGTCGCCTTCCTTGCGGAAGACCCAGTCCTTATCGTGCAAACGCATGATCGCGGTTGCCAGTACCACCACGCGATTCGTCGTCTTCCGAGACCGGAACTTGGCCACTGCAAACATTCCCGGACGCAAAGCTCCATCCTGATTAGCCAACACGATTCTCACTTTCGCCGAACGCGTCGCTGGGTCCAGCACCCGCGAAACATCCGCTACCGTTCCGCGAAACGCGCGATCTCCAAACGCATTGAGCTGGATGGTCGCTGAGTCGCCGAGATGCACGTCCACCAAATCGTTCTCGAAAACATCGCACACCACCCATACCTGGCTCAGGTCGGCGATCGTGAAAAGATTCGGCGTGTTGTCCAGGCTTTTCACGCCTTCAGACCCGGCCACGTTTTGCTCCACAATCGTGCCCGACACCGGCGCCCGAAGATCGATCAGCGGGGTCGGATGCGCCGGATCGGCGCCCAACACCCGCACGTGCTGCTCCGCAGCCGACACATCTACCTTCGCTTTGTCTTCTAAATCCTGCGCGGTTTCCAGGTCCTTCGCCGCAATCGCGCCGTGGTCGTAGAGCATCTGCGAGCGATCGAGTGCCTTGCGCGAAAGCACTTCATCGGCCACTGCCTTCTGATAGTCCGACGTCGCCACCGACAGATCCGGACTCGAAATCAACAGCAGCGTCTGCCCCTTCTTTACCGAATCGCCAAGCTTCACCTTCAGATCGACGACTCGTCCTCCGCCGAGCGACGTCACGTGGATCGTCCGGGTCAGATCCGGAGTCACCGTCCCATTCGCCGTCAGCTCGGTCGACAGCGCTCGCGTTTCCGCCTTCACCGTCTTAAACATTTCCGGATGCTCCATCGAAAAAACATCGGGATCATCCGTCAACGGAGCCTTGCTCGCCGCCGCCGGAGTCTCCTTCGAACAACCCAACCCAGCCATCACAGCCGCCATAAGAACTACAAGCAGAGGCCAGGCTGCTCGGCGCCACACCCCCTTCGTCCGCGATCGGCGCGGCACGGAATAGGAAAAGACAGAATCCGCGCTGCAGGAACGTCCGAACTTGCCTCCTCGACAGGCCTCTGAAATCAAAAACTTACAAGCGTCCATCTTCATTGACTAACCTCACTCTCCAGTAACAATGCTTCCGCCGGATCTTCCAATATCCCGAGTCGGAGCTCAGCAATAACCGGGCAGAGAACTCCATGCGGCGGCTACGATCGGACGAAAAAATTGGATACACGTTCGTCCGGAATGTTGGACCCAGGAAGCAACGCGAGCGTGGAATTCGTGATTGAGGAACCCGAGGGCGACCAGAGCATTCACATCGAGCAAGTTGATCATGGGAAGTTTGCCAAGATCTCTTCAACTTCCTTNCTGCTNAACGTCGGCGCGTTTGGGCCCGCGCTCAGAGCCGGTAGTCCGGTAACCGGGTCCGTCACAAGTCTTGCTCGATGAGCCCGTTTCNTGCGCGGCGTCAACACAATACTCCCATCCTCTATATAGGCGTCCAGCGGATCGCCTGCACGGATATCGAGGCGACGGCGAAATGGCCCGGGAAGAACGACTTGTCCCTTCGTGGAAACTTTGGTTTGCATGGTAAGACAATCTTACTTTAATCGCGCCGATTTCGCAACAAGTTCACTCCTGAGATCGACGCCCAGCATTACGATGAGTTCGTTGCGGTTGCGGAGCAAAATGGGAAAACGAAGCGGTATGTTCTCGAACAGGCGCTCGGGTTCTACCGGCACAACGTGGTTTCGTTCCAGCACCTGGTCTGCCCGGAGGTGATCGATGCCCTTCGAGCCGTCCGTTGCTCGCAACCGTGACCTGTTGCAGCGTCTCGCCAACAAGTTGGGTACAACTGAGCGAGGGAAAAGGTACTACTCTGTTTCCTAAGCGGCACCAGATAAAGCACTTGGAGTTTGTACCGCGATAGTTCGGGACCCGGGCGTTGGAGGTTCAAACCCTCTCTCCCCGACCCATCTTTTCACACTTAAACTTCACCTCTGATTTTCCGTCTACCTTAATGGTGTCGAAATCGTAGGCAACTCGACCTGGCACCACCGCAAATTTCAATGAAGTTGCGAAGGCCCGCTTCGTGTCTCCATCCGCCCTGAACGCCTCATTCCACGCGCGCGTCGAACACGCCCGTCTCCACCTGTCCGGCGCGCTTGATCTGCACGAAAATCCGATAGTCGCCTGGCTGCGGAAAACCATACGGAAAGCTGACCTCGGGAGGCTGCGCTCCCATCGCCATTCCGCCCGGCATCGCCGGCGGACCCTCCAAGACTCCGGCCTGCGCCAGCTCCAGCGCTGCCATCGCTACCGACCCTGCGGGGTGCACGTGCGCAAACGCGCTCATGTCTGAGCGCACAAATTCCGCGTGCCCCGCCATGCCCATGTACGGCGCCAAATCTTGCGCGGGCTTTCCTTCTTTCGTTTGCACGCTGAACGTAAAATTCATCGCGGTGTTCGCTTTCAGCGGACCGCCCGCTCTCTCCCACGTCATATGTCCGCCGTCCGGCAACAGAAACGTACTCGCTTCTCCAACGGGT
>JGI12635J15846_10002168_pt1 | contig 17166 bp, 17 predicted proteins | sample BlaSpr_A8_OM2_M2_FD_15846 | JGI IMG/M metagenome (IMG submission 15846) | reverse complement strand
CAAGATAAGCAATTTCTGCGACTCGCTTACTGTGCACGATCTCCGAATCACCCTTCCGTCGGTGTGGAACTCTACAGCGCAGGGACCGCCAAGATGTAGCAGCTAAGCTGGAAAATGCAATGTTTTAGCCCATTTCCAATCGACAAACAGAACCCACAATGTCGATCGTTCGAAGATAAACTCGCAAGAGGAGGAGTCCTACCGTTAGGAAATTGGGCTTGAAACGGACCCTAGCTCTCCGCCACCACAGCCTATAACTTAAAACAATGCTCGACCTGCTTCTTCATCAGCTCGAATCCCGTTGAATCGTTCGACTCGGATCGTTGGCCCGGGATTGGCGAAAAAACTCTACGCCTCGCGCCGACATCGGCATAAAGTATATGAGGCAACATGGCAGGAAACCGCGGTGAATCAAACTCCGGCGGAAAATGATAAAGACCGCCTCATCCGGCAACTGGAGCAGTTGGTCCAGGAGCGAACCGCGCAGCTTTCCGGAGCGCTGGAACAGCTCCAACAATCGTATGACGATACCTTGGAAGCTCTGGGCGCCGCGCTGGAGTTGAAGGACGCTGAAACGGAGGGACACTGCCAACGAGTCACGGCGTTTTGCATTTCCATNGCCAAGGCNATGCCNGTGCCGGACGGCTACTTGCCGATTCTGGCTCGTGCGGCGTTCCTGCACGATATNGGGAAANTGGCCATTCCCGACGGGATTCTGCGCAAGCCCGGGCCTTTGAANGATGACGAAAAACAAATCATGCGCAAACATTGCGAGATTGGCTNCAACATGCTGATTCGCATCCCGTTCCTGCGGGATGCCGCGGAAATTGTTCTCTCGCACCAGGAATTCTTCGATGGAACCGGCTATCCGCGCGGTTTGAAGGGCGAAGGGATTCCTCTGGGGGCGCGGATATTCGCGGTCGCGGACGCACTCGATGTGATGGTTTCCGACCAACCGTATCGCCGGGCGCTGCCCCTTTCCCATGCGCGTGAGGAGATCCGTAAGTGCAGCGGCGCGCAGTTCGACCCGAAGGTTGTTGAGGTGTTTTTCTCCTTACCGGAATCCTTGTGGGCCGAGTTGCGCAAAAACCTCTGCGCTCCTTTCCGTCTCGGGCAGCTCAAAGCAGTCTAGCATCCAATTTCACAGGAGCAGAAATGGCTTGAGAATTCTTTCCCGCGGGTACGGTCGCGGAGGCAACCTCCAGACAGACGCAATATCAGTCGCTTCTCTATCACCGCGTTGCGGTACTCAACGCCTCTCACGGAACTGGATTAGCGGGCCGCTTCCCCTTACGGTCGTAACCTACGTAGAAATTCGAAAATAGAGTCCACGGTTTGACGTCATCGAAGCGAAACTTGGCCTCTTGTTCGGTCACCTCCTCAAGTCGTCTCAGGCCCTCATGAATTTTCTCCCATTCGTGATCCGCGGGCGGAAACACGATGACTGTAAAAAGGGTTTTGCCTCCACTGAGCCACTTTCGCAGCTTAGCGATATTGGGGTCCCCCAATTCGCAATGTACCCATACAACCTCTGGATCGATCACCGGGGGTACCGTGCTTTCCACTGACTCGGGCGCAGCGCGAGAGGGAAGGGAGGGTTGGGCTTGCGCCACGGTCTCTGCATCTTCTGCTCGCCGCGGGGTGCGTTCCGAATGCTCGGCAACATCGCAATGAGAAGGACGTGACTGTATCCGCGCCTTAGTCGCAGATGGCTTCAGACCAGGTTGCCATGGATCTCTGGCAAGAGATTCCCTAAGCGCGGTTATCCATGCAGCTTCGACACTTTGCTTAGTCTTAGCAGGAGTCCAATTCCTGCAGGTCCCAATAAGCGTCTTCCATTGTTCCTCAGACTTTTTCTTCAGCCTTCTTTTTTCCCACAAGTACAAGGCAGCCGCAGCTGCCAGGATCATGACTAAGGAAAAGAAGTCCGATGAAGTAAGCCAACTAAGCATTGCACTCGGTACCTGGTAGTGTCAGTCTCTGGCCATTTGCGCGAACCCGATATTTCAAAAATTCTCAAGGAATGACGACATTCCATAATTCTTGAGCATGTGTCGAGGAATCGGCTCCCGGCAATCCAACCATTGTTTCGGTATGCTTCGTAGCCCCGAGTTCATTACAACCACGCCACCGACGATCGCGCACGTAGTGTCGCGGTCGCCCAGCCCGCTTACCGTCGCCCATAGCGCTTCCTCGTAATCATTCAGATGACAGGCAGCGCTCCACAAGGCAAAAGGAACTGTGTCCTGCGCTGTGACTCTGGAACCGTTTCCAAGAACCGAGACTGCAGCGTGAACAGGAGTACCCTTTGGCATGTCAACGGCGTTCTGGATTCCGCGACGAACGTGACTTGCGGGGGTTCTTTGGTGAATCTGTTGCAAAAACCCTGGGACGCTGGCTATTTGCGGCGTGTTTCTATGCTGCCACGCGAGCGCCGCTGCGAGCGCTACTGCAATTGCCCCAGCGACAGCTTCCGCATGACAGTGAGTCGTAACAGCAGACCTTTCGGCCTGCTCAACGACCATGTCAAGATCGTCGGCGAAATAGGCACCCAACGGAGCGACTCTCATGGCGGAACCGTTCCCAAAGGAGCCTTGGCCTTCAAACAACGCCTGCGCTTCCTCTCGCCAGTGCCCTCTCCGCTGTCTGATGCTGGCCAGCAGCCCATGCATCGCCGGTCCATATCCGCGAGTCGAATCGTAATTCCTTGCAAAACTAATGGCTAGGTGGTCTTGATCGATCTCCCCGTGCTCCTCCAGTGTGGAAACAATGGAGATAGCCATCATCGTGTCGTCAGTGAATTTCCAGGGTGGAGCGGGGATCGCTCTCCCGTTGATCAACGAGAGAGCCATTTCCTCCCGAACGAAAAAGCGCTCGCCAAAGGCATCGCCACAGCACAGTCCCTCTAGCGACTCATAAGCACGAGCTAAACGGTCTCTGCGACTTTGTTTTTGCAACACAGTCATGCGGGCGTCATCTATGCCATCATTTGAGAATTCGCGGCGTACCTCGTCTCCCAGGGAATCACAGACTGACGAAGCACGAACACCCTCCCCGTGGCCCGGCTATTCCACGGTTTCCCATTTTCCAGTCTCCGGATCCTTAAATTTCAGTTTTCCGTCTTCCGTTCTTCCCTCCACCCCAACGATTTGGATTCCGGTGTATCCTCCATCTTGTGGGCGTTCTCGCAGCCACCCGGTCCCATCGCACAACAGGGGGCATTTCTCAAAAAACATGGCCTCTGCGTTGAAGTGTCCCTTATGGGTTGGACACATTTGGGTGCGTAGAGGTTCTTTGGCAAAGAGCAACCGGCCCAGGAGGTTTGATTTCCTGATGTCGATCCTCATCGAGTTCAGAAACTCAAAGTATATGGAACCATGCTTTATACCGTCTCGATTGAGCGCCGGATCCGTATTGTTCTTGACGATGCAGTCCATCCAGAGTTCGATCGCATGGCAAAAGTTCCCAAGCGGGAGAACCGGCTCACCGTAGAATTGTTCCAACCGCCGAACGAGTTCGTGAGCTTCTTCCTTACTTCGGATGGCATCGTTCTTCATGGCTCGTTTCTCCTAAACGGCGCTGTTTTTCTTGTCGGCTTGGCGGAATTTCGCATTGAAAGAAGAGCGGTCATCTGAAGTTGGCCAGCAATCTCATGGTTCTCTTCCAGCGCTGCTGTAATCTCCACTTCAAACCCGATTTCAAAGGAGGAAGCCGCGTCGATTTCGGGATTCCTGCAATTCTCTTGAGCTCAAGATTTACGTCCAGGTCGCAGGTCTTGGGCAAGAACACGAGGAAAACCCCTTTGAAATCTACTGCCGCAAATCCACCTAGGTCTTTGATCTCCTTCATTAATTCAGCAAAACAGGGCTTCTCGGCCATGTCACGAGGCATGATGTAGCACGCGCGCTTTAGGTTGGCTCTTTTTACACGCCGTTGGAAAAGTACGACATCCTTTTGGTCCGTACGCAAGGCCTCGATGACGTCGCCAAAGGAAATCGGTCCGCAGAGGAACCCTTCGTTCAGGCGATAGAAGTTGCCGCCCATCGGTATAAAAGTCGTTGTCATGCGCGATTCGGGAAGCCATCGCTGCGCCGGGAAAATCACAGTAAAGTTGTGTATTCGGGTCTTTATCTCGTTCATCGCATTCTCTTGCTAGCCGGACCTTCTACAGTCAGGGCATGACCCGTCGTCGTGACGGCATGGAAATCCTGTGCTTCGAGCAAGCACATATTCGCATCTCTGGTCCTGCGCGCAAGCGACATGGTGCGACATCCCCTGCAAGTCATGGAATGTCGGGTGCTGTTCCGCTGTCTCACAATCGGGCCCAAATGTGAGGCTTCCTTATTTCCCCAGCAACTGAAGAGTCTACTGCTTGCTGGTAACTCTCCAGACGCCCAGGATAAGATCAAGTTTCACCGAGCCGCCGACTTTGGGGGAGGGCACGCTCTCAAGCCGCTTGTGAAGATCTTCAGCGATATCTGCACTCAGCTCCGACACCGCAATGAATCGCACTTCATGTCCAGCGGCGGTCAATGCAAGCTGAATCGTAAGCTCACAACTAATTCGTCGTTCAAAGGGAGTGAAGAACGTATCGACGACATTCTCTATCGCATTGCCATAAGCAGCGAGATCCTCGGCCGTGCTGCGCGCCTGAAGATCTAGCAGGCTGGTAAGCAAGACGGTCCTGCTCGAACTCACTGCCACGCGTTCTTTCGGCGGCAAGGTGGTTTCAGGTTCATAAGTTGTCCATCTTTCGGCCGTATACGTCTCGCCGCTGACCGAGCTGGCGTACGCTGTTTTCGCCCACTCGACCGAGATGCTCGCCCCAAGCGGCCCGGCCGGAGGAACGAAAATATCGGTGCCGGACAAGAGGGCTTCGCGGATCTTCTGCCAGGTAATATTGGTGAGAAAGAGAAAGAAACCGTCTTCTACCATTCGGATGTCGTTCGCATCCTGCTCCGGAACGAAAGCAAGAAAGGCACCCGTTTTTCGGGATCCGTTGCTGTCGGGGGGCGTAATCGCCATTGGCTGGTTGTGGCCTGAGTGCCAGACTAGACATGCATTGGCACGGGGATCAGGTTGAGTCCTAAGAGCTAGCGGTTTGTTGGGAGGTAGCTTGTCAAGGAATCCTTGAAGGCTTGCCCGGCTGGAGGGTAGTACAGAAAGAAAAATATGGTTCTGTTCCTCGTAATAGCTGGCACGAACGGGGACTCTTGCAATCTCCCACAGGTGGCTCCTTTCCATCGCGCGCAGAGATGCGACCGGTTCGCGTTTCAGGTCGGACCAAGTGGGACAGGGGTAGAAGTGGTACTTCATTCCCAACAAAGCTGTGACGCGAGTGAGCCCGAGATCCCACGCGATCTGGGCCTCATCGTCCTTGAGGAGGATGCCCGCCAGGAGCGGGACATCCTTCGTTTCCACTCCTGGGAAACCCTGGTGTTCAACGTAACCGAGCCGCGAAAGTAACTGTTGCCAAAAAATCCGGTCTCGCCAAAGAGGGTCGATTGACCTACGTCCACGAGCTGTCCTCGCTCGGCGTAATGAAAAATTGTCACAAAAAGTTCGAGCAATTCGCTGGGGTAGTCCTCAGGTTTCTGGCGCGGATCCCGGCGCAGCGTGAAGATCATCTCTTTCTGTTTCTGCGCCACGAGCCCGTCGGTTACATACGACCAGCAAGAAAATGTCTCCTTTTCGTACTCTATCTCGTGAAGAAATATTCTCACCTTTAGTCTGCCAGGGATGACTTCAATCAACTGCGGAAATACATTGGTGGAGGTAATGGGTTGCCCGTTGGTCGCGGCATTGGCCTTCGCACCACCAAACCATCCGGAAAAGGCGAGAGCGAGCTTTCTGCCGGCCCCGAAAGGTAAGTCCATGTGCGCCCTGCTTTCTTCAATGGCAGCTAAGCGAGAGCAAAGCCTGGGGAACGTTCTCAATATTCCGACGGTATTCAAAAGTGCGCACCATTCTACGCACAGAATTTAAGATCAACAGACAAATCAGTGCTGATCCGCTGGCACGCCGACCAAGTCGGTTACTTCATACTGCCCCTGATCTGGCGCGACGAGCTTCAGATGGGCTTTGGTTCGCGGCCAAGAGCCAGTGTCAGAAACGCGGACGTAGTATTGCCCGTTGGGTGCCAGTTCGACTGCAAGCCAATCGTCGTCGACAGCAATAACGTGTTTGCCCGGTGAGGGCAGCAGAGTTAGATGTTCGCCTGGTCCCACTTTGCCGATCTTTCGACCATCGAAGGAAACCCGGATGCGGGCTGTGCCGTCGGCCGGCAGGATGTAGATGTGGAGCCTCATGCGTAGCTGGCGATCTGCGATCACCTGAACGCTTATCCGCCGTTTTTTCAAAATGAATGCCTGAAGTTTCTCAGTGCTTAAGGCAACGTCTTCTGCTACAAATGCTTCAATCTCGGTACCGTCCCCCACGGCGGCGTGACCGCCCTCGCCGAGGCAGTCCAAAGTTGGGCAGTATCCCCCACTTATTTCGTTCAAAATCCCACCCAATGGAATTTCTGTGCCCGTGACGGCCGAGGTCGACCTGAGAACCAAATAGATTTGGGCCTTTCGTCTCAAGAAATCTGGCGTGGTGATGTAGGCTCGCCCTATCGCGTTCGTCCCCCGCTCGATCACCGTAAAATCACCGACTCTCACGTTGCTCAGGACCTGAAAAGGCACATTCTCGAAGACTCCGGACTTGTGTGTATTCAACGTTTGCAGCAGCCGAACGTGAACGGGCGTTCCAGAGGGAAGAATTGTTACCGTTGGGCTGATCAATTCCTGCTCTGAGGGTACACCGGGATGCATACCATGTGCCCCGCGAACGCAGCCGCTGCAGGAAAGAATGATGAGGGACCAGGCCGTTGCCAAAGCTACGTGCAGTAGCTTGACACGAACATAGAGGGAGCGCTCGCGTTGGTTCATTACGCCACGTCCTCATTTACCAGCAATCAGTCTTCAATGCCCTTTCTGTAGCGATGGACAATTGCAAGGTCTTATCGTCGAGCTGAAATCCGGGCGTTTGAACAACGTCTGGGTGCTTACCGCTGCTTTCTATCTTCACGTAATACCTCTGGGCGCGTGCGACGCTGAGCGGAAATTGCCGCTTCTTAACCTGCAATATATGATCGGCATCCGAAAGTGCAAAGCACGCCCAGTTTCCCGCGCTGAGGTGTGCCGCACTTCTGCCGTCTATCTTCACGTTTATCTCTAGTGGGCTTGATGTAGCGAAATTTTGGGGTGGGTTCGAATCCTTACCGTAGGGCATGTATACGAAGACCTTAGCGACGCCAGCGGTTTGGCGCTCCTTTAATAGTGCCATGCTTGCCAAACGGGCTTCCACTGTTGGAATCTCGAGACGTTGTGTAACGCGTGCTCCGATTAGCGTGCCTGCTGGGATGGTTGCATGAGGCCCCTTGATCCAAGGGACCAGTATCACGAATGCGCAGCCTTCCATCGTGCAGCCCGCTCCAGCATCAACTCGCGATCTTTGCGTGATTGCAACATCAGTTCCTAACAAGGTGCGCAAGCCTTCGACCTACAGGGTGAGTACGGCGCCAACACTCATAGGCGCAGGCTTTTCAACCGCTAGGTCATTTTGAAGTCCACGATGTTCATATCTCCTCCCCTACTTGCCGGAGAGACTGGCGTCGACGGCGTTTCTTGGGCAGCCAGTACGGAATACGTCAGGAATTCGCCTAGAACTTACCGAGATGCTGCGAAGCGTAATCGTGCACTTCCTGCATGCGCAAGCGACAGAGCGCGACAAGGGTCCCGTGTCACGAGTTGCCCTGCGCGAGCCTTGCGCTCGCGCAAGTATCTTTCGGCCATTTAGCTGTCCCTCGTTCTCTACAGCCCCCACGCTGCTGTCAAGCCGATAGGAGTCCAGCGCGACCGTCGACCAGATACAGGAGCTCTGCCCTGATTGCTTCGCATCGAGCAACGCTGGGGCCGACCAATTTACCGAGTGTTCCAAGAACCTCCCACCAGGAGCAGGCTTGCTGAGCACTTGGCAACGGTCCCTGAACCAGGCATCAATGTCATGCTTGAATGCCCAGACCGTGCCTCCCTTCACGTGAAATTGTCGATGGACGGGCAGGCCTTCGCGTTTCTCCCAGCGCTGCACTGTGCGCACCTCCCGGTCCAGATAAACCGCAATTTGCTTCCAGGAATCGAGGCAGTCCCTAGATAGTTCCGGCACCGATTGCGCCCCCATATCCATGTAGTTCTCTCTAGTTGACATTCGTTTCTAAACCTCCTCACTATCAATAAGCCGATTATGCAAAGTGCACGGCTCAAAAGTCTTTAGGAGGAGCTCAATTCTCTTGAGGCTTTCTCAAACGCAAATAAGTCCTGCACTATGAAGCAACTGTGGGAATTCGATTACTATCGGTTTGACTACGAGAGGCGTCTGCTCCTACGAGGGGAGGAGCCGGTTCAACTTCCTGCCAAGGCTCTGGATACTCTTTTCGTTTTGATTCAGCGACGGGGTGAGGTTGTTACCAAAGACGAACTAATGAAGGAAGTGTGGCCCGACGCGTTCGTCGAGGAGGGCAATCTCAGCCAGAGCATACATGTTTTACGCAGGGCTCTGGGGGAGAGTGTCGAGGATCACCGCTATATCGTGACCGTACCAGGCCGGGGCTATCGCTTTGTCGCGGAAGTACGAGAGATCGCTGAAATCAAGTGCGATCCAACGCGTATGCCTCCTCCCATTTCTGGCAAACGCACTTTGATGGAGAAGGCGCTCTCCTCGTTCCGTACTAACCTAAAGGCTCACAAAAGCTGGATGATGCTCCTGGCGCTCACGGGGCTGGTTTTGGTGTTCGCGCTGGTGAAATCGCTCCCTTCGATTGCGCGCTCCTACAACAATCGAGGATTTCAGCTTCAGCAACACGGCCAAATCAAAGCCGCGATCGAAGACTATCAGCGAGCAATCAGATTGAGTCCAGGCTACGCTGAAGCGCACTACAACCTAGCGGACGCCTACGAAGAAATACCCGATTACGACAAGGCACTGGAGGAATATCAGAGAGCTATCAACGCTGATTTCATGTTCTACCAGGCGTACAATAATCTTTCACGCTTATACATCCTGAGACGAAGAGACTATGGAGCCGCGCTCAGGTTGCTGGACCGGGCCATGAATCTCAAGCCGCAAGAACCGTCCGTACAATACTCTCTCCGCAAGAATTACGGCTGGGCTAATTTTGAACTGCGCCAGTTGGGACAAGCAGAACAGAACCTCAGGTTTGCAGTGGCCGTGAACTCGGAACGCGGAGCAGCGCACTGCCTTCTCGCAAAAGTCCTGGATGCACAGGAGAGGGCGGACGTTGCCCTGGCAGAATGGGAGGCCTGCGCCGCATACTCAAGCCAAGAGGAAGTGGAACCCGAGTGGCGCAATGAGGCGCAGGAGCGCCTTAGAAAGGAAACTGCAAAATGAAGCAGCGATACTGGAAGAACGCGCAGCTAGTGCTGCTTCTTCTCTTACAATTCAGCCCATCGTGGCTTTTGCTTCAGGCCCGGCTCGTCGGCGCGGAAAACGATAGCGGTCAGGCCGTAAACCTTGCGGTCTTCATAGAAGGACAGGTTAGTGTCAAGCGGAAGGGTTGGACCAACTATGCAGCTGTTGTATTTGGCACAAGCCTGCGGCGTGGTGATCTGTTGCGTCTTGACGATTCTTCTCGCGCCAAAGTTGTTTGTTCGGACTTGACACTGCATGACATAGCGCCCGGCATCGTTGGTGTCCCTTGCGAGGGAGCCCGACCGGTATTGCGGAGGCCAGATGGAAGCATGATCAATGCTACGAGAAGCTGGCCAAGCGATGGGTCTTTCCCCGTGGTCCTTTCACCGCGAAAGACAAAACTCCTTTCTCCGCGCCCGGTACTTCGATGGACGCCGGTGAAAGGAACTACCAATTACCAGGTCGTTGTGCGAGGCATCAATTTCTACTGGTCGCGAGTCTCTTCGGGAACAGAGATCACCTATCCGGATAGAGCGCCCGCGCTTGTGGCTGGTGTGGATTACAAATTGGTTGTAGAAACGAGCGGTAAGAACAGTCGGAGTTCCTCCGACGAGCCTGGCCTCGGTCTCGGCTTCTCTATGCTGAGCTCGAAAGAAGGAAAAACTGTCCTGGAGGAGGAGGGGCAGATCGAAAGCCTGGGCTTGCCCGAGGGCCCAACTCAATTCCTCATTGCGAATCTCTATGCCACGCATGGTCTGAATGCGGAGGCGATTCAAACGTTGGAGGGAATCTCAAGCACGTTCAAGGTGGCCGCAGTTGCGCGGCTGCTGGGCGACCTATATTTGAACATCGGCCTTCCCCGGCAGGCCGAGACCAACTATCTGAATTCGCTGGATCTCTCTAAGGATGGGAAAGATGACGAGGGCCAGATGCTGGTCCACCTCGCTCTGGCGCATATCTATGGACCGCTGCTGGGTAACGTGAAGTCGGCAAGCGAACACCTTAACGCCAGTCTTGCACTAGCGAATAAGTTAGGGGATGATTACATAATCGGGGAAGTCGGAAAGAGGTTGACGGAGTTAAAGAAAACTGGAACGTAGAGCTTCAGAAGGTTCAGTTTACTTTGAAAGCTGGACTGAGCCTAGCCAAAGTCATCTCACTAGAACCGTCAATCCTGCCCCTCTTCTTTTGCTTCCTTTGTGGAGGAGGACACCATGGCCCCTCACCGCGGACTCCGTTTCGACAGCAGAATCGTATCGGCGCTCATTTCACTCCTCGTCGCTGCTCTAATTAGTGCACCAGTTCTCTTCGGACAAGCGACCACTCCACCCGCAATGCAGAGCCCTTCCAACGTATCGCCGCCCAATTCGGGCTTGCCACCCCAGGTGACGAATGCGCTCCAGGTGGATTTGGCAAGGACTGTAACTGGCGGTAACAATCCCTTCAATCGTCCAAATGCTCCCAGTCCTTACACGTCTCCAACTCAGCAGCAGACCCGTTGGTTCGTCGATAACCACCCAGCGCTCTGGAACCTACCTTCAACCGCGAAAGATGCAATTGTTTCCGGTAGTGCAGGTGGCTGGCTCCTCAGCAGTCCGTATCTCCCCAACGGAGCGCAGAATCCGTTCTACCAGAATGGCAGAGTGACTCCTAATTGGTATCTCCCGTCCACATGGTCCTCGACTACAATGAGTTGGCAGGGGGTTCAGCAAAACGGTTTTCTCCCGAACGCCAGCGCCACTACCTACTCTTGGGGCTCTGGGCTCGCCCCGTACAATCCAAGTCTCTACACGCCAACGTATCGTCCGCCCGTATATCAGCCAACTTCGCCAACGTCTTCGCGGGTTGTGCCGAATAACTCCCAGCAGGCTAGCAGCCTTAGGCCATTCCAGCCCTCGCTGCCCACCAATACAGGGAACAGCCAGGTTGCTTTTCGACCGGCTGCTGTAGTAAAGGCCATAGAAAGTGGCGAACGAGCATTGACCCTCAGTGAATCTGCTGGCGACAAAGTGGGACAGGTCACGAATCACGCTGCGCTTGCCCAGCTTCTTGTCCAGCAGGGCAAGCTCGATCAAGCTTTCGCGCATCTAACCGTCGCCGAAACGATCACCAGGACGGTTGGTGATCCCAGACTGCAGATAAACATCTTGCAAACCAAGGGCGCGGCTTACATGTCATCAGGCGAGTTCGAAAAATCGCTCGACGCATACCGCGAGGCCATGAAGATCTCGAGATCCCTGAATGACGAAGCGGGTCAGGCAGAGCTCTTTGCGAGCAGCGGTTGGGCATTTCAGTCGCTTGGCAATGTTCCGCGCGCCCTCGGGTGCTATGAGTCTGCCATTACCCTGTTTACGAAAGTGGGAAACAAGGACGGTGAGGTTAGAACCCGCATTGGAATCGGCTCACTCTATCAATCGATAGGTGAGCCTCAAAAAGCCTCAGAGCAGTATATGAAGGCTACGCCGAGCGCTTCAGACGAGCAGTATGCCAGGATGCTCGTGAGCGTCGCGGAGATCCTCCAATCGCGAAACCAACCTCTCGAGGCGCTCAGTCGTTACAAAAAGGCACTATCTTTGATTAGCTCCACAAATGATCCCTCATTAGAGGGCGCCATCTGGACCGGAATGGGTCGCACTCACATGGCATCGGGCTCCTATCAGGTAGCCCAAGACTATTTTGAGCGGGCTCTGGTAAAAGCAAAAGAATCCGGGAATCAGGAGTCAGAGGCCGGCATTATCGCCAGTATTGGCGAACTGAATTATTGGATCGCCCTTAGCTTGCCAACAGTAAATCAGAAGTCACGCTTCTCGGAGGCTCTGCAAGACTACAACGTGGCGCTGCCAATGATGCGTGAGGCGGGAGATCGCATTGGAGAAATCGGCATTCTAACGAATACTGGACTCGTCTACGACGCCTGGGGCAAACCCCGCAAGGCTCTGCCTTATTACTTGGATGCCCTTCATAGAATGGATGAACTCGAGACCTCTGCCCGTCTCGAAGAGTTCCGCCTTGACCTCGCAGGTCAGTCCGCCAGTCTCTACCAGCGTGCAATTCTGCTGGAGGCTAGTTTGAATCACATGCAGGAGGCTTTCGATCTCAGTGAACGCGCCCGGGCTCGCACCTTTCTCGACCAATTAGGCAATCACCGGATTGACCTTGGCAGCTATCGGCAAGCGGATTTCTCTATACGCGAAGAAAAGCTGCGCCAGGAAAACATTTTACTCCAGCGCCAGCTGGGGCAGGAATTGGCGAAACCCGGCCCTGACGTGAACCCGGATAGAATGCGCGGGATCCAAGCGCAATTGGTAGCCCTCCGAAATGATTATGAAGATTTGGTGAATCAACTGAAGCTGTCCAACCCTGAGTACGCGTCTTTTCTGAGTATTTCCCCTCTCGGCCTTCGCGAGGCCCAGCAACAGCTGGCGGCGGATGTGACGGTACTTTCCTACTACACGAGTCCAGAGATGACGCTGGCTTTTGTCCTCACTCGGGACAATTTTCATGTTTCAAAGCTCTCGGTGACAGAACTAGAGCTGTTGATGGCAGTCACCACCTTTCAGGATTTCTCTGGGGAGAGTAACGTACCGCCCAGTCTCAAGCTTCTCTATAAGTCGTTGATCGCACCCGTCAAATCGCAGCTCAAGACTTCAAAGTTGGCAGTTGTTCCATATGGAGTCTTACACGGGCTGCCGTTCGGAGCCCTTACTCCCGATGGTCAGCATTTTCTAACCGACAGCTATGCGGTTTTCTATTTGCCCAGTGTTAGCGTTCTGCCTTATATACGTGCAAGGGTGAGACCAGCCGGTAACCTGGCCCTCGTTTTGGCAAACGACCAGGAAGAAGGTCTTCCGCGGTTGAGCTATGCGGAAGGCGAGGCCCGAGCAGTGGCTTCGCTCTTGGGTACCCAACCACTCTTGGGCGACGACGCGACCACGTCAGTGCTCCGCGCGAAGGCAGGCAATTACGACATTGTTCATCTAATAGCTCACTTCGACCTCGACCGCCAACACCCCCAATCCTCACGCATCATTTTGGGCCAGGGCAAAGGAAATGATGGTCCACTAGAGCTCAACGACGTATTTGGCCTGGATCTTCGAAAGACGAACCTGGTGGTGCTTAGTGGTTGTCAGTCTCAGCGGGGCAGCCGGACTCGTGGCGATGATGTCATCGCGTTGAGTCGTGCCTTCATCTACGCCGGGTCTCCATCCGTTATAGGCAGCCTCTGGAGCGTGGACGACGATGCAACGCAGCACTTGATGATCGCCTTCTATACGCACCTGAAAGAGGGGCTGAGCAAAGCCGAAGCCTTGCGCAGCGCACAAGCGGACATCCGGCACAAGTACCCGAATCCTTACTACTGGGCCGGATTTGTCCTAACGGGTGATCCCGGACAAGCTGGCACATCGAACCTACTGGCGGGCTCAACGAATTAGCTCCTTCGTGCAGAAACCCACAGCGGAATTGGCCGTAGAACTTCTTTGCCAGATCATCAGTTCTGAACTCAACAGCGAATTGCTTTCATATTCTTAGAAAAGTGCAGAATGCTTTCTTCGATTTNCCATCAGTGTCTTCAAGATTTTCAATAAGCGCGCCGAGAGTTTCCACCAATAGACAGTCAATCGCGAGGACTGTGAAACCGCAGCGTCGCGCGGAAGGGGGCTTGCTCTCTTCTGACGCAATAGGAAAATCCAGTGGCTCAATCTATCGGTCGTGGGTCAGAGCAAACGGCAGTTGTCTTTCAAAAAGTTGGAGACCCGCTCTTTTGGCGTTTTGCAACGTACACGGCTGCGAGTTTTTAAGCATTGGAATTACGATCCTGCTTATTACCGTACCAACGACCTGCCCTCGCCAAGCACTAATGCTTTGGAGTTTGCTGAGAAGGTAGGGCGTTCGCATGTTTCGGGATTGGGTCAATGGGGTGTATTCGGTTTGGCCAGCTCAGCTCGATAAATTGTGGGATGGCTGGGGATTGCGGCGCCGACGCCGACGCCTCCCGCCAACCCCACCAATCCGCCGAGACCGACCGCGACGCCGCGCCCTACATCACAAAAGGCATTCGAACTTGAACATCTCGATACGGCTGCGCCGATCCCCGCGCCCGCTCCCGCACCGACGGCTCCAAAGATAAGAGCGTTGCGAAGGCGATGGCTCTTGTCGAGCACTGTCACGCGCGCGACGTTTTCTTTGCGAATGCCGATGTCGTTTGATCCTTCGCGCAACTGAATCGCTTCGTCGGTGACAGTAGAGAACGTCCCGACATGCTTTTTCATGCTAGTCTCAATCAGCTCAATCTTTTCACCAGAATGAAGACTGTATAACGCCTTCCAATCGCCGTGTTTGTCCTGAGCACGTAGCGAGCATGGAATCAAAATCAGAAAACACGCCAACGCAGCATTGCGCATATCAAGACCTCTCTCTTTCTTACATGCACGGAGTGACTTGAGACTTCCCTTTTGACTTCGAGAAAAACTGTGCGTGCCGAAAGGCTGGTTTTCAATTCTTGTATTCATGGACTTTCTTGTTGTTGCCCACGCCTGAGTTCAGCACGAAGGTCTTCGCCTTCGAGAAATCCGCGGGAAGAAAACCGACGGCCGCGCCAGGCGAGCTGAATGGGATGAACAAGAGGACTGGCGCGCTTCCCGCAGCCTGAGAGCTCGCCACGAAACGCTGCCCTGGCTGGTCCCAACGCAGGGACAGCAGGATTTCCTGACCTTCAGTGACGGTTCCTAGAGAAGTTTTCCCAAGGGATTGCCCGTCCACCAGAAGAAGAACCGATACGCCCAATTCCTTCGAACCCGCGACTCTCTCGAGGATCAGGAAGGCTTGCACCACCAAGCGACGATATGTGCCGCTAAGTTTCAACGTGAGCTCCTCTCTAGGGCTTCTGGATAGGATTAGGGGTGGCTAAAAAGCCGTGCTGTCCGGCCAAATTATAACTTCCAACAATCTGGCCCGCCTCGTTCTCCCGAGTGGCAAGCGTTTGGAACGCACCTGGGAAGTCCACGGTGCTGAAATTGCCGGCGATCAGCGTAAAGCCGTGGACCACCCCGTTGCTGTCGTCGTAGAAGCCCACGATTTCCCCATCCGCAGTGATGCCGAACAGCTGTGTCGTGTCAAGAGCGCCGGGGAAGTCAATGCTCGTGAAATTGCCCGCGCTCAGCAGGAAGCCGTGTTGGTTTCCCGCAGGGTCGTTGTAGGTGCCAACCACCCGGCCCAGATCATTCATGCCCTGAAGAGCCGTCAAGGTGGCGCCGGGAAAGTTAAGAATCGTGAAGGCTCCGTGGTCCAGCAGGTAGCCGTGTGAAACGCTGTTGCTGTCCAGAAAGCGGCCCCCGATGACGCCGAGGTTGTTGATGGCGTGGCCGCGGGTCTCGATCGACCCCGGCACATCAAAGCTTATGAAGTTTCCCTGATGCAGTAGATACGCGTGGCGCACACTGGCGGAGTCGAGATAGTCTCCCACGATGTCTCCATGATCGTTGAGCCCCAGGGTGCGAGTCCGACTCGCGCCAGGGAAGTTGATGGCCGTAAAACTGAAAGATGCGCTTGCCACCGCGGTGGACGTCGCACCCGAGGTGTTCGTGGATGTTTGTGCCAGGGCTATTGCTACAGAAAGAACAATTAGAGCCAAGACTGCTGGAATTTTGTGTTTCAAGGTTTCTTCTCCTTCTCACTGAATTTGGGACGCATTGGGCAGCTGCGACTATTGCCATTCCACTGCTCTCTGCAATCGCCCAAAAATCTCATTCATGGCGATGCGAAACTGCCTCTACTGAGCGTTATAAGTCACTGGCCGATGTAGACGTTGTCGAGCAGCGTGTCTACGATTACGGCAGGGGCACGGTGTCGCCGGTGAGCAGGTTGCCGCACTGCACGCTAGTGGCATTGGCAATGTTGGCTCCGCCCGTTATCAACGATTTCGAATCGCAGAACAGATCCGTCCCATTCCCACTGATCTGGGTCAAAGGATTCGTCCCCGTCCCCACTGCGACTGTGGACAGGTTGGCCACAACCAAACCACCGTGACCGCTCCCTGTAATGCTTGAACCGGCCAAGCTCGCATGAGAGTTGTTGCTCACGAAGACGCCGTGGCCCCGGCTGCCCGAGATGACTAGGTTAGCGCCGGCGCTCAGAGTGCCGCCGTCGGAAACGGACACGCCCGCACTGTTCCCACCCCCGGGCTGGCCCGGATTGGTGATGCGAAGCTTGGTGTCGCCCAGGTTGAGCAAGGCGCCACTTCCAACCGCAACGCCGAAGAAGTTGGTCCCGGCGGGATTGTCGATGACCACATCCGTTGGCACGCTGATCGGGAAGTAGGAGTTGAAGCTTTGTATGTCAACGATTCCTCCGTCAGAGATTCCGATGCCGACCTGCATGTTGCGAATGGTGGTGGTTTGCATCGTGACGTGCCCCGTGCTGACAAACAGGCCCTGATGCCAGGGGGCGCCTGTTGAGTTCTCAAACAGGCAGCTCTCGATGTGCACGTCGGAGACGTCGACGACGCCAACCGTGGCAAACCCGGGGTCGCGGGCGGTCACGCGCGCGAGCGACACCTGGCTGCTCTCGTAGACAAAGATCCCAAACCCGCTGGGGCCGTCGACGGTCAGGTTGCGGAGCTGGACATCGATACTGTTCCGTCCAATCCCGATGTCCCAGAATGCGGATGCCCTGGAGTGAATGGCGAACCCATCGATG
>JGI12635J15846_10002167_pt1 | contig 17171 bp, 14 predicted proteins | sample BlaSpr_A8_OM2_M2_FD_15846 | JGI IMG/M metagenome (IMG submission 15846) | reverse complement strand
TCTCATTCTGCTGGTAGTGGCTACGAAAGGCTGGCACTTTGGCGTGTTCAGGGGTTCTTTGCGTTATGCCGGCATTCGAGAGCTCTTTGGTCTCAATGCCGCCATGTTTTTGTCGCTTAGTGGATGATGATCACAAAAAGATCCGCAAGTATGAAAATAAAAGAAGGGGCTTCTCTAGGAATAGAGATCATTCCTGAAGAGCCCCCCTCGGCAAATTGGCTCGAAATCTTCTCGTTAAGGTGTAACGCGAACGCTGACCGCCACGTTTGCGCCATTATTCTGGCGATAGGTGACCTCTGCGTTGGAATCGACCTTGAGCGTGCCGTCTACCGTCGTGTTCTTGTCAATTTGGAAAGCCATGGTTTTCGCCGTGGTTGCTTGCGGCGAAAGTTGTTGACCTGGATTGGTGGTTTGATTCACTGCGACATTCAGAGTAAAGGAATCCTTATCAACCGAGGCAATCTTTCCCGTGACGGATTGCAGTTGATTGGAGCTTTGCTCTTTGGTGGCTTCTTGCCGAGTCTTCGGCATGTCTGGTGGGTTTGCTGCCCAGACAACTGCCGCGAGAGCCAGGCTGGATACAGCGGTAAGAACAACTCGCCTTACATCCTTCATCGTCAAAACCTCCTAGTAGGTTTTGACTGGGCATAACCACGAAGCAGGATAAGGGCCATTCCCAACAAAACAACGATCATTCTTAAATGTTCTTTGAGCGCAGTAGCTTACGCGGCTCCTGTCGGCTGCTAATGTGCGGTAAGGTAAATAGGAGAGCAGGAATTCTTTTCACACCCGAATTCCAATTTTCCTACAGATAGGCAGCTTTCGTGCGAGCCTCGTTTGCGAGAGGTTTCTCTTTGACCTCGGGTGAAGGCGCGGCTGGCGGGCCAGCCACATCGGAGAAAGACGAATTCAGGGAAGCCGTTAACGTGATGATCTTCCCGTGGTCTAAAAGATGGGTGATCAGGAGCTCGTAGCGGAATCCGTTTGGATGGCTGGTGCTTCTTAGGAGCACCAACAGACCATGTACCTCGGCGTCGGGATGGACAACGATCTCGTTACCCGAAACGACGGAGGAGACAATGGAGCCGCGAAACTCCGTGCCATCTCGATTCACGTCAGAATCCACGGAATCAAGAATTTTTACCAGCAAGGTGGTTCCCCTGGGCAAAGTGTCCAATGCCCCGCCGCTTGGATGGAGTCTGGTCTGCAGGTGAAAAGTCAGAATCGTTCCTGGCGCGATGCGGACAGGTTCTACGCCAGATTTTTGGGGATAAGCGACGATTGCAAAGAAAGCGCTAAGAGACAAAGCAAGGAATGCCTTCCGGAACACAGGTGGGAGTCCGCCTTTTCAAAAATAGTGGCAAGGAGAGAGCTTAGAATTCGGGTTGGAAGCCGTCAACTCCAAAGTGGCAGGGAAGCGCCAATCGGGCACGCCTGAAGGTAACTGCTGCGAATTCAATCGTTTGAGCATAGCCTGGCTTTCGCCAATGGTTACTTTCCCCTTGTTCTCGAAAGCTCGACCGGATGATTTGGCTGGGTGCAGGTACCCGTTGGACCGTTTTTATGGCACTCCTTGATTCGGCGGAGGAAAGAGCAGGTGCCTGCCTTCAACAAAGCACCTGCTTCTGCAGGGGTGTCTCGGGGTGTTTGCTGGCTCTCAGAGTAGTGAGAGGCTAGGAGCCCAGCAATCAGGTTCTTATTGTAGGAACCACTTTCGTTTCTTGTACAAGAAGAGTGAATGTGAGCAAAAGAAAGTCTTCGACGCTTCGAGAAGGAAGTCCCACGAGCTTTTCCTGAAAGCCAATAAGGTAGAAACCCTTAGCAAGCCTAATTAGCTTTGTATTGTGCCGATGGGTTCTTTCTCCGCATTGGCAACTCGCCATGGTCCGCACGGGAAGGTCGCGTTGAGGATGCAAGCGTCCTTTGGAAAGCGGGAAATTCAACAGGCCGATGAATTTCTGTAAGAGCGAAATTACACGAATGACAGTATGGGAATAACTGTCCGAACGCATTATCCCTGAATAGGTCAAGCGTAGTGAAAGGTCAAGCGTAATGCGTCGCCCATGCCAGCCATCACGCACTCAGGCACTTGGATTGCCTGACCTAGCGGATCATAAAAGAGCCTCAGAAATTTGCCTTGAGACGGAGACAAAGACGGTGCGAATTCTAGTTGTAGACGATCATGACATCATTCGCCGCGGACTGAGAGAACTTCTCACTATGCGGCAGGGCTGGGAAGTATGCGGCGAGGCGAAGACTGGCCGGGAAGCAGTCGCTCTGGCTGAGCAGCTGCAGCCGGAAATCGTGGTCATGGATGTCAGCATGCCCGAGCTAAACGGTTTAGAAGCAGCCCGCAGGATTCATGAGCAATTTCCGAGAATGGGGATTCTGATCCTGACGTTACATTTTTCGGACCAACTTGTTCGGGATATCGTCGCGGCGGGCGCCCGAGCATACATTTTGAAATCCGATACAGCTCGCGATCTCGTTAGCGCAGTCGAAGCAGTTGCCAATCGTCAGACATTTTTCACACCTCGCGCGGCAGAGGTACTTCTGGATAGTTTCTCCAGGAAGGGTTCGGAACTGGATGCAAAAGTCCTCGCTCGAAGCAGACTCACACCTCGCGAACGCGAAATTGTGCACCTTCTCGCTGAAGGGAAGACCAGCAAGGAAGTGGGGCTCGCTCTCGGAATCAGCATGAAGACCGCGGAAACTCATCGAGCCAATATCATGAGAAAACTCGAGGTGCATTCCGTCAGCGAAGTCGTGCGTTACGCCGTGAAAAATCACATCGTCGAGATATGACCCGAGAAGAGTCTTGGCAGTTTGGCTGAGCTGCATAGTCATCGTGGCTGCTGGTCCTCTCTCTTCGCCGCTAAATCTGTTGTTCACCTTCTACGCCCTCCTTTTCTAAGCCTCACGCCTTAGAAGTCTTGGACAGCCTGAATTCAAATTTCCTAAACATCCGTGTATAAGATGACCCTGCGTTGGGAGGAGGGCAAACAAAGAGAATGCCCAGGTGCGGGCAACCCGAGACCTTAGATTCTGGACGCGACCTCGAGGGCAACACAGCGGATTAGCGTCTCGATCTATTTCATGTGTATTTAGTGACTGGCAGATACGCGCTAAATGTCACAAAGAAATATTTAGTTACCCGAGCGACGAACCAAACGCAGGTTGTCCAAATGCGCGGTCACTGTTTCTGTGGATTCCTCCGCCGGCACAGTCCACACACCGCCGCGTCCAGGGTATGGCCTGGAGCCTGTTGTCGGGGATTGTCTTTTCACATGTGACGCATACTCCATATTCCTTTTTGGCGATCCGCTCCAATGCTTGCTCGATTTCGGAAATGTTTCGAATCTCGCGCTCCATCGTGGCTATCACAAATTCTCGATTGCTTCTTCGAGAAGCCTGCGTCAGTTCATCGTCGACGTCGTCTTCGACCACCAGCTCCCGTCTCAATTGATCGACATGATTGCTCAATTCCGCCAATCTGGAACGAAGGAGATTCTCAAAATTCTCGACTCTTTTGGACTGTTTCTCGTTTTTCATGTTCCGCATCGCTTCCTCTCAAGAGCGTCACGCGCAACTTTTGGGCCCCTCCATGCGTGGCATCCGGCATAGCGGCATCCCTCATTATTATTCCGAAAGTTTTACTCTTCCTTCATTCTCGCACCATACATGAATTCACCGATTTTGCGAACTGTAATGCCGGAGCATGCCGCTGCCAACTGGTGACGGAGCGGCCGCCTTGCGGTTTTGGGACAAGCATTCCGTCGGTCGTATTCAGATGGTAGAAGACGATGGCAGCGGGATTCTCATCGCACGTTTCAGTCCAGGCGAACTCGTGGCCGGCGATTAGCGGCGTCGTGAAGCAGAAAGCGTGAAGAGACTGATATTTGGACCCAAGGTCGGCCTCCAGCGCTGAAATATCAGGAACAGTGCATCGAAAATAAAGAAGTAAGTGGTCGGGGCGCCCGGATTTGAACCGGGGGCCTCCTGCGCCCAAGGGAGCGACGCTTCAAGAAAGTTCACGCGATTCTAAACACGCGGATTACGCGCATCGAAAGCGCTTACGTCTGGCCTTCCTTGCGCGGCCCGTTGGGGTTCCGACTGCGACTGGAGAAACTCACATTCGAGGAACAACAGGCCAGCCTGTGAATTTCGCCCTCTATCAATTCGGATCGTTGCGGGGTGTCAGAGAGCCGTTGAAAGGAAACCACATTTTTGTTGCGGAGGTCAGATTTGAACTGACGACCTTCGGGTTATGCGATCTGACTCAGCTTTCGGTGAGAATCGGACTGTACCTTCATCCCGTGTAACGGGATGCTCGCCATCCAGTCTCTACGCCTTCCTCGTTCTTCCGAGGCTTGGTTCGGTATTGCCGCACCCGCACAGCGGGCCTTAGGTTCCACCGACTTTGACGAGTGATCTTCCCACACATTGCTGTGCGGACGCCCATCTTGCCGAAGCGGAAATTTGAACCACCGATCCCGCTCAGCGGTTATGGGCACGTCTGATTCCAACACGGCCCATTGATTCTGTGCGATTTAGCCTCTGATTTGAGAGGGTGAGTTCTCTCCCAAATCTTTCGCAGGACGCCTGGCGAGTCCGCGCAACCACGCGTTGATTGCGGAGTGCTGCTCGGGCCCCATCTCTTCAAACAGCACGCCCATACCGAAAACTCCAAAGCCGCCGCCAGAATGCATGTAGAGCACTTTGCCGTGAAGTTCGCATGTGTTCGTGCCATCGCAGATGCGGAGACGCAATTTCGTTCGAACGGGAATGGGTTCGAGGGTATCGATATAGCAACCATGAGAGCTCAATTCGGCAGTCTGCGCCCGAACGCCAGTTCCGTCGTGAAGAGTAACTTCGGCTTCTGCGAAAAACGAGAAGCGCGGATGGGCACGCCTTACTGTGTACGGAGCTTCAGCCATGGTGTCTCTCCAGTCCGCGAACGTCGCAATTCGTGTGAATCCATTGTATCGAGCTGTGGAACGGTACATCCAGACGTTTGTGCCTTTGATTCGCCGAAAGAGGCAACTGGCCTTCCGTTCCATGTACATGCTGAGCAAGACACAGGCCATTTTAGCAGGTGCCACAATCTAGAAAGACGTTGTCAGCCGTCTGGTTCTCGCAAGTCGGCCTTTTCCCAAAGTTGCCAACCACAGAGTATTCATCCCCTGAGGCGGCCCTCAAAGTAAGCGACGCCTCAGAGCGGCCGGTCCGGCTCATGCCACCGCCTGGCAACTTTGGGCCGTAATTTCAAGGGATCGATATGGCATTACAAAATGGCAGTAAACCCTTTATTTCTTATAGTTTAAAGAAGTCTCAATCGACTTGGATTAACAGTTCCCCCTTACCGTGAGAACCCACAAGCGGCGTCGAATTGTTTCCAAGACGCCAATAGTCCCTTGGAAAGTCCTTAGAAAACAGTACTAGCGGTCCATTTAGCCTAACAAGAGAAAGCTTTAGTAAGTACTAATAGTTCTAGGTCTAGGTAAGGCGCGCCCAGGATTCTCTTTCGAGAAGACCACGGACGGACGAGGCTCGGAAGCGATACGAAATGGCCCGTTATAGCGAGCAGGATTCCTGTCGGATTAAGCAGTGCGTATGCGAGCTGAACCTGCAGTGAGAGGCGCGGAGGCGCTATGCCCTTAGATGCGTTGGACCAGAAGACGCTGACCAGCCTTCCCCGGCTGTCGGAGGTCTATGACGCTTACGGCGTGCAAGTCAATGCTTTGTCCGTGAACGAAATTTTTGCGCTTTACGAGCGCACCGGTTTTCTCTATCCCGAAAAGGCTGCCCGTCTTCTCCCGCACCTCAAACAAGTGAGAGAGAACTGGCGGCGGATGTTGCAGGGTGGCGATTCCCTTCTTTACGTCTTGACGGCAGGCGACAGAAAGAGCGGATTTGCCTCAATTGCAGTTTGGCGTACGACGCATTATGGCTGGACTTCTCAACATCTCGTTTCTGAAAACAATCCGGTCGCATCGCGCGCGGTAATGTTGGCAGGAACGGCCGCCAGTATTTTGCGGGGCGCCGACGAGTCGCATCAAAATTGGTTTCGGCCGGAGAACCGCTTCCCCTCGAGAGTATTCGGATCCATGGTTCAGACCATCGGCCAGTCTCACTCATCTGTTCAGCGACACATGTATTTCGCGCTGCCCAGGAATTCGTCGCTTCCTTCGGGTGAGCGAGTCCGCATCGTCCCCTATGACCCTTCTTATGAAGAAGACCTTTGCCTGATTGCTTCCGTGGCGCGCGGTGGCATTTATGTGGCCGCTGAACAACTCGCAACTGATCCAGAATTGACCGAGGTGGACCAGTTGTACCGCGAGGTAGGGCTCAAGCGAACTCGCCAAGTGTGGCTGGCATTCAAGGGAAACAAGGAAGAGCCCGTTGGAGCAGCAATCGCCTATCGAGGTCCATTGGGTTTGAATTTCAGCTACATCGAAAATCGCTGCGACCTGCTGCTACATCCCACGCTTCCCGAATCTGACGCTGTGGACGTAGTCGCTTCTCTTCTCAGAGCAGCAACTTCCGCTTACGAGGATTTTGAACTCGACGCAATTCCTGTGATCGCGGAGGAAATCGCCGCGCCCGCGCTATTTAAGTTGGGCGCAGAGTTTCTTCGTCACTATTGCCAAGGAACGTGGCTACAGGAAGGACAGCTCCGCTTTTACCGGCATGTGGATGGTTTTTACGCAAGACTCCTGGCTCGCATGGAAAAGCATGCAATGCAGCCAAGCCTTATCGGGCAGGAACACTGATGAGCCAAGCTTCGACCATCGACTACATCATGGAGGACCGGCGCGAGGCCATGCGGCTCGAGCTGAAGGTCGATTCGAACGCTTGGGCGAAAAAATACCTGGCGCATCGTGTCCGCCCGGGCGCAGAAGTCCTTTCGGTTGGATGCGGTCCCGGAGTCATTCTGGCGGCTGTGACTGCAACGAACCCTTCCATCAGAGGGATCGGAATAGACATCAGCGCGGAACGTGTGAAGCAGGCGGTGGAGAGAAATCGCGGGAATGGGAGAATGAAATTTGTTTGTGGGGACGCGCAGGCGATGGAGTTTCCATCGAACAGCTTTGACTTCGTTTACTGCCGCATGTTGCTGCAATACCTGAAGAAAAAGGAGCAGGCGGTCGCTGAAATGACGAGAGTTTGCAGGCCGGGTGGCGCGGTTCTGCTGCAAGACTTGGACGGGCAACTCCTGTGGCACTTCCCAGAAGACGCTGGGATTCAACAGACAGCCGAGAAAGTCGTGAATGCGCTGGCGGCCACCGGTTTTGATCCTTACGTCGGAAGAAAGCTTTTCTGGCTGGCGCAGAAGGCAGGTCTGACAAACCTCGAAGCTCAGGTGGAGTGCTATCACCTAATTGCGGGAAAGATTGAACCGCAAATTCTGAGGCAATGGGAACTGAAGCTAGAGATTGCAAAACCTCAGCTGGCGCAGATTTTCGGTGGGGAAAGCGAAGCCAAAAAACAGATTCTAGCCTTTCTTGATTACCTCAGCCGCCCCGACACACTTACCTATTCCACGGTGTTCACGGTAACGGGGGAGAAGAGTTTATGAGCTCCGCCTTTTCATGAGGCCAAGGACAAAAGCAAATGAGCGGAGCAGATACAGGGATTCGGACAAGCAAATTTTTGCAGCAGATGCCTCACCTACTTCCGAGGGATTAAAGAGGAGCGCTGCCTCAACACGTGCGAGGGCGCACAGGGCCACTTTCGGGAAAAGTTAGAAGCCGGAATCGGAATGCCGGTATAGCTCGCAGGGGGCTGTATATGAAGCGCAGGAAAGAAACACATCGGCGGCAGCAAAAAGGTGGCGCGTTTAGTGCGCACGGCAACGTCCCAGATCGGATATACCACGTCACCTTTGCTGACCAGCTTCTAGAAGGGAAGCTTAATATGTCTTCGATTCGCAAACAAACCAGGGGCTTTGTAACTTCCGCGAAGCGGATCGTCTTACTTGGTTTTCTGACGATCTTCATCGTGGTCAACGTGTGGGCTCAAAGTACGCAGAAGGTCCCTGACGTTACGAAGATGAGCGTCGAAGACCTAATGAATATGCAAGTAACTTCTGTCTCCAAGCACACCCAAAAGGTGGCGGATGCGGCGGCGGCCATTTTCGTGCTTACGCAAGAAGACATCCGGCGTTCGGGAGCTACCAGCATACCTGAAGCTTTGCGGCTCGTTCCTGGTCTTGAAGTGGCTCGCATCGACGAGAACAAATGGGCCATTGGCTCGCGGGGGTTTAACGGACGTTTCGACAATAAGCTCTTGGTGCTCATCGACGGCCGAAGCGTGTATACGCCTTTGTTTTCCGGCGTGTACTGGAACATTCAGGATGTGATGCTCGAGGATCTAGACCGGATTGAAGTGATCCGCGGTCCGGGGGCGACATTGTGGGGAGCCAATGCGGTCGATGGCGTCATTAACATCATAACAAGACCGGCCGCATCCACGCAGTCCGCGATTGTTACGGCTGGAGGTGGAACGGAAGAACGAGGATCTGCCGGCGCTCGTTATGGCGGCAAAATTGGGGACGATACTCACTATAGAATCTATGGAAAGTATTTCGATTGGGGGCCATCCGATTACATATCGGGCGGAACCGCAAATGACGGCTGGCACGCAATGCGGGGAGGATTTCGAGCGGATTGGACCCCTGCGGGAGCCAATTCATTAACGCTTCAGGGAGATCTTTACCGCAGCAATTACAATGAAACGTTGACGGTGCCTGCCCTGGCCCCTCCCTATTCAAACACTTTCCCCAACACCGGGGTTTATAGCGGAGGGAACATCCTGGGGCGCTGGAATCACAGCTCCGAAGGCGCAACGATGTCCTTGCAGATGTATTACGACAACACTACCACAGTTGACAATTCGCTCTTCGTAGACCATCAAAACATTTTCGACATGGACTTCCAGCACGGGTTTCACGTTGGGGACTCACATCAATTTGAGTGGGGCCTCGGCTTCCGCTCTATTCGCGATCGAAACGACCCCAGCTTTACGGTTTCGCTGCAGCCCAATCAGGTTAGCTTAAATCAGTTTAGCGCCTTCCTTCAGGATGAGATCAACCTGGTGGACAATCGGTTGCGGCTGACCCTCGGCTCGAAATTCGAGCACAACGATTTTACTGGATTTGAAATCGAGCCGAACGCAAGGCTGCTGTGGACCCTGAGTCCAAATCAATCCGTGTGGACTGCAGTCTCCCGCGCCGTCAGGACTCCAGCTCTCACCGAGGAGGGCTTACGCTTGAACTCGGGGGTTATACCCCCGGGGAGTCCTGCTAACCCCGCGCCACTGCCGGCGGTGTTGGCAGTTCTCGGCAGTCGTCAGTTCGGCTCAGAAGACCTTCTCGCTTACGAACTCGGTTATCGTGTGCAAGCGACGAAGAACCTCTCGCTCGACATTGCGACCTTTTACAACAATTACTCCAATCTCCGCACGGCGGAGCCGGGCGCGCCATTTGTGGAGGGGAGCCCTGCTCCAACGGATATCGTCGTCCCCTTTGTCGCACAAAACAAGATGAGTGGTGGAACTTACGGTGCCGAGCTGTTTGCAGACTGGAAAGTAATTCCTAAATGGAGGCTGACAGGCTCCTACAGCTATCTGCAAATGGACATACACAAGAATGCGAACAGTCAAGATCCCACAGCCGACCTTCCGAACGGCACAAGCCCTCGTCATCAATGGTACGTAAGGTCTTCCGTCGACTTGCCCAAGCATTTTGACCAGGACACGACTCTTAGATTTGTGGACACCCTTCCCGGCCTTGGTTTGCCAAGCTACTACTCACTGGACGCGCACTTGGGCTGGCGGCCGGCTAGAAACATAGAATTTTCGATAGGCGGGCAGAATTTGTTGGATAACCGGCACTTGGAATTTCTGCCAGATTTCGTAAACACCTCCCCGACCGTAGTGAAGCGGAGCTTTTTTGGAAGTATTACGGTGACTTTTTAGGACGATTGCCGGGTGAGCTCTCAGATTATTAGCTGCCAACGGGCGGTAAGATTGATGTTAAGACGACTAGGAATTCTGATCGTGGCGCTCAGTGTTTCGCTGAGTTGGGCTCCCGCGGCCATTACACAGGCTCGGGACGCGTCCGATTCCTCGGAATATCTGATCAAGGCTGGCTTCATTTTCAATTTCGCGAAATTTGTGGAATGGCCAGCAGCCGCTTTTGCCCAACCCGATTCTCCGATCGTGATAGGAATTTTGGGAACGGATCCTTTCGGAACGCTTATCGACCAAATTGTTCAAGACAAGAAAATCGGTGCGCGCGGATTTCTAGTGAAACGGCTGAAGTGGGGAGCGGACGCCAAGGAACTGAGGGAGTGCAAAATCCTGTTTGTCGGCGCGTCAGAAAAAGCACACATAGACGAACTGGTGCAGACCGTGAAAGGCCTGCCAATCCTGACGGTTGGCGAAACACCCGGCTTTGCAGAGCGTGGTGGCGTGATTCGATTCGTCCTGGAAGATAACAGAGTACGGTTCGAAGTCAACGTTGAGGCAGCCCGCCAAGCGGACCTAACGATCAGTTCCAGACTGCTGACCCTTGCGAGAATCATCCAACAAGCTAATGCAGACGTGAGGAAGCCAGGATGATTTTCCAGAATCTATCCATTAAGCGGAAACTGACGCTGATAACGATGCTAACGAGCAGCATCGCTCTGATCCTTTCCTCGGCCAGTTTTCTTATTTACGATCTCGTCTCGTTTCGGCATCTGCTGAGTCAAGATCTGATGACCCAAGCGGAGATTATTGGGTACAACAGCGCGGGGGCCATGGAGTTCAAAGACGAGCCCGCTGCAACGGCAACCTTATCCGCTCTCACCGCAAAAGAAGACATCGTCACTGCCGTCTTATACAAGCCCGACGGAAAGATTTTTGCTCACTATATTCGGGGCAAGACGGCCGTCCCTGCGTTTCTTCCGTCGCGTTTGGAAGGGAACGGCAACCGTTTCGAAGGTGGGTACCTAGAAGTCTTTCACGACGTCACCTTAAACGGGGAACGTCTTGGAACGCTGTTTTTGCAGTCGGACATGCGCCAGTGGAATGAGAGGGCCAAACGATACGCAAACATCCTCATTATTTTCGTACTGGTTTCTGGCTTATTTGCATTTCTTGTGTCTTCGAAGCTTCAAGGATTGATTTCAAAACCCATTCTGCATCTGGAAGACACGATGCGAATGGTTTCTTCGAACAAGAATTACGCTGTGCGGGCTGTCAAGACGTATAGCGACGAGATTGGCAGATTGATCGATGGATTTAACACCATGTTGTCCGAAATCCAGCAGCGGGATACCGCGCTGCAGAGCACTAATGGTGAGTTGAAGACCCGCACGCAAGAGCTGGAGGAAGAAGTATTTCAGCGCAAACAGGCCCAGGAAGAACTACTCAACGCAAAGCACTTAGCAGAAGAAGCCAACCGCGCCAAGAGCACTTTTCTTGCAAACATGAGCCACGAATTGCGCACGCCGCTGAACGCTATCATCGGATATAGCGAGATGCTGGAGGAGGAAACCCGAGATTCAGGGAAGATTGAGAATGCTCAGGANCTCAAAAANATTCAGGCGGCCGGCAAACACTTGTTATCGCTGATCAATGACGTGCTTGACCTTTCGAAGATCGAAGCCGGGAAAATGGGACTCCACTTAGAGACTTTCGACGTGCCACAAGTCATCGAGGAGATGGTCACAACTCTCCAGCCAGCAGCAGCAAAGAACGCCAACTCAATTCACGTCCATCTAGCGGAGAACGTGAGTGTGATGAAGGCGGATATTACAAAAGTCCGGCAGATCTTATTCAACCTGCTCAGTAACGCCTGCAAATTTACGGATCATGGCAACATCTCTGTGAACGTGGATCAAATCAAGGTAGAGCAGAGAGATTGGATTCAATTCCGAGTCGGCGACACTGGGATTGGAATCTCCGCCAAGCAAAAGGAGAACCTGTTTCTCGAGTTTGCCCAGGCGGATGCCTCGATTGCCCGGAAGTATGGTGGGACCGGCCTGGGCCTTGCCATCACTCACCGGTTCGTTCACTTGATGAAAGGGCAGATCAACGTCGAGAGCGAGCCTGGGCAGGGCGCCATCTTTACGGTGCAGCTGCCGGCTCAAGTCGCTGTCGAGACAACTGAATCCGAGCCATTAGAGGGAACCAGCGATGCTTCGAAGGCACTCTCAAAGACTAAAACGGACCAAGACACGATTCTGGTGATAGATGACGATCCAGCCGTTCGTGACCTGATGTCGCGGTTTCTAACGAAAATGGAATTCAATGTGGTGGCTGCCGCCAGTGGAGAAGAAGGCTTTCGCCTGGCCAAACAAGTTCACCCGTTGCTTATAACTCTCGATGTAGTCATGCCTGACCATGATGGATGGACCGTTCTGAACAGGCTCAAAAGCGATTCTGAATTGGCGGAGATTCCGGTGATTATGGTCACCATTGTGGACAACGAGGCCAGGGGCTTGGATTTGGGCGCCTCTAATTATCTTATCAAACCGGTCAACCGGGAACGTCTCGCGGACCTTATAGAAAAGCACCGGGTTGCCCGATCTTCGTATATCACGGACGCCAATGCGGGCCCTTATTCTTATGCGACCCTGGGCCAAACGGGGCGCAAGACTGCAGGATCCAGAAATTCCAAGACTAGGAGAAATTAAAATGCAGAAAATCTTGCTAGTCGAAGACAACGAAATGAACAGGGACATGCTATCCAGACGGCTTCAACGCAAGGGCTATTGTGTCGTCACCGCAGAGGATGGCGAGAAGGGACTTTTGCTGGCGCGTTCGGAAACGCCTGACCTCATCCTCATGGACATAAGTCTTCCAGTTATGGGCGGTTGGGAAGTAACTCGTCTGCTCAAGGCTAACGAGTCTACTCGCCATATTCCCATTATCGCGCTGACCGCGCACGCTTGGGTAACGGATCGCGAGAAAGCGATTGAGGCAGGCTGCGATGACTACGATACCAAACCAGTTGAATTTGGACGTCTCAGTGAAAAGATCGACAACTTGCTGACGGTGAAGAAATGATGACGAGTGCGCGGCCGAGTCGCTTACTCATCGTAGATGACAATGAAATGAACCGGGACATGCTCGCCCGCCGGCTGGCGCGCAAGGGCTATGTCATCGGACTGGCGGAGAACGCCAAAGAATTGCTGGAACGTGTCAAACAAGACGCCGTGGACCTGGTGTTGTTGGACATTGAGATGCCGGAAGTCAGCGGCCTGGACGCTTTGAAAACTCTGCGCGAGCACTATTCTCCGGCCGAATTGCCGATCATCATGGTCACGGCAAAAACACAGAGCGACGACATTGTTACGGCGCTGGATTTAGGGGCCAACGATTATTTGACGAAGCCGATCGATTTTGCTGTCGCGGTGGCTCGGATCGGCACTCAGCTTTCACACAAACAAGCGCAGGAAGCATTGAAGGAAAGTGAAGAGCGCTATGCCCTGGCGGCTCGTGGCTCTAACGACGGCCTGTGGGACTGGAGTCTTTCGGCCAACGTTGTGCATTTCTCCCCTCGCTGGAAGGCCATGTTAGGTTATCAGGAAGGCCAAATTGGAAACAGACCCGAAGAATGGTTTGACCGGATCCATGACGCGGATCGAGAGCGAGTCAAAGAGGAGATTGCGGCCCATCAGAAAGGCTTAACTCCTCATTTTGAGAGTGAGCACCGGGTACTGCATAAAGATGGAAGCTTCCGGTGGATGCTGAGCCGAGGGGTCGCAGTTCATGACGCTTCCGGAAATGCTTTGCGCATGGCCGGATCACAGACCGACATCACCGAAGGAAAAGTCTCCGACCCACTGACGGGCTTACCTAATCGGCTGCTGTTTATTGACCGGGTAGGTCGGCTCATCAAGCATACGAAGCGCCGCAAAGACCAATTGTTTGCGGTTCTATTTCTGGACCTTGATGGGTTCAAGATGATCAACGACAGTATGGGCCACCAGATTGGGGATCAACTCCTGCTTGGAGTAGCCAATCGATTGGAGAAGTGTTTGCGGTCAACGGATACCGTCGCGCGTCTAGGGGAAACCTTCACCGTCGCGCGCCTGGGGGGAGACGAATTTACAGTCCTACTCGACGATATTAAAGATCCGAGCGATGCCAAGCGCGCTGCGGACCGCATGATGAAGGCTCTGGCGTCGCCATTCATATTAGGTGGGAAAGAGGTGTTCACCTCCGTGAGCATCGGAATTGCGTTAAGCAACTCAGCCTACGAGCAACCGGAAGATATGCTGCGAGATGCCGACACGGCAATGTATCGGGCCAAGTCTCTGGGCAAAGCCCGTTATGAGGTGTTCGACGCGGATATGCGAGCCAGTGTGATGGCTCGATTGCAGCTGGAGACTGATCTCCGGCACGCCCTCGAACGGGGAGAATTTCGCAATTTCTATCAACCCATTGTCGCTCTCGTCTCCGGAGAGATTGCTGGCTTTGAAGCTCTGTTGCGATGGCAGCATCCAGCTCGCGGCTTGCTCGGGCCAATTGAGTTTATCCCAGTTGCGGAAGAAACCGGCCTTATACGCGAGTTGGGCTGGTGGAATTTGCGGGAGGCCTGCCGACAAATCAGTGAATGGAGAGCAGGTGTAGTTGCCCATTCTCATTTGACAATGAGCGTCAACCTGTCCGCCAAGCAATTTCTACAACCGAACCTGGTCGAAGACATTAGAAAGTTGCTGGTTGAACTCGCCCTTCCGCCGAAAGCTTTGAAGCTGGAGATCACGGAAAGCACGGTGATGGCAGACCCTTCGGCAGCTGTGGAGATGCTACAGCAAATTAAATCCTTGGGTATCCACCTGGCCATCGATGATTTCGGTACGGGCTATTCTTCATTGAGTTACCTACACCGTTTTCCTCTCGACACATTGAAGATTGATCGCTCCTTCATCAGCGGCATGGGGGACGATGGAGAAGGCATGGAGATTGCACGGACCATATTGCCCATGGCCAATAATCTTCGGTTGGACGTGGTTGCGGAAGGCGTAGAAACAATTCAACAAGTTGCCTTGCTGAAAAAACTGCATTGCAAATATGGTCAGGGATATTACTTTTCGAGACCGCTGTCCGCCGAGAGGACTGCGGCATTATTGGCGGGAGACCTCGCGTGGCAAGCGCCTGTGCAAACCAAGTAGCTCAGCAGATGTCAGTACAGAGAGAACAATGAACGGAGAGCGCCGCAGCGCAAAAACGTTGACCGCTGAATTACATAACGTACTCTCGGTTATCCAAATCTGTCGATAGATCAGCTCTTATGAAACTCGCTTGGCAGAACATCATTCACGATCGAGCCCGCTTCTCTGTAACCGTGCTTGGCGTGTCTTTTGCTGTATTCCTGATGGTCTTTCAAGGGAGTCTCTTGGTCGGCTTTTTGCGGGCAGCCTCTAGGCTAATAGATGCCAGCGACTCCGACATCTGGATTACTGCGAGAGGAGTGCAGGCCTTTGAGTTTGGAACTCCCATCGAAGGCCGAGTAAGGGAGATGGCAGCCGGCGTACCAGGCGTGCAGGAAACGAGCCGAGTTTGCATGGCTTTTGCTGTGTACCGCACGCCCAACGGAAAGCAACAGGTTGTAGCTCTGGTTGGGGCGGATCGCAATGCAGGAAAGCGCTTCCCGGTTCCCGACGCCCCTGGGACAGCCGAAGGAATGTCGCCTGATGCGGTGCTCTACGATGTAAGCGACCGGGACCTAATTCAAGTGACGGCAATGCCGGCAGAAGTGGAAGTAAACCGGCACCGTGCCAGTATCGAGCGTCAAATTGAGGGTTATGGAGCATTTCTTGGAGTCCCCTTTCTGTTTACTTCGTACCGAAATGCCAGTCGATACATGGGTGTTGGTCCTGAAGAAGCTATGTTCGTCCTCTTGCGCGTCGACAAAGGATATTCAACATCGGATGTGCAGCAGAATCTTAGGCAGCGTCTTCCAGAGGTGGATGTTCTCACGCGGGACGAATTTGCGCGGAAATCTCGCACGTACTGGACGATAAAGACCGGGGCTGGAGGCGCGATTCTAACCGCGGCGGTTTTGGGGTTTCTGATAGGTCTTGTGGTTGTATCCCAAACTATCTATGCGAACACAATGGAGAACATCGAGGAATACGCGACATTGAAGGCTCTTGGAGCATCCCAAGCTTTCGTGGCCCGCATTGTGCTTACACAGGCCCTGATTTGCGGAGCGGTCGGCAGCATTCTGGGGCTGGTGGCGGTTGTTCCAAGCATTGGTTACGCAAAATCTCTGATTCCTTGGATTTACACTCCATGGTGGTTGCTTTTAGTCATGGTCGTGCCAAGTTTGGCCATGTGCTCATTGGCGTCTATTGCTTCAGTTCGAAGCGCCCTCACAGTTGAGCCCGGGAGGGTGTTCCGTGCCTAATCACTTCCTGGGCGTTGAAGGTGCGAGTGTCTCGTTCGGCAAGCGGGATGCACAAGTCCGTGCGCTGCGAGACGTTTCACAATTCTTTGAGCGTGGCACGCTTTCGCTAGTTATGGGACCCTCTGGCAGCGGGAAAACCACGTTATTGTCTCTGCTAGGCTGCTTGTTGTCACCCGATGAAGGGACAGTGTTCATAGAGGGGATCGCGGTAAACGGACTGAGTGAAGCAGAGCGGACGACTGTCCGTCAAAAGAAAATCAGTTTTGTCTTTCAAGCTTTTCGACTTTTTCACTCCCTTTCCGCCATTGACAATGTTGCTCTTGGCTTTGAACTTCGTGACGCAACCCTGCCTGGCCGAATGGAAATGGCTAGAGATCTGCTCGTTAGATTCGGTTTGGGAGATAAGCTCAATCAAGAGCCCAACGAACTCAGTCCTGGAGAGAAACAGCGAGTTGCAATTGCACGGGCCTTGGCCGGAAATCCTCCCATTCTTCTAGCGGATGAGCCGACTGCATCCCTGGATGCCCAGGCCGGAAGGAACATCTGTCAAATCCTCAGAAGTCAAGTTGATCACGATGGGAGAACTGTTGTTGTCGTGACGCACGATCCGCGATGGCGGGAATTCGCCGATCGCACAATCACTCTATGCGATGGCCAAGTAGAACAAGAGGAGAAAAACGTATGACGGCCCGCGGCAGATGGGGCATTGGCGGGTCCGCAATTATCTTGGTCATTGTGGCTGTCGCGTTCTTGGGGACTACGCGGA
>JGI12635J15846_10002164_pt1 | contig 17179 bp, 9 predicted proteins | sample BlaSpr_A8_OM2_M2_FD_15846 | JGI IMG/M metagenome (IMG submission 15846) | reverse complement strand
CGTCGGCTCGAGTAAGCCAGTCATGGCTCGTTTGATCTCGTCCTGCAATTCGTAAATGATCGAGTGCAGCCGGATGTCGACTTTTTCCTGATCCGCCAATTCCTGCGCTTTGCGCTCTGGGCGCACATTGAAACCAATAATAATTGCGTTCGATGCCGAAGCGAGAAGCACATCACTCTCGGTGATGGCGCCGACACCGGTGCGCAAAAGTTTGAGCCGTACCTTTTCGTTGGAGAGCTTGCCGAGCAAGTCGCTCAAAACTTCGACCGATCCGCCAACGTCGCCTTTCAAGATGATGTTCAGTTCCTTCATGCCGGCGGTCTTGATTTGCTCCGCCAGACCTTCCAGTGAAACGCGTGAACTCTTGGCCAGTGTGGCTTCACGAGATTTCTGTTCGCGATATTCGGAGACTCCCCGCGCTTTGTCTCGATCTGCGACGACTACAAACTGATCGCCCGCCTGCGGCAGCCCTTCCATGCCGAGGATTTCCACTGGGGTGGACGGTGGCGCTTCTTCGAGCTGATGTCCGCGATCATCGAACATGGCGCGAACTTTTCCGTAAACGTTCCCGACCACGAAATTGTCGCTGTTGCGCAGCGTTCCGTTCTGTACGAGCACAGTGGCAACGGGACCGCGTCCGCGATCAAGCTTTGCCTCCAGTACGACGCCAGACGCGGGGCGGTCAGGGCTTGCCTTGAGATCCTGCAGGTCGGCAACCAGACAGATCATTTCCATCAACAGATTCAGATTGGTTTTTTGCTTCGCGGAGACATCGACGAATACAGTCGTCCCGCCCCACTCTTCTGGCATTAACCCGCGATCGGCGAGTTGCTTCTTCACGCGATCCGGCAAAGCATCGGGCTTGTCGATTTTATTTACTGCGACAATGATCGGAACTTCGGCAGCGTGGGCGTGATCAATGGCTTCGATGGTTTGCGGCATGACGCCATCATCGGCAGCAACGACTAGAACAACGATGTCAGTAGCCTTCGCGCCGCGCGAACGCATGCGAGTGAAGGCCTCGTGACCGGGTGTGTCGAGGAATACGATTTGGCGTCCATAGGCCGGAGACTGTTTATCCTGAATCGTAACTTTGTAAGCGCCGATGTGCTGGGTGATGCCGCCTGCTTCGCCTCCCGCGACATCGGTCAAACGAATCGAATCCAGCAAGGTGGTTTTTCCGTGATCGACGTGACCCATAATGGTGACTACAGGCGGTCGCGGCACACCTTCTGAGGCCGCCCCTTCTTCACCTTCTGCAGAATCGGCCGTGTCTTTTGCCGCCTGCTCTTCGAAGCTGATCACGTTGGTATCTGCGCCGAAGAATCGCGCCATCTCGCTTGCGAGTTCGGTGTCGAGGGTCTGATTGATCGTGGCGAAAACTCCGCGTGCGAGCAAGCGCGCGATCAGATCTTTAGCGCGAATTTCAAGCTTCTCGGCTAAATCTTTAACGCTGATTCCCTCGGTAATTGTGATGCTCCGAGTAATCGGCTGCGGCTCATTCGATAACGACAATCGCGGAGGAGGAACGTAGCCCTTCATCGGGCCTTCCTTCACTCCACGAGGAACGTATCGCTGACCTGGCCTGCGCGAAGGAGCGCCTGGACGAGCACCGGGTCGTGCGGGGCCGGGTGGAAGTCCGGGACCAACACCCATGGGTCGCGCCCCTGTTGGCGACTGCCGTGTGGGATGCATCGGACGGCGTTCACCGGGACGCGCTGTCGGGCGGTTTGCTATCGGTGCGCCAGGGCGAGGGCGCTGAAAAATTGGTTGACCGGGGACCGGTCGTCCCGGCATAGGTCGAGGCACAACTGGGTGAGACGTTGCTCCCGTTGCTCCAGCGGCAGCAGAAGGCGATGGCACACTTCTGATCGGCGCCTTGTACACCGGACGCGGTCCAGTCTGCGGAACGATCATTCTGGGCGAAAGGCCTTGCGACCGCTCAGGCGCGACAGGCGCCGATGTTCTAGCTACCGGAGCTTGAGCGATCTGCGATATCGGAGTGGAAGCAACCGGAGGTGCAGCCGACGAAGCCGCCGGGTAAGTACTCGCAATTGGCGACGAAGGACGCGGTGGCACGGAAGGGACCGCCGGCGGAGTCGGTGTTGGTCTTGGAACGCTGAAAGTAGGACGTACGGGCGTGGTGGGAACCACCAATTTTGGTGCAGGCGCTTCCGAGGTAGGCGCCACAGTGGGACTAGCGGCTGACACGGCGGGCCGCGCTGTTGCTGGAGGACTTGCAGCAGGCTTGGCGTCAAGGGGAGTTCCAGGTCCGCTAACTGGGGCCTTGAGCGGCGTCTCAGGCTGTTGCTTGCTGATGATGGCCTTCAGTACATCGCCGGGTTTCGAAATATGAGAAAGATCAATCTTGGTTTTGATTCCGTCGCCGTCCGAACGGCTTTGGCGGGCCGATGCAGTGACCTTTTGGGCATCGCTGGCGGCGCGGAAGTAGTTGCGTACCTTCTCCGCTTCGTGATCTTCAAGAGAACTGGAATGTGTCTTTTTTTCGGTGACGCCTACCTCGGCGAGTGCGTCGAGAATGGACTTGCTCTTAACTTCCAGATCTCGCGCCAAATCGTTAATTCGAATCTTACCCATCCGCCCTTTCGTATCCGGCTGTCCCGTTAAGTCTTCATATCAACCCTCGGCACCGGTTCGCCCCAGCAATTAGGGCGTTTCGAGATTACTAATCTTAAGTATATTTATTTCTTCTGAGACTCGTCCACGGCTCCGGCCTGCTCTTCACTGCCTTCAGCTACTTCAGCCCCTTCGTCAGGGTTCGGAAGTTCTTCAGCTGACGTTTCCGCCGAGGAGTCGGCCTCGACTGAAATTTGCTCGTCTACAGTCTCCGCAACCGCTACTCCCTCATCTGGAATCTCTTGACCCTCCGCTAAGGCCTCTTCTCCCAGAATTTCGCCGCCTTCCGCTGGTAACGGCTCGGCTCCATCCAGTGTGGCGAAGTAATTATTAACCGCCAGACTGATTTTTTCCACTGTCTTGGGGCCGATTCCTTCGATCGCCTCAAGCTGCTCTGGCGTCATATCCGCGAGGGCTTCTACCGTGGTGACTCCGGCCGCAGTGAGTTTCTCGACCAAGCCTTCTCCGAGGCCTTCAACGCTCTCGAGAGGAGTGGAAGTGGTACCGACAAGGCGAGACATCTCCTGCTCGACTTCCTGCCGCTTTTCTTCCTCACTCTTGATGTCGATCTTCCACCCCAGAAGCTTGGCGGCGAGACGGACATTTTGTCCTTTCTTGCCAATTGCCAATGAGAGCTGGGTGTCATCGACTACAACTTCTAGATGCTTGTCCGAGGTATCGAGTACTGTGACCCGGCTTACCTTCGCCGGTTGCAAAGCTTTTTCGGCGAAAGTGACCGCGTCCTCGTGGTATTCGATAATGTCGATCTTCTCTCCGCGCAATTCGCGGATAATGGATTGCACCCGCATGCCTTTCATTCCCACGCATGCGCCCACCGCGTCCACATCCTTGTCTTTGGACATGACCGCGATCTTGGTGCGCTCGCCCGCTTCACGAGCAATGGCGCGGATGACGACGGTGCCATCGTAAATTTCCGGCACTTCGGTTTGAAACAGGTGTTGTACAAGTTCAGGCGCGGCCCGCGAAACCACTACGGCCGGCCCCTTCGACGCTCTCTCTACGCGCGCAATGACGACCCGGAGACGCTCGCTTATGGCGAACGACTCCAAACGGGATTGCTCTTTGCGCGGCATCCGAGCCTCGGCCTTGCCGATATCCAAAATTACGTCGGGCCCCTCGATGCGCTTCACCGTCGCGTTAACAATTTCGCCGACCCGACCGATGTACTCTTTGTAGACCGTGTCCCGTTCGGCCTCACGAACTTTTTGAAAGATGACCTGCTTTGCAAGCTGCGCCGCAATGCGGCCTAGGATTCCCTCAGTAACTTTGGGAATCTGCAGTTCACCCCCGACTTCAACGGTGGGGTTGAGCTTACGCGCGTCATCGAGTGTGACCTGCAACTGGGGGTCTTCGATTTGTTCCGAGCTTTCGACGACGGTTTTTACCGCGAAGGCGTGGATTTTGCCCGTGTCCTTGTCCAGTTGAGCACGCAAATTTTCCTGGGTTTTGTAGTACTTTCGCGTAGCCACCACGATGGCATCTTCGACGGCACTCACCACAATTTGCGGATCAATGCCCTTTTCCCGGCTCAACGCGTCAATAGTGTTGTAAAGCTCACTTGCCATAAATTATTCCGGTCTTATGATCAGATTTCAAAATCTCTATTTGCTGAATCCACAGCCATCAAACATCGGTATCGCTAAAATTCCGGCACTAGATTTGCTTTCTCAACGTTAGTTAGCTCAATTTCCAACTTCTGGGCTGCCGAGTCTCCGGTATGCGGCGCTTTCCGCAGCTTCCGCGCATCATTGAGGTCTAAAGTTAGCGTTCCGTTCTCGAACCTCTCCAACTTTCCTTCGAAGTGACGATTGCCGTTTAGCGGATCGCGAGTCGTTAGCTTGATTCTGCTGCCCGTGAACCGCTCAAAATCGACTGGCCGAAATAGCTTGCGATCCAATCCGGGAGACGAAACTTCGAGAACGTAGGAATTGCCCGGTACGACATCTTCCACATCAAGGATCGTTCCCAGCTCGCGGCTGAATTCAGCACAGTCCTCGTGGGTCACGCCAGCCGGTTTGTCAATGAACACGCGGAGCATCCGAGCTTTTCCGCCGCCCCGCAATTCCACGTCAACTACTTCAAGCCCCCTGGAACCCGCAACCCTATCCGCGATCGCCCGTACTTGTTCGACATCAAACGCCATGAAACCAATAAGTTACAGGATTGATAGGCGAATCGAGAATTCACCGGAAACTAAAATGTGGGCTTGCGCCCACTGGTGTGTTTCGCCAAATCTCCGTACTACACAACAGTTTCCACTTACAAATATACGCTGCTCCGTATTAAAAGACAAACCCCGAGGCCCGGAAAACACGGGTCAAAACGCTTGACCAGGCTGCCGATTTTTCATTCGTAAATCTCGGTACACATCTCACAAAATGCCGCAACACTTACCGCCCCTCGTGCGTCTAACTAAATTCAATGTGATTTTTTCGCCTCGAGCCAAGTATCTCTGCTCCAAGCAGAAGGTATAATCTCCAAGCCCATGTTGTTTCTGGAGGAAGTCTAATGACGGACCCGCGCGAGAGCGCTTTTTGGATGCGAGTAAAGGCAAATCGCATGGCATCCACCCTCACGATTTTGGTTACTTTGACGCTCGGTATTCTGATCGGCACGGTCATTTCTTATGGAGTCAAAGGCCAAGAGAGCAGGAAGTCTTCCGACGCGACACCGTTGACCGTCCCCTCGCCGCAAGTGCTGTCAAACCAGTTCTCTCAGATTGCAAAGCAACTTGAGCCAAGCGTCGTAAATATCAATACTGAGGCAACGATAAAGCAGGCCCCCCGCCGTCGACGCGCCACCCCGGACGACCAGGATGATCAGGGGCAGAATCCTTTCGATGATTTCTTTGATCGCTTTTTCGGAACTCCGGGTAGCAATGGTGGAGCAATCCGCGAGCATTCTCTGGGTTCAGGCGTGATTGTGGATTCCAAGGGCTATATCCTCACCAACCGTCACGTGGTCGAAAAGGCGGACCGGATTCGAGTGAAGCTCGATGACGATCCTCCCGGCGTGCTCCATGATGCAAAGGTCGTCGGCGAAGATCAGGAGACTGATTTGGCAGTCATCAAGATCAACGTCGATCGCGCACTGCCTACCGCCAAGCTTGGCAACTCCGACAGTATGCAGGTAGGCGACTGGGTGCTCGCTGTGGGCAGTCCTTTTGGATTGCAGGAAACTGTCACAGCGGGCATCGTTTCTGCGAAGGGCCGAAACATTGTTCCAAACCGCCAATTTCAGTCTTTCATTCAAACCGACGCTGCCATCAATCCGGGAAACTCTGGCGGACCGCTGGTCAATATGGCGGGTGAAGTAATTGGAATTAATACCGCTATTCTCACAGACACGAACGCATACGCAGGAGTCGGATTTGCGATGCCGTCGAACACGATTGCCTCGGTTTATAACCAACTCATCGGGCCAGAGCACAGAGTGGCTCGTGGATCCATCGGAATTGAGTTCAATGCTCAAGAAAATCCGGCAATCGCGCGAGTTTATGGCGTGCAGTCGGGCGTCACAGTTTCGAGCGTAGTTGCGGGAAGTCCCGCGGAAAAAGCTAATTTAAAAATCGGCGATACTATCACGTCCGTGGATGGTAGATCAGTAAAGAATGGCGACGATCTAGTTGCTGACATCGCCAGCCGCAAACCGGGAACGAAAGTCACCCTGGGACTGGTTCGCGACGGGAAGAAACAGGACACATCGGTGACGGTTGCCGACCGGTCTAAGCTTTTCGCGGCCCGTGGTGGGGACGAGGACGAAAGCGGCGCGGACGCTGCCCCCAAAGAGAGCCTTTTGGGAATCACAGTACGCGGTATAACTTCTGAGATGGCCGAGCGCCTGGACATTCCTGCTGGAAAAGGTGTTATCGTTCAGGACGTAAAACCGGGATCCTTCGGGGATGACACGGGACTGAGCCGCGGCGATGTCATCCTCGAAATCAACAAACAACCGGTCAACAGCGAACAGGACTTTAACCGTATCCAATCAGGCCTCAAGAGCGGGCAAGACGTCGTTTTTCTGGTCCGGCAAAGGGGTGCTGGCCGTCAGGACGGCACTATCTTCCTGCCTGGCACACTTCCGTAACCTGGAAAGAAGTCTGCCGGGACTGGCGCTGAGAACCGATTCAAGGGATCATTACTCAGGGCCGCCCGGTTGCTGTTGTGCTTTATCGACGAGGTGAAGGTTGCGACTCAACGATTTTTCCGCCGGCATGCTTTTGAAGACCGCAGTCATCCTGCTCTTGGGGACGGCTATCGCCTATGCCGATACCTCGACTGCTGTGCACCACACGCAGAAACATAAATCCCATAAGCACGTAGCGAAATCTCATGGGCAGAAGAAGATTGACCGCCAGCGGGCAGAGCAAATCCAGCAGGCCTTGATTAGGGAGCATTACCTCAGTGGAGAAGCATCGGGAGTCTGGGATGATGCCAGCCAACGCGCCATGGAGCGGTATCAGGCTTCGAACGGCTGGCAGACGAAAGAAGTTCCTGACTCGCGAGCATTGATCAAACTAGGACTTGGACCGGACCACGAACATCTGCTGAATCCCGAGAGCGCAATGACGACCCCGCCACAACTCTCGCCAAGAACCTCGGCGGCAGAGCCAACCTCCAGCCAGCACCAGAAGTAAACTGACACCCGGGAGCAGCTAACTAAGAACTGATTCGTCATTGCTGAACTTCTCGGATCCCGGCCTTTCCGTTACATGGAATCCTATGGTTTGATCCTCGAGAGACTCCGAACCTTATTTTCTGGGTGTGGGGAAATAGGGTAGCGGCAAAGCGTTCACAATTGCGCGAGGATTATCGTCCACCAGCGCCCGCGCCACGTCAGCGTCGCAAACATCCTCGACTGCTTCCCGCGCATGCGACAACTGCGGAACGCGATTGGTGGTGTCGTGGGCATCGCTCGCCAGGACGTGCACAGCCTGGTGTTTCAGCAGCCATTGAGCAGCTTGCCAGGATCGCTCTCCCCAAAACCCCGTTAGTGCTGAACCGGTAACCTGCACCACACAATGCATCTCAGCCCAACGCAAAACTCTGTCAGGGTTCAGTTGAAGGATAGGATTGCGCTCCGGATGCGTAATAATCGGAATTATTTCCATCTCGTGCATTTTGATTAAGCACTCATCGATCTGCGCCGGAATGCTGTAATTACTCAACTCGACCAACAGATATCGAGTGTCTTCGATGCAGTAGCGCGAAGGAGACACCAGCAAATCCTGAAAGTTTTCGTAAGAAAGATGGAAGTCGCAGCCGAGGCTGAACTGCGGAAATCTTCCCACCCGCTGCCTCAGAGTGTCCAGCAAACCCGCGACGTATGGACGATCGTAGTGATAGCGATCATTGGCGTGAGGGGTCGCAACAACGTGCTCGATGCCGTCCGCGGCAGCCATGCGGCACATTTCCTCAGCCATTTCCCACGACTTTGGACCATCGTCTACCTCAGGGAGAATATGACAATGAACGTCAATCACAGACTGGATTTCCGCCAACTACTCATGGAGGGGATTTAAGCAGATTTCATCGGAAAAGGCCAAAGGATGCTCGCTTGGCCTCGCATCGACTCCGGTCCCAATGGTTCCGCTCTAAGGACGATTTTGGGCCGCACCCGATTGCCAGTGATCCGGGTGAGGTCGAACAAGATCCCGCGATCGCCCTGCTATACTTTTCCCTGCCATTCTCGCTGAAGGGCCTGTAGCTCAACGGTTAGAGCAGCAGACTCATAATCTGTTGGTTGTAGGTTCAAATCCTACCGGGCCCACCAATCCCAAATTCCTGGTCGCTGGAAAATCCCCGGTTTTCGGAGGCCTCTTCACGCGTTATGGTGCGAGGCACACGAAAGGCTAAAGACCGGTGGCCAATGGCTTTTATGCCTCTCCGCCACGCACTTCTCGGCCTTCGGAGACCTGTACCGCTTTCCAACTAAGACGGAAACTGACCTTGCTGTTTGCTGTTCCAGGTTTCATCTGGACGCAGGCGGTTGATGCAAATCCCCCGTCGCATGCAGTTGGAATGCGGCTCGCAAGAGGTTTCCGTGAAAGAGATACATACCCCCAGAAGCTGTCTGACCCTCGCTTTAACCCTTACAATCCTTTGCGGCGTGGTTAGCGCGAGGCAGCATCTGCCCAACGGCCTGGTTCTCGAAAAACCTAGTGTCGATCTCGGAACGCTGGTGATCGGAAACAGCACTGTCGTGACCGAAACAATATTCAACCCCACGAACTCTGACATCACCATTGCGGCCATATCCGTGGACAATCCAGCATTTCAAATTAGCAGCACAAATTCTCCTTTGGTCATCGGCGCCCGGCAACAGGTTCCCATCGGCATCACCTTCACACCGGCAGCAGTCGGTGACGTATCCGGTTCACTTATTCTTTCTCTCGATGGAAATACGCCTTACGCTACGATACCCCTGCAGGGAGTTGCGGTGGGGCTTGGGCAATTGAGCGCGAATCCACCCAGCATCAGTCTTGGTGCGGGAGCAGGTGGACAATCGGTCGTAGAAACGCTTACAAACTCCGGAGGAACCCTCCTAACCATTACTTCGGCGAGTGTCAGCGGCAGCGGATTCGTGCTTGCCGCTCCCCCCTTTCCGATATCGCTGGGGCCAAATGAAAGTACAAGTTTCAACGTGTCACTACCATCCTCGGCGACGGGCGCCGCGAGCGGTAGCATCAATGTTGCCGCGGGAGTTGCCTGGTGGACCTCAGGGGGACGGGGTATACATCAATACTTCAGCCAGAAGGCAAGCAGAACCCATCTCGTGATTCCGGTCTCGGGCGCGATGGCGACGGGTCGGCTCACACCAGCACCGTCAAGCGTCAGTTTTGGGAGTGCACAACTTGGTAGTACGCAGACGCAATCAGCAACCCTGACGAACTCGGGAAATGGGCCCGTAACCGTCACTCAAGCCGCAGCCAGCGGCACCGGATTCAGCATCAGTGGCTTGCCCTTGCCGATGACTCTCAATCCAGGGGAGAGCGCCACTTTTTCTGCCGTCTTCAGCCCAAAATCGAGTAGCAGCGTTCAAGGGAACATATCGATCATTTCCAATGCTTCAAACTCGACTGTTAATCTCGCCTTGTCGGGATCTGGGGCGTCCCTGGGCCAGTTGATTCTCTCCCCAGCGAGTCTGGATTTTGGCTCGGTTCCCGTGGGGAAAAATCATAGTATGACCGCAACCTTGGCAGCGAACGGATCGAGTGTAACGATTTCGTCCGCTTCCGCGAGTACGCCGGAATTCTCTCTGAGCGGAATACAACTGCCCATTACGATTCCCGCAGGCAAGACTGCTTCCTTCACCGTCTCTTTCGCGCCTCAAGCAAGTGGTACTAGCTCCGCCAGTATTGCCTTCGCCAGCAATGCCTCCCCTTCGACTTCTGTGGAATCTGTCAGCGGCGCCGGTTCTGCACCGGCACCACATAACGTTGGGCTTTCGTGGTCACCTGGCGGCTCCAGCGTCTCGGGATACAACGTTTATCGCGGCTCAAAATCGGGAGGGCCTTACGCGAAAATCAATTCCGCGCCCACCCCTGTAACTTCTTACGGAGATGGCGCGGTCAATTCGGGGCAGATATATTTTTACGTGACGACAGCACTTGATAGCAGCGGAGCAGAGAGTTCAAACTCCAACGAAGTCCAGGCGGTCATCCCGTAATCCTGACGCAAAACTGACGTCGATCGCGATCACCCATCTCGCGAGCACGCGATCCCGGACCGGTCGGCGTAACTGATTAGTTAACTGACTAAAGTTTTTCAATGCACTACCGAGACCTTCCTTCCTTATTCTTGATCGTTCACACTATGCGCCATGAGTCGGTCGTGCCCGATATCGCGCCTCGTGAGCCGTCTTGTGTTGTCGGGCATCTTCTTGTGCTCTCTTCCAATGGCTGCCTCGTCCGTCGGCATGAGCAATCCTCAGGAAGCAAGAAGGGCCGGCAAACTAGTCTTTGAGCCGTCAATTCTGCACTTCGGGAATGCTGTCCTAGGGCAAACGTATTCCCTACCGGTAACTCTGACTAACATAGGGCATTCGACAGAGTTAATTTCCGATGTTTACCGCAGCAATGGCAACTTCAGACTGCATGCGATGAAATTGCCTCTCAGATTGATTCCGGGGGAAAGGGTCAGCTTTGAAATTCGATTCGTTCCCAGGCGCAATCTGTCCGTGGGAACTGATTTTACGTTTGCCAGACCCGGCGCAACTGAGATAGTTCTTCACGCCGACGGTACAGGCGTCTCAACAGGCCTAACCTCGAACCCGCTCAGAATCGATTTTGGAAACCTGGCACTGGGCCGCCGTGAACGCTTCCCAATAACACTTACTAATTCCGGGGTGGCCAGCCAAACCATAGCCGACGCCGCAGTGTCCAATGATGAATTTGGGTTATGGGGACTCAAGTTGCCGATGACGCTTGACCCGGGAGAAAGCGTCACATTCGAAGCAAGATTTGAGCCGCACCGCATCGGACCATCCGCTGGGGGGATTATCTTGAACACAGCCGGATCGAACCTGGCAATTGCGATGGTAGGACTGGGTTCAGAAGTCGGACAGCTGAGCATGACTCCGACAAATCTGAGTTTTGGCAACGTCACCGTCGGGGCAACTGCGACTGTCACAGGAAAGCTGTTGGCGGGCGCGACAGACGTTACGATTTACTCGGCTGGGATCACTTCGCCAGAATTTGGCTTGAGTGGAATATCATTTCCACTGACAATTCCGGGCGGGCGGAGCAAGTCCTATCAAGTAACCTTCACCCCAAGTTCAAGCGGCGAGGCTTCGGCCGTCATCGCCTTCCAGAGCAGCACCGCCCATTTAACCGTTCAGCAGGCGCTCGTAGGAAATGGCATGCCTCGAGCTTCCCACAGCGTAAACCTGTCATGGAATGCTGGCAGTGCAGGGGTTGTGGGTTACAACATCTACCGTGCAAGCTCATCTAGCGGCCCATATTCGAAGATCAATTCCGCCCCCGATCCTAACACCTCTTTTTTGGATACCACTGTCCAAGCAGGACAGACCTACTTTTACGTGACAACTGCGATTGCCTCCGACGGAAAACAGAGCGCGTTCTCTAATTGGATCCAGGTAGTCATTCCGTAACAGGAATGCTTCGACTGGAGTTCGCCACCCTATCGCCTTGAAGGGGNGCGGCTTCACCCGCGCCGTTACCGCTGAGTTGACCAGTTACGGCGTGCCTAAAGGCACGCCCCTTCAAGACTCGATCACCTCACGCTCTGACCCAAACTATCTGTACTAGTCAGTTCTGGAAATTGCCTCAAGGTCTTCCCTCCCGATCTCGTCTATACTTGCCGTTCTGCAATGCCCCACGAAACATCGGAAGAGATAAGTGAATAGCCCTCCAACAACCGACAAATCAAGCCTTTCAGCCCGTGGGCTTTCGGTTCCGAGAGCCTCCGCTGACGTTTGGGTAGTGCCACTGCGCTCGAACCGGCAACTTGTCGACGAGCTGCAGCGAACCCTGTCTCCAGATGAAATCGCCCGGGCGCTTCGCTTTCGCACTGAGGAGGATCGTGATCTGTTTATCGTGGGCCGGGGGATTTTGAGGAAGATACTCTCTTGCTATGTTTCCGAACCGCCGGAGAAATTGGTTTTTCGTTACGGTTCGAGGGGCAAGCCATATCTGCGGGATCGTTCTGATCTCCAATTTAGCTTGGGACACTCCGGCGGTTTCGCCGTCTACGCCATAAGCGAAGAGGAACTTGGGGTTGACATTGAATTGGTAAAACCGTCGGCGGATTGGCGAAAAATCAGCAAACGATTCTTCTCACCTCGAGAAGTTGAAGAACTGGATGGACTCGATTCCACCGAACAATTGCACGCATTTTTTTCCTGTTGGACTCGCAAAGAAGCCTACATCAAGGCTACCGGCGAAGGGATGGCGACGCCCTTGGGTAAGTTTTATGCTGGTGCGCAACCCTCGCCGGGAGAGGGTGCCATCGAAGAAGAGGGCAAACCGCAGGAGTGGTATTTCAAAGATTTGAACGTAGGAGATGAGCATGCCGGCGCGATCGTCACACGATTTGATCAATGCCGTATTCGTCTATTCCCTTTCTCCAGCACCGAAGAGTGTATTCGCTTTGCTGAGGAAGAGAAATGATGCGTGAAGTTGAAAGGCATCCGTAAACCGCGCCACTAGACCTGACGAGCCGACAGAAGTCACGGCGACCTGCTCTAAGGCAATTTATCCAGATAACACGGCCCCGAGGTGTTCTGGTAGTTCGGTCCTATTGGCGGGGGCGTCTTCCATGGCTCATTGACGAGGTCGAAAAACTCCTGACTCATATCAATTTGGGCGGCGTCCCGATTCGTCAACGGGGGAACGTTGAATCGTTTTTCGATTAACTTCAAAATTGCGGTGTAGTCCGCCGGAGCGTGCGAGACATAATTCTGCTTGGTAAAAGGTGATACTACGATCAGTGGAACGCGGTATCCCGAGTACTGAAATTGACAGGTCGGTCCGCCAAGATTCACGCAAACATCCGGTCCATTCGGCGGCGGGCCTTGGAATAAGTCAACCGGACTGCCGAAGCTATCGGGAACGGGGAATTGCGCCCCGGTCTGCGGCGCGACGTGGTCGTAGAATCCGCCGTACTCGTCGTGCGTAAGAATGAAAACGGAATCTTTCCAACTGGGGCTCGGGTGGCCGGGCGTTCCCATCACTGCTTCGATGAGAGTCTCTACATATGCGGCCCCGGCTTGCACGCTGCAGCACGGAGTCGGTTGCTGCGGAGTTGGATCAAAGTCGGCAGCATGCTCATCGAGGCCTTTGGCGGATGCAGGTTCGATCTGCGCGACTTGGGGCAGGGTTCCAGCTGCCGCATCAGTATAGAACTGGGAGATCGGTACTATGTTCTGGCGCAGTGTCGGGGAATTAATAATCGTCTGTCCATACGTGAAATTGTGAAGATAACTGATCTGGTAGAGACACTCCGGACGGGTATCATTCGCCGCACAAGACAGAGTGCCATTGTTGTAAGTGTTCGGATTGGGATCCGGATACACGTAAATTTTCCAACTGACGCCCGCATTTTGTAACGCCTCGAAGATTACTGGCGACGGTATTTGCATGTTGTCGGCTGAATCCGTTCCGTTCGGGTACGCGAACCCGTAAGAGGTGCCCGCAATCAAATATTCGCGGTTCGGATTCGTTCTACTCATCACTGGAGAAAACCAACTGTCTGACGTGGCGAAGTTGGAGGCCATGTAGTAGTAGTAGTTCAAGTCGTTGCCATCGTAATAACCCATCACTCGCGTCCCGTCGTGATCCATGAACTGCGGAGTGGTACCGTTGCCCACCGGCGCGCGGGAATCGTGTGCGGCCGTCCAAACAAATCCGTCAAGAGTAGCCGTGTTGGTGTAGGTCAACGTAGGATCGTTGAAATTCATGCCAACATGGCTTTCGTTCCACGAGGGGCTTGGATTCTCCACGCACATGGTTTGCAAATGATAGGAGGTCACAGGAGTGCCGGGGTCCCACTTGCAATCCGGAGAGGTGGATGCCGGAGGAGTGAAAGGATCTGCGGGATTGCAGCCTGGATTCGTGGGCGCCGCGCCCGACGGCGCACTCGTCGGGAATTGCGGCAGTCCATTGAATGCCTGCTTCTTGTAATGGACGTAGCCATCGTCGGCCCAATATTGGGGAAGTGCGCCGAAATAGTGATCCAGCGAGCGATTCTCCTGCGCCAGGAAAATAATGTGATTGATTCCACTCTGCAACGTAAGTCCAAACGCGGAGGTCACCGAGACGGACGTTGAGTCGGTGACGGTCACTACGCACGGTCCGGTGGTGCTACACGCTCCGGTCCATCCCGCGAATACGCTCTTGGCATCGCCGCTAGCCGTTAACGTCACTTGAGCATTGTTGGCAAAGCCGGCCGAACAGGTGCCCGGACAGTTGATTCCTGCGGGGCTGCTTGTCACGGTCCCCGTTCCAACTCCCTTGAGTGTTACCGCCACAGTCCCCAGTGCAGAGAAAGTGGCTGTAACCGATCCAGGCGAAGAAAGCGTAACTACACAGGGATTGGCGCTGCCGGTGCAAGATCCTGCCCATGAGCCTAGTCCGTAGCCGCTGCTACCCGACCCGGTCAATGTCACAACAGCATTTTGCGGGAAGTTCGCCGCGCAGGTTCCCGGACAACTGATGCCCGCCGGACTGCTGGTCACTGTTCCCGGACCAGATACGGTTACGTTAAGTGCCACCGTCGACGGCTGAGTGAAAGAGGCTGTAACACCCGTCGCGGCTGTAACGGTCACCGTGCATGTCGTTGAGGCACTCGCGCATGCGCCTCCCCATCCAGCAAACGTAAAACCGGTAGTCGGAGTTTCCGTGAGGGTGACAGAGGCATTCTGCGCGAACACCGCAGAGCAAGTCCCAGGGCAACTAATGCCCGCGGGACTGCTGGTCACGGTTCCCGAACCAGACAGGGTCACAACAATTTGGGGTGTGGAGGTCTGAGCAAAGGCAGCAGTGACAGCCGTAGCCGCACTCATTGTGACCGTACACGCAGCGGTCCCGCTGCAAGCACCACCCCAACCAGCAAACGTGACGCCGGCGGCAGGAGTTTCGGTGAGCGTCACCTGTGCGTTCTGGGCAAAGGATGCGGAGCAAGTCGATGGACAACTAATCCCCGCGGGATTGCTCGTCACCGTTCCCGATCCAGTCACGGTAACCGTCAGTTGCTGCGGCGTCGCCGCCTGGGTAAAACTCGCCGTGATGGTGGCGGCGGCAGTGATGGTCATCACGCATGGGCCCGTGCCACTGCAGGCTCCACTCCAGCCCGCGAAGGTATAGCCTGCGGCAGGAGTCTCGGTGAGTGTTACCTGAGTGTTTTGGGCGAATGTAGCGGTGCAAGTCGATGGGCAGCTAATACCGGCGGGAGTGCTGGCCACGGTGCCTGTTCCTGCCGCGGGGCCAGTAATTGTCAGCTGAAAACTCGTCGGACGGGGGTTCTCTGTCGGGGTTAAGGTCGCCCCACCTCCACATCCGGCAAGAAACAATATTCCTAAAGCTACAGATATGAACAAAACTCTGCGCAGACAAAATTGCATGAGTCCGGTTACTCCAAAAAACCGGCTCTAGGATGAGGCTTTCACCTTACTTGGTTGGCTGAAAACTCAGGATTAACGCGCACGGCGCCCATGCAATTGTTTGCACTAATAAGGAGGTTGAGCCGACAAGTGGGGAATTCGACTATTTCGGGGTCGTAATGGCGCCTTCTGACGCCGAGGATACGAGGGCCGCATACTTAGCGAACACTCCGCTGTGATATCGAGGCGCGGGTGCTTTCCATCCCGACATTCTTCGTCGAATCTCTTCGTCGCTGATTTCAACTTCCAGGAGCCGCTTGTTCACATCAATGTTGATTGTGTCTCCTTCGCGCACGGCGGCGATTGGGCCTCCTAAAGCCGCCTCTGGCGAGACGTGGCCCATCATGAGGCCGTGGGTAGCGCCGCTAAAGCGTCCGTCTGTTAACAAGGCCACGGACTCGCCCAATCCCTCGCCGACAATCGCACCCGTCACGCTCAACATTTCCCGCATTCCGGGGCCACCCTTGGGGCCTTCATAGCGAATCACAATGACATCGCCGGCGCGAATTCGTTTCTCTGTGACCGCCGTCATCGCATCTTCTTCGGATTCGAAGACGCGCGCTGGACCACGATGCGACAACCGCTCATGTCCGCTGATCTTTGCGACGCAACCTTCAGGAGCAAGATTTCCGCGCAGGATGACAAGGCCGCCAGTCTTCTTGAGTGGCCGGTCGAGCGGTGCGATGACTTCCTGTCCAGGAGTTTCGACGGCGCTTTCGCTCTCAGCCTGCAAACTCAGCCCACTCACCGTCATCGCCGCCCCATTCAGATGACCTCCGCGAAGAAGGCGTCGTGTGAGCAGGCGCACGCCGCCAGCACGATGCATGTCCGTAGCCACAAAGCGTCCGGATGGTTTTAGATCAGCGAGCAGTGGAGTTCGTTCGCTCACAGTTTGAAAGTGGTCGATCTCTAACGGAACACCAGCCTCGCGTGCGATGGCTAACAAGTGAAGCACTGAGTTAGTCGACCCTCCGGTTGCGGCAACTCCTGCAATAGCGTTTTCGAAAGCCGGCCTGGTGAGTATATCTTTCGGCAAAGTGCCATTCTTCAGGAGATTCAGAACAACTTCCCCGCAGCGGAATGCTATGTCATCTTTCTGGGGATCCATGGCCGGAACACTGTTGAAGCCCATCGGCGACAGTCCAATCATCTCCATCACGGTCGACATCGTATTCGCTGTATAGTGTCCGCCGCATGCGCCCGAGCCGGGGCAAGCCACGTTTTCAAGTTCGTGCAAATCCGAATCGGTCATTTTGCCGGCAGCGTTGGCGCCGATGGCTTCGAACACATCTTGGATCGTGACGTCTTTTCCGCGAAATGAGCCGGGCGCGATGGTGCCGCCGTAAAGAACCATGCCGGGAATATTCAGCCGCGCCAGCGCCATGGCTGCCGCCGGGATTGT
>JGI12635J15846_10002162_pt1 | contig 17180 bp, 15 predicted proteins | sample BlaSpr_A8_OM2_M2_FD_15846 | JGI IMG/M metagenome (IMG submission 15846) | reverse complement strand
CTGCCCGCCGTGTCGCGGTCACGATGACTTCTTCCAATGTGCCGGACGGATTGGCGCTGGGTGTGGCCTGCGCGGCGGCCGAGTCCTGGGCCAGCGCGGCTCGTGAATCAAATATGACTGCACAGGCAACGAGGACGCCACTCAGGAGTAAGCGTGTCGCAAGTTTTCTTTCCCTATCCATGGTCGCACCGTTTCATTTTTGTGTGGAGGTCACGATTGTCATCGTGACCAAACGTCATTCACCAAACGACCGTTATCAGGTTGCGCACGGAAGGCGCGACTCTAATGGCCCGAGTCTAGCGGATTACGCGGCGGCCGCAATGTAGAGAACAGGTCAATATTTGTAGAAATTAGGTCGCTGCCGAATGGCTAAATCGATACCCGAGTGACCCAGGGACGGATCGTCGGATGGGATTGCGCAAGCCGCGCTCCGCCAAAGATCGGCCATAGGCCTGATACCCCAGGATGCACCACAACAACCCGCTTGGCCGGCAAATTCGCCCCGTTAGCGAGCTTCCTCGCGCACTTGCGCCGGTGTTTTGCCGACACGAGCTCGAAACACCGCACCCAGGTATTCCTGATGCTTGAACCCGGCGCGTTCAGCCACTGCGGCGAGCGAAATCTCGGTTTTAGCGAGTAATTCGCGGGCGCACTTGATCCTGACATTCATGATTTCCTGATGAATCGACCGGTGGAGGAGCGCGCGAAACCGGCGCTGGAGCACGCTGCGAGACAGACCGACCTGACGGGCGATGGCATCGATCCGGACGCCTGCGGGCGCCTGATCGCGAATCAGTCGCAATGCCATGCCGATACGCGTATCGGCGACCGCGAGGATGTCAGAGGATAATCGGGTGACAATCTCGAGCGGCTTCAACTGCAGTGCCTTCTTGGGCGGCGCGCCGCCGCGCAGCAAAGCATCCAGGAGCGCCGCCGCCTGATAACCCACGTGCAGGTGTCCCGGCTCAACGCTCGATAATGGCGGCAAACAAACCTCGCACAAGGGTTCGTCATTATCGACGCTCACGACCGCGAGTTCATTCGGTACCGACATACCAGCGCGCCGGCAGGCTTCGAGGAACTGGGAACCGCGCTGGTCACTGCAGATCAGCACGCCGGCGGGTTTCGGCAGCGCCGCGATCCAACGAGCGATGTGATTTTCTGCGCGCTCCCACGAGCGCCGGCCTTTTGCATCACGGGGCAAGCGGTAGATCGGCACGTTCGGTGCAACGGCCGCCACGGCTGCGCAAAATCCGGCGTAGCGCTGCTCGGACCAGTTCTCTCCTTCAATCCCGAAGAACCCGAATCGGCGAAAGCCGCGTTCCAGCAGATGCTCAGCGGCCATGGCCGCGATCGCGACGTTATCGGGTTGGACCAAGGGAAAAGGCAGGCCGGGAACGACCCCTAAGACATCGACCACCGGAATGCCGCTCGCCGCCAGTGCCTGCGCAATGCGTCGGGTCTGAATGCGGGCGATGATGCCATCGCCATTCCAGCGCCGCAGCCACTGGGGGACGGAATCCTCCAGACCATGCGGCTCGTGATACAGCGCCCACGGCTCATGCTTGCGCACGTAGCGAGCGACACCGCGCAGAATATCGCGGCCCGAGCCCAGCGAGGTCTCGATAATCAGGGCCACGTGCGGGCGGCGCTCGTTCCGCGTTACTTTACGGCGCACCGCGGGTCTGGCTTTAGCCACGGGCGCGAGCGATCCAATTTTCTACAACCATTGACCGATTCTCTCATCGTTGCCAGCGCATGATCCGCTACACTGCCGACATCAGACTCGCACTTCCGTGCGCAGGATAGCGGTTATGCCGAGCGGTGCCCAGCTTGTCGTTCCGTGCATAGCCGCGGCTCCACTATCCCTCGGGTCGTGCCAGCGGACGAAGGCTATGGAGAGATCGTGACCACTGCGGATCCACAGCTGCGACGAAATGCGCTCGGTCTTCCGGAGCTGGTATTCCAGGGAGTCACGCACATCGCGCCGGCGGCCAACATGCTGTTCGCGTTTCCGATCATCGCCCTCAAGGCGGGACCGGCCATGCCGCTGTCGTTCCTGCTGGCAACAGTCGTCTGTTTCTTTATCGGCAACACCGTGTCGCAGTTTTCCAAGTACATGCCGTCGAGTGGTGGCTATTACTCGTTCACAACTCGTGGCCTCGGGAGCCGCGCTGGCTTCATGGCGACCTGGAGCTACCTGATCTACGAACTTCTTGGCCCCGCAGGCACGATGGGTTTTCTTGGCTACCTGATCTCGGACATGCTGCGAACCCAGTTCGACGTCAATATTCCATGGTGGCTGCTCGCGTTGGCGACATTCGCCGTGGTATGGATACTTTGTCGCCAGGGTATCCGGCTGTCGATGCAGATTACTGCGCTGTTGGGCGGTCTCGAGCTCCTGATCATGTTGGCGCTCGCGGTCACGTTCCTGATCCATCCCGGACCTGGTTCTACCTACCGTGCACCGCTGAACCCGTCCTTATCGCCGCAACATTTCGAAGGCATTGTCGCCGGGATGGTTTTCGCTATCCTCTCGCTCAGCGGCTTCGAAGGCCCAGCCCCGCTCGCTCAGGAATCCCGCCGCGCAGGCAAGTTTGTTGGCCAGGCAGTCATCCTCTCGCTGCTTGCCATCGGGATCTTCTATGTCTTTACATCGTATGCCAGCGCAGTGGGCTGGGGGACGGGCAATATGGCTAGTTTCGCCACCGATCCCAATCCCTACTACGCTCTCGGTCATGCGCTGTGGGGAGCCGGCTGGTGGCTCGTGGTTTTCGCTCTCATCAACAGTACGATCGCAGTTGGTCTCGCCTGCACCAACTCTGGATCCCGGGTGATGTACACGATGGGCCGGGCGGGCACGCTTCCCGCCAGTTTCGGCAGGATTCATCCCATCCACCAGACACCTACGTTCGCCATCGCCTTCCAGCAGCTATTCGGCATTGGGGCGGTGCTCCTGGTGGGGCTGTTGTTGCGGCCTGAATATATCTTCGGCTTTCTCGAAACAATTTCTGCGCTGGCCGTCATCGTCCTGTATGCCATGGCGAATCTGGCCCTGACCTCCTATATGCGCCGCCTGCACCGGGACAGCTTCACGATTTGGCAGCACGTCGTAGTCCCGTGGGCCGCAACCCTGGCTCTTCTGCCGGTGTTATTCGTTACTCTCTATCCGGTACCGTCCTGGCCGTATAACCTCGCCCCTTACCTGTTCCTCGTGGCCATGCTCGTCGGCTTCGTCTATATGCAGTGGCGTGAATCGAGCGATCCTGGCGCGCTTCTGCGGGGTGCGACAATGCTTGTTGGCAGCCGTAGTACCACCGAGGGCGAGGTGGATTGGGACACGCCCGTAAACTCGGCGGATTGACCCGCAGGAGGCCCAGTGGCTACAGCAGTGACACTCAGCTATGAAGACGCCCACCGGGCGCTCGACGCAATTTCAAGCGAGCTCACGCGTCGTGCGCTCGCCGCAGTGATTACCGTCGCCGATGACCATGGTGAACTCATCGCCCTTATGCGCATGGACGGAGCGCCGTTGTCCGCCATCGTCAACGCTGCGAACAAGGCGTGGACGGCTGCTCGCGAAGGAAAGCCATCGTTCGAGATCGGCCGTGCAGTGCGACACCCGGAAACGGGCTTCGACATCGCCTACTACGGCGATCAACGGTACATCGGCTGGGGCGGTGGCGTACCCATCGTGATCGGTGGCGCTGTCCTCGGTGCGGTAGGTGTCAGCGGCGCACCGGAGGCGGTGGATATCGAATTGGCGGCGCTGGGAGTCGCGGCAATCGTCGAGGGGCGGGGCGTCGCGGCTGGAGTTCGCACAGGCTAATGCGGCCCCTGTTGCCCATCCTCGCTGGTGCCGCACGGACCGCCACCGGTTGCGGCGGCAATCGACACCAATTCGTGATCAAACCGGAAAGGTGTTTTGTACCAGCTGCTCATTTCGGCGGTGCTCCGCGGCACATAGTGAAAGATAAAGGCGCGCCGAAACCGGCTCTTGCTGCGATTCGGTCCGCTGCCATGGATCACGTTACCGTTAAAGAAAAGCACATCGCCAGCCTTTAACGGCACGACCTCCACCCGATGCCCTTCCGGCGGCGTCACATGCTCGGTGGTAAAAGATTCCGTCAGGTTCGATTGCTCTGGACACTGAATCGGATAGGCCTGTGTGTTCGCCACGCACTGGATGGTACCGTTCTCTTCATCGGCATCATCAATCGCCACCCATGCCGCCGTGCAGGTGCCCGGCTTGACCCGCAGATAAAAATTATCCTGATGCAGCGCCTGCCCGCGGGATTCCGGTGGCTTGAAGTAGAACATGCTCTGTACCGCCAGCGGTTCCTCGGCAAGTAGCGCCATGAGGATCCCCTCCAACTTGGGGTGAAGCATATACTTCATGCTCAGCGGTCCGACCGGCTTATCCAAATGATTGTGGGGATGCATCATTCGGGGATAGAACGACAGCGGGTCGCTCGGCGCGTACTGCGCCGTACCACCGCGATTCAGCGTCTGCTTGCCCTCAGACAAGCCTTCGACCGGCCCGTTGCTGCCCATTTCCATAAATGTGTCGCGGATCTCGGCGATTTCGCGAGGCGAGAATACCTGCCGCACGACAATGAAGCCGTCGCGGCGAAATTGTGCCACCTGATGGGTACTCAGACTGGTCTTTTGCGCGAGAGTGTCTTGCATTGGACTGACTCAAGTTCGGGATAAGACAACGGAACGACCGGTACGGGCCGACTCGGCGACCGCCGCCTCCAGACGCATGGCCGCGAGGCCGTCCTCGCCGGTGACCGGGGCGGGCCTGCCCTGATGAAGTGCCTCCACGAATGCCATTACCGACCGATCAAACGACTCCGGGTAGGAGCAGGGCGCCAATGTCTTGAGTCGTTCCGCGATTGGCCCCAAACCCGGAGTACCGGCCAGGTTTTCACTGGTCGCCGCATTCACCGTCAACGCGCTTTGACTACCAAACAGCGCAAACGACCAGAAGCATTGCGAATAAGGTACTAGGGCCGAGCCTGACATCGTCGCGATGAAGTCCGGGTTGCGAAAGCGAAATGAAGCCGACACGGCAACGGAAGGGTGATAGATCATGTCAGCAGCATACATCCACGCTCGGCCCGCATGTGGCGTGGCGGGCGGACGCCGATCCTGATCGTCCACGATCGCCGCGGTCACTTCCACGGGGTCGCCAAAGAAAAAACGCAAGAGATCGACTAGGTGCGCCCACAGATAAGTATGCATGGTGGCGGTGTAGAGCGCCGGCTCGCCGAAGCCACCACGGAGGAGTTCTTCTTTGATCACGCCATGGGATGGGACGCTGCGATAATTGTAGTTCACTCCCAGGGTCCGGCCCGCCCGCTGAGCGGCAGCCACCATGTTCTCCCCAATCGCAATCGTGTGCGCCATTATTTTTTCGCACAACACATGGCATCCGGCTTCGAGCGACAGCAGTACCGGTCGTTCGTGATCCCACTCCAAGGTCGCCACCGTGACCGCGTCGGGCCGCTCCTTCTGCAGCATTTCCTCAATCGAAATGTAGGCACGGACACCGAATTCCTTCCCGAAGGCATGAGCCCTATCCAGGTTGCTGCCGCAGACCGCCGTAACCTGGATGTGCGAGCACTTGCGATACGCGTGCAGATGAAACCGCGCAGCTGAGCCGGTCCCAATGATCGCCGCCTTGATTTCCTTCATGCCTATCGCCTAGGTTGTGATCGGGGATACACACTTAACCCAGGCGCCGCGCGCCTTCGCTGAGGCTACGGCGGCCTGCACCGCAGCGATGCTTCGCGATCCGTCCTCGGCGGTTGGACAAGAAAGCGCGAGTGGATTCGGCATTCGTTGCTCCCTATTCGCCCGTACCTGTTCAGCAAGATCGGCATAGATGTTGCCGAACGCGCCAAAAAATCCCTCGGCGTGCCCTACAGTGACGCGCGATGCGCGATCCGCTTCGGGTGAGATCCCGGCAATGCCTCGCTCGATGATCGCGGTGCTTCCGCCGACCGGCGTCCAATATAGCTGGTTTGGCTGCTCCTGGGCCCAGCGGAGGCCGCCTTTCTCGCCAAAAACCTGAATGTTCAGGCCATGCATTCGGCCGATGGCGATCGCACTGGTCCACAGCCGTCCGACCACGCCGCCCGACATGCGAAACGCGACCAGCGCATCGTCTTCGAGTTCGCGACCCGGAATCGTCGATGCGAAGTCGGCGGACAGCGACTGGATCTCTTGTCCGGTGATGAATGTCGCCATGTGCAGGGCATGGATTCCACAGTCAGCGACGATCGATGATATGCCGGCAAGCTTCGGATCATAGCGCCAGCGCACGCGCGGATTGTCCGCATCGGCAGCGTTCGCGTGGTGACCGTGAGCGAACTCGGCGACGACGACGCGAACCTTGCCGAGATCACCGCGCGCGACCATCGCCCGCGCGTGGCGCACGAGCGCATAGCCGGTGTAGCCGTAGTTGACCGCACAGATCCTGCCGTTTTCCCGCGCGGTCCGGACGATCTCTTCGGCTTCCTCGAGCGTCGTCGTGAGCGGCTTTTCGCACAGCACGTCGAAGCCGGCCCGCAGGAAAGCCCTGGTGATCTCGAAATGGGTGCTGTTGGGCGTTGCGACCGTNACGAGCGCCACCCGATCGGNACGCGATTGTTCCCCGTCGAGCATCTCGCGCCAATCACCATAGGCGCGATCNTTTTCGATTCCGAGGCGGACTGCATACTCGCGCGCTCGTGTCGCATTGATATCGAGCGCTCCCGCCGCCAGTTGAAAAGCGCCGTCAAGACCAGCGGCAATGCGATGGGTCGCGCCGATCTGGCTGCCCTCACCGCCGCCGATCAATCCCCAGTTCATTCTCATGCCGTCAGGCCAATCCGCTCAATTTCAAATAAGCGAGGTTCGCCTTTGCATCGGCGAGGGTCGATCGCGCACCGGTCGGGTCACGGTCCTGCTCGACTGTTGCCCATCCAGAAAACCCAGCCGCCACGAGCGCGCCTTTGAGGGCACGAAAATCGACGACACCCTGGCCTAAATTGCAGAACAGACCCGCGGCGCAGGCATCGTAGAACCCGATTCGCTCGTCGATGGTTCGACGCCTGACGACCGGATCGATGTCCTTGAAATGCAAATACGAGACTCGCTCACTGTGCCGGCGATAGAAAGCCACGGGATCAAAGCCGGCGTATTCGCTGTGTCCCGTATCAAGGCAGACGCCCAGCAGCCTCGGTTCGATCGCATCGAGGACCTCCTCCAGCTCGTCCTCAAATTCAACGAATCCGGCCGCATGGGCGTGCATCGTCACCTCGAGCCCGAATTCCTCGGCGCCAATCCTCGCCACCGATCTGATCCGGTCGAGAAATTCCGCGCGATCGGCTCCGCTCAGTCGTTCTGCCTCGCCGCTCCGGCCGGCCGTCGGCGCGCGCCGCGGCGAAATCGAGTCGATCAACACGAGTCGTTTCGCATGGTGCGCCGTCAGCGCTCGACAGGTCCGCAGCGCCGCGTCCTGCACTTGCGCCCACTGTGCAGGGTCGTGAAAAGGCCGGAACAGCACTCCGCCTATCAGCGTCAGTTGGCGCTCGGCGAGCGCCGGCCCGAGAATCGCAGGGTCTTCTGGCATGAACCCCAGCGGTCCCAGTTCGATGCCCATGTAACCAGCGGCCTTCGCCTCGTCGAGCACGTGCGTCCAAGGGGGATTGCGCGGATCGTCGGCAAACTCGACGCCCCACGAGCATGGGGCGTTCCCGATCGAAAGCTGCATCAATGACTCCATTGGTTATCGAAAAATTAGAACTCTGCGATGCGAACCCACCCACCGTCCGCGTACGAGCGAAACGCGGCCGCGACCACGCAGCTGACTTGAAGCCCGTCGTGAAACGTCGGATAAACGGGCTCTCGAGTCTCGATCGCAGTCAGGAAATCGCGCGCTTCGATGATGATCTGTGCCGCATAGCCGGTGCCATGCCCGGCGCCTTCGCAGAAGGCGCCGAAATCCGGATGGTCGGGCCCGGTCAGCAGCTTGGCGAAGCCCTGCCGGCCGCGCCGCAAGCGAGCATCATAAAACCACAGCGCATTCTGATCCTCCGCGTCGAAGCGTAGCGCGCCCTTCGTGCCTGTGATATCAAAGCCGTAGCCCATCTTTCTTCCCGTCGCCACGCGGCTCACGTGAATCGTGCCCATTGCGCCGCCTTCGAAGCGGCACAGCAGGTTAACCTGATCATCGTTGGTCACGGCTTCGCGTCCGCTCGCGCCCGGCCGGCTCGGATAGACGGTCTGAACGTCCGCGACCAGCCGCTCAATGGGCCCGATCAGGCGCAATACCGCATTGATAATGTGCGGCGCCAGATCCCCGAGATTGCCGGCGCAAGTATCGCGCGTGCGCCAGCTCGCAGATTCCTCCGGATCGGCCAGGAAATCCTCGGTGTGCTCCGCGCGGGCGTGGATGAGTTCACCGATCTCGCCACCGGCAATCATCTCGCGCGCGAGCTGCATCGCAGGCGCCCGGATGTAATTGAATCCGACCATGTTCGGGACGCCTGAAGCAGCCGCGGCCGCCGCCATCGCCCGCGCATCCTCGAGCGATGCGCCGAGCGGCTTCTCGCAGAACACCGGTTTGCCCGCTGCGATCGCCTCGAGTGCGATCTGTCGGTGCGTGGTCTGCGGCGAGGCAATCACGATCGCCTCGACACGTGGGTTGGTGATCAGCTCCTGCCAGTGACTGGTTGACGCATTGAAACCGTATTCGGCGGCTTTGCGGGCGGCACCGGCTACCGTGGTACTGCAGATGACTTCGCACACCGGTCGCAGCTTGGTGTTGAAAACCGCCCCGACGGACTTCAGGGCAACCGCGTGCGCCTTACCCATGTAACCGGTACCCACCAGTCCGATCCCGATTGTCGTCACCCCGTTCCTCCGGCTCGAACTGCAAGCGCTTGCAAATTAACTGTCGCTCAACGGCGCAGCGTAGTCAAGGCTGACCTTGCGGCCGCAGCGATCCGTCAGCGCGCGAACGCGCGCTCGAATCGGCGGCGAGTAAAGCCCTCTAGACGACCGATGTCTCCGGTACGACGTCCGGCGGCAGCTCGAAACTGGCCAGTTTGTCGCGAAATCCCCGCGATTTCCAGGCGCCCGCAGCGACGCCGATCGTCATCCAGACGGCACCCAAGATCCAGGCCTGCGAGCTCAGATTCCACCATAGCAGCAGGCAAACGATGAAGCCTAGTATCGGCGGCGCCAGATTGATGATCCGCTTGTTTTCGGCACGCCAGTAGAATCGCACGAATGCGGCGGCATTCACGCCCATGAAAGAGATCAGGGCACCGAAATTGAGCATGCTTGCGCCCAAATCGAAACCGGTTGCCGCGCCGGCAATGGCCGGCAAGACCAATGCTCCCATCAACGCTATGGCTCCCACGAACAGCACGTTGTTGCGCGGTATCCGCCGCTTGGCTTCGAGAGCGCCGAAGAATGTTTTCGGTATCGCGCCGCCGCGGCCCATGCCATATAGCAAGCGGGCGGCGCCCAGTTGCATCCCCGTTCCGGAACCGACGCACGCCACAATCAGCGTGAACCCCACCACGCCATACAACGGCGACCATGCACGTCCGGCCACCGAGGTAAATGCGGTATCGATATCGGGAAAGTGCTCCGCAGCGGGCCACACTAGCTGTGCCGCGTACACCTCCAGCACGGAAAGCAAGCCGATCGCGATGCAGGTGAGTACGGTCGCTGGCAACACATCGCGGGGATTCTTCGCTTCCTCCGATAGCGTCGAGATGCCGTCAAAACCAAGGTAGGCGAGCACTGCCAGCGACGTGCCGCTCAATATCCCCTGCGCCGTCCAGGTTTGGGGGTTATAGAAAGGGTGCGTGAAAAATCCGCTATCAGTATGCGAATGATGGGCGACGTAGAGCGTTGCCGCCGCGAAGAAAACGGCCACGACTATTCCCATGCCGACGGCGAGCACGGCGTTGAACCGCGCGGACATCTTGATTCCTTGAATGTTCAGGCCCGTGAAGAGCAGCGTGAAGAAGATGGCCCACGCCCAATACGGCGCCGCAGGGAATAGCACGTGGCCTTGCTGGCTGCAGAAGATCACGTTGATTATCGGTTGCATCAAGTAGTCCAGCACCATGCTCCAGCCCGTCACATACCCCCAGGTAGGGCCGATCTCGCGGCCGACGTAGGTAAAACCGGAGCCGGCGCTCGGATATGCGCGCGCCATGCGGCCGTAACTGATTGCCGTCAGCAGCATGGCGAACATCGCGATCAGGATCGTGCTGGCGGCGTGGCCATGGCCCCGCTGGCTCAAAATGCCGAAAAAAGTCATCGGCGCCGTGGGCGATATCACGATGACGCCGTAGATAATCAGGTCACTAAGAGAAAGGGCTCGCCGTAAGCGCGAGCCCTCCGATGTGCTGCCTTGGGACGTCGTTGAAATGGTCACTATCCCGCTGCGATCCGATCGCACAGGTCTGTCACCAGGCAACAACCTTCAAATCGTACTTGGTCGCGTCGACCGCCTCGGCGTTGCGCACTTCCACCTCCGCGCTCTTGACGTGACCGAGCGCGACGCGAGTCGCCGCTTTGATGTTGTGAATGATGTCCTCGACTTCCGCCGCCGTATGCAGCGGATGCGTCGGAACGAGAATGCTCCTGTTCAGGATCTCCAGGGAACGCGCNCACATGTCCCGTGAATAGTTTCTCCTGCATGCGGCGTTNGCCGGCATGGTGTANGGGTTCATGAGCGGATGGGCAGCACCCATGCCCATCAACACCTGGTCCCACTCGGTGTAGGTATGCCGNCCGGTCTTGCCNGCGATCACGCTCGGAAAAGTCTTGACGAACACGTCAGCGGCTTCGGCATTCGGCACNGTCAGAAACACATTGCTTCCGCAGTCGAATTCCCGGCTGTTGAGCGGCGCTGCGCGCAGACCAAGGCTTTCCAGATCCCGGATCCCCGCGAGGATCGCGTCGCGCTCGCGCCGCATCGGGGCGATGATGCCGTCGATGCGATCCAACTGGACGTTGAGAATGGCGCCCATGAACTCCGTGGCGCGCGCGCCGTTGCCGGCGAACGGCTTCGAATCCTCGTCCCGCCCGGTCCAGAACGCATGGCAGGGGTCGATGGCACAGTTCACCCGTTTGGCGACTGCGTCGTCGTTTGTTACCACGCCACCGCCCTCCCCGGCGGTCATGTTCTTGTAGAAATTGAAGCTATAGGCACCGATGTCGCCGATCGTGCCCAGCTTGCGCCCCTTGTAGCTGCCTCCCACTGCCTGGCAGCAATCCTCGATGACAAGCAGGTTGCGGCGCCGCGCGATGCCCATGATCGCATCCATGTCACAGGTCGTGCCCCACATGTGAACCGGCATGACGGCGCGCGTTCGCGGACCGATGGCGGCCTCGATCGCCGCCGGATCGATCGTAATCGATTCGTTGATATCAACGATCACAGGAATGGCGCCTGCCGCGAGCACAGAGGTAGCCGAGGCCATGTAGGTGTGCGCAGGAACGAGCACTTCGTCGCCCGGCCCGATACCGAGGCCGATCATCGCCGCGGTCAAGGCATAGGAGCCGCTGGCCGCCAGCGAAAAATGCTTGGCGCCGAGGTAGTCAGCATAGCGCTGTTCGAATCTTTCGCACTCGTGACCGAGGCCGTAGCGGAACAATGCTTTGGACGTGACGACGCGCGCCATCGCGTCGATTTCTTCTTGACCGATGATGTACATGGTTTCCCTCCGCCTTGAGAGACTAGCATTGGGCCAACGCCATGCGCGACTCTTACGGCCTTATAACATCACGAATGTCGATGTGCAAGCGCTTGCAAGCAGCGCCATCAGCGTCGCGGCATCGGTTACTCAAATGCGTCATGGATTTCGCGCTCCAGCGCCCGTGCGACGATGCGGTGCACTGTCGTGGAGGGGTGTCCATCGTGAAAATAGAAATAGGTTCCGGGCGCCGCGCAAGGTGTCGGGTCCTCACCGAAAAGAGCTCTGCCGGCACACTGGTTTGCGGTATTTGCAATGCCGTACTGGGCAGGACTCTCCATCACGTCGTCGTAGTACCTGCCCCAGTTGCTTAGCCCGACGCGGGCTTGCGGCAGCGTGGCGCGCAGATCGTCCGGAATCCTGGATAGAGCCGGATTGAGTCGCAATCCAACGTCACTGAAGGATGGAATTTTTGTTGGCAGTAATGCTACCAGGAAATATCGACCACCAGCCTCGTAGAGGCGTCGGATCTCGTCCTCGAGATTCGAAATGGTTGTGGTCGTCGGCAATGCACTATCGTTCAGCCCGCCCGCTAGAAAGAAGAGCGTCGTTTCGGAATTGAATTGGACGGCTCCGGATCTAACGCGCTCAGCAAAGTCGAGTACTTGGTTACGCATGCCGAGTCCGAATCGCGCTTCACGAACGCCGCAGCGCCCCGCCGCCGGCCTGACAGTATAACCGTCGCTACTGCCGGTTTTGGCGTCGCTCACCGCGAAATTCAGGCTCTTTCCCGAGGAATTGGAGGCGCCCGCGTAGGTAAATGGAATTTTGAGGCTCGCCGCCAGATAGACCACCGCTGTTGGCCCGTTGCCATCGACGTAACCCGCACCACTATCGGTGTAGCTGTCGCCGAAAGTGTACAGCGCCTCCCAGGTGCGCGCTTGCGCACTGGAACATAAGGCTGCCGAGACAAATAAGCCCCAACAAATCGACACAATCCGCCGCGTCATCATCGATCTACCTTTATCTCCCAGCGGGCCTGCGGCAGGCTGGTGCCGCTTGCGAACGCCAAACGTTATTTAGCACTACAACTTCCAGAGAGCAAGCGCTTGCAAACTCGGCGGCGACATCGGTTACAATGCCTCGGGCCGCATGGTTGCATCAACTAAATTGAAGCGAAGCGCGCCCGTTGCCGATCGCAGGGTAACCGCCAAGGAGGTTGCGGAACTCGCAGGGGTTTCGGTCTCAGCGGTATCGCGCACTTTTACGGCCGGTGCCTCGGTTTCTCCCGAAACCCGCGGGAAGGTGCTCGCCGCGACACAATCTCTCGGCTATCAGCCGAACGCGCTGGCGCGCAGCCTCATGACGGGGCGCACCGAACTGATTGCGTTGATATCGAACAACTTCGACAACCCCCTGTTCATGGAAATATTCGATCTATTCACTCGACGCCTGCAGCAGCGCGGCCGTCGGCCATTGCTCGCCAACCTATCCGGAGGGGCCAGAACGGACGTCGCCCTCGAAATGCTACTCAAGTACAGCGTGGACGGCGTGATCGTCGCCTCCTCGACGCTGCCGCTGCGATTCACCGAGCAGTGCGCCGAAGCAGGGATGCCCGTGGTTCAAGCGTTCGGCAGACCGGGCAGCTCGGCCTCGGGCAATATCGTTGGATGCGACAACCTCCAGGGCGGACGCCTCGCCGGCGAGATGCTGCGCGAGCGGGGCTACAGGAACATCGCTTTTCTCGGCGGACCGCAGGGCGCGACTTCTACCGAGGATCGCCTGCGCGGTCTTAGAGACAGTCTCGCGATCGGAGGACTAGCGCCAAGTGCCGTCGTCTTCGGTCATTCCTATTGTCACGAAGCCGGATCTACGCTGATGAAGCAATTGCTGCGAAATGGCGGCATCGACGCCGTCTTCTGCGGCGACGACGTATTGGCGATGGGGGCGATTGATGCGTGCAGGGACGCGGGCGTAGCCGTGCCGCGCGACATCGGCGTGATCGGCTTCAACAATATGGCGATGGCCGCATGGCCGGCCTACAACCTGACGACCATCCATCAGCCGGTCGCCGACATCATCGTCACCGCGGTGGAGCTCGTGTTGGGCATAATCGACCAGTCTGCACAGACAACCGACGCGCGCCTCTTTGAATGCAGCGTTATCGAACGCGGTACGCTGAAGCCGCGCTGATCCTGCGCGATCCGGTCCTGCGGGACTCGACGCATCGACCGTGTTTCGGAGAACGGAATGGTTAGATTTGCACTGTTCGGAGCCGGCCGCATTGGGGCTCTGCATGCCGCCAACATCGCCGCCAGCCATCCCCGTGCGAGCCTTGCGTATGTCTACGACACGAATCCCGCGGCGGCAACGTCGATCGCGGCGAGGTACAACGCCAGGGTTGCATCCAGCGCCGAGGCGGCGCTCGGCGACCCGACCGTCGACGCCGTGCTGATCGCCTCATCGACGAACACCCACGTCGATCTNATCACAGCGTCTGCAGGCGCCGGCAAGGCAATTCTGTGCGAGAAGCCCATCGATCTGGATATCGAGCGCGTCGAGCGCTGCAAAAGCGCAATCGCCGGCAGCGGCGTGCCGGTACAGCTCGGCTTTAACCGCCGCTACGACCGCAGCCACCGCGCCGTGCGCGAGGCGGTACGCGCCGGTCAGATCGGTGCCTTGGAATTATTGGTAATCACCAGCCGCGATCCCGGTTTGCCGCCGGTGCCTTACCTGAAGGTGTCGGGCGGAATGTTTCGCGACATGACCATGCATGACTTCGATCTGGCGCGCTTCATCCTCGGCGATGACCCAGTCCAAGATGTGTATGCGACCGGCAGCATCATGGTGGAGCAGCAGCTCCTTGAATTTGGCGACGTCGATACGGCCATGGTGGTGATGAAAGCAGCCTCCGGCGCGATGGTGCACATCAACAATTCGCGTCGCGCGGTTTATGGCTACGATCAGCGGGTCGAGGCTTTCGGTGCCACGGGCATGGTGCAATCCGACAACCTGCGCGCCAGCACGCTCACGCGCTCGGGCGCTAACGCGACCGACGCCAAGGAACCGCTGCTGAACTTCTTCTTGGAGCGATACAAGCAGGCCTATCTCGATGAGTTGGCCGAATTCATCGATGTCGTGGAGGGAAACAAGCAACCGACGGCTGGCTTCGAGGATGGACGATGCGCACTGATACTTGCTAATGCGGCCTTGGAGGCGCTGCGGAGCGGCAAAAGCGTCAGGATTTGCTACGACTAAGGCCTGGCCGTCGCCATAGGCAACTCAAGCCAACGCAGATGCTCCTCCCTGGCGCCATCCCAGGAGGCGAATCATGCGCTGCGCCTCGCAACACACCGTTGGCATGGCATCGCGCATGATCTCAAGCCGGTCAAAGCGCTCGGGATGGCGGCCAAGCGTGGCTCGCAGGCCCCTTCCGAACGCCTGCCGGAGCACCGTTCCTATGTTGAACTTCGCTACGCGCGTTCGCGCAAGCCGCTCGATGTCCGCGTCGCGAATACCGGAAGTTCCGTGGATCACGAGTGGAACCGTGACCGCCGCGCAGATTTGCGAGAGGCGCGCAAAGTCGATGACGGTGCTGGGCGCCGTCAGGCGGTGAACGTTTCCCACTGAGACCGCCATCGCGTCCAGGCCGGTCTCGCCCGCAAGACGGATGGCGTCGCCGACTTCAGTGAGCTCCGCCTTGATATGCGCGCGGCCCTCGGCGTACGGCACGGAGCCGATCTCCGCCTCGACCGAGCATCCAGCAGCATGCGCGTATTGCGCAACGCGGCGGGTTCCGGCGATGTTCTCCTCAAGGGGCAGCTGCGATCCGTCAAACATGACCGAGGTGAAGCCCAGGTCGACGGCTCGCAGAACCTCATCTACGTCGTAGGTGTGATCGAGATGAACGCAGACCGGAACCGGCGCGCGCTCTGCGAGCGAACGCAGCATCACGGCGATGACGTCGATGGGCATGAAATTCCTGAAGTCGAGAGTCGCCGCGAGAATCACCGGCGCCCCGAGTTTGGCGGCCGCATCGACGACAGCCCCTGCGTCTTCCCAACCGAAGACGTTGAAGCATGCCACGCCGTAGCCGCTATCAACCGCCGGGGACAGAATCGTCGCCAAGTTGACCAGCATACAATTGTGCTCACCTGAACTTGGCGATCATGTCCTTGATACCCGGAATCGTTTCAACCTGATAGGCATAAGCGGGCTGGAAGAACTGCCGCAGCGACCGCTGGCTCAGTCCGGCGAGGATCGTGAAGTAATACATCTCGTGGCCCGGAGCGGCGACGCAAGGGTGGTAGCCGCCGGCTATCTTCAGCGTGGAAGAATTGCGTATGTGATATGCGTGGCCGATCTCGTCCCCCTCGGTCTGTAACAGCTGCATTCCGAAGCCGTTCTCGGGCCGGAAGCGGAAGTTGTAGATCTCGTTGTGGTGAGTTTCATCGGGCAGACGATCGCTGTCGTGTTTATGCGGCGGATAGCCGGACCAACCGCCCGCGCCAACGGTGAACAGTTCCGAAACCAGGAGCCGGCCCACGCGGCCGGGCGGCTTCTGCCCGAGAATATGTTTGATCTTCCGATGGGTCTTCGTGTCATCCGACCCGTACTGCACCGGATCGATGTGCTCCGGCCGCACCACGAAAGGTTCGAACGTCTGGTCGAAGCGTGCGCCGGCGACGAAGGTCTCGGTGGTCTCGGAGCGGCACACGACGCGCGCGCTGCAGCTCACCGGTACGTAGACCGCCGATGGTTGGCCATCCCAGATCGACGCCCGCACACCGACCGCCTCGAAGGATTTACTCTGGACCCCGTCTCCCTGAACCTGCACGTCAATCGTGCCATGTGCCGGCACCAGGCAAGTCTCGTAGCCCGGCACGTCGGAGACGAAGCTCTCGCCTTTCTTCAAGCGAACGATGTTGAAGTAGGCCAGCGGCACGTCCTCGTCGTCGCTACCGACAATGGGAACATTGTTGTTGTCGTAATGAGGAATGTGCATGGGTCACCTCACTGCATCGAATGCTCTTGAGAAAACGAATCGAGTTCCGCCGCAGTCGGCATGGCGAAGGCGCAGCCTCGTCGTGCAACGACATAGGCTGCGGCTGCCGACGCCCGTCGCACAGCCGGCTCGAGCAACTGGCCCCGCAGCAGTGCGCCGACCAGGTTACCGAGGAATGCATCCCCCGCTCCGAATGGCTTCTTGACGTCGACCACAAAGACTCCGGTATCAAACGTCCGGTCTGCGGTAATCGTGATGGATCCGGCGCTGCCCCTCTTGAAGATTGCGAATCGACCGCCTTGCCTGACAAATCCGGTCGCAGCCGCAAGCGCATGAGCCGCATCTCCGGCAATCATCGCGAACTCCTCGTCATTGCCCACCACGGCATCGCACCGGCTCGCCGCGTGCGCGTAGGTCCGCATCGCCTCGTCGTTGGACCGCCAGGAAACCGGCCGATGATCTAC
>JGI12635J15846_10002160_pt1 | contig 17181 bp, 16 predicted proteins | sample BlaSpr_A8_OM2_M2_FD_15846 | JGI IMG/M metagenome (IMG submission 15846) | reverse complement strand
CGCGCAGAAGATGCTCCCCGAAGTCTTGCGCTGCGGCCAGCCGGTGATGATGACGGCCGATCCAACAGATGCCTCACTCGTGCCGCTTGGCGGCAACGGCAGCCACGGTGCTGCGGCCTCGCAGAAGCTCGATGTGGTCTTTCCCGTTATGCATGGAACTTACGGCGAGGACGGAACGATTCAAGGGCTGCTCGATCTCGCGGGACTTCCTTTCGTCGGCGCCGGCGTTCTCGGCTCAGCGGTCGGCATGGACAAGGACGTCGCGAAAAAACTTTTGCAGGTCGCGAAGATTCCCGTTGTGCCTTGGGTGACGGTCCATCGCCACGAGTGGGAGAAGAATCCCAAACAGGTTCAGAAGACGATCGAATCGAAATTCAAATATCCCGTGTTCGTGAAGCCGGCCGCTTTGGGTTCATCGGTCGGCATGACGAAGGTGCATTCGCGAGCCGAGCTGGCGCCGGCGTTGAATCTCGCTTCCGAATTCGCGATGAAAATCCTCGTCGAGAAATCGGTGGTCGCGCGCGAGATTGAAGTTTCCGTGCTCGGCAACAATGATCCGAAAGCATCGATTCCCGGCGAAATCATTCCGCATCGCGAATTTTACGATTACACGGCGAAATATCTGGAAGACGGAACACAGCTCTTGATTCCGGCGAAGCTCAAGACCGCGCAGATCAAGACGATTCAGAAGATCGCAGTTCAGGCATTTCGCGCGCTGGAACTGAGCGGCATGGCGCGCGTCGATTTCTTTCTCGAGAAACGCGCCGGCGGAAAATTATTCCTCAACGAAGTGAATACGATTCCGGGTTTCACTTCGATCAGCATGTACCCGAAGCTCTGGGAGGCGAGCGGTATTCCGTTCCGCGAACTGCTCGACAAATTGATCGCACTCGCGTTGGAGCAGCACGCCGAGAAAGCGCGCACGAAATACGAAATCGAAGTCCCGAAAGGCACCGGCGGCGCGCTTCAGGGCTAAGTTTTCGTTTTGTTCTTTCTCGTCCGATTTCTTTTTTCAACTCTAAATCTTCCCAGCGAACTAGCGGCTTAGCTCAGTGAGCAGGTGCAGCAGTTCATCGGGCGCGACGCTGGAGGTCCCGAGTTTGCCGACAACGACGCCGGCGGCAGCGTTGGCGAGCCTCGCCGCATCGGGAAGCGGCGCGCCTGCCGCAGACGCCAGCGCGAGAACGCTGAGCACCGTGTCGCCCGCGCCGGTGACGTCGAAAACCTGGCGCCCGCTCGATCCGCGGTCGATCCCGGATTTTCCTACGCGCTCGTAAGTCACTTCAAAACTTGTCGCCGGAATGTGCAGCGGCCGCGGCGACGATTCCTCGAACAGGCTCATTCCCTTTTCGCCGCGAGTGATCAGCACAGCTTCGCATCCGAAATGCGAGAGCAACTTGCGACCCGCGTCGTCGAAGGACTTTTCATCGCTCAAAGTCTGAGCCAGAAACTGGCCGGCTTCCTTCGAATTGCAGACGATGGCTTTCGCTCCACGGTAGGCGTACAGCTTCGACCGTTTTGGTCCGATGAAAACGGGAACCTTGAGTTTGTGCGCGCCGCCGAGAACCTTGTCGGCGAAATCGTCGGTGATGATGCCTTTGTCGTAGTCGGAAAGTATGAGCGCATCGAGCTTCTTGAGCGACGTCGATAGCGCGCGCAGCAGGCGGCCCTGCGTGTCGGGGTGCAGCGCCTCGCGGCGTTCGCGATCGACGCGCACGATGTGCTGATGACGCGCGATGATCCGCGTCTTGACGCTGGTGATGCGGCGCGCATCCGCGATAACACCTTTGTCGGAAATGTTTGCGGCCCGCAAATCTTTGCGTAGCGATTCTCCAGGCTCGTCGGCGGGAGCCTTGCCGGCGCCCACGACGCCGAACATTTCGACACGCGCGCCGAGGGCGGCAAGATTCGCAGCCACATTTCCCGCGCCGCCGAGGCATTGGCTTTGCTCCACGAAATCGACAACGGGGACGGCCGCTTCGGGCGAGAGCCGCGACGCGGTGCCCCACAAATAACGGTCGAGCATCAGGTCGCCGACGACTCCGATTCGCTTGCCGCGAAGGCGCGGCACGAGGCGCTTCAGGCGAGCGACGGACTGGGCGAGATCAGTAGGCAAAGGTGTCATGATTTTTTGCGCGGTAAGCGGTCAGTCGGGCGCTTTGGTGGCCTGGTCGATGATCAGCACCGGAATCTCGTCGCGGATCGGGTAGATCCGCCGGCAGGTTTCGCAATGGAGCCCGCTAGCAGCGTCGGTGAGCTGGCGGAGCGGAGTCTTGCACTCCGGACAAACGAGAATATGGAGAAGATCTTTCGAAATCGGCATGAAGGCTCCGGTGTAGAAGACTGACTCTAGCAAAGGCGCCTTGCCGGAGTCGAGTTCGGAGGGTGGACCGGGCTAGAGGTTAGGCGAATGTGAATAGGTGCAGCTCTCCACACTCCCGAGGGGCACGCCACGCCGTGCCCGTCTTGGATCATGGGGGAAAGGTCAGGCTTTTGTCGCGCGTGACCACCCAGATGCCCACGACGCGGGTTTTTTGGCTTTGTTCTTTCTGGGCCGGGTCGTTGGGATCAGGCATCGGGGAAAACGGGCTCAGCGCTACCGCGACTTCGACGGCGTTTGAGCCAACGGGCGAACGTTCGCGCAAAATTTTGTAGCTCTTGACGGGACCGAAGTAGCCCTTGTCGCCCCAGTCGGCGACGAAATCTTCCATGCGGTAGCTGGGTCGGGGCTTCCAGAGTTCGTACGCTTTCTGGGTGTCGCCCGCGACCACGGCATCGAAGAAATGCGCGACAGCGCGCTTTTCGGGGTAGTAGCGGAACGCAAACCAAAGGGCGACAGCAACGACCAGAACCAAAGCGACGATGGTGAAAGTTAACGGACGGGATTTGTGGGTAACTACCGGCGGCGGATCGAGAAGTGACACGTCGAAGTCTCCTGCCCTGCGAGCTTCAGAGCAGCCGCTGGTTGCGCGAGAAAAGCGTTGAACTGCGGCGCCTCCACGTTAACAAAATTCGTTCGGTGGAGTAAATGGGGATGCGTCCGCAACCGACCGTGATGCAGGACGCCGAGCACGATTTATCTACAGTTTAGGTATGGCGGAACAGACTGCATCGTAGCCCAGCCGAATCTTTGGCGACATTTGTGGCCGACATTTCTGGCATACCGCAGCTTCATTGCGTAGTGGCTTCGAGAACTGCCTTGGCATTTCTTTTGACGAGCGGTCGGTTGCTCGTTGTGGTGTGCGTACTCGCCGCGATTTCCCCGAGCGCACACGGGCAAACCGACGAGATTCAGGTTTACGACGCGGAGATTGCCGAGCCGGGCGTTTTCAATCTCATGGTTCACACCAATTTCACTCCGATTGGCCGAACCGTTCCTGACTTTCCCAACGCAATCATCGCGAATGATTCGGTGAACGGCGCCGCCGAATGGGCGTACGGCGTGAAGCCGTGGTTTGAGCAGGGTCTCTACCTGCCGGTGTACAGCTTCCATTCGGAAAATCACGGCGCGACGATCAACGGGTTCAAGATCCGAGAATTATTCGTCCGTCCACACGCACACGATCACAGATTCTTTTACGGGTTGAACTTCGAATTCAGCGTAAACGCTCTTTACTGGGAATCGAGACGAATTACGTCAGAGTTTCGGCCGATCGTCGGATTTCATCTTGGCCGGTGGGACCTCATCTACAATCCGATTTTAGATACGGACTACACAGGCGGACTGAAAGGTCTCGAGTACAATCCCGCCGGCCGCGTTGCCTACAACTTGAACGATCGATGGGCGGTCGCTCTCGAACAGTACGACGGCTTCGGTCGACTCCGCGCGTTCGTCCCGCACGACCAACAGTTTCACGAAACCTGGGCCACAGTGGATTGGAAGAGCCGCTTTGTGAACGTGGAGACCGGCGTCGGTGTCGGCTGGAGCGGCGGTGCCGACAGATTGACTCTCAAATTGATGTTGTCGCGCGATCTGAATCCTCGAACGCATTAGATCATCCGGCCGTCACCCGGATGGAGCCGGTTACTGTTCGGTGCGCCAAGGTGAGCGCTCTTTCCATTTGATCATTTGCTCCGCAGCCCAAGCGGTTGTCTTGTCGGCTCCGCAGTTCTGGCTTCCAGATACGCTGGGCGCTTACCTTCCGCCTGCTAAGCGGCTTCCCCGCCTTTGTCACAACTGAGGTCACCCAATCGCTCGCGGCTCAGGTGCCGTCAGGCATTTCTCCCAAGGTTTGTCGGAGATTGCACGGATTAACGGGAGTATGGCTGTCGGCGAACACTAAGGTCACGGAGATGTCGAGCGGATATTGGATTTGAAATTCGATCTTCGAAATTGAAACGAAACTAGAACAAGGAGATGGCCGTGAGCGAATTAGCGACGATCAAGGATTTGCTGGAAGACGAGATCAAGGACTTGTATTCGGCGGAAAAACAATTGACCAAGGCGATCCCGAAGATGGCGAAGGGATCGAACAACGAGGAGCTTTCGGCGGCTTTCGAGGCTCACCTGAAAGAGACCGAAAGACAAATCGACCGGCTGGAGCAGGTGGCGAAGCTGCTCGGCACGACGACCTCTGGAAAGAAATGCAAAGGAATGGAAGGCGTGATCGAGGAGGGCGCGGAAGCGCTCGATGAAGAAGGTGACGAGAACGTGCTCGACCTCGGCATCATCGGCGCCGGAAGCCGCGTGGAACATTACGAGATTGCGGGGTACACGACCGCGATCAATCTAGCGAAGCAGCTGGGCAACGATGAAGTTGCGGAGCTGCTCAGTGCGAATCTGAAGGAAGAACAGGCGGCGGACGAGAAGCTGCGGACGATCGGCTCGCAGATTCTGAAGCTGGCTCCGACCGAAGAAAATTCGGACGAGTCGGAGGAAGAATCGGAGATCCCCGCAAAGTCGAAAGCGAAGACTGCGGGGCACCACTAGACGTTTGCTAAGAGTTCCGTTTCTCTTTAAACGGATTTTTAGAGCAGATTTCTCCAAATGGCCAAGCGATGGCGCCCGGCGAAGTTACTGCTGGGCGCCTTTGCTTTTTTGCGCCGGGCAATGCTCCGAGAATCGATTAGCTGCTCGCGGAAGTGATTTCGCGGGCGGTGATTTCGTATTTGAAGTTGTCGGGGTCGAGGCAATCGAGGCGGCCCTGATTCGTTTCGGCTTGCGGATACATGAGGAAGCCGATGGGCGCGCCGGTCGATCCGGGCAGAGCGACGTCGTGCGCGAAATTGTAGGCCATCCAATTCATCTCCCATGAACCAAAGAGGCGGGCGCGCGCCTGCTTGACTATGTCGTCGTTAAGAGGGCGATTGCCTGGCGGCTCTTCGAGGACGACTTTGCGGACGTCGGCGGGGTCGACGGGAACCCAGCCGTAGCTCGGGAGATAAACTTCGGCGCGGCAGTGTTGCGCCTTGGTGATGATTTCGGTGGAGGGGCCGAGACTTTTATAGCCGAGATCGGATTTTGCGACGCGGATGCCGTAAACGTCGCGCGCGGGAAGGCCGGCCGCGCGGGCGAGGCCGACGTAGAGTGCGTTGAGGTCAGCGCATTTGCCGCTCAGGTCGCCGGTTTCGAGCATGAACCGGATGTCGCCGGTGCCGCAGCCGCGCGTTTTGGGATTGCGCGCGGTGTTGTCGACGATCCATTCGTAAATGGCGCGGGCTTTTTCGACATCGCTGCTCGCGCCCTTGGTGATTTCGTCGGACTTCGCTTTGACGATGCCGTCGGTTGGGATGAGTTTGGTGGGCCGGAGAAAATGATCGAGATCGGCAGGAGCTTTTTGGGGTGCGTTGCTGGGCTTGCCAATCGCGGGGACTTCGACTGTGTAGTTTCTGGTGGAAATGCGGCTTGTAGCAGTGAGAACAGGTTTAGCGCCTTCAGGGAATTCGGCCGAGATTAAGCCGAGGGCGTCGGGTTTGCTTTCGATGAGTTTTGCGGCGCCGCCATCGGCGTTGAAGGTGTTGCTCAGCGTTTTCTGGAATGGCGTTTCCGTCGTAAGCGCGGCAGGGAGCCAGATTCGAGTAACCCCGGCGGGCTTAAGGATTTCGACGCGTGTGGTCACCTCGAAGGTGCGCCAGTTTGCGGCGTCGGTCGCGGACTCGCGAGCAAGCAAGCGGGCAGCATCGGGGAATGTTACGGCCGCGGAGACAAATCCTGCGGTGTGGAGAAAGTGGCGGCGATTCATGACAGTCCTCAGGAACGGCGTGTGTTTTCGTGGTCGATCGCAGTAGATCATAAATTACACTTTCAGCGCGCGGATGAGCAAACGTCGCGCGAGAAGTCGTTCGCCGATCGAAGCACCAAGGCAAGCGGAGGCAACAGTGAGCACGGCGATTGAGACGTTGGAAGCGGCGATGAAACGGGCCATGAGTGGCAGACCGAAAGTCGGCGGATTTCCTTATCTTGCGGAGACTCTTCGACGTGCGGGGGTGACGCGGAATCTTTGGAGTTTGCCTTCGGGTCAGAGCATGTACCTGACGAAAGAAGGGGCGGTCGTCCACCAAGGCACGCCGCTGATTTCGGGGATGAGCGATGTGCCGGCATTTGATCGCGAGGCTTTGATCAAGGCGCTGCGAACAGATCAGAACGGCGGGAGCACGTTTCCGGAGTTCTTGATGGCGTCGTGGCGCGCGGGCGTGGTCCGCTACGACGTCGATTTCGATGCGCGCACGGTTTCTTATTACGGTTGCAACGACGAGGTGTATGTCGAAGCTTATTCAGCCGTGAACGTCGGGTGACTGCTGGCTCAACGGACTTCAGGAGACCAAAAAAGCTTCGCGCCGGTGACGCGGATAAGATCGGCACCAGCGCGAAATTGGTTCATTGAGTGAAATTCGCTTGCGATTTAAGAGGTAAGAATTTCCGCCAGCTTGGTGACGCGGAATAGCTGCAGGATGCGCGGCGTGATGTTGGCAAATTCGAGAATGCAGAGACCCTGTCTGACGGCGGAGGCCTTCAGGCCGACCAGGGCGCCGAGGCCCGAGCTGTCGAGATGTTCCACACCGGCGAGGTCGATTACGATTTTGCCGCCTTCGGGGAGAAGAGGCTTGACCGTTTCCCGGAGCTTATTGGTTGTGTCGTTTACGAGCTTGCCGAAGCACTTCACCGTTTTGACTTTGTTTCCAAATTGATCGTTCCCGGAGCTTTCGATTTCACAGCGCAATTGATCGTCCGATGCCATTTTTGGGTGCCTTTCTGGTCCAACACGCGCGGGAGGATAGCATCCGGTGTGCGGCGCGATGTTAATGGAAGGTTACAAGCGGCAACCGCCGGCGCGGCGGAAGCTGTGAGCGCGGAGCGTTTGAGACGACCGACCGGAAGTCAAAAACGCCGGCTGGAAGCCGGCGCTACTGGGCGGCCCCTCCCCAGGTTTTTCATAAGTGCGGATTCTGCTCGACTTAAAAGTCTTTGTTTTCATACACATTTGTAAGTGCGGAATCGACAAGGTTTATTGGCACACCTGAGTTCAACTGAGAGCAGCGGGGCTGTGAAATACAGGTCATCGCAACAGGGTGGGCAATGTTTCATCTAAACCCGCACCCTCCTAAAGCCAGGAGGGTGCGGCACCCAAGAGCCCGCCCACGCGTCGCGGGGGCATCTCGAAGTGGCCGCCATGTAAAAAAACTGAGCTGGGCTTGGTTTTCTGTGCGTGGTTTTCTACGAGGTCAGCATAGCATGCGTGACGGCGCGCGATTCGTTCGAACGAATGCTAGCGGACGTAAGTTGCAGACGCGGCGCGGGTTATTTTTTTAAAACAAATTTTTAGAAATCGATTCGAATAGTGGTGTTCACCGTTAATTTGGGCATCGTGGTTACGGTGGTCGGGTTATGTTGAAGTTGAGATGCTTCGCCCTCCTTCGGTCGGCTCAGGATGACAGCGCTTCTTTGATCGATTCGAATCGTAGAGCTCACCGTTAATTTGAGCATCGTGGTTACGGTGGTCGGGTTGTGTTGAAGTTGAGATCCTTCGCCCTCCTTCGGACGGCTCAGGATGACAGCGCCTCTTTGATCGATTCGAATAGTGGTGTTCACCGTTAATTTGGGCATCGTGGTTACGGTGGTCGGGTTGTGTTGAAGTTGAGATCCCTTCGCCCTCCTTCGGTCGGCTCAGGATGACAGCGCTTCTTTGATCGATTCGAATGATCGATGAAGGGGCTGAGATGCTTCGCTGTAGGCGGGATGACAGAGTGCGCGTGGGGCAGCGGCCGAAAGACGGGCACGGCATGCCGTGCCCCTACATCCAGCGACTACAGCAGATGTCTTCAGCGAGGCTTACTTTGATTGAGGCTGGGTTGCTGACTCGAGTTGGGCGATTTGCTTTTTGACGAGGTCGGCGTTCGGACCCGGCGGCAAGTACTTCGCTGCTATTCGCAAATGTTCGAGCGCGCCGGGCAAATCCTGTTTGTTGGCCAAGATTACCGCGAGAAGTTGTTCGGCGTTCGGCTCGGTGTGTTGCGGATCGGCTGCGATTGCTTTTTTGACGCTGTCCTCAGCCGCATCGGTTTTGCCGAGTTTCATATTGGCAACGGCGTTGTAGTAGAAGAGGCGCGGCGAGCCCGCCGGATTGAGTTGCAACTCCTTGTTGGTGGTATCCAGAACGTCCTGCCATTTCTCGGCCTGCGCTTCGTTCGAAACGAGATGTTCGTACGGCGGAACGAATTTCGGATCGGCAGCGACGGCCTTCTGGAACGAATTGACGGAGTCGGGAGATTTCTGCGCTTCCTGGATCTTGCCCAGCTGATACCAGGCTTCGGCGAATTGCGGATCGAGTTGCACGGCTTTCTGCAAATCCTTTTGAGCTTTGTCGGGCTTGTTTTCAGCCCACTCGCTGCGCGCCTTTTCGTAAGCCTTCGCGGCATCCTTTGGAGCGGCGGCGGTCGTCGCGCTCATGGCTGAACCCGTAGCATTCTCGGCAGGCTTGAGAGTGATCGTGCCGACGTTGGGATCGTCGGTGAGATTGCGCTGGGAAATAGTGGCGGAGCTGGAATCGAAGCCTGCGAGCGCGGCCTTGACGTCGCAGCCGACGAATTGCGCTACAGCTTTATTTTGCGCGTCGCCCGCGGCGGCGTTCGAAGAGTCCGCGCTCGTTGCGGCGTCGCCGGGCTTCGGCGAAATTAGAAAGTTGCCTTTGGCGTCGGTCACGGTGGTGTAGCGCGTCTCGCCGCCGCAAACGACGTTGATGAGGATCGGATCCCACGGAAGCGCGCCGTCAGAGAGTTTTACAGTGCCGCCATAGTAGCTGCCGGCGCGCCCTTGATGGATGAGGTTATCCATATCGGGTTGCCGATTGGTGTTTGCATTTGCGTTTGCGCCGGAGTTGGCATTCGGCGATGAGGACTGTCCTCCGGTGGTCTTCTGAGCATGGGCGCCGACAACCAAAAATAAAGATGCGAAGAGCGCGGTGAGTAGATTCGTTTTCATTGAGTTCATTGAATTCCCGCCTGCGAAAGTGTCGCCCCCGTTAGAGGAGGCAGAATGGGTCTAGGGTACAAAAGTTTAGATGGATTGGGCCAGTGAGAAGGATGCGCTGAATAACCATCGATTGGACGGCCGTACTGGACCGGTCAGCACGCAGTTTGGCCCGGTTGTCCCGGAGATGTTGCCGACGCGGTCGTTACGAACGGATGCTGTTCGCGCGAAGATGGACTCTAGCAATCGTGTGGATGGAGCGAAACGTCGATGAGAACAGTGAGTGGAGTTTGGGTCGCGCTGGTGATTCTGAGCGGTTTTGGAGCAAGCTTTTGCGCCGCACAGACGAAGGATCTTGGCTGGCCGAATTATGGGAACGACGCCGGCGGGGGTCGATTCTCCGATGCGAAGCAGATCGATCGTAACAACGTCGGCCAGCTCAAGGTGGTGTGGACGTTTCGAACGGGCGCGCTCGACGAAAAGCGGGATTTGAACGAGAAAGCGACGTTCGAGACGACTCCGATCCTGGTTGACGGCAAACTTTATCTGAGTACGCCTTGGGGGCAGGTATTTGCGCTTGATCCGGCGACGGGAACGAAAATTTGGGAGTTCGATCCAGACTTGGACCTAACGAATAACTACTCTGAGGCCACCAATCGCGGAGTTTCGGCATGGCACGATCCGAAAGCAAAGCGCGGCTCCGCATGCGCGCTACGAATCTTCATCGGAACAATCGATGCGCGTCTCATTGCGCTTGACGGACAGACTGGAAAGCCGTGCGTCGACTTTGGCACGAACGGGCAGGTGGATCTGACGCGCGACGTGGAACTGCGAAATGTGGGCGACTTTCAAGTTACGTCGGCCCCCGCGATTGCGGGCGATGTGGTGATCACGGGATCGTCGATTGGAGACAACCGCGCGGTGCGGCTCGAGCGCGGAATCGTGCGCGCATTCGATGCCCGCACGGGTCAAATGCGCTGGAGCTGGGATCCGATTCCGTGGGGGAAGGATACAAAGCCACGAACCGGCGCGGGAAATGCGTGGTCGACGCTGTCGGTGGATGCGGAGCGTAACCTCGTGTTCATCCCGATAGGAAGCGCGAGTCCGGATTACTTCGGTGGGATTCGTAAGGGCGATAACAAATGGGCGGACTCGGTCGTGGCGCTGAAGGCGTCGACCGGCGAATTTGTGTGGGGATTCCAGGTGGTGCATCACGATTTGTGGGACTACGACGTTGCGTCGCAGCCGACGTTGTTTACGTGGAAAGATAAAACGCCGGCGATCGCAATCACGACGAAGATGGGGCGCGTGTTTGTTTTGAATCGACTAAACGGCAAGCCGCTCTTGCCTGTCGAAGAGGTGGCTGTGCCGAAGACGGACATTCCCGGAGACGAAGCGTGGCCGACGCAGCCTTCGGGGATTTCGACTGTGCCTGAGGGATTGAAGCCGAGCGACGCATTCGGCAAAACCGAGGAAGAGCGCAAGTGGTGCGAGGACCGCATTAAGGCTTCGCGGTCGGAGGGCATTTTTACGCCGCCGAGTGTGCAGGGGACGATCGTTTATCCGGGGAACGCGGGCGGCGTGAACTGGAGCAGTTCTGCGTTCGATCCGGAGCGGCATCTGTTGATCATGAACACAAATCATCTGGCGATGCGGGTGCAGTTGATCGAGCGCGCAAAATTGGGCGAAGTGTATGACGAGCGCGAAAAAAATCGGATGACCGGCGAATTTGCGCGGCAATCGGGGGCGCCGTACGGAATGTACCGCGAGACATTTCTCGAGCCCCAGGGGACGCCTTGCACGCCTCCGCCTTGGGGGACGACTGAAGCGATCGATTTATTTACCGGCACCAAGACTTGGGATGTGCCGCTGGGAAGCTACGTCAAGGGCCGGCCTACGGGGACGGTGAATTTTGGCGGGCCGATCGTGACGGCGGGGAATCTTGTGTTCACGGCGGCGTCGATGGACAACTTGATTCACGCGTTTGATGCGGAGAGTGGGAAAGAGATTTGGTCGTATGAGTTGCCGGCGGGCGGGCAGGCGACGCCGATGACGTATGTTGCGGGCGGGAAGCAATACGTGGTGATNGCGGCGGGCGGGCATGGGAAGTTGGGGACGAAGCAGGGGGATTATGTTGTGGCGTTTGCGTTGCCGTAGGAGGGCGCGGAAGGCAAATGCGGACAGATTGCGGTTGGGGTGACAGCTGAGATCCTTCGCCGTCCTTCGGACGGCTCAGGATGACAGCGCTTTTTCTATGCGAGCAATCTCACTTATCCAGGTGATCTCAACTTCAGAATTAGAGATTCTTTGAGGCGCGGAAGGCGCGGACCACGGCGGCGGGGTCGCGCTGGTCGGCGTCGACTTCGGCGTTCATGTGGCGCATGTCGGCGGCGGAGATTTTTCCGGCGAGGTCGGCGAGTGCTGCGCGGAGCGGCGGAAATTTCGCGAGCGTATCGCGGCGGACGATGGGCACGGCATCGTATGGCGGGAAATAGTGGCGATCGTCGGAAAGACCGACGAGATGGAGCGCGTCGATGAGGCCGTCTGTGGAATTGCCGGCGACGATGTCGACTTTTTTGTCGACGAGCGCGCGATAGATGAGGCCGAGGTCCATCACGCTCGGCGTTTCAGCGAAGCGCAGGCCGTAGCGCTGGACGAAGCCGCGATAGCCGTCGGGGCGTTCGAGAAATTCGTAGCCGACGCCGGCGCGCCAGCGTGGAGCGATGGGAATGATGTCGGAGATTGTTTTGAGGTGGAATTGTTCTGCGTCGGAGTCGCGGACGACCATCGCGAATGTGTTTTCGAATCCGAGGGGCTCGGTGACATCGAGATTGAAACGCTGGGCGTAGCCCTCTTTGACGCGCTCGTAGACGGCTTGCGCGTTGGAATTGTCGGTGGGCGTTTCGCCGAGGACAGCGGTGAGGGCGGTGCCGGTGTATTCGACATAAAGATCCAAGTCGCCGGAGAGAAGGGCTTTCTGGCAGAGGAGCGTGCCGCCGAGATTGGACTTGCGGTCGACGTGGATGCCGGTGCGGGCTTCGATGTGTTGGGCGAGGAGTTCGGCGAGGATGACTTGCTCGGTGAAGAATTTGGAGCCGACGGTGATGTGGGGTTGAGATGGGCCGCAGCCGGAGAGAGAGAACATACAAGAGAGCAGAAGAAAGATTGCGCGGCGCATGGTTTGCAATGTCTCACAAACTGGGAAATTCAGAAGAAAAGAATTTCACCGCAGAGTACGCAGAGATCACAGAGACGCAGAGAAGAACTAAGTCACTTTGAGGCGGCGTTCGAGTAGGGCGAGCAGGCCGTCGGCGACGATCGCGAGCAAAGCGGCGGGGATGGCGCCGGCGAGGATTACGGCGTCGTTGACCATCGCGACGCCGCGGAAGATGAAGGTGCCGAGGCCGCCGGCTCCGATGGCTGCGGCGATGGTGGCGACACCGATGGTGATGATGGTTGAGGTGCGAATACCGGCGAGAATTATCGATAAGGCGAGAGGAAGGCGGACGCGCCAGAGGATTTGGTTGTCGGTCATGCCCATGGCTTCGGCGGCTTGCAGTACCGCAGAATCGATACTCGTGAGGCCCACGTAGGTGTTGCGGAGAATCGGGAGCAACGCGTAGAGAACGAGCGCGACGATCGCCGTGCGCGTGCCGATTCCGCCGATGAATGGGATCGGGATGAGGAAGCCGAAGAGCGCAAGGCTCGGAATTGTTTGAAGAACGCTGGCGATTCCGAGCGCGATCGATCGCAAAGCCGGGCGCTGGACGACAAACATGCCGAGCGGGACAGCGATGGCGATCGCGATGAGCATCGAGATCGAGACGAGCGTTAGGTGCGTGAGCGTGGCCTGGAAAATGTCGGAGCGATGTGTGACGAAGAATTGCCAGCGGCTCATGCGCGGGCTCCTGGCTCAGTGGGTTGTTGCAGCTGCGAGTGCGGAAGTTGGTCGGCTGGAGTTGAATCGAGCGTGGCGGCGAAAGCTCGAACTTCAGGGTGATCGATTCGGAGAAATTCTTCGGGAGTCGATGACGCGACGATGCGACCCGATTCGAGAAGAACGATGCGCGTCGCAAGGCGGCGGGCTTCGCGAAGATCGTGAGTGACGAAGACGATCGTCTTGCCGAGGCGGCGCGAGATGTCCGCAAATTCACGCTGCATTTCGGCGCGCGTGACGGGATCGAGAGCGCCGAAGGGCTCGTCCATTAAAAGGATAGGTGGGTCGGCGGCGAGCGCGCGTGCGACCCCGACGCGCTGACGCTGGCCGCCCGAGAGTTGATTGGGGCGACGGTCGGCGAATTGAGCTGGTTCTAGGCCTACGAGTTCCAGTAGCTCCCGTACACGTTTACTAGTCCTCGTGGAGTCCCAATTTTCGAGCGTCGGGACGAGGGAAATATTTTGCGCAACGGTAAAATGCGGAAAAAGTCCTCCCTCCTGGATGACGTATCCGATGCCGCGGCGTAAAGCGATGGGGTCCCACTCCGAAGTTGCACGATCCTGCACAATAACCGCACCTTTTTGGGGCGTCAGCAGCCGATTAACGAGCTTCAGGAGCGTCGTTTTCCCGCTGCCGCTGCGTCCCAGTAGGACCAGTGTTTCGCCCGCGTGAATTTCAAGCGATACGGCGCTCACAATATCGAATGTCGAGGATGCGCCGGAAGTCCCAGAAGGATTACGGGTTACGCTGTATGTCACGTCGCGAAACTGGATGGTAGGTTTCATTTGTAGGGAATGGGAAATATGAGTTTCGCCTGCGTTTCGGTTGACATCGTCTCAGAAAGGGCGTGAACTTGGTAGCCGCCCTGCATCCCCGCGAGCCGATATCATTTCGCTGCATCCTTGAGGCGAACGCGGCATCCAAACGTACCGGAGAACGATTGCATGGGAGCCCTCAACAGCGCCGTTCGCATCCGCCACGATTTACACTTCCGACTCACTGAAGCCCGCAAGCGCACCGACGACCTGTTCAAGATCGTGCGTGAAGAGGCGATGTACGACCGTCCGATCGCGGAGCGGCATCGCATCATTTTTTACGTTGGGCACGTCGAATCGTTCGACTGGAATTTGCTGGCGCAGCGGGCGTTCGGGTTGCAACCGTTTAACGAGACATTCGATAAGTTGTTTGCGTTTGGAATCGACCCAGTCGGCGGAGGATTGCCGAGCGATCAGCCTTCGGACTGGCCGAAGCGCGAAGAGATCGATTCGTACAACCAGCGATTGCGCGATGAATTGGATCGGGCGATCGCGCGAACGCTTGCCAATCCGTCGGAAGGGCATCCGCTGTTGCTCTCGATGATCGAAGTTGCGATCGAGCATCGGTTGATGCATGCGGAGACGCTGGCGTACATGCTGCATCAGGAGTCGGCAGATCGGAAAGTTCGAGCGCCGAAGGAAGCGGTGTGGAAAACGGCGCGCGCGAAATCGCACCTGGTCGATATTCCCGCGGGAACGGCGACGCTTGGGCTGAAGCGCGGAAACAACGCGGAGTTTGGTTGGGACAACGAATTTGACGGGTTGGAATCCTTCGTTCCGGGATTTGCGATCGACACTTATAACGTGATGAATCGCGACTTCCTGCAATTCATGACTGCCGGCGGATACCAGAATCGCGCGCTGTGGGACGAGGGAGCTTGGAAGTGGAAGAACGAGGCCGGAATCGAGCATCCGACGTTCTGGCGGCGCGAAGGAAATTTGTGGATGTATCGCACGATGTTTGGCGACATCCAGTTGCCGCTCGATTGGCCGGTGTATGTGAGCCACGCGGAAGCGACGGCTTATGCGAAATGGCTCGGACGTAAATTGCCGAGCGAAGAGCAATTCCATCGCGCGGCTTACGGCACGTCGGAAGACGGCCTTGAGCGCGATTATCCCTGGGGCAATGAGGCACCCAGCGAGAAATACGGCAATTTTGATTTTCAACATTGGGATCCAAGTCCGGTGGGAGCGTACCCGCGCGGAGCAAGCGCGTTCGGAGTACACGACATCGTCGGCAACGGATGGGAATGGACTCGCACGGTGTTCGAGCCCTTTCCCGGATTTGAGCCGATGTCCTTTTATCCAGGATATTCGGCTAATTTTTTTGATGGTAAGCACTACGTAATGAAGGGTGGCTCGCCCCGCACGGCTGCTTGCATGTTGCGACGTTCGTTTCGTAACTGGTTCCAACCACACTATCCATTTGTCTACGCGACGTTTCGTTGCGTCGAAGACTAACGCCGCCGTCAGGCGTGGGAGCAGACATGCTGACCTATTCCCTTCCCGTTCGACATGTGTCCGAATTCGCGGACGCGGTTCGAGACGGACTCGCGAAAGCCGGACAGAAAGAACTGCCGTCGAAGTATCTCTACGACGAAGTCGGTTCCTCGCTGTTCGAGACGATCTGCGTACTGCCGGAGTACGGGCTGACGCGCGCGGATGCGCGGCTCCTCGAGACGCACGCCAAGGATATCGTGGAGCGAATGCCGCTTCCGATTTCGGTGGCGGAGCTGGGCAGCGGCACGGGGAAAAAGACGCGGTGGGTGCTGGAGGCGCTGTCGCGACGGCAGCGGACGTTTTACTATCCGATCGAGATTTCGCCGTCGGCGCTCGCGGCTTGCGAAAAAGAGCTTGGGCAGATTGATCTGGTGAGCGTGGTCGGGTACGAGCAGACGTATCTCGACGGGCTACGGGCCGTGGTGAAAGGGCGCGATTCGCAGGAGCATCTGCTGGTCCTGTTCCTGGGCAGCACAATCGGAAATTTTGATCGCGAGATGGGCGATGAGTTTTTGCGCGAAGTGCGCAGCATTCTGCGGCGGGGCGATGCGCTGTTGCTGGGCACGGACCTGGAGAAGGACGAAGAGACGCAGATTCTTGCCTATGACGATCCCGCAGGAGTGACCGCGGCATTTAACAAGAATTTGCTGGCGCGCATCAATCGCGAGCTTGGCGGTGATTTCGATCTATCTCAGTTCCGACATGAGGCGCGTTGGAATCGCGACGAACGCCGCGTCGAGATGCATCTGCGCTCCCTGCGCGCGCAGAGCGTAACGATTCCCGCGGCGCTGACGCGCGTTGACTTCGCAGAAGGCGAGACGATCTGGACCGAAAGCTCGCATAAATATCGCGCAAACGAAGTGCTCGCGATGGCGAAGCGGACGGGCTATCGTTGCGAAGGACAATGGATCGACGAAGACTGGCCGTTTGCGCAGAACTTGCTGATTTGCGATTGAGCTTTGTAATTGAACTGAGTCGCGAACCGACTTCAGTCGAGTTGCTCAATCCGCCAGACTAAACGGCCGAGCCAGGTATTTCCGCCGGCGAAATCCGGATACCACACCGCCAAAATCTGCGACCCCTGATACACGCGCTCGAATCCTTCTTCGGACTCCGATACGGTTTCGATCGGCGAGACCCAGAAATGCTGCGCTCCCGGCGCGTGCAGCGCTATCTTCACGCGCTGCCAGCCATCTTCCATTCGCAATGTCGGGCCCGGCACGCTTCCGCTGAAGCGGAGACTCTGCTTGCCGTCAGGCGTTTCGAAAAATCGATCAGCGGCGTCGGGAGCGAGCAAATTCGCAACCGACTCGAGCCCGATCGCCATCGGCCGCTGCAACGACGACTTCAATTTCAATCGCAGCTCGCACGCGATTTCGCACCCGCGCGGCGCTGGACCGAACGAAAATTGCTTCGTGACAGAAAGGTCGGTGGTCGAATCGGAATTCGCTCCCCCGAACATGAGATACCCCTCGCGTGCGAGTTCTGCTCCGCGTGCCGAAGATTCTTCAACGGAAAACGCA
>JGI12635J15846_10002158_pt1 | contig 17198 bp, 13 predicted proteins | sample BlaSpr_A8_OM2_M2_FD_15846 | JGI IMG/M metagenome (IMG submission 15846) | reverse complement strand
CTGGCTGGTCGTATTGACCGAAGTAATCGGGACGTTGACACCCGCAGCGGCGGCCGCGGCTCGCGCATCCTCGTAGTCGGCTTGAGCCCTGTTGAAAGCTACCTGATAATCGCTGGGATCCATCTCCACCAGCACTTGGCCTGGTTGTACATATTGATAATCCTGAACCGCCAGTTTTGTGACGTGCCCTGAGACACGAGCGCTGATGGAATTGATGTAGCCATCGACTTGCGCATCATCCGTGTCTTCGTAACTGGAGACATAACGGTAGACGAAAAATCCCACAACCAGGAGTACAACCGCGGCGATGATAACGGCTATGCGGAAGCCGGGACTCGCGGTGCGCGAAGAACGAGTACGGAAGTCTCGCTCGGTGGCAGGCAACGGTTTGTTGCGGATTTCGGTTTGATCCGGCGGAGCCGCCGGGGGGCTTTGCGTCGTCGGTTCCATATCGAATTTAGTGTTCGCCTTTCAAATATCGTTTGACGCCCTGTTCGGCGTCGCCAATCGCATACGCCAGTTCCACCTTGGCAAGGTTGTGCGCGTAAAGACTCTGGATGTAACTTTCATGGGCACCGGCTACGGCCTCTTGAGCCTGGACCACCTCGAGGTTATCGGTCACGCCCGCGGTAAAGCGATCTCGCGATTGGGCGAGGGCCTGTTCCGCAAGCTCCACGGAACTGCGACCAACCTCGACCTGTTCTGCAGCCGAGTTCAAATCCAGCAAAGAGCTACGCACCTCATAGTCGATGCGGCCGCGAAGGTCACCCAGCTGGGAGCGCGCCTGCTTCAGTTGGGCGTCGGCCTCCAGAACGTCACTGTGTACCTTTCCCCCCAAAAAAATGGGGATGTTAAGGCCGCCATTCACCTGCCAGGTTCCATTGGACTGGCTTGGGGTAACCCCAATGTCGCCGTAGTTGGCGTCGAGACCCAGAGTAGGATAGCGGCCGGCGGCTGCGGCGCGATGGGAAAATTCCGCGGCCCGGACCTGCGCCTGAGCCGCCTGATAATCAGACCTAGAGCTGTAGGCACGCTGCAGGTAGACTTCAAGGGGCAACGGAGTCAGCGCCTGGAACGGCGCTTTTTCAGTCAACACAAATTCCTGACCCGCCGCCAGGCCAATGATCCGGGCAAGCGTCAGCTTTTGCTTGGCGAAGTCGTTGCGGGCCGCGATTAGCTGCTGCTGGCGGGTCTGCAACTCCACTTGAGAGCGCAGGGTGTCGATGGCAGGACTGAGTCCGGCATTCTGCTGATCGGCAGCTTTGTTGTACAAGGCCTGAGCATTGCTGACCTGGGCCTCCGAGGTCTCAATCCGGGCAGTTGTGGCAATGGCCTGCAGATAGGCGTTTCCTATAGCAAGCACCACCACTTCTCGGGCATCTTTGTAACTGTACTGCGCAGATTTCAGCCGCTCGGAAGCGGCGCGTTCCTGCTCGATATCCTTAAAGTTGAAAATGGATTGGTTCAGCGTGGCACGCGCGTCGATGTAATTAAAGGGACCAAGCACTCGGGGAAGAGGAAACGGGAAAAGGCTTGTCTTGAAACCAAGTGCCGTGAGGCTTTCGGTCTGAACATCTGCCTGCAGCTGAGCTTGCAGGTTCGGCAAAAGATTGCTCAATTCCTTCCATCGCTCTCCACGAGCTGTAATGGTTTGATCGCCGGAGAGCAGAAGACCGAGGTTATTGCGCAATCCACGCTCGATGGCCTCCTGGAAGGTCAACTGGATGACTTCAGGAGTGACCTTGTCTTCAGGCTCGCTTGCAGTGAACGGACTCTGCGATCCGGGCAGAGAAATAGAGGGCGTGGATATGGAGTTCTGCGCCCTGAGACCGGTAACGGCGAATAACGATACTAGAGTCCAGCCAAGAAATCTGCGATTTGGGTAGGCCAGCAGTCGGTGCATTTGCGGTTCTGAAAGAATTCTAATTATATGTCTTCAAAACGGCTTTTTTTATTCGATAGAACTATAACGTGTTGTTTTTGATTCACTTATCGCGCCGGGAGATGCAAAAAGGCATCCAAAGGCAGGACTCGAAGGCGCAGCAGTCTGATCGGCAAAATACACTTTCGCTCCATAGAGAACCGTGACCTTCGACACTATCCCCGGGTCGTTGATGCGGATAGAGTAAACAAAACGTTCCCCAGCTGCGCTTATTTAGCACACCGCCCTTGTAAAATAGCGTTGGATGCAAAAGCAAGCGTCTAGGTGTGGAACGTATTAGCCGGTATTGTCGATTGGGTTACAATCCGCTCGACAGGATCGAAGTTGAACCTGCAACCGGCGAACCCCGGGGAGTTATGCAGATAGCGTTCGAGTCGCGCTGAATCGCATCAGCACGCTTGAAAGTTTCACTCACTGATGCCATCCTCGGACGCCAAACGAGCTATGAGTACCGCGGATCGCCGCCTTCGGCGACATCCCCGATACCGCGGGGATTTTCAAGTCTCTGTCCGTCATCTATTGGGAGACCGGTATCAGAAGCTCGAAGGGCGTTGCAGGGATTTGTCGGCAGCAGGAATAGGCATCATCCTGGCTGCGGAATTGAATGGCGGCGAGGTGGTTGGGCTGAGCTTCGCACTTCCAGGAGCAGCTCTGACTTGGGATGTGAGGGCCGTCGTCCGCCATCGCCGGGGGTTCCAATACGGCTTTGAGTTTCTCTCCCTCATCGACAAGCAGCGGGATCTTCTCGAAAGCAGTCTCAAGGGCCTTGATCCAATTGATTGAATTTCCGAATTGGAATTCGATCATTGGGACAGGATCGTGGGACAGGATCGTTGGAATTGATAGGGAGATGACTTAGGTCATCTTGCGAATGGGTGACCGCTGGGTCAACCTGAAACTGCACTGGTTCGCCATACGAATAAGAACGCCCAATCTTAATGACGGATTCGAAGTCTAAACCAACGGCCGGAACGGACTGGACGGGATTGCTGGCAGATCCCGACCTGGCACGGAACATTGGAAAGCTGTTGCAGATCTATCGCGACGCCCCTCCCGATCGCAGAGAACAACTTTTGCTCGCCGCCATGCGCGAGATTAAGCTAACTGCCCGCGAGGCGCAGACTCCAACTGAGGCCGCAGGGCCTTCGCCGAGTCCTTCACCCACCAGTCCTATACCCACCAAAGCCTCAGCTTCACCTCCATTCGAGCCTGATATTTTCAGCTCAAACTGGAGTCAAGATCGCCGCCGGCATCCGCGAATCAAGTGTTTCGTCGCCGTGGAATTACGGGTGGACGACCAGGATGCTCCCATTTGGGGAAACCTTTCCAATACCAGCATGGGAGGATGCCAAGTCGAGACAGCCGCTCACATCCGCGGCGGAGCTAAAGTTGAGATCGGTCTTTGGGTCGCGAGTGGCAAGATCTGGGTAAAGGGTCTGGCCCTGAACGGAGTGGTCACTCGTAGCGCACCCAATGCCGCTGGAGTTCGGATTCGCTTCGCAGGAATGGAGCCCGCCGGGAAAGAGAATTTCCGGCAGTTTCTGAAGTATATTCAGGAAACCACGCGGGCATCGAGTAGCGAGAGCAGTTATCTGCAATTGTTGAAGTAACGTGCCCAATCCTGCTTCACTCCCACCGTGTTGAAACCTCCCACTCTTTTTTCACAATGTCCTGCGACATTGTTTCCCAATAAATTGATACACTCAAGGCGTAACTGAAACCCTTTTCTGTCCTCGGAACTCTAATTGGATTAGCCAGCGGAACAACACCGATAAATTTAGAGTTGTCCCTGGGAGGAGCGCGAGTCGTATGGTAGCCAGCGAACAGACGGTGGTAACAACCATGGTAAGCGGTAAGCAACTGGACACGCTGTGCATCAACACCATTCGCACCCTGGCGATTGACGCGGTACAACTGGCCAACAGCGGCCATCCCGGCGCACCCATGGGCCTGGCGCCCGTGGCTTATTGTTTATGGCAGGAATTCCTGCGCTATGACCCGGAAGATCCAACGTGGCTGAATCGCGACCGCTTTGTGCTATCCAACGGTCACGCCTCCATGCTGCTTTACGCGATGCTTCATCTGGCGGGCGTCCGCCAGGTGGACAAGAACCATCAAGTCCTAAAAGAGCTGGCCATCCCTATGGAAGAGATCAAGCGCTTCCGGCAATTGGGCAGCCGCACTCCAGGACATCCTGAATCGCACATCGCCACCGGCGTGGAAACTACAACCGGACCGCTCGGCCAGGGAGTAGGAAACAGCCTGGGCATGGCGATCGCCAGCCGCTGGCTGGCCGCGAACTTCAATCGGCCGGATTACGACGTTTTTAATTACAACGTCTATGCCATCTGCTCCGACGGCGACCTGATGGAAGGTATCGGCGGCGAGGCGGCATCTCTGGCTGGCCATCTCAAGCTTTCGAATCTTTGCTGGATTTACGACCACAATGGCGTCACGCTGGACGGGCCCGCGAGTTGGTCATTCAGCGAAGACGTGGCCACACGCTTTGTCGGCTACCAGTGGAACGTAACCCGGGTCGGCGATGCCAATGATATGGAAATGATGGCCCGGGCGTTTGAAACCTTTAAGAAAACAACCGATCGCCCAACCCTGATTATCCTGGACAGCCATATTGGTTACGGATCGCCGCACAAGCAGGATACAAATGCCGCCCACGGAGAACCTCTGGGCGAGGAAGAAGTGCGGTTGGTTAAGAAATTTTATGGCTGGCCCGAAGATGCCAAGTTCCTGGTGCCGCAGGGGGTTCGCGAACACTTTAAAGATGGAGTCGGAAAGCGCGGACACGAAGCGCGAGCGCAGTGGTCAAAGATGTTTGCCGGTTACTCGCAAAAATATCCCGAATTAGCCGATCATTTGCGTCGCATGCAACGCCGTGAACTCCCCGACGGCTGGGACAAGAATCTGCCAACATTCCCCGCAGACGCGAAAGGTGTAGCGACTCGCGAGAGTTCCGGCAAGGTGCTCAATGCATTGGCGCAAAACATCCCTTGGTTGATCGGCGGCTCGGCTGATCTGGCGACCTCCAATAAGACCGCGTTGACATTTGACGGCGCGGGCGACTTCAAGGCCAGCAACTACGCTGGGCGCAATCTGCATTATGGTATCCGCGAACACGTGATGGGCGCGAGCACCAATGGTCTCATAGTTTCTGGGATCCGTGCGTTCAGTGCGACGTTCTTTAACTTCAGCGACTACATGCGTGCCAGCATGCGCCTGGCAGCGCTCATGGAGATTCCCTCAATTTTCATCTTCACTCACGATTCGATTGGACTTGGAGAAGACGGGCCGACGCACCAGCCGGTTGAGCAGCTCGCGTCGTTGCGAGCCATGCCGAATATGATTGTGCTGCGTCCGGGCGATGCCAATGAGGCCGTCGAGGCGTGGAAGATCATCGCGCAGTTGCAACACCAGCCCGTAGCCCTCGTGTTAACCCGGCAAGCGCTTCCAACATTTGATCGCACGAAGTATGGTGCAGCGTCGGGGACAGCCAAGGGCGCCTATGTTCTGGCTGATGCGCCAGGCGGCAAGCCCGACGTAATCTTGATTGGAACCGGCAGCGAAGTTTCGCTTTGCGTTGAGGCCTACGAAAAGCTCAGAGCGGAAGGCATCAAGGCACGAGTGGTCAGCATGCCCTCATGCGAGATCTTTGAACAGCAGGATGCGGCTTACAAAGACAGCGTTCTACCGCCTTCGGTCACGGCGCGGGTTTCCGTCGAAATGGCGGCGACCTTTGGCTGGGAGCGGTATGTCGGATTGAAAGGACGGAAGGTCGGGATGCATAGCTTCGGCGCCTCGGCGCCGTTGAAAGATTTGCTGAAGTTTTTTGGTTTTACCACGGATGCAGTCGTAGAAGAAGCCCGCAAAGCGCTTGCGGATAAATAAATCGCAGGGTCAATCGCGGTTATTCGGCGCTTCACCGCGTCGCTGGACTAGATACTTCACCGATATTGGCGTCCGCCGTCAGTCCATCAGGAGAAATCAATATGCAGCCTACTGGAATTCTGGAAAACGCGAAAGCTACCAACCCTCTCAAGGCCTTGCTGGGCTATGGACAGTCCATGTGGCTCGACTACATTCGTCGGGACTTGCTCACAGGCGGGAAGCTAAAAGACATGATTGCGGAAGATGGCCTGCGCGGAATGACTTCGAATCCCTCCATCTTCGAGAAGGCAATCGCTGACAGCTCTTTGTACGACGATATCTTGAAGTCGCTGGCTTCGCGTCGTGACCTTGATGCCAAAGCACGTTTCGAGCAAATCGCGATCCGCGACATTCAGGACGCCGCCGACATTCTGAAGCCGGTGTATGAGAGTTCGAAATTTCACGATGGATTTGTGAGTTTGGAAGTTTCCCCGCTGCTGGCGATGGAGACACAGAAGACGATCGACGAAGGCCGGCGGCTGTGGAAGGCCGTGGGGCGGCCGAACGTCATGATCAAGGTTCCGGGAACACCGGAAGGGCTTCCCGCCATTCGCCAATTGATTAGCGAGGGCATTAACGTCAACGTGACCTTGCTCTTTGCGCAGGAGGTATACGAAAAGGTGGCGGAGGCTTACATCGCCGGACTCGAAGACCTGGCAAAGAACGGTGGCGGCCTCGAGAAAATGGCAGGAGTCGCCAGCTTCTTTATCAGCCGCATCGACACGTTGGTTGATTCCCTGATCGACGACAAACTGAAAACTACCACCGACGCCCAGCAGCAAGCTCTCTTGAAGAGCTTGAAGGGCAAAGTTGCCATCGCCAATGGAAAGTTGACCTATCAGCGTTACCAGCGCATTTTCGGCGGACCACGGTGGGAGGCGCTGGCTTCCAAGGGCGCGCAGACGCAGCGCGTCCTGTGGGCCAGCACCAGCACCAAAAATCCCGCTTACCGCGATGTCATGTATGTCGAGGAATTGATCGGGCCCGACACCGTGAACACCATGCCTCCGGCGACCATCGACGCATTTCGCGATCACGGAAAGCTGCGCAACAGCCTGACCGAGGATGTAGGTGGCGCGCAGAAGGTCATGGACGATCTCTCCAAATCCGGCATTTCCATCAAGGAAAGCACCACCAAGCTCACAGCCGACGGCGTGAAGTTATTCGCCGACGCGTTTCACAAACTCCTGGCGGTCGTGGAAAAGAGCACTGAGCAAAAAGGTAAGAACGCTTGAACCGCCCGGGTTCTTCGACTAGAAACGTAGTGCAACCCGCATCGGCCTGAATCGCGAAATATCGGCAGGAGAGATTTAGCGCGAAGCCTAGGGAGCGTGAATGCAGTTAGGAATGGTGGGTCTGGGCCGCATGGGCTCAAACATGACGCGCCGGTTGATGCGCGGCGGACATCAACTGGTTGTCTCCGACTTGAGCGCAGACACGGTAAAGCAGCTGGCGGGCGAAGGTGCGGGCGGGGCATCGTCGCTGGAAGATCTGATTGGAAAACTTAAAGCTCCGCGGGCTGTGTGGGTTATGGTTCCATCGGGCAGCGCCACCGAGCAGACTGTGCAGAAGCTGGCACAGCACATGCAAGCAGGGGACACAATCATTGACGGCGGCAATTCCTACTTCAAAGACGATGTGCGCCGCGCGAGTGAACTAAAGAGCAAAAACGTTCACTACGTGGACGTGGGAACCAGCGGCGGCGTCTGGGGCATCGATCGCGGTTACTGCATGATGATTGGCGGACCCGACGAAGCAGTGCAGCGGCTTGATCCCATTTTCAAGACGCTGGCCCCGGGGAAGGGCGATATTGCTCGCACCCCGGGCCGGGAAAAACTCAGCGGGACCGCTGAAGAGGGTTACATTCACTGCGGCCCTTCCGGCTCCGGCCACTTCGTCAAGATGGTGCACAACGGAATCGAATACGGGATTATGCAGGCCTATGCCGAGGGCTTTGATATTTTCAAGAATGCCACCAGCAAAGAGTTGCCGGAGAATATTCGTTACGATCTGAATCTTCCGAACATCGCCGAAGTCTGGCGCCGGGGTAGCGTCATCAGCTCATGGCTGCTGGATCTGACGGCGATGGCGTTAACGGAAAACCCGACGCTCTCTGAATACGAGGGTTATGTGCAAGACTCGGGCGAGGGCCGGTGGACGATCCAGGCGGCAATTGAAGAAGCAGTCCCTGCGGAAGTGTTGACTGCGGCACTGTATGTACGTTTTCGATCACGTCAACAACACACTTTTGCGGAGAAGATGCTTTCTGCCATGCGGCAGAAATTCGGCGGACATATTGAAGCCGGAGGCCCGAAAAAGAAAACCGCATAAACATCAAAGGACTATATGGCTCAATTGGCGGAAAAACCCTTGGCGGACGTTCCCCGGGTTGGCAAGCAAGGGGATCCTTGTGTGATGGTGATCTTCGGCGCGGCTGGCGACCTGACGGCGCGCATGTTGATTCCCGCACTGTACAACCTGGCCCGGGCCAACTTGCTCTCGAAAGAGTTCGCGGTTCTGGGCGTGGCTCGCGCACACATGTCGAACGAAGACTTTCGCAAGCGGGTTTATGAGGATGTCAAGGAGTACTGCGGCGACTGCATCAATGACTCTCTGTGGGAAAGCTTCTCGCAGCGCTTTTATTATTTTGCCGGCGATTTCAAGGACGACAACCTCTACCCGCAGATAAAAGATCAACTCGCCAAGATCGATCGCGATCATTCCACCGGACAGAACTTTTTTTTCTACCTGGCGACGGCTCCAAGTTTCTTCGGCACGATCGTTGAAAAACTCGCCGCCAATGGACTGATGGAGCAAAACAACGATCATTGGCGCCGCGTGATTATCGAGAAGCCGTTCGGCCATGATTTGGAGTCGGCGAAAGCACTGAACCAGCAAATTCTTAAAGTGGCCGATGAAAAGCAGATCTATCGCATCGACCATTATCTGGGCAAAGAGACCGTGCAGAACATCATGGCATTTCGTTTTGCCAACGGAATCTTCGAGCCCATCTGGAACCGCCGTTACATCGATCATGTACAGATTTCCGTGGCTGAAACCGTGGGGGTGGAAGGCCGCGGCAGTTATTTCGATACCGCAGGCTCTCTGCGCGATATGGTTCCCAACCACATCATGCAGCTCATCAGCCTGACCGCGATGGAGCCTCCCATCTCCTTTGACGCGAACGCCGTTCGCGACGAGCAGGCCAAAATTTTGCACGCCATCCAGCCGATCAGCGACGAAGAAGTTCTGGTACGCTCGGTGCGTGGGCAGTACGGCGAGGGCACCGAGGATGGCCGGCACGTTCCGGCGTACCGTGCCGAACCAGACGTTGCGCCGGATTCCCGCACGGAAACGTTCGTCGCCATGAAGCTGCTGATCGACAACTGGCGTTGGGCCGACGTTCCCTTCTACCTTCGCACCGGAAAACGCATGCCGGCCCGCAATACTCATATCGTGATCCAGTTCCGGCAAGCGCCGTTTGTGCTGTTCCGCGATACTTCGGTGGAACATTTGATGCCCAATCAATTGGTGCTGCACATTCAGCCGGAGGAAGGCATCTCATTGCAGTTCGCCGCCAAAGTTCCCGGCCCGGTGATGCGCCTGGGTACGGTGGACATGAACTTCGAGTATCAGGAATACTTTGGAAAGCAGCCCAGCACGGGCTACGAGCGGCTTTTGCACGATTGCATGATCGGCGATCAGACATTGTTTCAGCGGGCAGACATGGTAGAGGCGGGCTGGACCGTGGTGAATCCGATGCTGGACCTGTGGAAGGCGCTGCCACCGCGAAACTTTCCGAATTATGCATCGAGCACCTGGGGACCGAAAGAGGCCGATGAACTCTTGGAGCGTGACGGCCGGCGCTGGAGGAACTTCGAGAAATGATCCTGGCCGGCGATATTGGAGGAACCAACGCTCGACTGGCCTATTTTCAACCCCAGAATGGCGACCTGTGTCTGGTCAACGAGCGCATCTTCCCGAGTCGCGACTACAGCGGACTCGGCGACATCGTCTCCAAGTTTCTGAAAGACTCGCCCGTGCACCCCGAAGCTGCGTGTTTTGGAATTGCCGGGCCGGTGCGCGATGGGCGCGTCGAAACTTCCAACCTTCCCTGGGTTATCGAGCAGTCCCGGCTGGCGAAGCAGATTCAGCTTCCCTCCACCCTGCTGATCAACGACCTCGAAGCCAGTGCATGGGGCGTTGGGGGCCTCGGCGCACAAGATCTCACTCCACTCAATTCGATCGCACCATCGGTTGGCAATCAGGCGGTCATCGCTCCCGGAACTGGGTTGGGAGAAGCTGGCATGTTCTGGAACGGAAGCCAGCACGAGGTTTTTGCTTGCGAAGGCGGACATGCGGATTTCGCGCCTCAGGGCGCGCTGCAAATCGAACTACTGCAGTTTCTGGCGATCCGATACGGGCATGTCAGTTATGAACGCATCTTGTCCGGACCTGGCTTGGTGAATGTGTATGAATTTCTCCAGCAAAAGAACGGCGGCGAGACGCCTGCTGCACTTGCCGCTCAAAGCGGCGGTGGCCACGGGGACGCGGCGGCCGCGATTTCGCACGCGGCGCTAGATGGCACCAGCCGATTGGCAGAAGAGTCGCTGGATTTGTGGATCTCAGTGTTCGGCGCCGAGGCGGGCAACCTCGCACTCAAGACGATGGCTACCGGCGGAATTTTTCTGGGCGGTGGAATCTCACCGAAGATTCTTCCCCGGCTTTCGGGCCCACTCTTCATGAGCGCTTTTCTGGAGAAAGGCCGGCTCCGCCCGCTTTTGGAGAGTATTGCAGTGAAAGTGATCACGAACGACAAGGCTGGTTTGCTGGGAGCAGCTCGCTGCGCCGCTGCAAAACGCAGCACTGGTGAGGCGGTATCCTCTTGAGCGCACCCTTCGAGTTGCGCCGTCTTACCACTCCGCAGGATCTTTTTCAGGCAGCCGCGGAGGATTTGATCGCCACCGCGACCCATGCGGTCAAGCAACGCGGGCGCTTTACCATTGCCCTCTCTGGAGGCTCCACTCCCCGAAACCTGTACACTTTGATTGCGGCCAATGCCAGCACATCTCTACCGTGGTCCCAGGTATTCTTTTTTTTTGGCGATGAACGTCATGTAGTTCCCTCCGATGCGGAGAGCAATTACGGCTTGGCGGAAGAAACCATCTTGTCGAAGGTTCCGGTTCCAGCAGGGAACATCTTCCGTATGCCCGCCGAAAATCCCGATGCTTCAGCCGTGGCGCAAAGCTACGAGCAAACGCTGAGGAAGTTTTTTGCCTTAAAGCCAGGCGAATTTCCTCGCTTCGATCTGATCCTTTTGGGCATGGGACCCGACGGACATACCGCGTCCTTGTTTCCTGAAACTGAGGCGTTACAGGAGAAGTCGAGATTGGTGGTCGCAAATTGGGTGGAAAAACTGAATACCAGCCGCATCACACTAACTCTGCCCGTACTGAATGCGGCGCGGCAAGTTGCCTTTTTGATAAGCGGAATGGACAAGGCTGCGGTGCTGCATGAAGTTCTGGAAGGCGCTGCCCCAGGCGAGAAATACCCAGCGAAACTGGTCCGGCCCAGCGACGGAAAATTGATCTGGTTCGTCGACCGTGCAGCAGCCAGCCAACTCACAGCAGCCGCTTAGAAATTCCCAAGAGGGGGAAATTATCCGCGCCAGCCGCCGATTTCCTTTAGGCCTTTGCCGCGCGCGTGTTCGAAAAGACGTACGCGATGCCGTGAGTGTTCGAACTCATGGATGTCCGCCCATACTTCAGCCTGCCATGCCTTATCATGAGACGCCGACGCTCCACAAGTCGCGCACCGGGTGTGCAGAACTACAGAAACCTCTGTAACGACGGCACCGGGTAATTCCAGGAAGATACAGCGAACCTCCTGAATTTCCTCGTTTTCGTCGAGCAGGTGTTCGTAGCGTAACAAGTAGCTGAAGCCCAGCTTGCGCGCCTCGGCTTCGGCCTCAGCGCGGGTATGAAATGGTCCATACTCCGCTCGCAATTGCTCAGTGGAGTCGCAGGCCATCCAGAAAGTTTCTTTATAAGCCATGTCCGCCCAATCCTGAGGATTGCGGAGCCGGCTGGAACTCAGTGGCGTATCCGCGCTCTCTACAAATCGGACCTATCGATGCAATTCATATGCCGCGAAGGTTTTCCGAAAAGTCCTTTATTATCAATGGCGTACTCTAAGGCACGGTTGCCAGCCGCACCGCCTGAAGTAAACCTTTTGCAGCAGTTTCCCGGCGAAAGTAGGCAAATGGCAGCAGTTTGTTTCCAGACAATCAAGAACCGGCTGGCGATAACCCTACCGCAAATTGCAAACCCAACCAGTCCGAATCTAATCTCCCGGCCGGGCCCAGTGCGCGGGAAGCGTCGTCGAACTCTTCCCGCCAGTTCTTTCCTGCATGGCTGGCGACATATATCGTCAATTCGAGCCGGGTCCATACACCAACTTGTCAAAGGTGGTCCTCAGATGGTTCTTTATAACGGTTCCGTTGCGCCCGTAAGTTTGCCAATTTCATGATTGGTAAGCCCTTGCCATACGAAGCTGGCGATGTGGGCTTTTTTCTCGGTTAAACCTTCTCGCGGCATCATGCGATCACTTCCTGATTGTCGAAGGCAGCAATCGCCAGCTTCACGCGCTTGTGGACATTTGTGCATTGCACATTCTTCGCCAAACTTTCGCCGAGCCGCACACTGCTCGAAAACCAGCGTGTACTTGCACTTGTGGACGAGCGCCGAGGTTTCAAGGGAAATTCAGGCACTTCACGACAGAGTGATCCGTCCTAGATTGGGACAAGAAGGGCTGAATGGCACCGCCAGTCCACAGATTCGGTCGCGTTTCCCTGATTGTTCTTGAAGCGTATCCGGCTCAATTCGAGAGGCGCGACTATCTAAGACTATCTAAGACTATTGATTTGAACCTATTGGCGGGTCGCGTGCCACGCTGGTGAAGTCTCGAGACGCGCGACAAGAGGGGCATGTCTTATTTGCGCGATCAGCAAAGTCTGCGTTCCCAAAATGGGTACGAAGGGGCGTCTTCCTTTGTCACTCTCGGGCGACGTAGTCCAGCTTTGCGTTTCGGACAGGCGGCATCTTCCGAGAGAAAAAGGTCACATCCGGCGGCGTTAAGAGCTTGATCATCCTTTGAGCGAACTCAATTCCTGCTGCTCTGCTTAAACTCTTCGGTATCGTGGGGAGTGGGCCTTACGAGGGTAACTTTGGAATCTCTGGAAGACTGCCAGAATGGTGAGCGAGAAGTGGTTTCTATTGCGCTCCTTTTTGAGCTTCTCACGCAGGAAGCCGGGAATGAGGTTGTGCGGTGGAGAAATTGCACTAGAATAAGCTTGTGCGATGTAGCACCATTTTCGAAGCACCTCGACCACAAAGGTCGTAACCGAGATTGTGACCGACCAGAAAAACAACCCGCGCCTCGATGAGCCGACCTTTGCAAAGCTGCTGGAGACTGCCTACGAACTGCAGAACCACAACCTCGAGAGGCGGCGAATCGAAGAGAACCTGGAGGGGCAGACCGAGCAACTTCGGCAGCAAGGGGCTGAGACCCAGGCAGCACTGCAACGAAGCACGCAACGGACGGAGGGCAGCCCGCGCTCCAACAACGACTACACGCTGATTCTGGCAGAGATTGTCGAAACCCAGCACCAGATTCAAATCGGCCAACTGGAATCCGATCAAGCGATGGCCATAGTGGCGCAGAGAATCGCGCGAATTACAAACGCGAGGGGAGCGGCGATTGGAATTTTGGAGGGAGACACGATCCGGTATCGCGCCGGAACCGGGCCTCCCGCATTGCCCCTGGGAAGCGAAGTTCCCCTGGAGAATGCTTTTTGCTCAATCAGCGTGCGTACCGGACAGGTGCTGCGTAACCCCGATGTGTCCAAGGAGTTCTTATTCGATCCGGAGTTATGCCGCAAGCGCGAGATACGGTCGCTGGTGGCGGTGCCGATCTATCATGACGGCAACATTGTAGGAGCTCTGGAGCTTTACTTCGACCGGGTACAGGGCTTCGCCGAACAGGACATCCACACCTGTCAACTGATGGCGGGACTGGTGACTGAAGCCATTGGCCGAGGAGCCGAATCAGCTCTGAAGAACTCCATGGCTGCAGAGCGCTCTGCAATGTTGGCTGCCATTGAAAAGCTCAAGCCGAATCTTGCGGCTCTGGCGAGAGACCAAGCTTCCGCAATCGAAGTCAAGAATGAGCCAGATGGGACGAAGGAAGCTGGGGCGAAGGAAGCTGGGACGAAGGAAGACAGCTCGGTCTGTTGGAAGTGCGGGGACATGTTTTTCGAACAAGAGCTGTTTTGTGGCAACTGCGGCGCGGCGAGGATTAGTGAGAGCGATCAATCAAGCGTCCAGAGCAAGCTTGCGTCGGCATGGCTCAGGCAACAAGCCAGTCATGATGCCCCTCCAGCTAACGGAAACACGCCGCCTCGCGAGACTGCCTCCACACACACTGCGGAAGATGAGGAACAACTGATCAAATTGCTTGCTTCTGCGGGGCTTCCGGAGAATCTCGCTTTGCCGGCGGAATCCGGCGCGAGCGAAGAGACCAGCAAAGAGGATGGAGCGATTCAGCTACTAGCGCCTGCCTCGCAACAGAATGAGAACGATGTACCGGCTTCCTCAGACACCGCAATACAAACGAGGCAGCGCGATGTCAACTGGAGCTCAGCCGCGAAGGCACGCGATTTTCTGGAAGCACTCACTGAGAAAGGTTCTTCCAGCGAGCTTGCGCGTTTCTGGCGCGCCCGGCGAGGCGATTTTTATCTGGCGATTGCAGTCGTTCTAGTATTTTTCGTCATTCGCTGGGGAATGCTCCCGCACAACACGGTTGGTGCGACGGGCCGTACCACAGCGACTTCCGCGAACCGGCGCAAGACGCCATCGCCCGGTGCCGATCTGTCCATGTTCGATAAGCTCATGATTGGTCTCGGACTCGCGGAAGCCCCCGATACTCCGGAATACAAAGGGAATCCGGACACTCAAGTTTGGATCGACCCGCACACGGCTCTTTATTATTGCCCGGATTCCGACCTCTACGGGAAGACTTCGAACGGTAAGTTCTCCACCCAGCGTGATGCCCAATTAGATCAGTTCGAACCCGCTTCCAGAAAAGCGTGTGATTAGAACCTAATCTCTCTATATTAAAATCGACCAATTAGAAGGCGCGAATGGCACATTAAGCCTCCAAAACATTAAGGAAACAAACAACTCCACGTCTATTGGACGCTTAATGGACGCGGATTTCTCTGGGGCCATGTGCATTAAATATTGTGCCTCGTGGGTTGGCCCTTCCAATATTCTCAACTGAGCGCGAATCGCCGTAATGGCACGCCGGTTTACCGGAACATCAAAGGCATCCATTGAATCGAGGTCTGTCGGCTCTGAGCGAATCCCTCCCTCTCCGCCAGATTCCGTAACTCCATCCAGCGCAGAGTCTTGCGAGTTGTTGCCCCAGCGCATTTCTACATCACCCGCGTGCTGGCCAAAGGCAGTGGTTGCACAGTTGCACACATCGTTTCAAGGGTCTTCATGGCAGCTGCTGCGTCGCTGCTCACCGGCCTGTATCAGCTGAAGTCGCGCGCGGGTTATTTGCAGAGTGTACAAAACTGACCACAATGGAAAACCGAAATCGGACATACTCGTAAGCAATGACAAACACAAGTGAAAGAGGAGAGATAACGAGTCGTCAGAACGCTAAAGAGGCAGAAATCATTGAGCAGTCGAAGGAACTGATCGCGAAAACAAAACAGTCATCCGCGATTGTTGGCACGAAGAACCTGGCACGTCACAACCAAGAACAAAATGATCCTTTCCGAGCAGGAAAGAGCACGCCCTGAGGCACGGCTTACGGAGAATCTGCCAGCATGACGGCCAAACTTGCTACCGTAGACGACCACATTCTGGCAGGTCTTGAAGACGCTGGAGCCATGCGCGGCGGGAACGTCGTTCACCGCAGCGCTAGCGGCAAGTCGCAGGGTGGCTTTACGCAGTTCGACTCCGGATACCTCTCGCCTTACTTCGTCACAGATCCCGAACGCATGGAAGTTGCCTTCGAAAACGCCTACATCCTCATTTACGAAAAGCAAATCGGTAATAAGCAGGACCTGCTCCCGCTAATTGAGCAGATTACAAAGAGAGGCAGGCCTCTGGTCGTAATCGCAGAGGGCGTTGAGGGTGGAGCGCTGGCTACTCTCGTCGTGAAGAAGTTACGTGGCCCGCTACAAGTTGCCGCCGTCAAGGCACCCGGCTTTGGGGATCAGCGCAAGAGTATTTTGCAGAGTATAGCCATCCTCACCGGGGGTAGGGTTATCACCGAAGGCCTCGACATCCAACTGAAAAACATACAACTCTCCGATCTCGGTCGGGCCGCGAAGATCACGATCGACAAGAACAACACGGTGGTCGAGGTCAAAGCTGCGTACGACCAGAGAATCAGAACGCCTTTCTACGCCAATCTTTCCCTTCCGCCGGGGGCCCGGAACAACGCGACCATGACAGCGCACTGAGAATCTGCGCCACCCGAACAATGAGAGTACCGAGGAGGTTCAGGAACATGAACATTTCCAAAAATGCCGCAGGCTTTTCACGGTTTCGATTGGGCAATCGGAGTCTGACTTGTCTCTTGTCGTTGGCTCTATGCTTCGTGGCTTGGCCTCAAAACCTGTTTGCCGATCAAGACCAGGGCGCGCAAGCACCAGCACCGCCCCAAGACCAGCAGGCCGCGCAGGCGCCCCCATACGCGCAACAGACTCCCGACCAGTTGCAGCAGTTGGTCGCGCCGATTGCGCTGTACCCCGATTCGCTGGTGGCGCAGATTCTGGCAGCGTCGACCTTTCCCGAGCAAGTCGTCGAGGCCGACCGATGGGTTCAAGCGCATCCTGATTTGAAGGGCGCCGATTTGGGTAACGCTGTGGATCAACAGCCCTGGGACCCGAGCGTCAAGGCGTTGGCTGCGTTTCCATCCGTTCTGGGAAATATGGACAAGAACTTATCTTGGTCATCGTCTCTAGGCGACGCATACTACAACCAGCAGGCGGACGTTATGAATGCCGTCCAGGTGATGCGCCGGCGAGCGCAAGAAGCTGGCAACCTTAAGACCACTCCGCAGCAAACCGTGGCGACGCAGGACTCTGACATCAGCATTGCGCCCTCCGACCCGGATCAGGTTTACATCCCCGCGTACGATCCGTGGGCGGTTTACGGAGGGCCTGTAATGGCGTGGCCGGGATGGTACCCGTATCCGGGAATCTGGTTTGGCGGCCCATACCTCTCGTTCGGAATGG
>JGI12635J15846_10002156_pt1 | contig 17200 bp, 16 predicted proteins | sample BlaSpr_A8_OM2_M2_FD_15846 | JGI IMG/M metagenome (IMG submission 15846) | reverse complement strand
GGCGGGAAGCGCCTGACGGATCGCCGCGATGCTGTCGAACGGCTGCGGCGAGTTGAGCGGCACTTCCACGATACGAAAGCCCGCTTCGTACAACGCGCGGCCGTGATCGGCGGCGTCGGCGGGCGTCACGCCGCGCAGGATCGCGATCAGCGGACACAGCTCGAACGCAGCGGCGAGACCGGCGTGCGGTGTGTAGGGCGCGGGAAGGTTGATATCAATCATGTTCTGCTCCTGATTAGTTCGCGCTTGCCGCCGAGCGGATCAGCCCGGCCTGCAGCGCGATCCGATGCAGCCCGCGCTCGGTCGCGTGCGCGACGGTGCGCGCATCGTGGCAACCGAAACGCGCGAGCGCGTGGCGATAACGTTCGCAAAGTGCGTCGTTGCCGATCAGCCTTAACGTCTTGCCGGCGAGATCGGCTTGCTCACGCGCCAGCACTTCGTTGAGACCGCGCAACTCGTGGCCGATCAGCAGGCCCGAGAGGTAATCGGCTTGTTGTTCGGGCTTCAGTTGCCCGGTCAGTCCCAGCGTGCGGGTGCTGAAGATCGTCGCGAGCATGCCTGCGTGGCCGGCATCTTTGGCGGTATCGACGCCACGAATGAACGCGGCCAGATCGTGCTGATCGGTCACGCGCATGGTGCGGCCGAGGATCGTGTGATCGCGTAGCGCGCCGAAGGTCTCGCCGGTCATGAAGGTATAAAACCGTTCGATTCGTCCCTTCGATACCACCGCCCACTTCGCATGCGTCCCGGGCAAACCGATCAACCCGCCGTGCGGTTCGTGATCGAGCGTGGCGTCACTCGCGAGCGCGCCGAATATCTGCGTTTCTTCGCCGCGCATCACGTTGGGCAACGCACCGTCTTCCAGCACGCCCGGGACAATATGAACGGTGACGCCCTTGAGCGTTTTCACGCGCACGATGCCCGCCACGAGGGCGGCGGAATCGGCGGGCGTTGCGACGTACGGCGCTTCCATCCAGCCTTGCGCGCTGCCGACCATGCCCGCTGCTATCACGGGAAGCTGCGCGCCGCTGGTGAGCCACGCGCCGCAGGTTGCATCGAATACCGTGTCGAAACCGCCTTCCGCTGCGGGGCGCGGCAGATTCATGATTCCCGCCGACGATGCCCGCGAATCCAGCACCACGCCCTGTGCGTCGAGGAGATAGGCGCGCAGCGCCGTGGTGCCCCAGTCGAGCGCGATCAGAGCCGGAGCGTGTTGCGCTTGTTGCGTCACGGCTGATGTGTCAGTCCGCGTCATCGTTTGATCCTGCGTGTTGTGGGCTGCGGCACACGCCAGCCGAGTTCTTGCGAGATCGCGCGCGCTTCGCGCTGCACGACCGGAATCAGTTCTTCCATGCGCTCCGGCGGCATGTACGGAATCGTGCTCGCCACCGACAACGCCGCCACGATCGCCCCCGATGCATCCCGCACCGGTGCCGCGACGCAGCGGATGGACGCTTCGTTTTCCTCGAGATCGAAGGTGAAACCGCCTTGCGCATAACGCGTCATGCGCTGCACGAAGGTATCGATATCGGGCTGATGGTCCGGCCTGAAACTCACCTTCGCGAGGACGCGATGCGACGCTTCAAGCAGCTTCGACCAGGTCTGGGGCGGCAGGTCGAGCATCATCGCCTTGCCGATTCCCGTCGATGCGAGAGGCATCCGGTGCCCCACGCGCGAGCGCATTTCGAGCCCACGCGTGCCAGGGATCTTGTCGATGTAGAGCACGTCGTCGCCGTCGCGTACGCCGAGGTGGATGGTGTCGTGCGTGTGCTCGGCGAGCACTTCCAGATGCGGACGCGCGACCGCGGTGAGCGGCATTTGTTCGAGCGCGATCGTGCCGAGTTCGATCAGCTTCGGGCCGAGCAGATAGCCGCCGCCGACTTGGCGCAGATAACGCGCCTGCACCAGCGAGCTCACCAGACGATGCGTTGTACTGCGGGTTGTGCCGAGCGCCGCGCCGATGCTGCGCAGATCGCGCGCGCCGCCTGCGGCGGCTTCGAGAATCGCGAGGCCGCGCAGCAGGGTTTGCGTGCCGGCTTGCTGGGGCGTGAGGTCGAGCAGCGCGGCCGCCGATGCTTGCGCTTCGTTTGGTTCATCTACATCGGGCGCTGCCGGTTTGCTGGCCGCGCGGTCCATCGACAATTCTTGTTCGACGGTGGGGTTCAGGGTCTTGGTCATGGCACTCGATGTTCGCGGCTTGAGAATGACTGAGCTTTCGTTCACGACGCGGGCTACCGGGCCGATGGCGCGTGGCGAAGCGTCGCGCGGAACGCGGCGCGAGGAATCATCGATGAGGAGTGCGGGACGCGCGGATGCTTGAGCGAATGCGATTGCGCTGATTGCGCTGACCTTTGCATGACTTGTCTCCGAGTGCTTTTTTCGTTGCACGTGGGCAGCGGGAAAACCCCGGCGCCGCGTGTAACTGCCGTTTTGGCTGTGATCGGATTTTAGAGCCGTGCGTCGCGATTATTCAATATGTGATTGATGTGTTCACATATTGGGAGATTTGAAGGGTTTGCGTGGAGGGGTGAGGAAAACAAAAAACCCCGACGAATCGGGGTTTTTGGGGGTACGAAAGCTTCGCAAACTCACGTCGCGGCTGCGTTATGCCTCGCCCAAATCAATGCGGCAACTCCGCAGCCCCCATCCGCCTCGCAATCACCCCTGCACGTTGCGACAAATATGCGGACCCGCGATGTTCATCGAAGTATTTCGGTCTCGGCAGCATCACCGCGAGTCGCGCCGATTGCCACGCGGTCAGCTTCGACGCCGACGTCTTGTAGTAATACCGCGCCGCCGCTTCAGCGCCATACACGCCATTGCCCCACTCCACGGAATTCAGGTAGATCTCGAAGATGCGCTCCTTATCCATCCAGAACTCGAGCATCGATGTGATGACGAGCTCCTGCGCCTTCCTCACATAACTCTTTTCCCGCGATAAAAACAGATTGCGCGCCAGTTGCTGCGAGATGGTCGACCCGCCCGCGACAATCTTGCCGCGCGCCTTGTTCTTCTCCCAGGCTTGCAGGATGGCATCGGTTTCGTAACCGTTGTTGTTGACGAAGTTGGCATCCTCGGACGCGATGATCGCGCGCTTCAGATTGCGCGAAATCTGGTCGTAGGGGACCCAGGTGCGCTGAACAGAGAGATCGGGCCGGTCCTGCGCGAGCCGCCAGGCGTCGGAGCGCATGAATGCCGTCGATGACGGATTGACGACCGTATAAATCCCGACCATCGCGAAGAAGTAGACCTGCGTAGCGATAGCCGCAATCGCCATCACCGAGATGCCGTAGACAATCCACCGCGCCGGCCCGAGACGAACGGGCGATTTTGTTCTTGTCATCGTGCTTCTTCTGTTGGAACGGAACGGCGCGCTGAACCACGCGCTTTTCTAAACCTTCGTCGATAACTCCAGCCGCAACGCACGCAGCACCGCGCCGCTGTCGGGACGCACCCCGCGCCACAGGAAAAACGATTCCGCCGCCTGTTCGACGAGCATCCCGAGACCATCGGCCGAACGCGCGCCGAGGCTCTCCGCGTGGCGCATGAAGACCGTCGGCTGGGCGCTGTACATCATGTCGTAGGCGAGCGCGCCGGGGCCGAACGAACCGTCGTCGCAGTCGGGCAGCGAGTCGTCGAGACTGCCGGCCGTCGCATTGACAATCACATCGTAAGGGCCCGCTTCCACCCTATCCGCACCACCGCCGGAGAAACGCACGTGCGCGGCGTGGGCAGCATCGGAGAAATGGTCGACGAGTTGCTGCGCCTTCGATGCCGTCCGGTTTACGATAGTCAGCGCCGCCACGCCGCAATCCAGCATCGGCAAAACGACACCACGCGCCGCGCCGCCCGCACCCAGCAACAGCACGCGTGCGCCTTTCAAGCCAACGCCCAGATTCCCTTCGATATCACGCACAAGGCCAACGCCATCAGTGTTGTCGCCGAGCACGCCGTCTGCATCGCCGAAGCGAAGCGTGTTGACCGCGCCCGCCGCGGCTGCGCGCGGCGTGAGGGTATCGGCGAAAGCGTGCGCGTCGAGCTTGAACGGCACCGTCACGTTCATGCCGCGACCACCTGCTTTGGCGAACGCCCGGACATCGTCGGCGAACGCGCCGATGGTTCCAAGCACGCGCCCGTATTCGATCGCTTCGCCAGTCTGCTCGGCGAAACGCGCATGAATCCACGGCGATTTGCTGTGCGCGACCGGATTGCCGATCACGGCATAGTGGTCAACGCCTTCACGTTGCGCGCCGGAAGTCATCGCGTGGGCTCCGTCGTGTCGGGTGTGCTTTCGCCGGTCGGCTCATCGGTAGAAGCTTCCGCTTCCGTCGAAGCATCTTCGGCCGTCGCTTCCGCCTGCGCCTCAGCTTCGCTCTCAGCGCTCAAATCTTCCGTTTCGATCAACTCTTCTTCTGTCTCTTCCTGTTCCGCCTCGGCCTCTTGCGCCGACGCGGCCGAAGGCGCATCGATCACATGCAGCAAGCGGCACGACGCCTCGACGGTGAGTTCATCGAGGTTCATCACCTCCAGCATCACCTTCGTTCCGCGCGCATGCACGCCAAGCCCGGGCACATGCAGCATCAGCGGAATTTCATCCAGCCGCACGAGATCGTCCTTCACCACCGACGCCGCCACCTGCTTCTTGTTCTCCTGCTTCAACCATCGCAGGCACCAGAAATACTCCATGCGCCGTTGATGATCGGCGTACGCGGAATACTGGTCATCGAAGCCCTGAACAACAGCGAACAAATCAGCGTCTTTCGGCTTGAACGGCGCGACCAGCGCAGCCGTCACGCCATGACGCACGCACGCGAGCAATTGCCATTGATTGACCAGGTCGACGTATCGACGCAGCGGCGACGTGCTCCACGCATATTGCGCAACGCCCAAGCCTTCGTGCGGTGCGGGTGTGGTCTGCATGCGCGTGCGCTTCGGACCCGGCGCGCCAAAACCACGCTGCGACCGGTAAATCCCCGGCACGCCGTGATCGTTGAGAAACGCGCCCCACGATGAATTCGCGAGAATCGCCAGCTCGGCCACGATCAGATCGAGCGGCGATCCGCGTCGACGCGGCGTGATCGTGATGTGCTCGCCTTCCACGTAGAAATTGAAGTCGTTATTGCGCTGCACTTCGCGCCGCAGACCGTAACCCGCGCGCGCTTCCTGACGCTTTTCGAAGAGCGCCTGCGCAAGCGGCCACAGCACCGCGATGTCATCCTTGTGCGGATACTCGCCGCTACCCGCCGCGAGCGATTCCTCCGTGACGTGCTCGTCCAGATGGTTGTGCCGAAGATTGTTCTTCACGAACACACGCTCGGCGCGCGTTTCGGTCGCCACGATCTCGTGCGTTTCGCGATTCACGATGATGTACAGCGACAACGCCGGTCGCAATCCGCCTTCAGCCAGCGTAAATGCTTCCACGACGCTATCCGGCAACATCGTGATCTTGTCGCCGGGCATATAGACGGTCGAAAGCCGCGTGCGCGCGATTGCATCGATCATGTCGCCGCGCGTGATCCCCAGCGCCGGCGCTGCGATATGCACGCCGATCCGAACGCGGCCATCAGCAAGATGCTGGACCGAGAAGGCGTCGTCGATTTCGGTCGTGGTGACGTCATCAATGGAGAACGCTTCCACGTCCGCTTCCGGCAGATCGCCGGGCAACGGCGGCACAGTGACAGGTGCGAAGCCCGTGCCGTGCGGGAAAAACTCAGACAGAAAACGCGCTTCGTGCAACGCACGCGCCGACGGAATCCCGCCGACTTCCAGCATCAGCCGCGCTTGCGAAATCCCGCGCTGGGCGGCAGCCGCTTCGAGCGCCTTATATTCGATGGAGTTCTTATCCGGCTTCGTCAGCAAACCGATCGCCTTGCCCGCGAGCGCCTCAGGCAATTTGCCCGCGACCAGTTCCGCTTCGTAACCCGCTTGCACCAGTGCCAGTTGGCGTTTCTTTTCGAGCCCGGCCAGCGCCATCTGCAACTGTTCCTGCGGCGCGCGCTGATATTGCCCGCGCCCTTTGCGGCGGAAATACACCGGCGATCCATGCATGCGCAGCACGAGCGCGGCACGTTCGGTCGCGCCGAATTTATCGCCGAAATAATCTGCGCCCAGTTCCGCGAACGGGAATTCCTCTTCGGGCGCGCATTCCCACAGGAAATCGAGATCGATGCCCTGCGCGATAGCGTCGGCCTGTTGCATCAGATCGGCTGCGTTCGGTTTCTCGAATTCGATCAAAACGTCTTTGGCGCGCACTTTCGCGCGCCGTCCGCCCGGCAACTCGACCTGAAACGCATCGTTCTGTTTGGACAGAACGGCGCCAGCCTTGAAACTACCCGATTCCTCGAAAAAAACGTTCACTCAATACTCTCGAAAGACTGTTGGTCGACGTGGCGTGCAGTCCGGTTTGCATCCCGGTAGCTAAGCGCCAAGCCAACGAAAATGGATGCGCTTGGAAATTCAGGCCGCTACCGCTGGGGGCTGCGCTGCGCAGAACGCGAGCACCTGATCCAGATAACTGGGAAAGTCGCTGATTGCGTGATCGCTGCCCTGGATCAGCGTGGTCCGCACGTCCGGGTAATGCGCGAGCATCGTGCGATAGTCGAGCACTTCGTCGCCGGTCGCCGCGATCAGATAGTAGCGGTCCGGCCGGGTAATCGACGCGACGGAAAGCGCACGCAATTCATCGATATGACGCGGCTCGACCACAATACTGCCACCGCCATGCCACAAGGGCTGCTCACCGAGATAACCGCTCAGGTCCTTTTGCGGCACGACCGCCGGATTCAGCAGCACCGCGCGCCAGCCATGTTTTTCGGCGAGCCACGTGGCGTAGAACCCGCCAAGCGAACTGCCGATCACCGTGATCTCGTCGCCGTTGGCCTGCGCGGCGAGCGTTTCGGCAAGCGCGATGGCTTCTTTAGGCGACACCGGCAACGTCGGACACTGCCACTCGTCGATCAGTCCCAGCTCTTCCAGCCGTGCGCGCATCACGCGCGCCTTGAACGATTGTGGCGATGACCGAAAGCCGTGCAGATAGAGAATCACGCCCGCTCCTTGATGACCGGCCGCGCCGACAGTGCATCAAGTAGCTTCTGATGCACGCCGCCGAAGCCGCCGTTGCTCATTACCAGCACGTGATCGCCGGGCCGCGCTGCTTCGGAGATCGACTTGACGAGCAACGCGAGGTCGTTGAAGGCCTGGGCTTTATCGCCGAGCGGCGCCAGCGCCGCTTGCAGGTCCCAGCCGAGCTTGTCGCGGCCTTCGTGCGCGCCGTAGCCAAAAACCAGATCGGCGTCGGCGAGACTGGCCGGCAATTGCGCTTTCATGGTGCCGAGTTTCATCGTGTTCGAACGCGGTTCGAGGACGGCCAGAATGCGGCTATTTCCGCCGATGCGCGTCCGCAAGCCCGCTACCGTCGTTTCGATCGCGGTGGGGTGATGCGCGAAGTCGTCGTAGACGGTCACGCCGTCCACGCTGCCCTTCACTTCCATCCGGCGTTTCACGTTCCTGAACGTACTCAGCGATTGCGTCGCCTGCGCGGGCGGAACGCCCACCGAACGCGCCGCCGCGATCGCCGCCAGCGCATTCATTCGATTGTGCTCGCCTTGCACTTGCCAGTCGACCACGCCCAGACGCTCGCCTTCCCAATACACGGCGAACTGCTCGTCGACGGCAACGCCTTGGCTGGCAGGCAGCGCTTCCCAGCCGCCCTGCACGCCGAAGCGCTCGACGCCCGACCAGCAACCGCGCGTCAGCACGCGCTCGAGCGCGGCTTCACGGCCGTTCGTCACGATCCGGCCGACGCCCGGCACGGTGCGCACCAGATGATGAAATTGGGTCTCGATAGCAGCGAGGTCCGGGAAGATATCGGCGTGATCGAATTCGAGGTTGTTCAGCACTGCCGTGCGCGGCCGGTAATGAACGAACTTGGAGCGTTTATCGAAGAAAGCGGTGTCGTACTCGTCGGCTTCGATCACGAAGAAGCTCGAATCCGTCAGCCGCGCCGAAATGCCGAAATTCAATGGCACGCCGCCGATCAGGAATCCCGGGTTCATGCCGGCATCTTCCAGCAGCCAGGTCAGCATGGAACTCGTGGTGGTCTTGCCGTGCGTGCCCGCAACCGCGAGCACCCATTTGCCGTTGAGCACGTGCTCACCGAGCCATTGCGGGCCGGAGGTGTACGGCAGGCCGCGATCGAGGATGGCTTCCATCAGGGGATTGCCGCGCGTAACGACATTGCCCACTACGTACAGATCCGGTTCGAGCGCGATCTGCTCGACGCCGTAACCTTCGATCAACTCGATGCCCTGCGCTTCGAGCTGGGTGCTCATTGGCGGATAGACTCCGGCGTCGCAGCCGGTGACGCGGTGACCCGCTTCGCGGGCGAGGACCGCGAGGCCACCCATGAATGTGCCGCAGATACCGAGGATGTGAATGTGCATAAAGCGTGTGTTCGTGGCGGGAGGGCCGTTAGCACGGGGGGAATGAGTGAGGTATTCCGGCGCCCGGAGCGACACATTGTAACCGACGGTAGGGCGGGGGTTTTCGCTCCCCCGACTGCGAACGAAAACCCATCTCCGGTATCATTCCTCCATGATTCGCAAATCACATTTCGATCCGCAACGCGTACGCGAAGAAATTGCTATCGCGGCGGCGCGGATGATCGCCGAAGACGGGCTCGACTACTCCACCGCCAAGCGCAAGGCAGCGCGCCAAGTGGTCGGTGAGACGCGCGTGGCCGGTGAATGGCTGCCGGATAACGGTCAGATCGAAGAAGAAATCCGCGAGTACCAGGCAATTTTTCAAAGCGAGAGCCAGCCCGCCGTCCTGCGCCGCATGCGCGAAGTGGCGCTTGAATGGATGCAGCGGCTCCAGCCCTTCAATCCGTACCTGACCGGCGCGGTGCTGAACGGCACGGCGGGCGAGCATTCGGACATCCATTTGCAATGTTTCTGCGACAACCCGAAGGAAGTCGCTATTTATCTGCTGAACACGAACGTTCAATACGATGTATCGGAGACGCGGCATTTTGCCGGGCGCGGCTACGTCGAAACCTTGAGCTTCCTGATGCGCCCCTCACGCGACGAAGAACCAATGGGCATTCACATCGCGCTTTACGACACCAACGATCTGCGCGGCGCCGTGCGCGCGGACGGCCGAGGCAAGCTCGCGCGAGCAAGCGCTTCCGCCGTGCGCGCATTGCTCGACGAACCGCCAACACCGGCCCCCTTACTATGAATTCCATGCGCATTGTTGCTGCCCTCGTTATCGCAATTGCGGCGACCGGTGGCGGTTTCTACGCCAGCCATCTAGTAGGCGGCCAAACCAGCGAAGCGGCGGTCACCACATCGAAGGCGAGTGGGAACGCCGTCGATGAACTCTGGAAAGCACAGTTGCAAACGGCTGTCGGCACGCAGCAAGCGCTCGCCGCGTTCAAGGGCAAGCCCGTCGTGGTGAACTTCTGGGCGTCGTGGTGCGGCCCCTGCGTGAAGGAAATGCCGACGCTCGCCGCGCTTCATCGTGAATACGAGAAGAAAGGCATCACGTTTGTCGGTCTCGGCGTCGATTCCGAGAAAAACGTGAACGCGTTCCTCCAGAAGGTGCCTGTCGATTACCCGATTTATATTGCGGGCTTCGGCGGCGCGGACCTCGCCCGCAATTTCGGCAATAACGCGGGCGCCTTGCCGTTCACCGTGGTTATCGACGCGAAGGGTGTGATTCGTTCGACAAAACTCGGCGAAATCGATCCAAAAGAGCTGAAAGCGACGCTCGACGCCTTGTAAGACGCCCGTTTAACCGCGTAAAAATCGATACGAATCGCGGGGAGATACTGTCAATTCAAGAAACTTTGCACGAAAATACGTGCAAAATGCGCTTGTTCGGGCCGACTGACTCCCTGATCGGGGCGTTCGCCGGGCCGTAAAACTAGACAAAATTCTCTAAAGGGCGCTAAAGTGCGCCCAACTCCGCACAAACCAAAGCCACTAATGTCACGACTGCTGGTGCTGCACGGCCCAAATCTCAATCTGCTTGGCACCCGCGAGCCGGACGTCTACGGCCGGGTGACGCTCGCAGAAATCGATCGGGCACTGGCCGCGAAGGCACAGGCGGCTGGCGCGGAATTGTCGTCGTTCCAGAGCAATCATGAAGGCGCGATCGTCGACCGTATTCAGCAGGCGCGGACCGAACAGGTGGACTTCGTGCTGATCAATCCCGCGGCCTACACGCACACGAGCGTCGCGATCCGCGATGCCCTCGCGGGCGTGGCGCTGCCGTTCATCGAGATTCATTTGTCGAACGTGCACAAGCGGGAAGCTTTTCGGCATCACTCCTATTTCTCCGATCTCGCCGAAGCCGTGATTTGCGGCCTGGGCTGGAAAGGCTATCTGTACGCGCTCGACTTCGCACTCGAGCGTCTTGCTAAGAATCTTGCTGTGAAGCCACACGCTTGAGTCGCGACCTGCTCGAAGCAATTGAACTGCTCGCACAACGTGATGCGGAGCCTGCGTCTGCAGCGTCGGACAATGCTCCCGTCGGCGGCACCCAAAACCAAGTCAAGCACCGGAAAAACGCTTCCGGTCACCAAGCATTGAAAGGGGAATTTTCGATGGACCTTCGTAAACTTAAAACTCTCATCGACCTCGTCTCGGAATCCGGCATCTCGGAGCTGGAAGTCACCGAAGGCGAAGGCAAGGTTCGCATCGTCAAGAATGCCGCGCCGGTCTACATCCAGGCTCCGCAGTACATGCCGCAAGTCCCGATGCAGCAAGCGCCGCAATACGGCCAGCCGGGCGATGCAGGCAACGGCGGCGCAGCAGCCGGCGCGCCGGCTACGCCGGCAGCCGTCGTGCCGCAGGGCCACGTGGTGACCTCGCCGATGGTCGGCTCGTTCTACCGCGCGCCGTCGCCGGGCGCCGACGCGTTCGTGCAGGTCGGCGACACGGTGAAAGAAGGCCAGACGCTGTGCATTATCGAAGCAATGAAGCTGCTCAATGAAATCGAGTCGGACAAGTCGGGCGTCGTGAAGGAAATCCTGGTCGAGAACGGCCAGGCCGTGGAATACGGTCAGCCGCTGTTCGTGATCGGCGATTGATTTCCCGCGATTCCGCCGGACAAGAGCGCGTTCATTTGTCACGCGCTTAGCCGGTGGCCGCAGCACTCGGGCACCCGCCTGAATAACCGGCGAGACGCGCCGCCGATCTCCCAGGACCGCCGCGGGCAACCGTCCAGGCGATCCATCGATGAGTCGAAACCTTGCTATGTTTGAAAAAATCCTCATTGCGAACCGTGGTGAAATCGCGCTTCGAATCCAGCGCGCGTGCCGCGAACTAGGCGTCAAGACGGTCATCGTCTATTCGGAAGCCGATAAAGAAGCCAAGTACGTGAAGTTGGCCGATGAAGCGGTGTGTATCGGACCGGCTCCGTCCAATCTCAGTTACCTGAACATGCCGGCGCTGATCAGCGCAGCCGAAGTCACCGACGCCGAAGCGATTCACCCCGGCTACGGTTTCTTGTCGGAGAACGCGGATTTTGCGGAGCGCGTCGAGCAATCCGGTTTCACGTTCATCGGACCGCGTCCGGAAACCATCCGCTTGATGGGCGACAAAGTCTCCGCCAAGCAGACGATGATCAAGACGGGCGTGCCTTGCGTCCCCGGTTCGGAAGGCGCGTTGCCCGACGATCCGAAGGAAATCGTGAAGATTGCCCGCGCGATCGGCTATCCGGTGATCATCAAGGCAGCAGGCGGCGGCGGTGGCCGCGGCATGCGCGTGGTGCACACTGAAGCAGCGCTGGTCAACGCGGTCAACATGACCCGCGAAGAAGCCGGCCGCGCGTTCGGTAATCCGCAGGTCTACATGGAGAAATTCCTTGAGAACCCGCGGCACATCGAAATCCAGATTCTCGCCGATTCGTTCCGTAACGCGATCTGGCTCGGTGAACGCGATTGCTCCATGCAGCGCCGTCACCAGAAGGTGATTGAAGAAGCGCCGGCGCCGGGTATTGCGCGTCGCCTGATTGACCGGATTGGCGATCGTTGCGCTGATGCCTGCAAGAAGATGGGTTATCTCGGCGCGGGTACGTTCGAGTTCCTGTACGAGAACAACGAGTTCTATTTCATCGAAATGAACACGCGCGTGCAGGTCGAACATCCGGTGACGGAGCTGATTACCGGCGTGGATATCGTGCAGGAACAGATTCGTATTGCTGCCGGCGAAAAGCTCGCGTTCCGCCAGAAGGACATCGTGTTTCGCGGTCACGCCATCGAATGCCGGATCAACGCGGAAGATCCGTTCAAGTTCACGCCGTCGCCGGGACGTCTCACGTCGTGGCATTCGCCGGGCGGTCCGGGAATTCGCGTCGATTCGCATGCGTACAACGGCTATTTCGTGCCGCCGAACTACGATTCGATGATCGGCAAGCTGATCTCTTACGGCGCAACGCGAGAGCAGGCGATCAACCGCATGCGCATTGCGTTGTCGGAGATGGTCGTGGAAGGCATCTCGACCAACATCCCGCTGCATCGCGAGATGATGATCGATGCGAAGTTCGTCGAAGGCGGCACGAGCATTCACTACCTCGAAAACAAGCTCGCCGCGCGCAAGGCGGCAGCTGCCGTCGCTGCGGAAGACGCAGCGCAATAAGTAAGGTTTCAAGATGAGCTACCGGGAATTGATCGCCGAGCTGGACCGGGAACACGCGGAAGCGTTGTCGGATGCGCTGCTGGAATTTGGCGCGCTGTCGGTATCGGTGGAAGATGCCGACGCCGATACCCCCGACGAGCAACCGCTATTCGGCGAACCCGGCCTCACGCCGGACCAGAAGGCGTGGAAACGCTCGCGCGTAGTCGCCCTTCTCTCCGACGACGCCGATCCCGCCGTGTTGCTCGCGGCTGCGGCGAATGAAATCGGCTTGAAGGACACGCCGGCGTTCACGCTGCGCGACGTCAAGGACCAGGACTGGGTGCGCCTCACGCAATCCCAATTCGACCCTATTCCTATCGGCAAGCGCATCTGGGTCGTGCCGTCCTGGCACGCAGCACCCGATCCGGACGCGCTCGTGCTCGAACTCGATCCGGGCCTCGCGTTCGGCACCGGCAGCCATCCGACCACGCGCCTCTGCATGGAATGGCTCGAGCAATCGGTTTCGCAAAACCAATCCGTACTCGATTACGGTTGCGGTTCCGGCATCCTCGCGATTCTGGCGAAGAAATGCGGCGCGAACCCGGTGATCGGTATCGATATCGATCCTCAAGCCGTCGAATCCGCGCGTCAAAATAGTGAGCGTAATCGCGCCGAGGTCACCTACGGCCTGCCGGCCGATCTTGAAGAAGGGCAATTCGATATTGTCGTGGCGAACATTCTGTCGAACCCGCTCAAGCTGATGGCATCGATGCTCTCAGCACGCGTGAAACCGGGCGGACGGATCGCGCTGTCGGGCATTCTGGCTCGCCAGGCCGACGAAGTGGCGGCGGTCTATGCGCGCTGGATCGACATCAGCGTCTGGCGGGAACACGAAGGCTGGGTGTGTCTTGCCGGTACCCGCCGCGAAAGCCTTTAGAATAGCGCCATCGTCCATCTACCGGCCTCTGGCCTTCGGCTACATATGGCGCTGGCAACCCGCTGTCCCCACTGCGAAACCGTGTTCCGTCTGGATCCGCATTTGCTCGCGCCGCACGACGGCCGCGTGCGTTGCGGCCATTGCCAGGAAATCTTCGACGCCGCGCATTACCAGTTCGACCGCGACGAAACCGTCATGGCCGCGTTGGCCGCGACCGCGCCGAATTATGGCGCGGACCCGACGAGTCCGTGGTCGGAGAAATCGAGCGCCGAGGTCTCCGGGGGCAAGCGTGACGCGCTGGGCATTCCGCTGCACCCGTTCGTCTCCAATACCGCCCTCGCGCCTCAAGCCGAAGCCGATCAAACCCCGACAGCGCGCGAGGAACCGCCCTCTGGAGTTGCCGCTGCCGAAGCGGTGTCGCGCACGCGCGCGGAGAGCGATTTTCCGGGCGAAGGACGCGCCGAATCGCCGTGGCAAGCGGTCAATCGCGCTGAAGCTGAAGCACGTGCTCGGGCCGAACCGCGCGCTGATCCTTTTGTGGCTCGCACGGAAGATGCAGCTCGCGCAAAAGCCGATGCCCCCGCTCGGGCCGAACCCCGTCCCGATCCTTTTGTAGCTCGTACGGATGGTGATCCACTGAAGGAGTCGCGTACCGATCCCTTCGTCAGGCGCACTGAAAGCGAAGCGCTCAACGAGTCGCGCACCGAGCCGTTCGTCGGCCGCAGCGAACCGCGCGTGGAGCGGGAAACGCCGACTCCGCGACGCCCCGCCGATACCAAGGCCCGCACCGAACCCTCTCCGCTCGGCGCCGCACCCGCCGCGCCATGGCCTGCCGATCCCGAGCCGCGCTTCGGCAGCGCGCCAACGTCGTCCGAACGCTCCTCCGAGCCTTTTCCCGTTATCCGCGAAACGCGCGCGCCGGTGCGTTCGGGAATCGTGTGGAAGATCGTCGGCTCCTTGATCGCGCTCGTGCTGTTCGTCGCGTTGATCGCGCAGGTCGCGTGGTGGCAACGGGAGACCGTGATGGTCTACTGGCCCGCCTCGCAGCAACTCTTTGCGCAAGCCTGCGAGCAGATTGGCTGCGTGGTCGCGCCGCCGCGGGATATCGACGGCTTGCAGATCGAGAACTCTGGTCTGCGCCAGGTGGACGGATCGCACAAGCTGGAACTGAAACTCTCGCTGCACAATCGCTTCGACGTAGCGATCGCGTATCCGGCGCTGGAGCTCACCCTCCTCGATGACAAGAACAACGTCGCAATCCGCCGTGTCCTCTGGCCGCAAGACTACGCACGTCCCGGCACGGTGATCGGCGCAGGCATCGCCGCGCGCAGTACGCAGCCCGTGATCGTCCGGCTCGATACCGGCGACGCGGTCGCGGCGAATTATCGCGTGCAGATCTTTTATCCCTGACGCGCACCTGCTTTCAAGTTTTTACGCTTAACCGTTTTCTACGCGTTTTCTACGCGTGTTTTACGATTAGCCAGTCGTTGTTTTCCGCGCGCGTCTCTCGTCCGTCCCCGGTCAGGCGACGCGCGTATTCCCTGAACATCAGACACATTCTGGAGCAGACATGAGCCAAGTTACCCTCGGCGGCAACCCGATCGACGTGGCAGGCACGTTCCCGGCAGCCGGTTCGAAAGCAATTGATTTCACCCTCGTCGGCAAGGATCTAGGCAACCTGACGCTGGCAAGCTTCGCCGGCAAGCGCAAGGTCCTGAACATCGTGCCGAGTCTCGACACGCCGACCTGCGCCACCTCCACGCGCAAGTTCAACGTCGCGGCAGCCGGACTCGACAACACCGTGGTCGTGGTCGTGTCGGGCGACCTGCCCTTTGCGGCAACGCGCTTCTGCACGACGGAAGGCATCGAAAACGTGGTGACGGCGTCGACGTTCCGCGGCCATGACTTCGCGAAGGCCTACGGCGTCGATGTCACGAGCGGACCGCTGACCGGTCTGACGGCGCGCGCAGTGGTAGTGCTCGATGAAAACGACAAGGTGCTGTACTCGGAACTCGTGCCGGAAATCAAGAACGAGCCGAACTACGACGCAGCGCTCGCTGCGTTGAAGTAAGTAGCGAGAAACGCGGGCCCCTTGCGGCCTGCGTGTTCGTTCGACGCCGGCGAGCAGCATCCCGATGCATCGCTCGCCGCGCCGAACGTGTAAGCCGAATAACCGCCCGAAGCAAAACGTTTACTAGTCACCAGTAGCGCATTCAACCCCGCAGGCCATATGCGGCATGCGTATCCGTGACGTGGCGGCGGTCGGCCCCCCGCCGCCGCGTGACGAATGCGCAGCGCTTCATGCGGGCATGGCCGGTGCTCAGGAACTCAAGCCTGCGCGCATTTTTATCGCGCATTTTTATCGATTACTTTCAGGGATTTCGCTAGTGTCTACGCTCATCTGCGGCTCGCTCGCCTACGACAACATCATGACGTTCCAAGGCCGCTTCGGCGACCACATCCTGCCGGACCAGGTGCATCAGCTGAACATCAGCTTCCTGGTCCCCACGATGCGGCGCAACTTCGGCGGCTGCGCGGGCAACATTGCCTACGCGCTGAACTTGCTGGGCGGTGACGCGAAGATCATGGCGACCCTCGGCGAAGCCGATGCCCAGCTCTACCTCGACCGCTTCGATGCGTTGGGTTTGTCCAAGGAATATGTGCGCGTGCTGCCCGACCAGCACTCCGCACAATGCTTCATCACCACCGATCTCGCGAACAACCAGATCACTGCGTTCCACCCGGGTGCAATGATGGATTCGCACCTGAACCACGCTGGCGAAACCCAGGGCATCACGCTCGGCATCGTCGCGCCGGATGGCGCCGACGGCATGCGCCAGCACGTCGAGGAATTGGCGGCCGCGGGCGTGCCGTTCGTCTTCGATCCGGGCCAGGGCCTGCCGATTCTTGAAGGTGTGGAACTTCGTCGCATGATTGAACTTGCTACTTACGTGGCAGTCAACGACTACGAGGCAAAATTGTTGAGCAACAAGACCGGCTGGTCGATCGACGAAATGCTGAGCCGCGTGGAAGCGCTGGTGATCACGCGCGGCGAACATGGCGCGCAGATTTTGCACGCTGAAGGCATCGAAGAAATTCCGGCCGTGAAGGCGCAGAAAGTCGTCGATCCGACCGGTTGCGGCGACGCGTTCCGCGGTGGCTTGCTGTATGGCATCGAGAACAAGCTGGGCTGGGCGAAAACCGGTCGTCTCGCGAGCCTGATGGGCGCGCTGAAAATCGAACATCAGGGACCGCAGACGTATGCGCCCTCGCGTGCCGAGATCGGTGAGCGGTTCGCGCTGGCTTTTGGTTCGGCGCTCTAAGGTTTTTCCAGTAGTGCTGTGAAGAAGGTTGAAATGAGTCAGGCGACGCTTCAGCAATGACATGGTGCAACAGGCTGTTGGCCACCCGTGCAGCAGCCTGGCGTAATTTTGTGGAGTGAAGAATGAACATGACAAGTTGTATGGCGCTGGCAGCAGCGCTAGTGAGCTCCGTCGTCATGACGGGATGCGCCTATAACAGCAGTTCGCCCGACGTGTACACCGCGTCACAAGCGCAGCGCGAAGAAACGGTCCGCATGGGCACCGTCGACAGCGTGCGCGGCGTGAAGATCAGCTCGAACAACGGCCAGCCTAGCGGCCTT
>JGI12635J15846_10002155_pt1 | contig 17202 bp, 14 predicted proteins | sample BlaSpr_A8_OM2_M2_FD_15846 | JGI IMG/M metagenome (IMG submission 15846) | reverse complement strand
GCGAGTTTTGCGCCCGACGCAATCGAACGCGATGCGGGTCTGCGCGCGCCACTTCACGGCCGCGCGCGACTCCACGGTCGGATGACAGGTCGGCAAACAGGGTGTTCCAAAGGAGCCTCCCGTGTTGCCGTCATTCTCTCCCGCAATCCTCGCACTCGCCGACGGCACGGTCTTTCGTGGTCACTCGATCGGCGCGTCCGGTCACACTATCGGTGAAGTGGTGTTCAACACCGCCATCACCGGTTATCAGGAAATCCTGACCGATCCGAGCTACGCCCAGCAAATCGTCACGCTGACGTATCCGCATATCGGCAATGTCGGTGTGAACGCTGAAGACGTCGAATCCACCAAAGTCCATGCCGCCGGCCTGATCATTCGAGATCTGCCGGTGCTCGCTTCGAATTTCCGCTCCGAACAATCGCTCGCCGACTACCTGAAAGCGGAAAACGTCGTCGCGATTTCCAATATCGATACTCGCAAACTCACGCGCATTTTGCGTGACAAGGGCGCGCAAAACGGCTGCATCCTTGCCGGCGATGATGAAGCTAAAGCCCTCGAACTCGCGCGCTCGTTCCCGGGTTTGTCGGGGATGGATCTGGCCAAGGTCGTCTCCACCAAGGAGAAGTACGAGTGGACCCAGGCCGAATGGCGCCTGGAAAGCGGCTACGGCGAGCAGAAGGCGCCGAAGTTTCGCGTGGTCGCGTTCGATTTCGGCGTGAAGTACAACATCCTGCGCATGCTGACCGAGCGCGGCTGCCACGTCACCGTGCTGCCGGCTGAAGCGTCCGCCGCCGATGCCCTCGCGCTGAACCCTGACGGCATCTTCCTCTCGAATGGCCCCGGCGACCCGGAACCGTGCGACTACGCAATCCGTGCGACGCGCGAGTTCATCGAACGCGGCATTCCCACGTTCGGCATTTGCCTCGGCCACCAGATCATGGGTCTGGCAGTCGGCGCGAAGACCATGAAGATGAAAACGGGCCATCACGGCGCGAATCATCCGGTGAAGGATCTCGAGAACGGCCGCGTGGTGATCACGTCGCAGAATCACGGTTTCGCCGTCGATGCCGCCACGCTGCCCGCTAACGCAAAAGTCACGCACACGTCGCTGTTCGACGGCACGCTGCAAGGCTTCGCGCTCACCGACAAACCCGCGTTCTGCTTCCAGGGGCACCCGGAAGCGTCGCCGGGACCGAACGATATTGCGTACTTGTTCGATCGCTTTGTCACGCTGATGGAAGCGCAAAAAGTAGCGGCTTAAATAGACGCAAAGACGCAACGCACAGAACACAGCAACACAATCATTGAGAGCAGTTATGCCGAAGCGGACAGACATCAAGAGCATCCTCATCATCGGCGCGGGACCGATCATCATCGGTCAGGCGTGCGAGTTCGATTATTCGGGCGCGCAGGCTTGCAAGGCGCTGCGCGAGGAAGGCTACAAGGTCATTCTCGTCAACAGCAATCCCGCGACGATCATGACCGACCCGAACACGGCCGACGTGACCTACATCGAGCCGATCACGTGGGAAGTCGTCGAGCGCATCATCGATAAAGAACGTCCCGACGCAATCCTGCCGACCATGGGTGGGCAGACCGCGCTGAATTGCGCGCTGGACTTGTTCCATCACGGCGTGCTGGAAAAGTACAAGGTCGAGTTGATCGGCGCGTCGCCGGAAGCCATCGATAAAGCCGAAGACCGCCAGAAGTTCAAGGAAGCGATGACGAAGATCGGCCTTGGTTCGGCCAAGTCGGGCATCGCGCATTCCATGGAAGAAGCGCTGCAGGTGCAGGCGGAGATTGCCGCGCTGACGGGCAGCGGCGGGTATCCGACCGTGATTCGCCCTTCGTTCACGCTGGGCGGATCGGGCGGCGGCATTGCCTACAACAAGGAAGAGTTCGAAGAAATTTGCCGTCGCGGACTGGATTTGTCGCCGACGCGTGAATTGCTGATCGAAGAGTCGCTGCTGGGCTGGAAAGAGTTCGAGATGGAAGTGGTCCGCGATACCAAGGACAACTGCATCATCGTTTGCTCGATCGAAAACCTGGACCCGATGGGCGTGCATACCGGCGATTCCATCACGGTCGCGCCGGCGCAAACGCTCACCGACAAGGAATATCAGATCCTGCGTAACGCATCGCTCGCGGTGCTGCGCGAGATCGGCGTGGATACGGGTGGCTCGAACGTGCAGTTCGCGATCAACCCGAAAGACGGCCGCATGGTCGTGATCGAGATGAATCCGCGTGTGTCGCGCTCGTCGGCGCTGGCGTCGAAGGCGACGGGTTTCCCGATCGCCAAGGTCGCAGCGAAATTGGCCGTGGGCTACACGCTCGATGAGTTGAAGAACGAGATCACCGGTGGTCAGACGCCGGCGTCGTTCGAACCGACCATCGATTATGTGGTCACCAAGATTCCGCGTTTTGCGTTCGAAAAGTTCCGCGAAGCCGATGCCCGCCTGACGACGCAGATGAAGTCGGTCGGCGAAGTGATGGCGATTGGCCGCACGTTCCAGGAGTCGTTCCAGAAAGCGTTGCGCGGTCTGGAAGTAGGAGTCGACGGACTCGACGAAAAGACCACCAGCCGAGACGAAGTGATTCGTGAGATCGGCGAGCCGGGCCCGGACCGGATCTGGTTCTTGGGCGACGCATTCCGTCTCGGCCTGACCGCGGAAGAAATCTTCGAAGAAACGGCGATCGATCCGTGGTTCCTTGCGCAGATCGAACAGATCATCCTGAAGGAAAAGGCGTTGAGCGGCCGGTCGATCGAGAGCCTGACCAAAGAGGAAATGCTGTATCTGAAGCAGAGCGGTTTCTCGGATCGGCGTCTCGCCAAGTTGCTCGGCTCGGATCAAACGGCTGTGCGCCGCCATCGCCATGCATTGAAGGTGCGTCCGGTCTACAAGCGCGTGGACACGTGCGCGGCCGAATTCGCGACGAAAACCGCCTACATGTACTCGACCTACGAGGAAGAGTGCGAAGCGAATCCGACCGATAAAAAGAAAATCATGGTGCTGGGCGGCGGCCCGAACCGGATCGGGCAGGGCATCGAGTTCGACTATTGCTGCGTGCACGCAGCCTTGGCGATGCGCGAAGACGGCTATGAAACCATCATGGTCAACTGCAATCCCGAGACCGTTTCCACCGACTACGACACGTCCGACCGCCTGTACTTCGAATCGCTGACGCTTGAAGACGTGCTCGAGATCGTCGAACTGGAAAAACCGGTTGGCGTGATCGTGCAATACGGCGGTCAGACGCCGTTGAAGCTGGCGCTGGACCTCGAAGCGAACGGCGTGCCGATCATCGGCACATCGCCGGACATGATCGATGCCGCCGAAGATCGCGAGCGCTTCCAGAAGCTGCTGCAGAACCTGAACCTGCGTCAACCGCCGAACCGTACGGCACGCGCCGAAGACGAAGCGCTGCGCCTGGCCGAAGAAATCGGCTATCCGCTGGTTGTGCGTCCGTCGTACGTGCTCGGTGGCCGCGCGATGGAAATCGTCCACGAGCCGCGCGATCTGGAACGCTATATGCGCGAAGCCGTGAAGGTTTCGCACGATTCGCCGGTGCTGCTCGACCGCTTCCTGAACGACGCGATCGAATGCGATGTTGACTGCATTTCGGATGGCGAAGCGGTGTTTATCGGCGGCGTGATGGAGCACATCGAACAGGCGGGCGTGCATTCCGGCGACTCCGCCTGTTCGCTGCCGCCGTATTCGCTGTCGCAGGAAACCGTCGACGAACTCAAGCGCCAGACCGGCGCCATGGCGCGCGCGTTGAACGTGATCGGCCTGATGAACGTGCAGTTCGCGATCCAGCAAGTGCCGCGTGAAGACGGCACGAAGCAGGACGTGATCTACGTGCTCGAAGTGAATCCGCGTGCTTCGCGGACGGTGCCGTATGTGTCGAAGGCGACCGGTTTGCCGCTGGCGAAGATCGCCGCCCGTGCGATGGTCGGCCAGAAGCTCGCCGACCAGGGCGTCACGAAGGAAGTGATTCCGCCGTACTTCAGCGTCAAGGAAGCGGTGTTCCCGTTCGTGAAATTCCCGGCTGTCGACCCGGTGCTCGGGCCGGAAATGCGCTCGACCGGTGAAGTGATGGGCGTGGGCCGCACGTTCGGCGAAGCGTTGTTCAAGTCGCAGCTCGCGGCCGGATCGCGCTTGCCGGAAAGCGGCACGGTGCTACTCACCGTGATGGACGCGGACAAGCAGAAGGCCGTGGAAGTCGCGACCATGCTGCACGAACTGGGTTATCCGATCGTCGCGACGAAGGGCACGGCCTCGGCCATCCAGGCAGCGGGCGTGCCGGTGAAAGTGGTCAACAAGGTGAAGGATGGCCGGCCGCACATCGTGGACATGATCAAGAACGGCGAGATTGCGCTGGTCTTCACCACCGTGGACGAAACCCGTGCCGCAATTGCCGATTCCCGCTCGATCCGCATGAGCGCGCAGGCCAACAAGGTCACGTACTACACGACCATGTCGGGTGCTCGCGCGGCGGTCGAAGGTTTGCGATATCTGAAGGACCTGGAAGTCTATGATTTACAAGGACTGCATGCTCGCCTAAACTAAGGCTTCTGATTCGAGTCTCAGCAGTATCAGCAGTCTCCAAATGAAGTTCTAAGTTTCAAGGGCCGCGGTTAAGCGGCGTCTCCCTTTTTTACCGGGAGATGCACTTAACCGCGGTAATTTTTTTACGTCTGCATTTTTGCGTAATGAGTTGTTTATGAGCACAGTTCCTTTGACTAAACGCGGCGCAGCGCTGCTGCGCGACGAATTGCAACGCCTCAAATCCGTGGAGCGTCCGGCTGTCGTGAATTCGATCGCCGAAGCCCGCGCGCAGGGCGACTTGTCGGAAAATGCCGAATACGACGCGGCCAAGGAGAAGCAGGGCTTTATCGAGGGCCGCATCGCCGAGATCGAGTCGAAGCTGGCCGGCGCGCAAGTCATCGACCCGACCGCCGTGGAAGCCGACGGCCGGGTGATCTTCGGCGCGACGGTCGAGCTGGAAGAGACGGCCACAGGCGACACGGTGACCTACCAGATCGTCGGCGACGACGAGGCGGATATCGACCATGGGCTGGTCTCCATCAGCTCGCCCATCGCGCGTGCGCTGATCGGCAAGAGCGAGGGCGACGTGGCGTCGGTGCAGGCTCCGAGCGGCGCGCGCGAGTACGAAATCATTGCGGTCAAGTACGTCTGATGGCCCATCGATTCTTTCGGATCGTCGCCATGATCTGGGTTGGCAGCATGCTGACGCTGGGGTACGTGGCAGCGCCTGTGCTGTTCAGCATACTCGACCGGACCTCGGCGGGATCCGTCGCGGCGCAGCTGTTTCGCATCGAAGGCATGCTGGGCGTGGTGTGCGCGCTGGTGCTGCTGGTGATGGCTAACCGCCTCAACCGGACGGGTTTCGTCGAATACAAGCGGACCCGCTGGGTCATCGCAGCCATGCTGGTGTGTGTGCTGGTCGGCTATTTCGCGCTGCAACCGTTCATGAGCGCGCTGCGAGTGGCGGCACAGGAAGGCGGGATGGAACTCGCGCAATCGCCGTATGCAAGCCGCTTTGGTTTGCTGCACGGGGTGTCGAGCGCGTTCTATCTGATCGAAAGCGTGCTGGGACTGGTGTTGTTCTGGCGTTTGCCGCCTGGACGGTTTCCCACGCAAACAGTGGTTCCGAAGGGAAAAACGGCCAGCGTCGCAGCACGTCGCGCGCGCGGTTAAAAAAAGCCGGTGTTGTCCGAGGTAATCGGGCAACACCGGCTTTCTGCTTTCCGGACAAGCCGGAAAAACTTATTTCGACGATTGATGGTGACGCTTGGCGCTGGGCAGACGCTTCTTTGCGCGCTTGACGTTGCCGCCAGCCGTCACACGTTCGTTGCCGCGAACCAGCAGTTTTTGCTTCTTCGGCTTGCGGACCACAGGCGCGTCGCGCGTGATCTTGACGACCTTGACCACACGTGGCGCACGTCCTTTCGACGACGTTTCGGCAGCGGCTTCGCCAGCACTGGGAGGCGCCACGCGATTGGCGCCGCGGACTCCGGCCGTGCGCGAAGGCTTGGCAACTTCGTCGCTTTCCGGACGCCACACCACGAGCAATTTGCCGATTTGCTGGATCGGCGCCGCGTTCAGCCGGTCGCAGATTTCGGCGTAGGCTGCGGTGCGGGCTTCGCGGTCGTCGCCGAAAACACGGATCTTGATGAGCTGATGCGCTGCGAGGTGCACCTCGATCTCGGCCAGCACGGCCTCGGTCAGCCCTTCGCCGCCAACGAGTACGACGGGCTTGAGCGCGTGGGCCTGGGAGCGCAGGTCGGCGCGTTGGGCGGGAGAAAGTTTAAGAGCTGGCATGAGAAGTAACGGACTCGACTAAAATGAGAGGCGCCGTAGCGTAAAAGCGGCTAAACGGTCGCGATTGCAAAACAAAGACGGGCAGGGCGGACGCCTTGCTCGAGAAAATGACGGACGGCGCGAGGCGGTGCGGCGAGCAAACGGACTTGATTTTAACGAATCTTTAATCGCCGGAGCCCGGACGCCGCCGGTTGCCAGAAAGGCCCGAAGCACGTTATCAGCCTTGGGCTTCTGGCAAACGCCGCTGGCAAACACAGGGCGCAACGGCGCCGAAATCGGCTGTCCACATCGACGAAGGCTGCCTCATAAATGAGCAGCAGCCCGAATTAGACGCGTATTATCCGCTAAAAGCACAGCTTCACGCAGCAAGAGTTCATTCTTAATGGCAAAAAANCGCTTCAATTACTCGTGGCTGCACGACCACATCAACGACCCGTACGTGAAGCTCGCGCAGCGCGAGGGCTATCGGGCGCGCGCNGCGTACAAGCTGAAGGAGATCGACGAGCAGGACAAGTTGATCAAACCGGGCCAGATCATCGTGGATCTGGGCTCGACACCGGGCAGCTGGAGCCAGTACGCGCGCAACCAACTGGCCAAGGGATCCAAGCGCGGTGAAACGCGCGAAGGCGGGATCGACGGGAAGATCATTGCGCTCGACCTGCTTCCCATGGAGCCCATCGCCGACGTGATCTTCATTCAGGGCGATTTCCGTGAAGACTCGGTGCTGGACCAACTGAAGGAAATCGTCGGAGACCATCAAGTTGACCTTGTAATCTCCGACATGGCCCCCAACCTCTCAGGAGTTGCCAGTGCGGATGCAGCGCGAATGGAACATCTGTGCGATCTGGCGCTGGACTTCTCGCAAAATCATCTGAAGCCGGATGGCGCTCTGTTGGTCAAATGTTTTCATGGCAGCGGCTATAGTCAGATAGTAGAGAAGTTCAAGCATCAATTCAAAATCGTCGCGCCGCGCAAGCCAAAGGCGTCGCGCGATAAATCGTCCGAAACGTTTATTTTGGGCAGGCAACTCAAGCGTCGTGATTGAGAGTTGCCGGGTGAAAACGCCGCGCTGGACCGGTTGTTTCAGCGGGCATTTTTGCCGGATGTGTCCGGAAATCAGGTCCTGACCGCTATCTTCACGCTAGTTAAAGGCTATAGCAGGGGTTTGCGGTCTGGATTAGAATGCTTTCGTGGTGCCGCAAGGCGAATGTAGGCGCCCGTCTATGAGTGAAGGAGTGGTGCTTTGAACAACAATATGTTCTCTAAGGCAGCGGTGTGGCTGGTTATCGCACTGGTGCTGTTCACGGTGTTCAAGCAGTTCGACAAGCCCCGCGTCCAGGAAGGTGTTTCGTATTCGCAATTCATGGACGATGCGAAGACCGGTAAGGTCAAGACCGTTACCGTTCAGGGCCGTAATCTCACCGTCACTCCCGCAGACGGTCAGAAATATCAGATCGTGTCGCCTGGCGATATCTGGATGGTCGGCGACTTGATGAAGTATGGCGTTCAGGTCAGCGGCAAGGCCGACGACGAACCGAATGCGCTGGTGTCCGCGCTGTATTACCTCGGGCCGACGATCCTGATCATCGGCTTCTGGTTCTTCATGATGCGGCAGATGCAAGGCGGCGGGAAAGGCGGAGCGTTTTCGTTCGGCAAGTCGCGAGCGCGGCTGATCGACGAGAACAACAACGCGATCAATTTTACCGATGTGGCCGGTTGTGACGAAGCGAAGGAGGAAGTCTCCGAGCTCGTCGACTTCCTGCGCGACCCGCAGAAATTCCAGAAGCTCGGCGGGCGGATTCCGCGCGGCGTGCTGCTGGTCGGCCCTCCGGGTACAGGTAAGACGCTGCTTGCACGCGCCATTGCAGGCGAAGCGAAAGTACCGTTCTTCAGCATCTCGGGTTCGGACTTCGTTGAAATGTTCGTCGGTGTGGGTGCAGCTCGAGTCCGCGACATGTTCGAGCAAGCGAAGAAGCACGCACCGTGTATCGTGTTTATCGACGAAATCGATGCTGTGGGCCGTCATCGCGGTGCCGGCATGGGCGGCGGTAACGACGAACGCGAACAGACGTTGAACCAGATGCTGGTGGAAATGGACGGCTTCGAGGCGAATTCCGGCGTGATCGTGATCGCCGCGACCAACCGCTCCGACGTGCTGGACAAGGCGCTGCTGCGTCCGGGCCGTTTCGACCGCCAGGTATATGTTGGCTTGCCGGATATCCGCGGCCGCGAACACATCATGAAGGTTCACCTGCGCAAGGTACCTATTTCGAACGACGTCGATGCTTCGGTGATCGCACGCGGCACACCGGGCTTCTCGGGCGCTGATCTGGCGAATCTCGTGAACGAAGCAGCGCTGTTCGCAGCTCGCCGCGGCAAGCGGATTGTCGAGATGGCGGACTTCGAAGACGCGAAAGACAAAATCTTCATGGGTCCGGAACGCAAGTCGGCCGTGATGCGTGAAGAGGAGCGCCGAAATACTGCTTATCACGAGTCGGGTCACGCGGTGGTGGCGAAGCTGTTGCCGCATGCCGATCCGGTCCACAAGGTCACCATCATGCCGCGCGGCTGGGCATTGGGCGTGACGTGGCAGTTGCCGGAACATGATCGCGTGAACTTGTATCGCGACAAGATGCTCGAGGAAATCGCTATTCTGTTTGGTGGCCGGGCGTCGGAAGAAGTGTTCCTGAACTCCATGTCGACCGGTGCTTCGAACGACTTTGAACGCGCAACGAAAATGGCGCGCGACATGGTGACGCGCTACGGCATGTCCGATGTGCTCGGCACGATGGTGTATGTCGATACCGAGCAGGACGGCGTGTTTGGCAAGATGGCGTCGAAGACGGTGTCCGAAGCCACGCAGCAAAAGGTCGATGCCGAGATTCGCCGGATTCTCGACGAGCAATACGGTCTCGCCCGCAAGCTGCTGGAAGATAATCGCGACAAGGTCGAAGCCATGACGAAGGCGCTGCTGGAATGGGAAACCATCGACGCAGACCAGATCAGCGACATCATGGGCGGCCGTCCGCCGCGTCCGCCGAAGAATCTGCCGCCGCCGTCGAGCGATCCGTCGTCGGGTGGTGGAAATACCGGCGCGGAAGTCAAACCGGGTAACGCCACGGCTCCTGCTTCAGCCTGACGCGAACCTGAAGCAATTTGGAAGGGGCTGGTGTGTTCTCACACCAGCCCTTTTTCGTTGCGGTTCGTCTTTTCGAGGCCGCCCCGGCGCAGGGTTACCGGCCTGGTTGAGGATTGCTCAATGGCTGCCGTAGGCGCCTTGAATCGGTATGCGCAAACGTTTCTAACTCTTCAATTCAATTGCCTGGCTGGACCACTATGCAGTCGTCACCCCTTTCAAACGCTCATCACGCTGTCGCTCAACCGCTTCAATGCGGTCGCTTCACGCTGACCTTCGAGCGTCCGCTGATCATGGGCATTCTCAATGTCACGCCGGATTCGTTTTCCGATGGCGGCCGTTTCGTCGCGCGTGACGCTGCGCTCGCGCAGGCTGCCGAGATGATTCGCGACGGCGCTGACATTCTCGATATTGGCGGGGAATCGACGCGTCCAGGTGCGCCGCCCGTGCCACTCGACGAAGAGCTCGAGCGCGTGATTCCGGTAATCGAAGCGTTGCGAGCGGCGGGAGTACCGCTTTCCATCGATACCTACAAGCCCGCGGTGATGCGCGCTGCGCTGAACGCCGGCGCGGATATGGTCAACGACATCTGGGGTTTGCGCCGCGAAGGCGCGCTCGATGCGGTGAAAGACAGCACGTGCGGTGTTTGTGTGATGCACATGCTCGGCGAGCCGCAAACCATGCAGACGCATGAGCCTGTATATCGCGACGTCGTGACGGAGGTGCGGGAATTCTTCGAGGAACGGGTACGGACGCTGACGAGCGAGGGAATCGCCGTGGAACGGATCTGCCTTGATCCTGGATTCGGCTTCGGCAAGTCCGTGATCGATCATAATTACGCTTTGCTAGCGCATTTCGCCGAGACACGGCCTTCGAATCTGCGTGTGCCTCTACTGGCCGGCATGTCGCGCAAGTCGATGCTCGGTGCTGTGACCGGGCGAACGCAACCGGTCGAGCGCGTGGCGGCGAGTGTGGCGGCGGCGGTGTGCGCGGCGCAACGAGGTGCGGCAATAGTGCGCGTTCACGACGTCGCGGCTACTTCCGACGCATTAAAAGTATGGCAAGCGGTGCGCGCTGCCGGCAACGCGACGCAATGAGCGACAACATTTGACGGCATAAACTTTGCGGACGCATCGCAAGTATGGGAATTCACGGTTCGCGCTTAATTTTGCGGAAGGATAAGAACGAAACAATGGCACGTCGATATTTTGGTACAGATGGTATTCGGGGCAAGGTCGGTGAAGCGCCGATCACGCCCGATTTCGTGTTGCGGCTGGGTTATGCGGCCGGCAAAGTGCTGGCGGGCGCGGATCGGTGGGCACAGCGCGGCAGCCGGCCGACGGTGTTGATCGGGAAGGACACGCGGGTGTCCGGGTACATGCTGGAAGCAGCGCTGGAGTCGGGTTTTTCGGCGGCGGGCGTCGACGTCATGCTGGCCGGCCCGATGCCGACGCCGGGCGTCGCCTACCTCACGCGTGCTCTGCGTCTGGCGGCAGGCGTGGTGATTAGCGCGTCGCACAATCCTTATTACGACAACGGCATCAAGTTTTTCTCCGCCGATGGCAACAAGCTCCCGGACGAAGTCGAGTTGCAGATCGAAGCGCAACTTGACGAACCCATGTCCTGCGCGCCGTCCGAACTACTGGGCAAGGCACGCCGGCTCGACGATGCGCGCGGCCGCTACATCGAATTCTGCAAGAGTACATTCCCGGCGAGCTTCGACCTGCATGGTCTCAAGCTGGTGGTGGACTGCGCGCATGGTGCCGCGTACGACGTCGCGCCGCAGGTGTTCCACGAGCTTGGCGCGGAAGTGGTGGCGATCGGTGTGTCGCCGAACGGCTTCAACATCAACGACGGCGTCGGTGCCACTGCGCCCGACGCGCTCGTGCGGGCGGTGAAAGAACATCGCGCGGATATCGGCATTGCGCTCGATGGCGATGCAGACCGCTTGCAGGTAGTCGATGCCTCGGGCCGGCTCTACAACGGCGACGAATTGCTGTACGTGCTGGTGAAGGACCGTATCGCGACGGACGGACACGTGGACGGCGCGGTCGGCACGCTGATGACGAACATGGCCGTGGAGGTCGCGCTGAAGGATGCGGGCGTACAGTTCGTGCGCGCCGCCGTTGGCGACCGATACGTGCTTGAGAAGCTGCGTGAGAACAACTGGATGCTCGGCGCGGAAGGATCGGGGCATATCCTGTCGCTCGACCGGCATTCCACGGGCGACGGCATTGTCTCGGCGCTGCTCGTGCTCGCGGCGATAAAGCGCAGCGGCAAGGCGCTTGCCGATCTGCTCGAAGGCGTGACGCTGTTCCCGCAAAAGCTGATCAACGTGCGGATGAGTCCGGACGCCGACTGGAAGAGCAGCGACGCCATCAAGCGAGCGATTGCGGATGCCGAGCGCTCGCTGGACTCGCATGGCCGGGTGCTGATCCGCGCGTCGGGGACCGAGCCGGTGTTGCGCGTGATGGTCGAGGCAGCGTCGCAAACGGACGCCATCGCGCATGCGGAAAGCATCGCGAAGGTCGTGAAGGACGCGACGACCTGAAGGTAGCCGAAGGATCGGCACCAGGAAAACGCCACGGTTCGCTCCGTGGCGTTTTTGCATTAGAGCCCTGCCCACGGGTCTTCATTCTCGAAACGCTTAAAAAGCACGAGCATTCTAAAATTATATGCATCACGCAGACCGTCACATAAAGGGGCATTGGCCAGTCACGCAAATAATTGAAAGAAACCTCCCCATATCGCCTCAACGTCCCACCCCACCAAGCCCCGGCGGCTAAAAGCCGTTGCAAGAAACTTTCATGATAGTAAGCTGGTTGTCACGCTGTCTTCATGAATAGTCATCGGACTGTCACATTGAAACCCTATCCTTCGCGGTGTCGAGCCACTTGCTCACAACCCTGGAGATCACATGAAATTGATGCACACCGCGCTCGCAAGCATCGTCGGCGCAATGTTTGCGATGTCAGCGCAAGCTGCTGACATCACCGGCGCGGGCAGCACCTTTGCTGCACCGATTTACACGAAATGGGCCGATACGTACCAGAAGTCGGGCGGCGGCAAGGTCAACTATCAAGGTATCGGTTCCTCGGGCGGCATCAAGCAAATCATCGCCAAGACGGTGGATTTCGCTGGCTCGGACGCACCGCTGAAGGATGACGAACTGGAAAAGCAGGGGCTGTTCCAGTTTCCGACAGTAGTGGGCGGCGTAGTGCCGGCAATCAACGTGCCGGGCATCAAGGCGGGCGAGATGACGCTGTCGGGTGAAGTTCTCGGCGACATCTACCTCGGCAAGATCAAGAAGTGGAACGACCCGGCTATCGCCGCGTTGAATCCGAAGCTGAAGCTGCCGGATACGGACATTGCTGTCGTGCGCCGTGCTGACGGTTCGGGCACGAGCTTCATCTGGACGAACTATCTGTCCAAGGTGAACGCCGAGTGGAAGAGCAAGGTGGGTGAAGGTTCGACGGTCAACTGGCCGACGGGCACGGGCGGCAAGGGTAACGACGGCGTCGCCGCGTTCGTTCAGCGTCTGCCGGGTGCTATCGGTTACGTGGAATGGGCGTACGCTAAGCAAAACAAGATGACGTACGTCGACATGAAGAATTCGTCGGGCGCAGTGGTCGAGCCGAAGACGGAAACGTTCAAGGCAGCGGCGGCGGGCGCGGACTGGTCGAAGTCGTTCTACCAGATCCTGACGAACGAGCCGGGCAAGGACGCATGGCCGATCGTGGGCGCGACTTTCGTGCTGCTGCACACNACGCAGGAAAAGGAAGCNCAAGGCGCGGAAACGCTGAAGTTCTTCGGCTGGGCGTTCAAGAACGGCACGCANGCAGCGAACGATCTCGACTACATTTCGCTGCCTGATTCGGTTGTCGCTCAAATCGAGACNCAATGGAAGACGANGGTCAAGGACGCGTCGGGCAAGTCGCTCGCGCCGTAAGCTGTAGCAAGCGGTAAGCAACAAGCATCTGGCTTCTTGGTCCGTATTGCCGCGCGGTATCCGCCGCGCGGCCCTTCCGAAGGCTCCCATGTCGGACATTCAACTCTCATCGACTCCACCCGCCAGCCGCGCGCAACGCGCTCCGGGCCGACTCGGTGATATCGTTTTCGGTGGGCTGACTCGGCTTTCCGCCGTCGTCACGCTGCTGCTGCTGGGCGGCATTATCGTGTCGCTGATAGTGGCTTCGCTGCCTACGCTTGAAAAGTTCGGCCTCAGTTTTCTCTGGCGTGCCGACTGGGATCCACAGACCGATAGTTTCGGCGCGCTCGTTCCTATCTATGGCACGATCGCCACCTCGATCATCGCGCTGATCATCGCCGTGCCGGTCAGCTTTGGCATCGCGCTGTTCCTGACCGAGCTCTCGCCTGCATGGTTGCGCCGGCCGCTCGGCGTGGCCATTGAATTGCTCGCGGCGATCCCGTCGATCGTCTACGGCATGTGGGGCCTGCTGGTGTTCTCGCCCATTTTCGCGACGTATTTCGAAAAACCGCTGGGCAATCTGCTCGGCAATGTCTGGNTTATCGGCCGCTTTTTCCAGGGGCCGCCTATNGGCATCGGCATNNTNTGNGCCGGTGTGATNNTGGCGATCATGATCATTCCGTACATCGCGGCCGTGATGCGCGATGTGTTTGAAGTCACGCCGGTCCTGCTGAAGGAATCGGCGTATGGCATTGGCTGCACGACCTGGGAAGTGATGTGGAAAATCGTGCTGCCGTTCACAAGAACCGGTGTTATCGGCGGCGTGATGCTTGGCCTCGGCCGCGCGCTCGGTGAAACGATGGCGGTGACGTTCGTGATCGGCAATACCAATCTGCTCGATAACGTATCGCTGTTTTCTCCCGGCAACAGCATTACCTCGGCGCTCGCGAACGAATTCGCTGAAGCGAGTCCCGGCTTGCATACATCGGCGCTGATGGAGCTCGGCCTGATTCTGTTCCTGATCACGTTCATCGTGCTTTCGCTCTCCAAGCTCATGCTGCTTCGCCTCGAAAAAGGGGAGGGTGGCAAGTGAACAAGTCCACTGCTCAATTCCCCGGCTCCGGCAACCCAGAACGGGAAGAAGCCACGCGGATCAAGTTGCAGCGGCGGCGCCGCGGCAAGAACGTGGTTGCGCTGGTGCTGTCGCTGGCGGCCATGGCGTTCGGCCTGTTGTGGCTCTTGTGGATTTTGTTCACTACGGTCAAGCTGGGTATCGGCGGTTTGTCGATCGATCTGTTCACGCAGAACACGCCCCCGCCTAATACGGACGGCGGCGGTTTGCTGAACGCCATTGTCGGCAGCTTGATGCTGGTGCTTCTCGCGACTTTCGTCGGCACGCCGCTCGGGATTCTTGCGGGCGTGTATCTCGCCGAATATGGCGATAAACGCTGGCTCGCAAGCGTGACGCGGTTCATCAACGACATCCTGTTGTCGGCGCCGTCGATCGTGATCGGCTTGTTCGTTTATGCGCTGGTGGTAGCACAAATGGGACGTTTCAGCGGCTGGGCCGGCGTGATCGCGCTCGCGTTGCTACAGATTCCGATCGTGATCCGCACGACCGAGAACATGCTGAGACTCGTGCCGAATGCACTGCGCGAAGCAGCCTTCGCACTCGGCACGCCGAAGTGGAAGATGATTGTCTCGATTACGCTGAAGGCGTCGGTAAGCGGCATCGTGACCGGCGTACTGCTTGCCGTAGCGCGCATCACCGGCGAAACCGCGCCGCTGCTCTTCACGGCGCTGTCCAACCAGTTCTTCTCGTGGGACATGAATCAGCCAGTGGCCAACCTGCCCGTTACGATCTACAAGTTCGCGATGAGCCCGTTCCCGCAATGGCAAGCGCTCGCGTGGGCCGGCGTGTTCCTGATCACGCTCGGCGTGCTCGGTCTGAATATCCTGGCACGCACGATCTTCTCGAAAAATTAAGGCGGAAATCTTTCCATGAACACAGTCGCAAGCGATGTGAGCGCCCGGAACGCTAATCCGGCCGGCAGCGGTGACAACTCCGGCGCGAATCCGGTGGAGCGAGGCGCGGTACCCGGCAGTTTCAAGCCGACGCATCACTCGCCCCCGCTCGGGTCCATGAAACCGAAGATCGAGGTGAACAACCTCAACTTCTTCTACAACAAGTTTCACGCGCTGAAGAACATCAACCTGCGCATTCCCGAACACAAGGTCACGGCGTTTATCGGTCCGTCGGGTTGCGGCAAGTCCACGCTGCTGCGCACATTCAACAAGATGTACGCGCTTTATCCGGAGCAGCGCGCGGAAGGCGAGATCCTGATGGACGGCAACAACCTGCTCGACACCCGCCGCGACATCTCGCTGCTGCGCGCGCGCGTGGGCATGGTGTTCCAGAAGCCGACGCCGTTCCCCATGTCGATCTACGACAACATCGCGTTTGGCGTGAAGATGTTCGAGCAGCTGTCGCGCTCAGAGATGGACGACCGCGTGGAATGGGCGCTGACCAAAGCGGCGCTTTGGAACGAAGTGAAGGACAAGTTGCAGCAAAGCGGCTACGGCTTGTCGGGCGGACAGCAGCAGCGCCTGTGCATCGCGCGAGGTATTGCGATCCGGCCTGAAGTGCTGTTGCTCGACGAACCGTGCTCCGCGCTTGATCCGATTTCGACCGGCCGCATTGAAGAGTTGATCGCCGAATTGAAGAGCGACTATACGGTGGTGATCGTCACGCACAACATGCAGCAGGCAGCGCGTTGTTCGGACTACACTGCATATATGTATCTCGGCGAATTGATTGAATTCGGCGATACGGAAAAGATCTTTATCAAGCCGTCCCGCAAGGAAACGGAAGATTACATTACCGGCCGGTTTGGTTGAGTCTGCGGTGAATCATTCGCATAGTCATACGGGCTAAAAAAGGACTTCAGGAGCACATATGTCCGATAAACATTTGTCGAGCCAGTTCGACGCCGATCTGAATGCGGTGTCCTCTAAGGTGCTGGAAATGGGCGGTCTGGTCGAGTCGCAAATTATCAACGCCATGCAGGCGCTCAATACGTTCGACATGGATATTGTCGAGGCGGTGATTCTTGCCGAAACGCGCCTCAACACAATGGAAGTCGAAATTGACGAGGAATGCAGCAACATCATCGCGCGCCGTCAGCCGGCCGCGCGTGACCTGCGTTTGTTGATGGCGATTTCGAAGACTATTACGAATCTCGAGCGCGCCGGCGACGAAGCCGAGAAGATTGCCAAGCGCGTGAAGCGCATCAATGAAGATGGCATGGGGCGTAACGTCAATATCGCGGAAATCAAGTTGTCCGGCGAAATGGCGGTCTCCATTCTGCGCCGTGCACTAGATGCGTTCGCGCGCCTGGATACGGTAGCGGCCGCGCAGATCGTTCGCGACGACAAAGCCATCGACGAAGAATTCCGTGCGTTCGTGCGCAAGCTGGTGACGTACATGATGGAAGATCCGCGCATGATTTCGGCGGGTCTCGATTATCTGTTCATCGCTAAGGCGGTCGAACGTATCGGCGATCATGCAAAGAACATTGCAGAGTTCATTATTTACATTGTGAAGGGAACGGATGTCCGCCATGTGTCGCGCGATCAACTCGAACGCGAAGCACTGAGCTGATTCTTTTGTGATCCAGATGTCAGTTATTTAACTTACGCGAAGAAGGTTACAGAGGTGCCGATGCCCAGCAGCATTCTCGTTATAGAAGACGAACCCGCGATTTCCGAATTGATTTCGGTAAATTTGCAAC
>JGI12635J15846_10002154_pt1 | contig 17205 bp, 19 predicted proteins | sample BlaSpr_A8_OM2_M2_FD_15846 | JGI IMG/M metagenome (IMG submission 15846) | reverse complement strand
TTGTTTGGTCTTGAAGACAACAATCCGTATGGTCTGAAGGTATTCGCGTTTCTTAAGTTATGCGGTTTGCCTTTCGATCATCGGCATATCCTCGATACAAAGTCGGCGCCTCGTGGACAGCTTCCGTATATCGTCGACAATGACGAGTCGATTGGCGACAGCGATGCCATCGTCGCTCATCTGAAGCGTAAGTACAGTTTGACCATCGACGGTTCGCTGACAAACGCACAGCAGGACCTGCACCTTCTGATCCGCCGAACACTGGATGATCTCTATTGGGTCATGTCGTATTCGCGCTGGCGCGATCCGCGGTTTTGGCCATTGTTCAAGGAAGCGTTTTTAAAAACACATTCCGGCATCACGGCGGATAGCCTCGACGCGGCGCAAAAATTCAACTTCGAGCGGTATCACTATCAAGGTATCGGCCGCTTTGAACCGGATGAGGCGTATGCCCGCGGTATCGCGGACTTGCAGGCTATAGCGAACCTGCTTGGCGATAATGAATTCATGTTCGGCCCGGAACCCGGCAGCATCGACGCCAGCGTCTATGGCTTCGTGGCAAACATCTTCTTCTACGACATCGACACGCCGCTCAAGCAGTTTGTCTTGTCGCGACCCAATCTTGTCAGGCACTGCCATGCAGTGCGCGCGGCGATCGACAAGCGCGTCTGATCACGCGTACCGAAGCAACTTGGCCGCAAGGGTTTCGGGCGCGCTGATCATTGCGTCGTGTCCCGTTTCTATCTCGTCCCACGCCCATCCCTTTTGAGTCCGCACGAAGTCGCGGCTGGCTTGCAACGGCTCGTACACCGGGCCGACGCACTGGATATACACCTTGGCGATAGTGCCGCCTACAGGCCCGTTTAGCTCGATGGGGTCATCGAAGGTCTTGAGCGGATGCGGCGTGCAGTTGCGTTCGAGCAGCGCCACCTGGGCCGGCTCGGTCACGCCGAATGCGCTCGCGGGCGGCACGGGAATGGAGAGGCCGTTGCTGGTTTCGATCGATTGCTCGATGCGTCGGGCCACGATCTCGGGCGCGAGCCGGGAGAACGCCGTCTGTCCGTGTTCGAGCACGACGGCATCGAGATACACGAGTTGACGAATGCGCTGCGGTACGCGATCGGCCGCGCCGGAGATCGGCAGTCCACCAAAGCTGTGGCCCACCAGAATGACATCGGTCAGGTCCTCGTATTCGAGGACGTTGACGATGTCCTGGACGAATACACCGAGATCGATCGCGGTCGAAAGCAGATGCGCACGTTCGCCGAGCCCGCTGAGGGTGGGGGTCAAGACCTGATGCCTGTGATCCCGCAAGATCCGGGCGACCGTTTTCCAGCACCATCCGCCGTGCCAGGCGCCGTGAACGAGAACGTAGGTCGCGCCTTCACGGCTAGTGGTTGCATCGATCCGATTGTCAGGGCTAGTCAATTCCGTCTCCGTCGGTAAGGTGAATGGATGTCCGGGTTACACGCGTGCGCGGTTAAATACTGCGCTCGATGCGCATCAATCGCAACGGCCACTAAGCCTCGCCATGTCCTTCCCGCGAGCGCTGACCTTCCACCGTTCGCAACGAAACGATAGCCGCAAACCCGCCGCCTTCGCGCTGCAGAAGCTGAAGTTCGCCGCCATGCAACTTCGCGATCCTTTCGACGATAGCCAGACCCAAGCCCGTTCCCCCCGGATGCGCGCCCGTCGAGCGCCCCCGTTTGAACGGCGCTTTCAACGCGTCGAGATCGCCCGTATTCGCGCCTTTGCCGCGATCGGCGACCTCGACATACGCGGTGTGAATAACATCGTCGGCCCAGGTCCGCACCGACAAGCCCACGCGACCGTACAACACCGCGTTCTGCATCAGGTTCATCAGCACGCGCATGACGCTGATCGGCCGGAACGCGAACGGCTTCAGGTCGCCAAGCGTCAACTCGAACACATGACCGAGTCCCGCAAAGTCCGCAGCGAGATTGCTCACCAGCGCGTTAAGGTCACCAACCTCGGCCACCTCACGTGCGCCGCTGCCGGCGTAGTCCATGAACTGCTGGAGAATGGCGTCGATCTGATCGAGATAATGATCCGTCGATACCGCCAGGGCATCGTGCTCGTCCGATGGAGTCGTCATTGCCACAGCGAGGCGCAGCTTGGTCAACGGCGTTCGGATATCGTGGGAGATGCCGGCGAGCATCAATGAACGGGTCGCGTCGGCCTCCTGCAACGCGTGGACCATCTGGTTGAACGCAACACTGACTTGCACGATCTCGGTCGGACCATCGACACGTAGCGCCTGCGGTGCGGCTCCGGCGCTCAAGCCGCGCGCCGCATCGGCGAGATCGCGCAACGGCCGGTTGATGTGGCGCTGGATCACGTAGGCAGTGACAATGGCAAGCGCGCCAAGTCCAATCGATAGCGCGATTGCGAAAAGCATGCCGTCGTTGTGCGCGGCTTCGGGCACAGGCAGTGCGATCCAGTAGGGTTCGTGACCGAGATGCGCGCGAATCCACAGCCGTTGCTCGCCTTCTGTCTGCCATTCAACGGGCATGCTCGCGGGCAGATGCTCGCGCAGGGTATCGATAAAAACATCGCGCTGATAGGTACGATAGAAGTTGCGCCACGTTACCGAAGGCTCGGAAGCGGCACCGGCCGGTAATTTCCGGCTGGCTTCAAAGCGAGTCGCCAGACCGTTTTGCGCATCGGGCGCAGCAGCCTTCAGCAGGTCGTCCAGCGTTTGCACGTAGATCGCGAAGGTCTCTGCGGCGCGCTCGATCCGCGGTCTCTGAACGAAGTGCATTAATACGCTTAACGAACCAATCTGGCTGACAATGACCAGCGCCACGAGCAGCGCGATATTGCGCGCGAACAACGAGCGCGGCAGCGTGAAACGGCTCATGGTTCGACTTCCGCGACCAGCATGTAGCCTATGCCCCAGACCGTCTTGATGAAGCGGGGTTTCGACGGATCGGCTTCCACGATCTGCCGCAACCGCAGCACCTGCACGTCGATACTGCGATCGAGCGCATCGTGATCGCGTCCGCGCGAGCGTGCGATCAGATTGTCGCGGCTGACGGGCCGGTTCGGCGAGGCGCCCAGCGCGTTCAACAGCAGCATCTGGGTAGAGTGAATCTCGAACTGCTCGCCGGACTTATACAGGCGCTGTTTGCCGAGATCCAGGCAGAAGTCACCAAAACGCACGGTCTGCGACCTGAGCACAGGTTCGCCCGCGGCGATCTTCTGGCGTCTGAGCAGTGCACGAACGCGTGCAACGAGTTCGCGCGGTAGAAACGGCTTGGCGAGGTAGTCGTCGGCACCGGTTTCAAGGCCAATGACCTTGTCGACCGGATCGCCCTTCGCGGTAAGGATCAGAATGGGCAACGTCTGGCCTTCGGCGCGCAGACGCCGGCAGACCGACAGGCCGTCCTCCTGGTCCATCATCAGGTCGAGGATCAGCAAGTCGAAGGGCTCGCGTTGCAGATAGCGGTCGAGCCGCTTGCTGTCGGCAACCACCCGCACTTCAAACCCGTGACTGCTCAGGAAACGCTGCAGCATGTTGCGCAATTCGGCTTCATCGTCGAGGACGATGATCTTCGGCAGACTTTCCATTCATGCCTCCTTCGATGCGTGGGGCGTACGCGCTTCGTGACGTTCGGCAAGCCGCTGCAGCAGCACGTAGAAAGACGGGATGAACAGCACGGCCACGCAGGTCGAGGCGAGCATCCCCGAGAACACGGCGATGCCGAGCGAACGCCGCGCGCTGGCGCTTGCTCCGGTCGCGATCACGAGCGGCACGACACCAAGGATAAACGCGAACGAGGTCATCATGATTGGCCTGAAGCGCAGGCGTGCGGCTTCGACGGCGGCATCGACGATGTCCCTGCCTCTTTCAAGAAGTTTCCTTCGGAAACTGTGCAACCGTCAGTGCGACGCCGCGCGCTGCTGGATGAATTGCTCGATCTGCGGCAGGGTGATATAGCCCGCATTCTGCGTATCGATCTGATCGAAATTCTGCGCGACCATCGGCATGCCTTGCGCGGCCTGAGCCTTGGTCAGCTTGCCGTCGTGCGTGGTGTTGGCGGTAGCAAAGCGCGCCTGCAGTTGCTGCATGGCGCGCTCCATGCGTTGCGAGCTGGCCATGGGTTGCGGTGTGGTTTGCGCCATCGCGGCAGTGCTGCCGAGGGAGACGGCGATAGACAAGACGAGGATGGAAAGGGCTTTTTTCATGGGGTTCTCCAAAGAGTGATGGGTTCGTTTGCCATCGGTCGCCGGTGTTTGGCGTTTGCCGTTTGATGCCGACCCGACCGATGGCAGACCGAAGCTTATCGGCCGGAACCGGAAAAAGGATGACAAACGGGCTACGAATCATGTCGCCGTATGTCATGTATCCAGGTCACGAATGAAGCATCTGCCCCATACAAAAATGGTTTGTTCCGGTGTCTGAAAACCGGCGATTCGTGACATCGAATGAAATATGTTTTGACGTGGTTTTCAGGCGCACCTTGCGTATCTTTCGGTGGTCGGCGCCACGAGCGCTTCAACGGATTCGCAAGGCTCTCATGCAATGCGAACCACACGGCGGAACGGCTTCCAAAGCGAAGACGACACCTGCCGATAGAATCGAAGGGAATCCAAATGAACATTCGTCTTATCAGTGCATCTGCCGCCGCCGCTCTCGGCCTCGCGCTCTCCACCGGCGCCGAGGCAAGAACAATTGTTGTCTATGCCGTACCCGCCGTGATTTATGCACCGCCGCCGCGGCCTGTCTATTACACGGTCCCGGTCCAGCCGACCTATGTCGCGGTGGTGCCTCCGGCTCCGATCGTTCCGGCACCCGCACCGACCGTGTATGTGCCCGCGCCGAAGCCTGCGCCCGTGGTCTACGTGCCCATGCAGGGCAGCTACGCTGCCGTGCCTGCCGCGAACGTCAGCTACGCACAACCTGTCGTCGCGGTTCCCGTTGCCGGGATGCACTGAGCTAGCGCTGGTCGCGTATCGCGGTGAAGGCCGCGCGCAAGCGCTCGGCTTTCTTGTCGAGCAGCGCAGGCACCTGATCCAGACGCACCGGCTCTGTTCCCGCGTCGCCGGGAGCCGGCGGATTGTTGACCATGCTGTTGATGTCGCAGTGGTGGTTGGAGCGTTGTGAGGCGAAGGATACGGTCATTCAAGCGTGGTTGCCGCACTATCGAAGAGGGCTGGCCGGTGTGCATCTGCGCCAGGCGAATGGTGTGGGCGTTTGTCCCTTTGGAGTCGATCCATGTGTGTTGATCCAATGTGCTCCCCGTCGCGGCGTCGTGTGCTGTTCGCCGGTTTGGCGTCTGCGACCCTGGCTGCTTTTTCGCTGCATGATGCGCGTGCCGATGAATCGTCCGCGGGACTTGGTCCCAACGCGATTGCGCCCGCGGAGGCGCTTTCCCGACTGCTGCAAGGCAACAACCGTTATGTCGCTAATGCTCCATCAAACAAGGACTATTCTGCCGGTCGGGCCGCGCGCGTCACGGCGCAATATCCGATTGCTGCGGTCGTCGGTTGCGCAGATTCGCGCGTCTCTCCGGAGCTAGCGTTCGACCAGGGTCCGGGCGACCTGTTCGTCGTGCGGGTTGCGGGCAATTTCGTCAACGACGATGGACTGGCGAGCCTCGAATACGGGGTGAAGTTCCTGGGCGTACCATTAATCATGGTGCTTGGACATACAGGCTGCGGTGCGGTCTCCGCGACGGTCAAGGCCATTCGGGAACACGTTGTGTTGCCGGGGCATTTGCCCGAACTCGTCCAGGCAATCAGGCCGGCGGTGGAGATTGCCAGGGCGCATGGGCACGGCGATCTGGTGGCGGACACGACTATCGAGAATGTACGGCTGAACGCCAACCGGTTGAGGGTCTCGAAGCCATTGATCGGAGAGTATGTGAGGGCGGGCAAGGTGCAGGTGGTCGGAGCGATCTACGATCTCGCTTCGGGGAAGGTCGGGGTCGTTGATTGAGTTCATCGCTTCGTTCGCATGATCCGCTGCCAAGTGGAGGATCCTATGAAAGGAAGCCAGCTTACGGTCTATGCCGCAACGCAGGGTCATCGCAAGCATCTCCTGACGGTGGTCGACTGGATCCTCGAAGAGGTCAAGACGGCCGGTATTGTCGGGGCGACGGTCGTCGAGGTGACTGAAACCATCGATATGCACGGCAAGTATCACGCCGCGCGGTTTTTCGAACTGGCTGATCAACCGGTCGCGGTGACGGTCGTTGCGGAGGACGTGCGGATCGACGCGTTGCTCGACCGTCTCAGGCAAGGCGGGGTAAGCCTGTTTTATACGCGTGGTTTGATCGAGTACGAGGTGCTGGGAGAGACGTGAAAAGATCGTCGGTGGTGAGTCATAGCCGCACCGCTTTGCTTGCTGCATTGCGCAAACGCGACGACGTTCAAGCGCTGATCTAAAATTAAGTGATGCGCGATTTCTCGTCGGCGCGATGCGGTCTATGTGTTGTCATCTGCGTCGATACTGGTATGCACGAAAGTCTATAAGGGTGGCGTTCCGTCGGTACATGGGACGTCATTGCGGAGGTCGGTATGAACGGCTATCAACTGACGTTCTACACTGAGCAGAACCGCAAATGCGGTCATCTGACGTTTTGTGAATGGATTTTGCAGGAGGTTCGCAAGCGCGGTATCCGAGGGGCGACTGTCATCAGCGCAGCGGAAGGTATTGGTCACGCGGGCGCTCATCACGCGGCGCATATTCTTAAGCTCGCGGACCAGCCGGTGCAGGTTATTCTGGCCGTGACCGAGAGTGAAGCCGACGAGATCCTGGAGGCTGTGCGAGCGGAAAACGTGCATGTCTTCTACACACGCGCACCCATCGAATTCGGATTGTTAGGTGAAGACCCGCCACCGAAGAAAGCGAGAACGTTCTTCCGGTTTCATCGGTCGACGGGTAGCAAGCTGGGGGAAGGTGGGGCGGTTTCAAGCAAGAACTCCTGAGAACGCTGTGCTTGGCATTGGCGTTGCGTGTGTCGATGTTATGTCTGATCGAAGCCAGTTCGCGAATGTGAGCATTGGCTTCGATACCTGCAGAGTTCTGAATGGAGCCCTTTGAGCCATGGGGTGACAACCATATGCCAGAGCAATTATCTCTACCGGGATTAGACGCGAGACCTGCGTCACGGCCGGTCGACCTTCATCATCTGTTCTTCGCGATCTTGCCGGACCCGGACACCGCCATGCGTATCGAGCGGCGCGCACAGCATCTGCGTATTGAACATGACTTGAAACGGAGGCTGCTTCCGACGGGACACTTTCATGTCACATTGCATTCCATCGACACGTATCCGTATTTCCCTCAGCGTATCGCCTCGACATTGAAAGCCGTGGCGGCAACCATCCGGATGCCGCCCTTCGACATTACTTTCGACCTCGCGCGTAGTTTTCACCGGACGGACCACGACCGACCGTTCGTCCTGCTTGGAAGCGACGGCACCGCGGCATTGAAGGAGCTCCATGCGGCTCTTGGTACGACCTTGAAGAAGGCCGGATTTAAATGCAATTCGACGTTGAACTTCACACCACACCTGACCTTGCTTTACGACAAGCGCGAAATCGATGAACGAGCTATCGAGCCCGTCCGCTGGACCGCTCGCGAGTTCGTTCTCGTGGACAGCCTGGTTGGTCAAACGAAGCATGTGCAGCTTGCACGGTGGCCGCTTTTAACGCGGTCGTCGATTTGACGGAACGCGGTCAACTTACGTTGAAATGGACTCGCACGTCCTGATGACTTTCCACAGCATGGCCGCCTTGCATCGCGGGGAAAAAGCGCCATTTCCGCAGCGCTTCCAGCAATAGCGCGTTTAGGCGCGGGTTCTGCGTCGGCCTTGAAAGTTCTACTTCGATCGTTCCATCCGCGTGGATATCGAAGCGTGCCACGGCAACCGCCTGATACGCGTCTTCGCGAAGATCGTCGGGGAGAGCAGGCATGGGTTGACTGATAACACGTGCCGTGGAACCCGCCGATGGGGCAGTTTTATCGCTTGCCGAGGCCGAGGATGACGACGTTGCCACCGCAGCCGTAGAGGTTGCGGTGGGGCTCGCTTCCGGCTGGACCGGTGTCGCCGGGCTTTCCTCCTTCGCAGCCGGATGTTCCGCGACCGGCCGCCGGGTTTCGTGCGATGGCGTCACCCGAACCGGGGTTGGATCTCGTCGAGCGTGAGCGTGTGGGGTGACCGGAGGAGCGCTAACCGAAGGGGCAACAGCATGCGCAGGTGCGGGGGGCGCGGCCAATTCGACCAGGCGCATCTCAATCACCGTTTGCTCCGGCGCAGCCGCGTTCGGCGAAGGCCGCAAGAGCGGGTCCACGATCTGGGTCAACAGTGCTGTCCACAGGGCAAATGCGATCAGAAGGGCAATGCCAAATCTGATTCGCGGCTCATCGGCCAGACCCTCCCGCCGCATCCCGTCACTCACGATGTATCGCGATCAAAAAATGCTCGGCGCCAGCGCGTCGCGCAGCCAGCATGGCTTGAACGACTGCGCCTTGTGCCGCGCCATCGTCCGCTGCAATTACCACGTTCCGGTCCGGCTTGAGAAGCCGCCTGACCCCGGCTTCCACCTGATCGAGATGCACCGGCCGACGGTCCAGGAAGATGGCGTTCGTGCGATCGACCGCCAGCGTCAGCGGCTGATCCTCCGACATGTGCTGTGCCTGTCCCGATGGCAGATCGACCCGGACGGCATCAAGCCGCTGCATGGCCAGCGACGCCAGCATGAAGGTGGCGAGCAGGAAAAACATCACGTCGATCATCGGAATGATCTCGATGCGTCCGCGCTTCGATGCCCGCGAGCGCTTGAACTTCATCGTCTGTCTCCGGCGAGCTCTCCGGCGCTTTCTGCCTTGAGCCGAATCTCGTTGAGACGCTCGTTTGCGTGCACTTCGAGATCATCGATCAGGCGTTCAAGGCGTCGCGAGAAATAATTGAATGCGAAGAGCGAGAACAATGCGACGACCAGGCCGATAGCGGTGGCCACCAGCGATTGCGCCACGCCGCCGGTTACGCCGCCCGGATTGACCAGGCCGTTGCCGCCAAAAAGCTGGAACGAATGCATCATCCCGACAATGGTCCCCAGCAGCCCGAGCAGGGGCGCCGCCGTGACGATTGTCTCCAAGACCCAGAAGCCGCGGCTCATGTCCCGTTCGATACGCGTAGCAAGCGATTGAGCGCGGGCTTCGACTAACCACAGCGGTGTCCCGGCTTGCACCATCACTGTCTCGTCGAGACGCCTGAACGCGTGCTGTGCCGGCAGCGTGTCGAGGCTTGCTCCCGGCTGGCTTGCAAACCGCACAAACATATACGCGCGATCGATGACGATAGCGATCGCCAGCACCGCGAGCAGCGTGAGCGGGTACACCACCCAGCCACCCACCTGGGCAGCAGCAGTAATACCGGCCCAATCATGCATGATAAAAAACCATTTGTTTAGTTATCCAATCGATTAAAAATTCTTCGTGATACCGGCGTACATGGCGAGATGTGGCCCATATTGCGGCGCGCCCACGCCAATGCCCGAGCCATCGCGCAATTCATACACACGGTTGAACGCGTTGATGAGCAGAAGGCGTGCATCGAACTTGCCGATCAGCGGTTCGTTGAAGTTGAAGTGATGGATGACGCCCAGATTCACCTGCGTGTAGACCGGCAAGCGGTCGGTGTTCGCGAAGCCGCTTCGCAACCCGCTACCGACAATGCCGTCGAACGTGAAGGTGGTCCTGCCCAACTGGTACGCGCCGCCGAACGACGCGGTCACGCGCTGGTCGTGATCGAGGAACACATAGTGGTTGCTGATGAAAGCGAGCTCATCAGCGCTGAAATTGAACTGCGCCGAGTTGATGTCCTTGCCCTGTGCGCGGCTGTACGCAACATTGACGTACGCCGAGACATTACCCTGCTTATAGTTGCCGGTAAATTCGACACCGTAATCACGGCCGTATTGATAGTTGAATGGCGTGAAGATCAACGCAGTGCCGAATTGCCCTTCGTCGAGCAGGTTCGTCGATTTCTTGTAGTAGGCGTCGACGCCTACCGTTATCGCCGATGTCAGCCGTTGCGTTACGCCGAGATCGAAATAGTGGCTGCGTTCAGGTTGCACGGGGTCGTTCCGGGTCGCCGACGACTGCGCAGTCGTGCCGGCGACGCGCGCGATATCTTGGCCCGACACCAGCTCGAAAGCAGGTGGGGTGAAATAACGCGAATAACCGGCGTGAACCGTCGTTGAAGGCGTTAATGCATAGACGAGTCCCACACGCGGGCTCAGCTGGCTCGCGCTGACATACTCGTCCATCTTGTCGTAGCGCAGGCCGTAGTTGATCGTGAGTTTGTCCGTGAGTTTCCACTCATCCTGGATGTAAGCGCTGTACAGATAACCCGTCTTGCTGCTCGAATCTGGCACGTTGAACGGTTGATCGGAGGTCTGGTTGCCGTTGGCATCCGCGGGAAACACGCTCAGGTTGTTGTTGAAAACCGCATGTTCCTGCTGGAACGAAATGCCCGCGCGCAGCGTGTGTTTATCGTTGAGCCGGTAGGTCGTATCCGCTTGCACGCCGTTGGCGGTGTCGCTGTGGAAGTCGCTTGCCGCCACGCCGTTGAACAGCAAGTCGCCCACCGGGTCCGGGTTGAATTGCGTGCGAGAGTAGCGGGTAAAGAGCGCGACCTGATAATCCAGCGCGCCGCCGTTGGTACCCTGCAGCGCGACGACCGCGAACTGATTGAGTTCGGATTGCGTCTCGTTGAGCTTGCTCGAATCGAACGTGGTGTTGCCGTTCAAGGTGAAGGCGGTCGGCAGGCCCGGCGTATTGGGAATTTCAAACTGGTTGCTGCTCGTGCCGAACATCAGGCTCACGCGTGTGAGCGGATTGATGATGTAGGACATGAGGCCGAACGCGTCGCCTTGACGCGTGTGATCGTGGATCGGGCTTGCGCTGGACGTCGGGTTCTCAATGCCGAGATTGTTCTCGCCAAGCGAGCCGCTGAAATAGTAGCTGAACGGTCCCTGGCTGCCGAAGACATCGGCGCTGGTCTTGATGGTCTGGTGACTGCCGCCGAATACATCAATGGAGCCGCCGTTGCCTTGGTCACCGTTCTTCGTATGAATATCGACGATACCCGCCGTCTGGTCGCCATACTGCGCCGGCAACGCACCTGTGAGCAGATTGAGCTGATCGATGATGCGCGTGTCCAGCGACTGGCCGAAACCGCTGATCGGCTCCGGAATGATGATGCCGTTGATACGGTATTGCAGGTTCGCGTGTTCGCCGCGCACGTGCAACTGGCCGTACGAATCGCTCGCTACACCGGGCGCTTGCAGCAACACCTGATTGAGCGGCGTGTCCTGGCCGGCGGGGAGGGTATCGATATCTGCCTGGCTGAAGCGATACACGCTGCTGCCCGTTTCAGGCAGCAGGCCGTTGCGCGCGCGATCGAGCCGCTTCGCGTTGACCTGCACATCGAGTGCGTCGCTTTTGCTGAGCGTGACCGATACGGAAGCATCCGCGCCGTCGCTCGCCGTCGCGATACTGGAGCCGCTCGCATAGCCCGGCGCGGCTACGACGACTGCGTAAGTGCCCGGTGCGACATGGTGGACGGAGAAGTGCCCGCTAGCGTCCGTGCTGGTGGCTCCCACGGACGCGCCGCTGGCATCTTGCAGCGCAACGCTGGCATTGGCGACGGGTTTGCCCGAACTGTCGGTGACGGAGCCTGACACGGCGCCATCCGAACCTGCGGCATAGGCGTGTCCGGGCGCGATCTGAGCGAAAAGCAATAGAGCAGCGTGAGCGAAGAGCGTGCGATTTTTCATCGATTATTTTTCTGGATGGATTGTGTTGGATGTGTGCGGTCCGATGCATTCCCATCGATGCAACGCGCCGGCGCCTGGCGGTTCAGGAAACTCGATCTGCCTTCAGAAAGAACGTAGTCCTAACGTACTGTGAACAGGCTCTTCGGGCAGACACGACAAGCCGCGCGGCCAAGGTCGGGTCGCGGAACGCCAATAGGACAAAAATTTCTACAAGTTACGAATGCAATGTTATAACATTCGCGACCAATTATGCGAGAACTTTTTGGACGGACAACAATGAACAAGCTGCCGGTGACTGTTTTGTCGGGCTTTCTGGGCGCAGGAAAAACCACCTTGCTCAATCACATCCTGAACAATCGGGAGGGCAGGCGCGTCGCGGTGATTGTCAATGACATGAGCGAGGTCAATATCGACGCCGCGCTGGTTCGCGACGGTGGGGCAGAGCTGGCGCGCACGGACGAAAAGCTGGTGGAGATGAGCAACGGCTGCATCTGCTGCACGCTGCGCGAAGACCTCTTACTCGAGGTTACCCGTCTTGCGAAAGAAGGGCGCTTCGACTATCTCGTGATCGAATCGACCGGTGTTTCCGAGCCGTTGCCGGTGGCCGAAACCTTTACATTCGCCGATGAGCAAGGCCAAAGCCTGTCCGATGTCGCGCGCCTCGACACCATGGTGACGGTGGTGGACGCTTTCAATTTCCTTAAGGACTACAGTTCAGCCGATAGCCTGCATTCGCGAGGGGAATCGATGGGCGAGGAAGATACGCGCACGGTCGTCGACTTGCTAGTCGAGCAGGTCGAATTCTGTGATGTGATCGTTCTGAATAAAGTGGATCTTGTCGGCGAGGCCGACCGCCGTCGCCTGATGACGATCCTGAACGGGCTGAATCCGCGGGCCAGGATTGAGATCGCGGAGTTTGGAAAGCTCGGCCTGGACAAGGTGCTCAATACCAATCTCTTCGACTTCGATGAAGCGTCCAAGGCGCCCGGTTGGCTCAAGGAATTGCGTGGCGAACACACGCCCGAGACCGAGGAATACGGCATCACGCATTTCGTTTATCGTGCGCGCAGGCCGTTTCATCCAGAGCGTTTCTGGCAGCTTATCGGGAGCGAATGGCCGGGCGTGGTGCGCTCGAAAGGGTTCTTCTGGCTTGCGAGCCGGCCGACCCATGTAGGGTCATGGTCGCAGGCGGGTGGCGTGTGCCGGCACGGAGCGATGCGAATGTGGTGGGCAGCCGTACCGAAAGCCTACTGGCCGGAAGATGCCGAGTCGCTGAAATCGATCGATGACGACTGGGACCCTCAGGTCGGCGACGCGCGGCAGGAGCTGGTGCTGATCGGTATCGATATGGACGAGGTGGGATTACGTGGACGTCTGGATGCGTGCCTGCTCACTGACGCGGAAATGAGCAAGGGGCCGGAAGCTTGGCATCAATTCACGGACCCTTTTCCTGCATGGGGTAGCGATGATCAAGGCACGGAACAGGCCTTGGCGTCGCTAAGCTAACAGCTTCAACTTCCGCACGATGGCAGTTCCGCCACTTGCAGCACTTCGCCCGTCGCTCCCCGTTCGACGAACGCCACTACGCCAGCGTGCTTATCCTCCGGCGTGTAGTCGCCGGAGATTAGCGCGCGGCCATCGACTATCCGCACCGGCCCGATCCAGCGACGCACCACGCGGTCGTGATGCAGCGTCGCACCGCTGTTTTCACCGCCTTTCACCGCGCTGGCGAGCTGGTTTTCATACACTGCGGCATACGCGACCGCGTCGTCGGGAAGGTTCTTGCGAGCCACGAACGCAGCGTTGAATGCGACATGGCCGGGCGCGGAGGGATGTCCATCGATACGGATATCGGCGAGGGGTGCTTCGCTATTCAACTGCTGAATCCGCGACTCGAAGCTCGCGCCGTTCGACCAGCTGCGCAACTCGCGGCCGCCCACGAAGATCTCCGGCGTGTAGACGACGTGCCCGCCGCCGGTGGAGGTCAGTTGTTGCTGCCGCGTGGTGAATGCGGGTTGTGCAAAGCGATCCTTCCACGCCCAGCTATCCCAGTAGTCCACATGCAACTCCAGCGGCACGATGGTGCTGGTCTTGCGGGCACGATCGAGTTCGCTCAGCCAGTTATCGGCAGGCGGGCAACTGTTGCAACCCTCGCTCGTATAGAGTTCGACAAGTGCAGCGCGATGCTCAGGGCTGGACGCGCTGCATGCGTTGGCAGAAGCGGCGCTGGCAGTGGCGGCGGAAAAGGAGACGAGAATCGCGGCAAGAGACAGAATCGATGAAGCGCGCATGACGGACTCCGAAGGTGAAAGGAAAGACGCCGTACGAACGTGGTCCTGTTCGCGATCGTCAGGGTTGGCGAGCCCCTGCAGTTTGAGTCAGGCCAGCGAATACCCTATTAAGAAGTCACCTAACCTGAAAGCTATTTCGACGATCCGTAGGAACGGGTTACAGCGAGCGTGAAATTCCCTTCATGTGTTCCTGATGACTCGATTAGACAATCTGATCCGAACGGAACACTCGCATAAAACGCATATCACCCTGCCTGAATCAGAGGGGAGAGCCCAAGCCCTATGCGCGCCGCTCAAGCGCGTGGAGAATGCACCCATGATCGCCTCGTGCGTGTAACCACATCGGTCGATGAGCCGAACTACCGACATCATCGTGATCGCATTCGAGGGTGCATCCAATGCTCGTGCTTGCCGCGTATTAGCTGGACCAGGCAGCACAACTTAACTCGCGTACGACAGCACCGCCCAAGCCGCCAGAACCACCGTATATACAGCCGCAGTTCCCGACAGCATCAGGAGAACGCCATGACCCCGGATATCGCTGCACCCAATGAAGCCGGGCAGTTGCTGCCATTCCGCGAGTCGGTGCTGGCGATGCTTGGCGTATCGTTCGTCGCGATGCTGGTCGCCCTCGATCAGACGATTGTGGGGACCGCGCTACCGCGGATTGTCGCCGATCTCAAGGGATTCGATCTCTACGCGTGGGTCGCCACGTCATACATGCTGACATCGGTCATCACGATTCCGATCTTCGGGCGCTTAGGCGACCTGTTCGGCCGCAAGCCGTTTTTGATGGCCGCGATCGCACTATTTACGGTCGCGTCAGTGCTGTGCGGTTTGGCCTCCAACATGCTGTTCCTCGTGATCGCGCGCGGCCTGCAGGGGATCGGCGGCGGCATCCTGGTGGGGACGATGTTCGCCACCGTCGCCGATCTTTTCCCCGACCCGAAGCTCCGTCTGCGCTGGCTGGTCTTCGTCAGTTCGGCGTTTGCATTGGCGAATATCGTCGGCCCGACGCTCGGTGGCATGCTGACCCAATACGGCGGCTGGCGGCTGGTGTTTTTCGTCAACCTGCCGGTGGGCATCGTCTCGTTGCTGTTCGTGCGTGCTTTCCTGCCGCACCTTCGACGGCCGCGCTCGGCCCTCCCGGTGAAACTGGACTGGCTCGGGGCGCTCGTGCTGGCTTCGACATTCGGCGTGTTGCAACTATTCATCGAGTCGGCTCCGGCCAATGGCATCACGCCAACCACGCTGGTGCTCGGCGTGCTTACGGTGGCCGGCTTCGCGGTGCTGTTGTTCTGGGAAAAACGCATGGCTTACCCGATCGTTCCCGTCGACATGCTGCTCGATCGAAAGCTCATGGCCTTGTTTGCGATGGCCGTACTCGGCGGTTTCTCGCTCTTCTCGCTGGTTTTCTACGTGCCCTTGCTGTTCCAAGGCGGCTTCGCGATGTCGCCGCATGACTCCGGCATGCTGATCACGCCGCTGCTGCTCGGCACGACCGTGGGCAGCGTGATCAATAACCGGATCGTCACGCGCATCAGGCGTGCGAATGGGGTGATGTATATCGGCTTTGCGCTGTTTGCATGCGCGGCGCTTTGTCTCGTCGCGATCACGGGGACCGTGCCTCATCTCGTGTGGATGGCGTGCATGGGCTTCAGCGGTGTCGGGCTCGGTCTGGTCGTGTCGAACCTCACGCTCTTTTCGCAGCAGCTTGTCGCCCGCGATCATCTTGGCGCGGCGACGGCCTTGCTTCAATCGCTGCGAATGTTCGGCGGCATGCTCGGCACGGCGATGACCGGCGCCTTGCTCGGCCGCCTCTATACGAGCGGCGTGCACCGGTCGCTGGATACGTATCAGGCAACGCAGTGGTTCAAGTCATTCGCGAGCCCCGGATTGCTGATCGATCGTGCGGAACAGGCGGCGCTCATCGGCCGTCTGATCACGGCGGGTCATGCCGGCGACGCGATGATGCAGTCGGCGCGCGGTGCGCTGATCGAATCGATTCATGTGGGACTCGGACTTGCTGCCGCAGCGGCGATCGTGGGGCTTTGCCTTGCGTGGTTCGTGCCGCCGGTGCGGGTTGATCGGCTGGATACCGGGGCACGGAGCCGCTAAAGCGTCAGCTTGATCGGCATGACGAGTTGATCACCACCGCAGCACCCTGGGGCCGAGCAAACCGCCGAGGACCGTGGGCACCAACATGCCAAGCACGTACCACACGCCCCAGAACGGCACGGTCATCTCTACGCAATAGAGCGTATAGACCAGCACCGCTTGCGCGCCGCTCAGCAGGCCCGCCGCTGCGCCCGCAATGACCGGCCGAGTCGGTGCCAGCCCCTTCATGGCCCAGAACACGGCGATGAACGTAGGCGCCGACAGAATCACGATATTCATCGTACAGACTTGCCAGGTTTTACCGAGCACGAGCTGAAGCCGCAATGTCGGCGGAGCCGCGACGATGACAGCAAGGGCCGTCAGCCAGATCAGCACGAGCGGAATGGCAAGCGCGACCCAGGCCATCGCTGTGTCGGCGCCGGGGCGTGAAAGACGCATCGCGATGAAAAGCGACGCGCCTACGACAGCAAGCGGGAACGCAACCTTCAACCAGAAGAGGGGGGTTGTCAGCATTTGCGGCATGTCGCCACGCACGCCGTAGATGGCGACGACCATGCAGGCGGCGCCGGTCAATCCGAAGAATAGCGCTGCTGTGAAGCGTCGCGCGATGACATGCGGGTCGGTCGGCACGATGCCGGTGGCAAGCATCGATACGAACTCGCTGGTTTTCATGACCACTCCGCTGATTAGAAACGACAGCGCTGCCGGTCCTACGTCCTACGTGCCAAGCAGCGTCATGCGCTAGCGCATGATTTCTATTCGTTTCCGGCAGTGGCCGGGTTACGCCCGCGTGATAATTTTTATGATTTGCTCCGCTTACCAGCGCAGGAATCGTGGTCCGAGCAACGCGCCGATCAGTGTGGCAAGCGTCATCCCGAGCATGTACCAGACGGCCCAGAACGCAACGCTCATCTCCGGGCAGTGGAAGCAATAGGCCATCGTCGCGATGGTCCCGGCCAGCATGCCGCCTGCTGCACCGGCG
>JGI12635J15846_10002153_pt1 | contig 17207 bp, 21 predicted proteins | sample BlaSpr_A8_OM2_M2_FD_15846 | JGI IMG/M metagenome (IMG submission 15846) | reverse complement strand
TCCCAAGACTGGCCGGCGGAAAAACATCCTGAAACTGTCTTTGGTCATATTCAGGCGGACTCCCGGACCCAAATCCCCGAGTCGTCCCAGAACTTCCCCTTTTCCCACAAAAACCAGAAAAGCCAAAACCAGAACACATACCGAGATCAAGCCGAGCGCGATACGATAATTTCTTCTCTGCACGAGAGTCAGCGCGGCGAACAGGACAATTTCGAGAACGAAAGCCAGCATTCCGCCTCGCGAGCCTGAAAGAAAGATCGTGCTGGCCATTAGTACGGCGCAGAAAGCGACCAGCGCTCGCTTCCCGCCCTTCTGCAGGTGGCCCATGCTCACGACCAAGGGGAACGGTACTAGCATCTCCATCAGACCGGCGTAGTGATTATGATTGACGTAGCTTCCATAAATTGCGCCATGGGACGGCGGGGCATAGACCCAGAAGAATTTGCCCTCAGAGGTCAATGCCTGTGCTAGGGCGTAAAAGGCGTAAAGCACTCCAAAAACAATCACCACGAGAGCAAAATTCTTTCGATCATTTTCTTGCCGGACGCATTCCGCTGCTATCAGCAGCACTATCCCATACGAAAAATATTGAAGTGCTTCGTATTTCGTTACATAACTGTAGGCGGAAGTGTGCAAAGCAATCTGCGCAAGAAGAAGTACGAAAAAGACTAAGGCTGGCGGATAAAGAGGGTTTCTCGACAACGTGAGCTGCTTGGATACGAGCTGCTTTCCCGCCCAAACAAGAAACAGAACTGTCGCACCGGCTTCGAGGATGAAAGTGGACCATTCTTCGACAGCACCAAACGCCAAGATGGCGAAAATCAAAACACTGCATAAGCCGAGAATGAAGGCCCATTGCAGGATTCCGGTCTTGCGCCCGGTTCGGCGCCCCCCACCAATGGAGTCAGTTGTATCGACAACCAAGTACGAAGAAATATTCAACTTGCCGCCTTAATTGTTTGTCTGCAGGAGCCGGACATCGTCGATCCAGAGTTTACCCCGAATCAGCGGGGCCGCGGGCTGGCGGACGACTTTCAGGAAAAGCAAATTCGTAGTCGGGCCGGTACGGAATCGTGCTTGTTGCCTATGCCAAGGATTCGTGCCCAGCAAGTCGTCGGTGAGCACGTAAGAAGCGTTAGTGTAGGCGTCCACGATTGAAAAGCGAGGACCACTGGCACTGTCGATGTCCTGGGTCCTGGATTCGGCGCTGAACTCGTAGTCAGTGTCAGGCTTCACGGGAATGAGCTGAACGATTCCGGCATCCGGGGCGTTTCGTCCATCGAAGGTTACGGACAGGGACCGCGTTCCAGCATAAAACTGATCCGTGTCTATGGCCAAAGCCGCGTGCGAGTTCGATTCATACCACCAGTCAAATCCGCCATTTAGCAAGGTTTCTTCAAACCCTCCATTGACGATTAGGTTTCCCTGAGAAGCGAGATAAGGCTGAATCTCCTGGTCGAGTTGGGCGAGTTGCTGCCAACCAGCGATCGCTGTGCTTACCTCTTGCTTAGCGAGTAGGAAGCGAAAATAGGGAAATGAAAACTTCGCCGGAAAAGTTTGCTGCAACCCAATTAAATGATTCCACGCGTTTTCTGCGGCCGCGACTTCCTGTTTTGATATAAGCAAATTCAAGAACGACAAGTAGAGATCCGATCGACGAGGCAAAGCTTGATCAAACATCTGATTCACGTCTCCGCTTGCGCGCCAGCAAAGCTGAAGGGCCGAATTTACCGCATCCGAGTCGTTGTCCAGAACTGTGCGGAAATAGGGAAGAGCCTTGCCGAGATTGCCTTGGATCAAAAAGAAGTTGGCCGCCTCCCAAGCGACGTGAGGCGTTGTGGGGTCGGCTTTCACTGCACGCTCCACACTTTGTGCCTGCTGGTCGGTTTGCCCCGCAATTTGATAGGCACTCGCCAAATCCAGCCAGTAACGCGCCTCGTAAGGATTCAGATGGACGGCTGCTCGGTAATCTGCAATCGCCTCGTCGAGAGTCGTGCCCGACAGAGCAAAATTCCGGCCGAGAAGGGCGCGATACTCGGCATTGGACGGTTCCAGTCGCGTGGCTCTTTGGACATTCGCCAACTCGGGGTTGGCTGCGAAATAAGCTGCGAAGTAAGCTCGTGCCGCCAATGACAGATAGAGTCCGGTAACGATCAAGCAGCTCGCCGCAAAACAAATGCTCCGTAGTCGTGGCCGCAAATCAGTCTGCATCGGAATTTCGTCGACCGACGCGACGCTCGCTGCCGAAGCAGCGTCTGGGCTTCGTGTATTAGTGAGCATTGCGTTAAGAGACTTTGCCGACTGCAGCGGTTGATTTGTCTTCCGATTCCTCATGGTAGTAGCGGTGGGAGTAACGACCGCCGTAGTAGTAATACGTCTCGGCTGAATCTAAATTGAGTGCGTTTAGGACAATGCCCATAACCCTGGCATTGACCTGCAAGAGCAGTTCACAGGCTTGCCGAAGGGCAAGTTTTGTCGTCTTCTTCGCACGTACGACCAGAATGAGTCGGTCCACCTCCGGCGACAACAAAACCGAATCGGTCACGGATAAACAGGGAGGAGTGTCGATGATGATATGGTCAAACTCAGTCCGCCAGCGCGCAATGTGCTCCTTCATGACCGTCGAGCCAAGTAACTCGGAAGGATAGGGGGGAATGGGGCCTGCAGGTAGAATCCACAGGTTCGGCACTTCACTGAACGGAATCATCACATCTTCGACCTTGTCGACTCCACTGAGGAGGGTGCTGAGTCCGCCGCGAGAGTGAAGGCCAAACAACTTGTCAATGCTGGGCCGACGGAGGTCCGCATCGATCAAGAGTACGCGCCCTCCGCGTTGCGCCAAAACTAACGCTGAATTTGCACTGATTGTGGTTTTTCCCTCTTGCGGTAAGGCGCTCGTAACCAGGAGTACTTTGGGCGGAGCCCCGAAGGAGGATAGAAGAATCGAAGTGCGCAGCGACCGATATGCCTCTGCGGCTTCTGATCGGGGTCGTGCATAAGTTACGAGAGCGGGTGCCTCAGACGTACCCGTCTGGCCCGATACCGTTGCTAATCGCTTACGGAAGAGACCGTCAGTCGGTAACTGTAGAGGTATTGTTCCCAACGCCGGCAACGTCGAAATTGCTTTTATCTCTTCGATCGTCCGTATGCTGGTGTCGAGACTTTCGAGGACGAACGCAAGTCCAATACCGCAGGCGATTCCGAGGAGGAGACCGAGCTCGATATTTCTGGGCACGTTTGGTTTGATGGGACTGGTCGGAGTCCGCGCCACATCTACCACACGGATATTGCTCGATCGCAAGCCGGCGCTGACTCCCGCTTCCTTGAGTCGCTGCAGAAGATCCTGGTACAGCTGTCGGTTCGCCTCCGCGTCCCGCTTCAGCACAGAGTACTCAATCGCGCTTTCGTTAAGTTGATTTGCCTCCTGTTTTTGCTGGTTGAACGCTGTGGCGAGCAAGTTCTCTCGTTGAAGAGCCGCCAAGTACTCATCGTGAATTTGCTGCTGCATTCTGACTTCTTCAGCTGCAATTTCTGAACGGACTTGTTTCAGCTGATTGCTCAATTCGGTGACTTTGGGATACCCCGTGCCAAATTGGGTTGTGACCTGCGCCAGTTGGGTGTTTAGCTCAGCCGCCTTTTCTCGTAACTTCTCCAGCATGCCGCTGGCGCCTTCCTTTGAAGGTTGCGAGACTGCGGCAGGGTCGCCTTCCGCCGCCAACCGATAATTGGATTCCTTCTGAATACGATCAGTCTGGGCTGCGGTGAGCTCCCTATTCAGTTCGTCCAGTTTGGCCGTTACGATGTTTTGCTTTTCGTCCACTCCCAGAATGCTGTGATCTTTTTGGTAGCGAACGAGTTTCTCCTCAGAAGTTTGGACTTTCATCTGAAGGTCGGCAAGTTCGGTCGAAAGCCAATCTGAGGTCTGTGTGACAGCCTCGTATTTCGTTTTGAAGTTTTCCTCGGTAAAGGTTCGCACTAAAGAATTGACGATCTCGGTTGCCAGCCGAGGATCGGGATGTGTAAAGCTAATCTGTACGAGCCGAGAGTTGGGGACTAACTGTACGTTTAATCCGCCGTGAAATCTGCCAAGCAGGCCCGCTGCGAGCGCCGGATCAGGCTGCATACTTGACACTTGAAGAGAGTCTCCGTTTCGCGGGCGTGCTGCAGTCTGCGTAAACTTTGGATTCTGGTCCAGGTGCATGTCCTCGATCACCTTCATGGCCAGAGCATCGCTGCGGAGAATCGCAGCTTGGGTTTCGAGGGTCGACTCGTAGTCATAATCAGGAGAGTTGTTCCCGCCGTCCTTAAATCCCAAGACATTTGGCGTTTCTGGAAAAATCGCAACTTTCGATGTTGCCTGATACAGAGGGGTCGTCTTCAGGGTGAAAATTATGGTCAGTGCGAGAATAATTCCGAGCGTTGCGATGACGGACCATCGCCGCTTCTTTAGAATCCGCCAATAGTGAAGCAGCGGGCTTTCATCTTCAGCTAGGAACGGAGAGGGAAGGTGGTGATTTCCTTCAAAGATTGGAAGTTCGACCGGTTCTAACGCTTCCGACCCGCCAGAACCGTTGCCTTTTGCTTGCAAATCCATTAATTGGTCCCCAAATCCCGGCAGCCGCCTTGCTCCACACTGAAGCCAGCTCGAGTTAAGTATCCGAATTTTAGCATCTTCCGTCCGATCTCATCGGACAACTTTTGCATCCATCAGGAGCCGTAGTTGATTCTCTCCATCGGCACAGGCGGAAGGTCGTGGCCTGGCACTTGCCCGACTTGTCAAAGTTCGGCGATCCCACAAACGGCCCCAATTCCACCCGGAAGGTTCGCCCCTAAAGATTTCGCGGCGCCGAACATTTGAACAATGCACATTGACCGCATTGCAATCCAACCCAAGAGGGGCGCGTTATGCGGTGCCCTGCACTTCCGGTTTCTGAGCGAAGCGACTGTTCAGGACGTAGGCCGAACTCCACTTGGTCAGTAAGAAATTGTCGATGAAGAGGGCATCGGTGCCGGAACAGAAGAAGGTGCGGACTGCGTCCCTTGGGCGAACGACTGGAGGCTCGCCGGGAAGATTGAACGAGGTATTTACCAGAATCGGTGCCGGTTCGTGGTCGCCAAAAAGTCCGAGCAATTCCCACAACAATCGGTTAATCTCCTTTTCTACGATGTGCAGACGAACGAGTCCGCCCAGAAGTTGCAGGCCGGGGGGTAAGACGTTCGCCTCGGTCCGTACTTTAGCCCGAGAATTCATGAAGCGGCACAACGGCGAGCCTTCGAAGTAGCGAGCGCAGTCTTCTTCGCGCACCGCGACGCCGAAGGGCCGAAAAGATTCGCGGTGTTTCACGAAATCGTTCAGGTTCTCGGAAACGTATGGCGCCCATGGTGAAGCCAGGATGCTGCGATTGCCCAGAGCCCGTGGACCAAACTCGGTGGCGCCGCGGAACCAGCCAATGATTTTGCCGGCCCGCAACAGTTGCACCGCGGATTCCAGTATTTTGTCGTTACTGTGATGCACGGTGAATCGGGCTTTCACATTCTCGAGAACATCCTTGATTTCTGTTCGCGCAAACGAGGGGCCCCAGTACACCGAGCGGACCACCGGGTTGCGCGTCTTGCCCATCTGCTGATGCCAAATCCAGCCGGCTGCCCCGAGCGAACATCCTGCGTTGCCGGGAGCAGGCGGAACGAAAATATTCTCCACGCCAAACTTGCGTTCAAGAGCGGCGACCAGAAGTGTATTCTGAAAAACGCCTCCTCCGAGGCAGATCCGGGTCTGGCCGGTTTTCTTCTGAAAGGACACGAGCAAGTCGACGATCAACTCCGTGATGGCGGCTTGCACGCTACTGGCAAGATTTTGTTTCTGTTCTGCGCTGAGCTCCGACTTCACGGAGGGAAGCCCCAGTTCATCAAGCAGAATCTGGGAAGGCACGAAGCCGCCGGTAGAATCGCGACGAAAATAGCGCAGATCGAGTTTGGGGAGCACCTCACGCGCCGGGCGCAATATGCGGAGGAAAACATCTTTGTGTACCGGCTCGCCTCCTAGCCCGAGCCACTGCGTCTTGTGTTCTTCTTTCGATGGAGTAAACCCAAGCAAGTCGGTCACTCGAGAATAGAGCCAGCCAATCGAGTTAGAAGAAGACATTGTGTCTTGCACTCGAATCTTGCTGTCTTCGCCAACGGCAAGCAAACCCGCTTTACCATCGCCTTCGTTGTCAAGAGTGAGAATCAGTGCCTGGTCGAAGGACGAAAGAAAAAACGCACTGGCCGCATGGCAGCAGTGATGGTCGAGGCTGACCACCTTATGCGTGGCTTGCAGGCGTTGCCGAATGATACGAACGGCCGTCCACTCCCTGGCAAACCGGTTCAGCTCTCTCCCTTGCTGGTAGCCAGAGGCGACCGGAGTGACCGCCGAGAGGCAACGCCGCGAAAAGGCTCGATGCCACCGGCCGCGAAACGGATCGCTGGCGATGGCGACGACATCAATATCGCTCCAAGTGACGCCGCCTTCGCCAGACAGTATTGAATTGCTGCCTCAGGAATGCCGCCCGGAGCATTCGGCTGCAGCTTGTAGTTTTCTATCGCAGCCTCGATATGACCATCGCGCACAAGCGCAGCGGCGGTGTGATCTTTGTACAGCGATGATAGACCGAGTATCAGCATGGAGTGCAGGGAAGCCAGGCTCACCCTTGAGGTTGTGAGCAGGGCAGGAATCGTTCTTCGATCAAATGATAACTCTAGTAACTTTTCCGTCGTCCGTCGATCCGACATACTTGTGGAATGCTGGAAAAGCGCAAAGTGCCACGCCGAAAAATGGTGTTGCCGGTTAAAGTCTCGACCGATAAGGTCACCCTTCTCGCATACACCGTCGACATCACGGATGGCGGGGCACGGCTTGGGGGCCTTCTAAAGGATTTGCAACTTGGAATGATCGTTAGTCTGCAGCGGGGACCGCACAAAGCGAAGTTTCGAGTCGCCTGGGTCCAGGAACTTGCTCCCAATGAACTACGGGCCGGTATCGAATGTCTGGAACCGCACAGCAACTTCTGGGGAGTCAACCTCTCTGACCGCGAAAATGAGGTTAAAAAAGACATGCAGGCTCTGATGACCCTTCTTACCTCCAAAAATCGGACAGTTTAGGAACTGGTGCGGATGGAGGTTTTCAAGGGCTTCTGCAATCCGTGATAGGAGCGATCGGAGAGGTTTTGGATACGACACTATCCCTTCAACACCGCAAGTCAGCGCCGGTGGGTCTTTCTTTCCGGCTTTTGGTGGTTGGTTTTTTGCTCGGTCTGTGCGCCCTAGCGACCGGTGTCAAGACCGCCGTTGATGCCTACAAGGAAAACGCCGAAGCCAAATGGCCAAGGGTTATCGCCACTATCACACGGCAAGCCGTTGGAGAGTCCTTCGTCGGCAGATACAACTCTCGGTCCGTTTGGTACATACAATCCCAGCTGCGCTACAGCGTTGGCGGCCAAGAATTGACGTCGAGCGTCCGCTCGCGGACAAGTTCCTCCCAAAGAGCCGCCATGCGTAAATGGGTCGCGCGACACCAGCCAGGTACCTGCCTGGCAGTTCGTTACGATCCCAAATATCACGACATCGCCATCCCGGATGCAGGCGACATGCCAGAGTCCGGACCTGAAGCGCCGGATGATTTAAAGATGTTTCTCATTTTCTTGCTTCCGTGCATAGCGCTGATAACTGCGGGCCGGGCTCTCCAGCGCAGGTAGACGGGGCTCGCCCCAACGAGAAGATGTCCGGTTTTCTGGTCGGCCCAAAGCGTTCCCTCTGCAAGTCAAGTCTCGAACCTGTATAACGGCAGCGTTAGAAAATCGGGACTAATGGCAGGCCGTTCCATCGATAAATGTGTTTGCAAGTGGGAACGAAAGAGGTAGCATGTCACACATCCTGCCCAAAAGTCTCGGGCTGCCTTTGAAAGTTTTTGCTCGCGCCACTTTGTCTAGTTTGCGACGGTAATTATGCGACGCGAAAATTATGCCTGGCGAGAAGTTTGTGCATTAGCTCTGCGAGAATCTGATCCTAAGAAGTTGATCACGCGCATTGAACATGCAATCGCCGCCATTGAACGCCGGTATGCGGAATGGGCGAGCAATCCTGGGTCGCCGGATGAACTGAGGCTCATCCGGCAAACTATCTCTCATCTCGAAGAACTATTGCAGGAAAAGCTTCTCACGAATCGCTCGGTTGACGTTCGTATCTCAGCCGCACCGACTGCAGACTCGGCGGAGAAGGGTATAGCAACCGAATTTGATCGACATATCAAACGGCTGGTTTTTTTGCGATCCAACTCCTTGCATGAAAAACTGACCATTCACAAATCCAAGTGAATGGATGATGAGCCCGCGACCCGACAGCACCGAAAATATTACCACCTTGAGTTGGTCGCTAGCTCCGTGAACCCAGGTACCCTGAGTGCGTTCGCGAATGCATTTTGGGCGGATCGTTTGGCAGCTTCTAAGCCTTGCGGATGGGCGGCCAATTCCTGTGCCGCCTTGTTGGCCTGGGAGGATACCCGTTGCTTCGCGGCGAATGCGTGCACGCGGTCGATGTGTGGATACGACCCGGTTACTTTACGCCCATTAGCAGTCTTGCATTGAAATCCTTCCGGCGCTCCACACTTGGGACACAATACCGTCTTGAAGTTGTATGTCATTCACATCCTTAGAGCTGTGTNTGCTCNTCGCCGACTGAACGGCCGGGGAGAACGAAGAGNGCCTCAGAGCCACTTAAAATGCGAGACGCTCTNGCCGAACANCCNTCCCCCAGAGCTGCTCACAACTAGGCTACGTTCTCAATTGAATGCNGGGAATGGCCCCAACGTGCTACAGAAAAAAAAAGGGATACATTGTGCCGAAGGTTCCAGACTTCCAGGAGGTGCCTTCNCTCGNGAACGGTGACGTTGGTAATCTCGACTCCGTTCCCCGATCGGCGCACTTTAGATGCAAGTGCGGATCACGAGTTGGTGCGGGAGCAAGTGGTANGGCCAAATCTCATGCTCTGGCGAAAGTAGGGCGACGACGCCGGAAGCCGGGAGCATCAAGGGGACGGGTATGCGCCGAGTTGTTTCAAAGTGGTTCTTCTTAATCATTTTCTTTGCCGCCACCGCCGTGGCCTTCGGCCAAAGGGACTACAAAGTCATTACGGTCACCAACGGGGGCACAATTTCGGGCACCGTCAAGTGGTCAGGGCCGGCTCCGCACGCCCCGACTTTCCCGATCACCAAGGACCCGCTGATTTGCGATCCCGACTCTACTAAGACTCGAGATCTGGAGCGGCTCATCGTTGGACCGCAGGGCGGCGTGGCCAATACCATCGTCTACCTGAAAAACATCACCAGCGGCAAGGCGCTGGAACTACCGGAACAGCGGCGCCACCTCAACCAGAAACAGTGCCGCTACATCCCTCACATTCTTCTGGTTCCACAAAACGCCACCCTCAGCATGATGAGTTCCGATGCGACCTTGCACACCATCCACATGGATGGCGCGGCCACTTTCAACCTGCCGTTTCCTTTCACGGACCGCGTAATCACGCGCGCCATATCTACGCCCGGGCTGGTCAATCTACGCTGCAACGGGGGCCACGTCTGGATGAATGCCGAAATGATGGTCGTCTCGCACCCCTACTACGCCGTGACTGAAGAGAGCGGCAGCTTCGAGTTCACTGACGTGCCGCCGGGCACGTATCAGCTCGTGGCCTGGCATGAAGGCTGGAATTTGCTCGGTAAGGAACACGCCTACGATGCTCTGACCGCACGTAGCATCGAGCGCCCATTGTTCTCGGAACCCAAGACGTGGGAAAAATCCGTGACGGTGAGCGGCAATCAGGTGAGCACAGTCAACTTTGTGATCTCGAACAAGTAAAGGACGATTTGACAGCGGCACGCCAATCCGAAAAGCAGCAACGCAGTGTTTAATACAGTACCGACCTTGCCTATTTGCAGATTTGCCAAATCTTCCCCTCTGGACACGGGATATATTGCACGGGTGAAGAGAAAGCCGCGATTTGGCAAGAGGAAGGCCTCGCTGACGTGGTGAGTGTGTTCCTCCGGGGAAAGCAATGAGCCAGATTTTCTCGAACGCTGGTGGCCCATCGCTTCCGAATCCCACGGGAAATTAGGGCAGCGGGTGCACGGTAGTGTTGAACAAGTACGGATCCTGAAAATCAGTCTGATCGCCCGGCTTCTTGTTCGGAATGGGCTGGAGGCGTGCCGAGAGTGGCTTGTTCCATTTCGTCGCGAGCGAAGCAACGTCAGCAAAGATACGCTCCATCTGGGCCAAGCTGATCTTTCCGGGGAGCGGGATCGTATCCAGGCCGGTACCGCAAACGGCCGAGTAAGCGAGCAGAGAGTCGATGTTGTAGGTGGACTCAGCCCAGCGCTGTGCCAAAAGCTTGTCCTCCATCACCGGCACCATCAGTCCGGAGTAGCCGACTTGTTTCAGTGGCACAGCCTTGACCGCAGTGGTGATGATGCGAGCCGCAGTGAGGGTTCCGCTGGAGCCGAATTTAGCGCCGGTAAATGCTTCGATGGCGGCCCCGATGGAAACGTCCCCGAGGGGCGCAGGGGTAGGGTCGACTCCCACATAGCTCCAACCTGTCTCTGCCGCCACCTTGTTGCCTACCATGTCTGCGATGGAAGCATGTTTAGTCAGCGCAGCCGTCAGGTCAGCGACCGCAGCGTCAGCGTTTCCTTTGTCCCTCACGAAAACGTCGCGAACAACATTGGCGCCTTCGAAACCAACGGCGAATTGTTTGCCGGAGCCGGTGTGGTAGGACCCGGGGAAGAAGGGTGACAACGGCTTCAGCATGGCGGTGGCAGTGAAGTTGAACGTTCCGTGGCTGCGGGGACTATGCTCGCTGACATATTTCACAAGTTCAGCGGTGCGACGAATGGTCTTCCAATGAATGCCGGCGTCATCCGCGATGATGGCGCTGGCCTCGATGTTTGGCAGAGTCGAGAGAGCTCTTTCCAGCAGGTGCATCGTCGTAGGATCGTCGCTCTCGTGCATCATGCCCGGTCCAACGTTAGGAATGAAATTCTCTTTGGCAGAGAGCTGGTCAAACTGAGTGAGAAATGCCAGCGCCTGATCCTCTGGTATATCGGCGACGAGCTCTGCCAAGGGTTGCGTGGTTACGCGTATCGTTTCCACTTCGTAGCCAGCGGATTCGAAATCGGCCTTGGCCTTTCGCAAGACTACGAGAGCGTCGGCAATCTGCCGTTGATACGCTTCTCGGTCCAGCCGGACGAATGCAGTAATTGCCCTGACCCTCGGATTCGATGACGGGACTGCGATGGAACTGGTCTGCGCTGCCAGTTGCACCGACATAATCAGAATAACGGCAAGAGCAATTCGCTTCACTCAGGTTCTCCGGATGAGAGATGGGAAGAGAGCAGTATAGCGGACTCAATATCGCGCTGGCTTCCTGGATTTCGAAATCAACCGTAGCCCGGCTCGTTCCCGCGGTCCGAAGACAGGCGTCAGGGGACGGGGAGATCGTTTCAATCCAAACAGCCTAGCGCTATGGGGGCGGCGTTCTCCCTTCCGCCGGAAGCGGGTCGCATTATCCGGGTAGGGCGCCACCTTCTGCACCCGATAACGCGATGGGTGGTCTACCATCATCCTCCTTGCACGAACGCAAGGCGCTCATGGCCGACCTGTCGGACGTATTCGTCGCGCTGCCAGGCGGATTCGGAACGCTGGAGGAGTTTTGCGAAGTGGTGACGTGGACGCAACTCGGCTTACAAGGGGCGGTCTGCAGTTGCGGTAAGTGGTCCAACACCGGAAGCCAGCGGACCCGCACTCACCGATGGGAGTCCGCTCGCTCCGAGATTGTCGGCGGTTCGCCCGATACGGGGCACGGGAAATGCGTGGTCCTAAAGCGAAACTGTGCGAACACAGAGCAGTAGTCGCCGATTGTGATTCAGTTCTAAAGATCGTTTGGGCGAGAAGTCAGGACCGGGCGATCTCTTGGAGTGCCCGGTTGCGGATAAAAAGTGTCGTCCCTTTTACCTGTAACACGTCTTTCTGCTTGAATTCGAAGAAGAGGCGGCTGAGAACTTGGCGGCTCGTCCCGATGCTTTCCGCGATCTCCTGTTGAGAGAGCCTGAGCTTGACTTGCGTAGAACCGTCGTTCCGCACGGGATTGACTGACCACGAGAGCAGGAGCTTGGCAAGCCTCTCAGACAGTGAAGAGGTGAGGCCCAGAGTGCGAATTTCTTCGTGGGCAACGTAGTAGTTGCGGCTCAACTCTTCGGCGACATGCAAGATGACTTCCGAGTCGTCTCTGAGGAATTGCATCAAAGAATCGCGTGGAATGAAATTGACCTGTCCCGCCTCCATCATCTCCACCGTGACTTCAGACGGGCGATTGGACACGACCGCGTTCAGGCCGAGAACGTCTCCGTGCCCGGCGATCCTGGTGATGATGGTTTTGCCTTCGTGGGAAGAGGTCGAAAGTTTCGCCTTCCCCACGCAGAGCACGAACACGCCACGTGGTTGCTGCCCTTCGATAAAGAGAATCGCTCCCTTGGGGTAGACGGCAGTTGATTTAATTTCGTTGAGGTGTTGGCCGGCCTGCGGCGAAAGATTACAGAAGAGATGTTCTTCTCTCACCGGACAGGTAAGGCAGGTGTCGAGAACATCGAGAGCATAAGGAGCTTGCATGAAGCGCCTCGGGGCCACAGCGACGGGTCAAATCCCAATTTCGCAGCCTGTTTCATATCGCTTACGAATCGTGGGTCTGCTCCATCCTGACCGTGAGCACACATATAAATACCGCTCAAACATAACAAGGAAGTGCCGCTGTCTTCGTGACCCCGGTCACCTGATCCCGTACCCCTGTGCACAGAGTTTTCCCCGCTTCTCTGGCATCGTGCATGATACAGGGCTGTCTTCCGCACCTTAGAGGATGAACACGGCCCGTCCACCGGGCACCGCCCGGTAACGGTGGAAAGTAGACATGAACTGCGATAGCTGCCGGGCTCAAATGTGCATCGACGCCGTGCTCAGCAAGCTGCGATGTGCGAGGGGTTGCCAGATCAAACTTGACCAATTCCGGCACTTCGCCCTCCAAGCTTTGCTGATGGCGCTGTGCGGCTTGTTGGCATGGTTTCTTTTCGGGCGTTCATGAGCGATGACCGCAAATCGACGGGTTTCGTCAGCGTCGAAGAAAGCGCCGCGCTCTTGCGAGCGATCTTCCCAGCGTACCCCGAGGTTCGCGACATGAAGCCGCCGCCAAACCTCAAAGAGTTCTTGCGCGAGTATCGAGGCACGCAACGGACCCAGAATGGTGAGGCGTGCGAAGTAGAGCAACTAGACCGATTTGCCACAATTGCGTAGGCAGGCCTTCAGACCTGAGCTCCTGACCGTTTTTTGCAGTTTCCAAAGTAGCCCGTTGGAGCCATTCCCACAGCTAGGATCAGAACGTAGGCTGGTCATGAGCAGCTTTCGGGGGAGGGCTGATCGAACGAACGAGCGTCCCGTGGCTCAATGAGTCCGGGGCGCTTTCGTTTTGCTCCGGACTGCGAATTTAGGACTGGGCGTTATGAGTTGCCAACCCCGTGTGTAATTTATGGTGGGTGCTTCGATTATTCAGGAAAGGTAATGGCTACGCTGTCTCGCTTCCGCTTGCCGAAATTCGGCCGGGATGAACTCTGCGGGACACAAGTTCGAGTCCGACAAATGCGCCCAGTGCAAAGACGCGGGAACCATCGTGATGCCGACTGGAGCGATATACAGGGTGTGCGCACCCGAAAAGTGGAAGAGTTACGAATGCACGGGGAAACAGGTAGTTGCCTTGAAAAAACCCAGCAGCGCACGCTGAACTCCCACAATCGGCGAAGTCAACGCAGCGAGGATAAGCCGTTTCGGAAGCGGCCACGGACGAGCTGCAAAAACTGGAACAGCTGCTGCAGTCTCTCGAGGTGGTTCATGGCTTGAAAGAGCTGGCGGTTGGCCGACCGCGCCAGTGATTGCTCGGGGCTATGGCTGCCAGGGACCGACGCCTTACCCCATCACTAGCTATGAATCATAGACCGTTAATGCGCTGAGGCGCGACTCGAGAGAATCCCCGCCGCCGTTTGCGATGTCGATCAGACCTGGCAGATTCTCCATAAGGATCGCGCGGCGCTCCGGCTGGATAATGCCTTCCGCCGCCCAGTTACAGAGCAACCGGCTGACCGTGCACAGCGTGGTCCCGGCCATCTGCGCAAGTTCCTCACACGAGAGGTCGATGGGGTGGGTTTGAGAACATCCCGATTGCACAATCAAACGCAGTAGGACCCGTGCTAACCGCTGCGGGACCCGCTCGGTGGCCAGTTCCTGCAAGCGACCTTCTGCCAGTCGCAAACGGCGCGACAGCAGACGTGTGGCATTGCGCTGTAAAGCAGGGAAACGCCGGACGAATGGCTCGAACACTCTCACATCCCAGGTCAACACCTGGCAACGGTTCATCGCTTGCGCTGTAAAGCTGTGGCTACTTCCGATTGAGAGCCCCAACCCGTCAACGACCTCACCGGGACCATGGAGCTGAAGAATGAGCAGCCTTCCCACCCGGTTGGAACGAAAGGTTTTCACACGGCCGGATGCAACGGCGTAGACAAAGCGGACTGGATCGTCCTCCATGAAGATCGTTTCCCCCCGCAACACAAATTTTTCGCGCGTCACTTTGGCGATCTCCCCACATTCGGAAAGCGAGAGATCTCGAAAGAGTTCAACTTGCTGGACAAAATGCGCAACGCTGTCGAGAGAAGCGCGGGGAGGAGCCGCTCGCGCAAGCCGTACCCAGGAATTGTTTCCGCGGTTGGTAGTATTCGTTTTTCCGATTCGGGACCTGTCCGCTGGTTGCCGCCTAGCAGAGGCAATCTCAGCTTCGGGAATGGTAGGCAGCAACGTCGAAAGAGATACGAGACTGTTATTGATTGCCATACAAAATCCGCGAGCTACTCGCTGCGAACCATGCTGGGGGTCACGAGTCCCGAGGCTGAGACTGCCCGAGGCCGAGACAACCCGCAATTCTCGCAGCTGCCCAAAAAAATGATTTGTCACGAACGACTACATGTGCAGGGGCCGATTCCGGGGGATACAGCTTGCATCACAAACTAGGACGAAGGAGAGTCGCTTAGATACCGTCCCTGGGGGGAGGCGGTTGCAAGCTGCACGCGACAGCGTCTATTTCGCAACTAATCGAACCGGAGTCCTCTTACGTGAAAACATTTGAACTCCGTACTCTCCTGAACCTCTCCGACATATTGCAATCTGCCACACGTCCAGGCTGTATAGGCAGTCACCGTTCCCCGTGATTGCGATCACGTTTTGTTTCTGCACAAAGATTTCGGATTCGCCTGCCGTGTATTCCAGAGCATTGAGTGATCACACCGCCGACAACCAGCGAACAGCCGGTGCGAGACAGCGATAACTGAGTCGCGTTAATCAAGAACGGCCTTCGCGAAGAACAGTCCCGGCATAGGACTCTGCACCTCTTAGGCGATATGACCCGAATCTCGTGAGGTGGGATGTGAACTTGAGAGGTCGAATCTGCTATCTGTTGTGCCGCCTGCACGTCCACAACCCAGACTGCGGACGTTGCAACAGCGGCCAGCTATGCTGGAGTGAGACGCGAAAACGGCTTGTCGAGTTGAACGGGCAAACGCAGCCGCCCTCGCTTAAGATTGCTGACCGTGAACCGGTCGAGAGCGTACCCAAGTTGTAGCAAATCTCCCACGTGATCGATACGCAAACTGCGGCAGCTCGTATGGCCCTCTTCTCAACATTTGTTTGACACTCATCCGCGGAGAATCTGTCGACACCGCGTTAACGCCTCGACCGGATGATGTGGCCGTCGCTGGATGCAGTCTGACGACACTCATCAGTGGGAGTCCTCTTGCTCCGAGAGTGTCGGCCCCTACTCTGCCTCAGATCAACTCATCGCAACTCAACTCACTTGTGTCAGAGTCGTGCGTCCCTTTGTTGCCGGGTACTGGGGCGATGGGGCGCTGAGTGGAGATGTGTTGATGTTGAGTTGGGAGCGGGAGTGTGCATGTGGGGCGGGCGCTTGGGTGCGGGCCGTCGCTGAGCGGCATCCCTGTATCTTCCGTGGCTATAAAAGTTCCTTAATTGCCAGGAAGTTCTCAACACTGCTCACATAGATCTCAGCAAAATCTGCTTGGGGACGCTTGTTCTCAATCAACGTCATCGCATCCTCCAAGTCCCAGCCCATCGACGCTAGCAGCGCCAGCGTCATCATCGGCGCGCGATGCACACCCGCTGCGCAGTGCACATACAATTTCGCATCCGGCTCAAGGAACGCTTTCTCCGCAAAATCCACGCCGCGTCGGAACAGCGCCGCCGGCTTCGCCTCAAAGTCGTCATCGGTAGGATTCCATAGCACCTCAATCCCGTACGCCGACGCCAGCGGCGTGTCGTCGAACTCGATCTGCATGTCGATGATGTGCGTGATTCCTTCTGCCGCCACTTTCGCCATGTTCTCAGTATTCCAAATCCCGCCTCCAGTCGCGATCCGTTCCGTCAGCCATGTGATATCCATTCTGCCTTATTCTACGGTATCTCCTTAGAGCGCCTAACAAAACCCAAAACCCTATCCCCGGCAGACGGCAATGCCGCAATACCAGGTGCTAGAAGTTGCCCATCATCCTAATGTTGGCGCTTACGCTTTATTCACAAATCGCCAAGTCACGACCATCCGGAGACGACACGGCCCAGGGCGCTGAAGGTCCGGAGAAAAGAGGGCACCCGTTCGGCTCTACGCCCAAGTCTGCCAGGGTGTGATAGTTCACCGCCTCACTGATCAGCAGCTGCGGGTCGAAGGCCGCAGGTCCCCGCACCTCCGCGCTCGACTGAAGGCATTCCTAGTACTCGCTCAGTCCGGCCGCCGCCCGACGAACTCCCAGATCGCCCGTGCGGGACGATCCTCGGCCACCAACTTCACTCCATCGACGGATCGCCAAAACATTTGTGCCCGGTTCACCTTCCGTTCCTGTGTCTTCACCTGCTCTCTCATGAGCCGAGCTTACCCCAACTTCGCCACGTCAATTGCTCAAGCGGGTTTTTTCACAGCTTTAGGCTAGGCTTGTATCAACGCCGGCGAGCCACGTTTCGCATGGATGCCAGGAATCTTTCACACCGCCGCAGGCTTTTTGAAATCGCCTTGGGATCCTGCTCCGCGGG
>JGI12635J15846_10002150_pt1 | contig 17223 bp, 18 predicted proteins | sample BlaSpr_A8_OM2_M2_FD_15846 | JGI IMG/M metagenome (IMG submission 15846) | reverse complement strand
AACGCCGCCCGGCCGGACACATGGTGCCGGTGTTGAGATGGTGGATGCGCATGACAAGTCCCTGTTCTTGATGACCGGTGTTCTGCTTGCCATGTCGCGGATCATAGGTAAAATATTGATATCTGATATTATCAATAGGACAGAGCTATGGATATCCGCGAGCTCAGGTATTTTTCGGCCGTGTTCAGGGAACGCAACCTGACCGCGGCGGCCAGGCGCTGCTTCATCTCGCAGCCCTCGATCTCGGCGGCCATCACCAACCTCGAAGCCGAACTCGGCACGGCACTGTTCATCCGGCACAAGAAGGGCGTCGCGCCGACGCAAGCGGCCGAAAAATTCCATGCGGTCGCCCGCCGCATCATCGACGACGCGGACGCGGCGCGAAATCTGTTCAGAAAGCCCTCCACGCGGCACGCGCTGACGCTTGGGCTGATGCGGACCCTCGATTTGCCGAGAACCGTCGCCTTGCTGAAGCCGCTGACTGCGGCATCCGACGTTGCGCTGCGCCTGGTCGGCGCGGACGAGGCTGCGGACGCGCGGATCATTTCCAAAAGCATGGTCCGCGCCGACGAGCATTTTGTACCGCTCTGGACCGATCGCTATGTCGCGGCACTGCCGCCGTCGCATCCGCTCACCCTGAAGGACCGGCTTCGGGTGTCGGATTTTGCCGGCGTCGCGATGATCGACCGCTGCCATTGCGAGCAGAGCGAATTTTTCAAGGCTGCCGCATCGCGCAAAACCGCGGCGATCGCGGAGTCGGAAGATTGGGCGATGGCCCTTGTCGCCGCCGGCGTCGGCATTGCGATCGTTCCGGAGGGCGTCGCCCGCGCCAATCCGGACGTCGCCGTGCGAGAGATCGAGGTCAAGGTAAAACGCCACGTCGGATTGGCGTATAGCTCGAAGCGGCCACCCTCGGAGGTCTTGCGGGATTTTATCGCGAGAATTCAGAAGCAGCGGCCGGGTGTGGGGCGCGCTAGGGCTGCGGCCAAGCCCAAGCGGTAGGCTTTAGCCTATCATGTCATTTCGAGTGCGCGTGCCACGGCATCCGGGTCTCTTGCGATAACCGTCAGCAACACTTGCGCGGCCCTGTCGGGACGGTGCGCGCCTTGCTCCCAATCCCGCACAGTGCCAAGCGGGAGGTGAAACCGGGCCGCAAATTCTTCCTGCGTCAAGTTCAGCTTCTTGCGCAATGCGCGCACGGTCGGCACACGGCGAGCACGCGCAAGCTGCGCCTTGGTGGCGGGCGATGCATCCGGGTCCGAAACGGCGGCCCGATGGCGCTCCGCTTCGCTCATGGCGTCGAAGGCGTGCCAATCTGTCTTTGGCAGCTTCTTCGGATTGAGCCTAAATCTCGTGATATTTCCTCTTTTCATGCGGCTCCGCTCCTCTTGCGGATATGATGCGGACAACCTCGCCCCTCATTGTATAGGTGACGAAGAGCATTCGGCCGTCGACCAAACCGATGGCATTAAAGCGCAACTCGCCACCGTCATCGAGATCATCAAACTCGATCACATACGGATCCAGGAACACTTTCGCCGCCGTCCTGAAGTCGACACCGTGCTTCTTCCTGTTGGCTTGTTCCTTGGCGCTGTCCCAGTCGAAGTCCATTGTGGCCCCGAGCTCGAATATACTGATATTCAGTACATTCTACAAGGCTGGCAGGACGATCTGTGGGAAGGCCGCAGGCGGCGATATTGTGCTCTCGCGCAAACCGGCGCGCCAAACTCAACCAGTCGGTAGCGGACGGTCCACGATCCATCCCTCGACCTCCGGTTCGCCAGGAACAAGAAACAGCCGATACCATTCAATGTCTTTACGCGCCGCGATCTCTGCGTCAGTGAGCTTGTGATCTTCGCCTAGGCTTAGCTGGTCGATTCCGAGATTATTCGCAGCTACATAAACCGTGTAGTGACCCGGCTTGATGTTCGCGGATATTAGCGGATTGTTGTCGATCACCGACATCACGTGAACTTTTCCGCTGGTGGATTGGAAGTATATACGCGTGATCCGCTGCCACTGATCGAATGAAGGCGGTAGGCTTGCGGCCACGAGTTCGACCCAATGGTCATTCAGGTCTGCATCTGTACCGACCATCCGGAACGTCGGTGCACCAGCGAAGCCTTGGGCGGCTTTCTCGCGATCCCAGTTCTCATCGTCAGTGATTGTTCGCGCCGGATCGTCACACACGACGATCTGGTAGTGGCTTGCGAACACGCGCGCAGCGCCTAGTAGCTGATCTTCCATGCCGCATCATACCTGAAATGCGGCGATTGTCGCGCGCTTGATAGTTAGCCCCGCACGCTCACCGCGTGCCCGATCACGGGCTGCGCCGCGACCGGCGGGTTGGCGGTTTGCGCGGCGAGTTCGCCGATCAGGCGATCGGCGTCGGCGGCCATGCCGTCCGGGGCCTGGATCACCAGCCGTTCCAGCGCCCAGCGGTAGGACGAGATCCGCCGCTCCAGGCATTGCTGCACCCACTGCACGATCAGGCTGTTCTCCTGCATGCGGGCGACCGCATCGGTGCGCTCGCGCGGCGACAATTCCGAAATGCTCCCGAGCGCGGCGTTGCGCTTCTTGTCGAGATCGATCACGTGGATGGCGGCGGCAAAAAACGGCTCAAAACGGGTGATGTCGTCGCGCACATCTTCGATCAATTGCGCATAGCGCGAGGAATGCGAGCGGTGCGGCTCGTCGATCAGGGTGCGTCCATAGGCGGTGCGATCGAACGCCACTTGCTGGCGCCAGGGCGAAGGCAGCGGCTGATAATCGCCGAACACGGTTTTCCAGGCCGGGCGCGAGTGCGGTGGCTCGATCAGGGGATAAGCGAGATCGCGGAGTTGCCGTTCGCCATCGGTGAGCTGGAATTGCGATGCGGGCAGGCCGACGCTTCCGGTCACCTCGCCGCCGATCCAACGATGCATGTCGTCGTTGAGAAAATCCTGCCGGGTGCGGCCGAAATCGCCGCCGCTGCAGCCGCCGAGCGCCACGCCGATCAGAAACAGCGCGGCGGCCGGCGCTGCGCGCCTGGTCGGTCGCCTGGTCCGGATCGAAAAATACGTCTCCGGCATTTTAGAATGTCCTGATGTCAGCGCCGGCGGCGACGACGGCCTGGGGCGGTGCCTTCTTCCGGTCCGCGGCCACCGTCGGTTCCATCGGCCTCGCGTTCGATCCGGACGACGGGAAGGATCAGCAGGGTTCCCATGTCATCGCGGGGAGCGCCATCCATGGTTATGCCCAGCCGCCGCGACGCCGCATCCGCCGGAAATTCAATGATGGTGCCCATATCCAACTCATCTCTCTTGTTACCGCTCCGGCATGTGTCACACCGGCGGCTTTCGAGCATTAAGATCAGGACGTGGTTAACGGCATCTTAATTTGGTTTTCGGAAGGATACGATTTGACGCCCTCGCCGCACCGCGTGCCGTGGCGGCACAGCGAGATCGGGACGGCCCGCACCTTCACAGATTGTTTTCCTTAACGAGCTGTTAAAGCAAACCGCGATAATTTGCCCAAAGAGAATTACTCAGTTGCGTAACCGCCGACATGACCACTTCGCCATTATTTCCCGGCTTCGACGGGTTGATGACGCTCTCCCGCCGCGAGGGCGTCGATATCCGTCCCACTTTGCTGCGCGTCTTGACCGATCTCTACGTTCAGGCTGATGCGCACTCTGCCAACGAGGCGCGGCAGTTCGTCGAACTGGCCTCCCGCCTGATCGACGAGGTCGACGATGCGACCCGCGCGGCGGTGCGCGCCCGGCTCTCGATCTATCCGGCGACCCCCTTCGAAGTGGTGAAAAAGCTCGGGCTGAAGCCGCAAAGCCCCGATCGGCACATGCCGGTCGCGCGCGAGATCGCCGGAAGCCCATCAGCGGCAGCACCTGTGATAAAGCCGCCGAGCGAGGCGCAGTTGCGGATGCAATCCAGCCTGTCGATGCAGCCAAACGATGCCGCCGAAATCAACGAAATGTTTAATCGCGCCAGCGCCAGCGAACGCGCGCTGATCCTGCATGACATCAAGGGCACGCCGTTACGCGCTTCGGCGCGAATTCCCGCCGCCCGCGCGGCACGCGCCATCGAAATTCTCGAAATGGCCGCGTTCGCGGCCGATGTCGAAAATTTTGCGCTCGAGCTCGGCGAGGCGCTGATCCTGCCGTCGCGGGTCGCAGCCGAAATCGTCAACGATCCCGGCGGCGAGCCGCTGGCCTGCGCCATGAAGGCGTTGGAGATGCCGAGCCCGGTTTTTCAGCGGGTGCTGCTGTTTCTTAAGGCCGACATCGGCACGTCGGTGACCTCGGTCTATCGGCTGTCGCGACTCTACGATCGCTTAAGCGAGCGCTCCGCGCTGATCATGCTGGCGGCGTGGCGCGGTGCTACACTGGCGGTGACCCGCGCCAAATATCGCCCGACCCTCTACGACGACGAACGCCATCGCGCGCGAGCAACACCCGCCGAGAGGCGACCGGCGGCGCAGCAGCCCGGCAGCGGCGGCGTTACCCGCACGGGTTCGCAGGGCTAGGCCTTCGCCAGATCGAGAAAATGCCGTCCGGCTTTGTCTTCGGTCTCCACGATCCAGACATCCGGGTCGAACCGGATTTCCTTTGCCAGACGTTCCTCCACGGAGGTTTCCGGCACCGGCTCTTTCGATGTCGGCGTGAAGAAGCGCTCGATCGGGCGGCTGTCGTCATAGACGGTCTGCGGCGCCGGCACATACAGCATGGCCTTGCCGTCAAGCAGCCCGACCTTGACGAACACCGCGCCGGCCTCTTCCGCGCCGCGCCTACGCACCGCGCCAAAAATTCCCTCGGTCTGGCAGCGGCGCAAGTATGCCGCCACCCATATGCTTGATTTCAATCTCATGTGAATGACGATAGGCCAGCGGGGCTTTTGAAGCTAGTGTCGCAGGCCGACATCTCACTTTCATTATGACATTTCGGGCACGTGAGAACGCTATGTCTGGTCAGGAACACTCCGTCACCCTCCGTAGATATCAGGTCGCGGATTATGATTCCGTCGCTACGCTGTGGACCCGCATCAACCGAGAACTGGCACCGCCAGGGATGGAGGAATTATTCGAGCGATACATCGCAACAACGATCGATGATGAGCTCAAGCCACTTCTCGAGGTTTTTTCCGAGGCGAAGCGCAATGCCTTCTGGGTCGTCGAGAGTTCAAACCAGATCGTCGGTTCGTTTGGTATCGAAAGCCGCAGTGAGAATGATACGGAGCTTCGTCGGATGTACCTCGATAAGGAATATCGCGGCTCAGGTATTGCCCAGCGCATGCTCGATTGCGCTCAAACAACGGCGCGCCAACTCGGCTTCACCAAAATGATATTGAGCACAGCTCAAATCCAAAGGGCGGCCGACAGATTCTATCGAAAGAACGGATTTCGGCAAATACGAACGGAGGTTGCCGAGGTAATGACTGCAAAGCAGGCCGGCGGCGGCCTAACGCGTTTTCATTTCGAGAAGCCGCTCTGATGTGAGCCGCCCCAATGCTTGATTTCAATCGCACGGAATCAACGAAGGGTTTCGAACCTCCCACTAGTCGATCGGATGGCCGATCACAGCAGTGAGTTCGCGTACCAGACGATCGGACACCTGCCCGGTCACCGGCAGCTTGCGCTCGCGCTCGAATTTTACAATTGCGGCCTGGGTGTCGGTGCCGACCGTGCCGGTCGCCTTTAGCTGGCCATAGCCATATTCGGTGAGCGCGCGCTGCACCGCTGCGACGCGGCGCGCGCTTGAAAGCGCGACCGGGATCGGTGCCGGCGGTCGCGGAATGTTGGAAGGTGCCGCAACCGGTGCTGGCGCCGCGCCGGTCGACTTGACCAGATTGCCCAGTGGGTCCGCAGGCTTGAGCTCGGCAGATTTGGGCTCGGCAGTTTTTGGGTCGGCGGGCTTGGGCTCCGGAGCAAGCTTGGGCTCCGGAGCCGGCTTCGATTCCAGAGCAAGCCTGGGCTCTGGAGCGGGCTTGGCTTCCACAACCGGCTTTGCTTCTGCAGGCGCCGCATCGGCTTCAACCGGGCGCGGGCGCGGCAACGGATTGGCCGGCGTCAACGCCGCCGCCTGCGGCATCACGACAACAGAGCCGAACATCGGCGCGGGATGGTGCCCGGTTTGCAGGAACAGCGCGTTGACGATGATGGCGACAACCGTGGCAAATGCCAACGCGCCGGCAAATGTGTCTTTCGGGCTATGCAGCAGAACGCGGATCAACAGGCCGCGCTCGGATTCGATTGCGACCGCACGCGCGCCGCGGCGGCGACGCGGCATCTCGTCATCATCAGAAATTCTCTTAGGCACTTTTCTTCACCTGATGGGTTTTGTCTTCGACTTGATCTTGAACCTGATCTTGCGATGAGGATCGCGGCGCCGGCGTCAACGTCGCGATGTTGCTTGACGATTTGNGCCCCGGCGGCGTGAACGAAAGCGGCAATGCGACAGTCACGGTGGTGCCTTCGTCGATCTTGCTCTGCACCGACATGTCGCCGGCATGCAAGCTAACCAGGCTTTTCACGATCGACAGGCCCAAACCAGTTCCTTCATGGCGCCGCTGATAGGTCGTGCCGGCCTGGAAGAAGGGAGCGCCGATCCGCTTCAGATCGTCGGCGGCGATGCCGACCCCGGTATCGGTGACACGAAGCACGAGCCGCGGCCCTTCAACTTGTGCGGAAACCGTCACCGTGCCGCCGCGCTCGGTGAATTTTATGGCATTGGAGACCAGATTCAGCACAATCTGCTTGAACGCGCGGGGATCGCCGGTCATCACCGGAAGATCCTCGAGCACGCGGGTCACGAGGTCGATGCCGTTTTCGCATGCCTTCAGTGCCAACAGGCTGCAGCAATTGATCACCGCCGCGCGCGGCGCGAACGGCTCCGGCGAGATTTCGAAATTGCCGGTTTCCATCTTGGACATGTCGAGGATGCCGTTGACTACGCTTAGGAGATGCTGGCCGGAATCGTTGATCAATTGGGCATATTCCTTGCGGCGCGCCGCATCCAGCATCAGGGCGTCTTCCTGGACGATCATTTCGGAGAAGCCGATGATGGCGTTGAGCGGCGTGCGCAATTCATGGCTCATGGTGGCGAGGAAACGCGTTTTTGACGCATCGGCCTGCTCGGCGGCGGCGCGCGCCAAATCGAGCGCCTGTTCCTGGATTTTTCGATCGGTGACGTCGCGCATGACAGCGACGACCTCGGCTTCCGGCGAGGTCGCGGCTTCCTGGTCGAGCGACCGGCAGCGCATTTCAACCCAGATGAAGTCGACACTGCCGCGCGCAAGATCTCGCCGCAGGCGGAATTCCACGCTGCCCGCCTCGCCGCCGCGTGCCGCGTCGGCAAGCGCGGTGAGATAGGCCGGACGATCGGCGACGTGGACGCGGTCGAACAGGCCGTGCCCCATGAGCCGCGAGACCTGGGTGCCCAGCATCGTCTCCGCCGCGGGCGAGATGAACTGCACCGCGCCGTTGCGGCGATGACGCGAGATCACATCGCTCATGTTGAGCGCCAACAGGCGGTAACGATCCTCCTCGACATTGAGCAGCGAGACGGTGGTGCGCGCCAGCGACTCGGCGCCGAATGCCAGCGCCGCGGCATAGACNGTGGCCGACGCCACACCGCACGCCATCAGGATGCCGCGCGACAGCGGATTGGCATCGGGCGCCGGCAGCAGGTCGAAATATCCGAGTGCAACCAGGAGCGCAACGCAGACAAGCGCCAGCGCCGAGGCGAACGCGACCAGGCGGCGCGACGCCGAAAGTGCGGCCTCCAGCGGAACCACCACGAGCCAGACCGCGGCAAACGAAGAGATGCCGCCGGTCGTCATCGCGACCATCATGACGAGACCTGCCAGCGCCAGCGAGGAGAGCACGTGCGCGCCCTCGTAGCGGCCGGTGCGCGACAGGAACCAGGACAACAGAATGGGAGCAATCAGCCAGGCGAAACCCGCGACCTCGAGCGCCGTCGGCGCGCCCCGCATCGCCAGGAAGACCGGAAACGCCGCAAACGCCGCGAGGCTTCCAAGCAGCCGCGGCGCCATGAAGGCGCGATGGCGCGCACGCGTCAGCGCGTCATATCGCGCCGAGGGGTGCAATAGCGCATCGAGACAATCGCGGATGATACTCAACACTGTCACGGCTCTCGCGCTTCGGTTTGCCGTCTTAAAGACGCGCCGGAACGCCCCCTTTATCGTTGCCTCAACCTGTCAGAGCGACATTAAGCGAACGCTAAGGCGCGTCGGCCACCGGTCAAAGACCTTATCCCGGCGGGGTTTTTCGCTCATCGTGCGAGCTTCATTCGACGCGGATGGTGAACGTCGGGTTTCCATCGCTCGGGCGGTATGGTTTCGAAATGGTGGACGCTGAACACGCCGGCAAATCAATCCAAAGAGCGCGTCAATCGAAAATTTACACCGAATCAAATCAGTCGGCTTTTTTACAAATTTTCGCAGCTTTAAATTCAATGCAAACACTTGCGATTTATCGACGACTGTTAGTCAGGGAGTAATTGCGAGATCAACCGCAACGCTTGCAGGCGTTGGCAACGCAAATAAAAGAGACGACCGGGGTCGCGAGATGTTCTTTCTGCTTCGCATGGCATTCTGGCTCGGGCTGGTGCTCGTGCTGTTGCCCAGGGATAAAACACCTGAATCGGAAAAGCTGCCGCAGGTCAACGCCTCCGAAGCCGTCTCCGCTGCGACCGCGGCAGTGTCGGACATGGGCCAATTCTGCAAGCGCCAGCCGCAGGCCTGCGAAGTCGGCGGCCAGGCCGCGACCGTGGTCGGCCACCGCGCCCAGGCGGGCGCGCGAAAACTCTATCAGATCATCACCGACAAAAAGGCGCCGGACCGTACCGGCTCGATCGGCGGCACGGACAATGCCGATACCGCGGAGGTCGCGCCGCGCGACACCTTGACGCCGGATGATCTGGTGGCGGAATGGCGCGCCCCGCCGTCGCCGTGACCGCAAAATAAGGGCGGAACTGCCGCCATTTCGCGTCCAATCAACTCGCTTTCGATCGCCTCCGACCTTATATAGGGCGTTGGGATTGAGCGCAGGGCGCATGATGACGATCGACGAAATCAGGGATAATTTTGCGCTGCTCGACGACTGGGACGACCGTTACCGGTATGTCATCGAGCTCGGCCGCACGCTTAAGCCGATGCCGGAAGCCGAGCACTCCGCGCAAAACAAAGTGCAAGGTTGCGCCAGCCAGGTCTGGCTTGCAAAGCAGCTCGACCGCGGCGGCGGCCACGAACCGGTGCTGAACTATCTCGGCGACAGCGACGCGCATATCGTGCGCGGACTGATCGCGATCCTCTTGACACTGTTTTCCGGCCGCACGTCGCGGGAAATTCTGGCAACCGATGCGCTTTCGGTGTTCGACGAGTTCGGGTTTCGCGAACATCTCACCCCGCAGCGCTCCAATGGCTTGCGCGCCATGGTCGAGCGCATCCGCGCCGACGCCCGCGAGACGCTGGCCGCCGCTTCCTGAGACCCCGACGCGACCCAATCGCCTCCAAATTCACGCCGCCGTGATCGGAATTTTTCGCCTCTGTTAACCCCAGCGGCGCCGGGGCAGCGCTGCCTTTAAGCGATTTAAAATGATTTAGCCGATCATCCCTCGGCAACTGAGGGTTGACGATGGGTGAGCTCCCGCCGGTCTGGCGCTTCATGCGGTCGCGATCCGGCCGCGGCTTTCTGCTGCACCTTGGCATCTGCGCCGCGCTTTCGGTGACGGTCGCTTTCGGGTTCTATTATTTCAGCCTGGACTGGTTCAAGGAGCACAAGGGCAGCGAAAAGGTGATCGCGCTCCGGCTCGTCGACGCCTTTGTCGCCAACTATTCGGCAATCCGCTCGCAATTCGGAAAAGACGCCCCGGTTCCGGCCTCGTTCCGGGCCCATGCGATCGAGGCGTTCAACAAGCAAAATGGCGACAATTCCGATTTTCGCCTGGCTTCCGTCGGCCGCCCGGGCCGCGAGATCCTCACCCCGCCATCCGACGCGGAGATGGCCCGTACCGTCGAGGCCTTCGCGGCGACGCCAAACCCGAAACCGGTATCGGAGCTGATCGTCGTCAATGGCGAACGGATGTTCCGCACCGTCTATCCCATGCTCGCGCGCGAACAGAGTTGCGTCAGCTGTCATAACGAGCTGCAGCCCCTCAAAGTGCAATGGCATCTCAACGACGTCATGGGCGCGTTCGTGATCGACGTGCCGATCTCGCCTTTCCTGCACACCGTGATGTGGCAGAGCACCGTTATCGGCGTGGGCCTGTTCCTGGCGTTGGCGCTGGCGGGCTTGACCATTTCGCTGATGCATTTCCGACAGCTGGAAGCGCTCGACGCGTCGGCCGCAAAGCTCGGCCGCACCCAGAACTTCCTCGACAGCATCATCGAGAACATGCCGGTGTCGGTGGCCGTCAAGGACGCGCGCGATCGCTGCTATGTCCTGATCAACCGCACCGCCGAGGCGATTTTCGGCATCGTACGCGGCGACCTGATCGGCAGATCCACCAACGATCCATCGAACAAGGAAACCGCGAGCGATTTGTTCCCGCTCGCCGCCGAGGCGTTGCAGACGCGCGAGCTGCAAACCATTGGCGAGCACGTGGTCCACACCCCCCACAACGGCACCCGCATCCTGACCACCAGGAACCTTTCGATCCCTGACGAGACCGGCGAGCAGCGCTACCTCTTGAGCCTTGCGGAGGACATTACCGAGCGCAAGCAGGCCGAGGCCCGGATCGAGCATTTGGCGCATTATGATGCCCTGACGGAGTTGCCCAATCGGGCCGACTTCGTCGAGTGTCTCGCCCGCACCATCGATGCCGCCAAGCTGAATGAAGCATCGTTCGCCGTGCTGAGCATCGACCTCGATCGCTTCAAGGAGGTCAACGACATGTTTGGCCACGCGGTCGGCGACGATGTGCTGCGCCAGATGTCGCAGCAGCTGCGCGCGCTCGCCGGCGACGCCTATTTGGCGCGGCTCGGCGGCGATGAATTTACCCTGATTGCGCCGAACGGCGACCATCCGGCGCTCGCCGAAATTTTTGCAAGGCGCCTCCATGCCGGCGTTGCAACCGATCTGGAACAGAACGGCCAGCATCTGCGGGTCGGCATCTCCATCGGCATTGCGATCTTCCCGGCCGACGGCACTGATGCAACCACGCTCCTCAACAATGCCGATGCCGCGCTCACCCGCGCCAAGGCCGCCGGTCGCGGCAAGACGCGCTTCTTCGAGATCGAGATGGACAACCGCCTGCGCGAGCGGCGCGCCATCCAGAACGAGCTTGCTTCCGCCATCGCGCGCAGCGAATTGCGTCTTCACTACCAGCCGCAGACGAAGATCGACGGCGAGGTGATCGGGTTCGAGGCGCTGGTCCGCTGGCAAAATCCCCAGCGCGGCATGGTTTCGCCGGCAACTTTCATTCCGGTTGCCGAGGAAAGCGGTCTCATCATGCAAATCGGCGAGTGGGTGTTGCACGAGGCCTGCCGCGAGGCGGCGTCGTGGCCGCGTCCGCTGCAGGTCGCGGTCAANNTGTCGCCGATCCAGTTCCGCCACGGCGACTTGGCCGGATTGGTTCATTCGGTGTTGCTGGAAACCGGCCTCTCGCCGACGCGGCTCGAGCTCGAAATCACCGAGGGCGTGCTGGTCGAGGATTTTGATCGCGGCNTTTCGATCCTGCGCCGCCTCAAGGNGCTGGGCGTGCGCATCGCGATGGACGATTTCGGCACCGGATATTCGTCGCTGTCCTATATGCAGGCGTTCCCGTTCGACAAGATCAAGATCGACCAATCGTTCATCTCGAAGGTGAAGAGCAATCCGCAGTCGGCGGCGATCGTGCGCGCCGTCATCGGGCTCGCCCACGGGCTCAATCTGCCGGTGCTGGCGGAGGGCGTGGAGACCAGGCCGCAGCTCGATTTTCTTGCCGGTGAATCCTGCGACGAAGTGCAGGGATACCTGCTGGGGCGGCCACAGCCGATCGCGGAATATTTCGATCTGATCGGCCGCGACGGCACGGCACCGGCAAAACTGCTCCGCGCCTAGAGCCAAGTAGGTTCTGATTGAATCAGACCCTGGGCTCTAGTCTTTATTTTGACGCGTTTTCTTTACGCGAACCGGTATCCACTTCGCTCGAAAACGCTCTAAAGCTACTTCCGCCGCCGCCGCTGCTGGCCGAGCCCCATTTTCTTGGCAAGCGCCGAGCGCGCTACCGCATAATTCGGCGCCACCATCGGATAGTCGGCCGGCAGGCCCCATTTGTCGCGGTATTGTTCCGGCGTCATGTTGTATTGCGTGCGCAAGTGCCGCTTCAAGGATTTGAAGCGCTTGCCGTCCTCCAGACACACGAGGTAATCCGGGGTCATCGATTTCTTGACCGACACCGCGGGCTTTGCCGGCTCCAGCGGCGCCTCGATCCGGCCCGTCGAGACCCGCAGCAAGGCTGAGTGGATCTGGCTGATCAGGTTCGGAATTTCGGACGCCGGCGTCGGATTGTTGCTGAGATACGCCGAGACGATGTTCACGGTCAGGTCGATGAAATTCTTGCCGGCAGCCTCAGTCATAGAATGAACCTTTCGGGATCGTCAGCGCGCGCTGGAATTTTCATGATCCGCCAGTATCCGCAAAGCGCCAATACGCTTTCGGAATCGTCGACTACTTGCGAATATGACCGGATTACTCGGGAGGTGACAAGAACAACGGTGCTTTATTTTTCGAAGGCTGCTTTGCGAAAAGCTTTAGGTGCGCTTCACGTGCGCTGGTCGAGGTGGGAGCGCAGCTCGTCGATCGAGGCAAATCGCATCATGCCCTCGGGCATCTGCGCCTCGATCGAGCCGTCGGAATACAACGAATAGGCCATGCCGTCGACGACCCCGGATTTGAGCACCGTCACCGGCGGCTGATCCTCATTTTCTGCTGCCGGCGGGTAGCGCTCCGCCGCCGGCGCGTCGGCGCCAGCTTCCGCAAATGTCGACGGCGTGCGGCCGCTCCGCCGTGACGGTGCATCGGCGACCGTCGCGCGTTCCGATTTCGGCCAGGCGTCATCGAACGTCGCCGGCGGCGCCTCGCCCGGCTCGAACGTCGGCGGCGCGGCGGCAGATCCGGGACCAATGTCAGGTGCGGGCAATTCGCTGGTCCGCGCTTGCACGCGCTCGCGCTCTTTCCGCGATGTCGACGAAAACATCAGGTTCCGCCGCGGTTTTGGGGCTGCCGCCGCGGCCTCGACCGGCTCCGCTGCGGGCGGCGGCGCGTCACTGCGGGCGCGATCGCGTGACGCCGCGTCGCCGCGCCAGGGCGGCGCCGGGGTGCCGGCAAATGGCGGCGGCGGCTGGTCGCGGGTGAACAGGAAGCCGCCGTCCTCCGGAGCCTGATCGGCTCGGGTGGTACTAATGGCTGCCGGCTGCAGCGCGCTTGCCAAGCGCTGGTCGGTCACAACTCCGGGGCCTAGCTGCTGGGCAATGTTCTTCAGCTCCCGGATCACGGCCCACAGGCCGAGCAGCATCATCCCGGTGCACGCGGCTATTGCACCTGTCAGGATCAGGGTGTTGCCGAGACTGAGATCCAGCTCGATTCCAAAACCGACCGTCGCGAGGCCTACCAACAGCAGGCCGATCCCGGCGACCAACACCACCACGCTCATCGAACTAACCCCCGGACCGCGCGCGGCAAATGCGCGCAAGCCGCGAACGCAACGATACTGTCATATTTCCCACACCGCCAACCAGCAATTGTGGTCGGTGTTCCATCAAAAAAACCTGCCTCGGTAGCAGGATACGATTCGGACATTAATTTTCGTTCCCGCTTCATCCGGATTTTTACGGGCATGATTGCTGCATCGCATCAGGGAAATTACGCCACAATTGCCAATTACTTGGAAACGGAACNGCGCTATATGGATGCCGGGGAATGAGGCCCAAAAGCGCCAGAGCAGGGCCGCCACAGGGGATACCGGGTTACCAATAGCCATGTCATCCATTACAACTTCGGCCATCGAAACGCCCTCGCGGCGCTCGGTGGAACGGACTTGCGACGACCTCGCCGTGCTCGTCTTGGCTGTGGTCGCCTTGATCGCCGGCTTAACGTTTCGCGATTACGGCCTCGGCTGGGATGACTACACCCACGCCGAATATGCCGATTTGCTGCTGCGCATGTACGGTTCCGGTTTCAAGGACACCGGCGCGCTGTCGTTCGCCAATCTTTATATGTATGGCGGCGGCTTCGACATGGCGGCCGCGCTATTACACAAGGTCATCCCGCTCGAATTGTTCGAAACAAGGCGCCTGCTCGGCGCCGTCGTCGGCGTCATCGGGCTTGCGGTAACGTGGCGGCTTGGGCGNCGTGTCGGCGGCCCGCTCGCGGGATTGGCGGCGCTGCTTCTGCTCGCGCTTTGCCCGACCTTCTACGGGCACATGTTCATGAACCCGAAGGATGCGCCATTTGCGGTCGCGATGGTGATCCTGATGCTAGGTCTCGTTCGCCTCGCCGAGCAATATCCAAACCCTTCGCCACGGACCATCCTGATCGTCGGCCTCGGCGCCGGCCTCTCGATCGGCAGCCGTATCCTTGGCGGGCTGGCGCTGGTCTATGCGCTCGTCGGCTTCATACCATTGTTGCTCGAGGATGCGCGAACCCACAGCGCGCGCGAGGCCGCGCATCGCCTCCTGCATGTCGTCTATGTGCTGCTGCCCGGGCTGGTCCTCGGTTACCTCGTGATGGGACTGATCTGGCCGTGGTCGATCATGGAGCCGGGCAATCCGTTCCATGCCCTGACCTATTTCTCGAGCTTCTTCGAAAAACCCTGGAAGGAGATGTTCGACGGCGCGCTGGTGTCGGTGCCCGACATGCCCTGGTCGTATCTGCCGACGCTGTTCGCGCTGCAGCTTCCCGAGGTGCTGCTCGGTCTGTTGATCGCCGGCGTGGTCGGCAGCTTGATGTCGCTGTCGCGCAATGACGTATCGGGCCGCCGCAAGACCATTTTCCTGATGCTGACGCTGGCGGCGACCTTGCCGCTTCTGATCGCGATGGTGAAGCGCCCCGCGCTCTACAACGGCATCCGGCATTTTGTCTTCGTGATCCCGCCGATGACCGTGCTCGCGGGTGCTGCCTTCGGGTGGGGAATGAACTGGCTCAAGGAAAACCGCCGCAGCTGGCAACCCGCCGCGGTCGCCGTTTTCTCGTTCGGCTTGCTATTGCCGCTCAGCGAAATGATCCGGCTGCACCCCTATCAATACACCCACTTCAACCATATCGCGGGTACGGTTCGCTCCGCCGACGCATTGTTCATGCTCGATTACTGGGGGCTTGCGTTCAAGCAGGCCTCCGACGGCCTGCGCGACCAGCTTGATGAGCGCCAGGAAGTGCCCCCGCACGGCCGCAAATGGAAGGTCGCGGTGTGCGGCCCGCAACGCCCCGCGCAGGTCGCGCTCGGTCCCGATTTCACGATCGGCTGGGACAGCCACGCCGCCGATTTTGCGATGACGCTCGGCGAATTCTACTGCAAGGGCCTCACCGCCCCCGTGCTGGTCGAGATCAAGCGCGACGACGTCGTGTTCGCGCGCGTCTACGACATCCGCGGCCGCAGCATCTCCAGCCTGCTGGCGATTCCGGCGCCCTGATCCAGTCCGCATCCCATCCGCGATCCGCGAGCAACATCGTTTGCGGAAGTAATGCGCTGAGAAAAACGGGACACCGCCGATTGTCGTGCGCCTCACCGGGCGTTGAGGGCGATGCGGATCGGCAAGCCATCGAGCCACACGGTTCGTCGCTCCAGTTTGGGAGCTTGAGTCAGCGTGAGATGACGCCATCAACAGCGAACCGGCATTTCCGGGATTACCCTGCGAACCGGACGTGCGGCGGACATGCCAAAATCGACGAAAATGACCCCGAGCAGACGTCGAGCCGGATCGCTATGTGAGCTGGTTTTTCGTCATTTCTCACTCGCTGCTATGTCGTAACCTGCTATGATCTGCCATTCACAACGCGTGGTCCTTATAGAGGGCACATGCAGCGGCGCGAATTCATCACGCTTATCGGTGGTGCAGCGGCGAGCACGTGGTCGCTCGCGGCGCATGCGCAGCAGTCTGACCGAGTGCGGCGGATTGGCGTGCTGATGGCGCATACCGAGAGCGACCGGGAATTTCAGGCATACTTGGCTGCATTCCGGGAGGGCCTCAAAAGGCTCGGGTGGACTGAAGGCCGCAATATCCAGATCGACACTCGCTGGGGCGCACTTGAGGACGCGGAAGTCAGGCAACGATCCGCGAAGGAACTCGTCGCTCTCCGACCCGACATCATTCTTACGCAAAACACGCCCCCGACCGCTTCAATGCTGCAACAAACTCACACCATCCCCGTCATTTTTGTCATCGTTGCCGATCCGGTCGGCAGCGGCTTCGTGGGGAGCTTGGCGCGGCCGGGCGGCAACGCAACCGGTTTCACCATCATGGAGCCGACGACTGCTGGCAAGTGGCTTGCGCTGCTCAAGGAGATCGCACCGCGCGTCAACCGGGCCGCTTTGTTGTTCAATCCGAAAACGGCACCATATGTCGACTATTATCTGAGCCCGTTCAAAGCAGCCTCAGGATCCTTCGGGATGGAGGCGATCGCCGCACCTGTTCGCGATACGGCCGAACTCGATAGCGTCATCGCGGCGCAGGCACGCGAGCCAAATGGCGGACTGATCGTGATACCGGATGGCTTCCTAAACGTTCATCGCGCTGAGATCATCCTGCAGGCTGCTCGCTACAATCTTCCTGCCGTCTATCCGTGGCGTTTCTTCGCTGAAGAAGGCGGCCTGCTGTCCTATGGAAGTGAGCAGCGCGATATATTTCGGCTTGCCGCGAGCTATATCGATCGCATCCTCAAGGGGGAGTTGCCGAGCGAGCTTCCGGTCCAAGCCCCGGTCAAGTATGAGTTGGTGATCAACCTCAAGACTGCCAAGGCGCTGGGCCTCATCGTACCACCTGCGCTGCTTACAAGCGCCGACACGGTGATCGACGAATAGAGATGCTGTTTGCTGCGATGCATGAGCCTGCCGTTGGCACTTTTCGGACATGGCGCGATGTCTGGCTTGAGTCCGGAATGCGCACCAAAGCGGACGTTGGCCACGACTCTGGATTTGTGGATTCACGTCCCAGCATATCTGTCAGCCTTCTGTGCCGCCTTGCCGCGAACACGGCGCGGGGCTAGTCTCGCATGCGAATTCAACAATTCATT
>JGI12635J15846_10002149_pt1 | contig 17226 bp, 9 predicted proteins | sample BlaSpr_A8_OM2_M2_FD_15846 | JGI IMG/M metagenome (IMG submission 15846) | reverse complement strand
CCCAAATTGTAGTGCGCTTCAAAGTCTGCTGGATTGTTCTGAAGGTTGTGGCGGGCTAACGCTTCCTGAAGTGCCATCCTCGGATCGCCCGCATTTGGATCAAAATTCCGCGGCAACACTTGCAACCAGAGATGCGCCATTTCGTCCTTCGCCCGGTTGCCGCCCCGAACTCGCTCAGGAGGGTCATTCGGATTCACCGGATTATATTCGGAGTTGTCATAAACGTAGCGCATGCTGACCGTAGTTCCTTTCGGCAGAAACACCGGCTCTGCATAGCGGAACACTGCCTGCCAGTTCAAGTTCCAGTGCGGAATATGAATCAATGTCTTCGTGGTGCCGTCAGGCAACGCCGCCACTGCTTTCAAGTCTTTGCCGAGGTAATGCGCGTGCGGATAAATGGCGAGCAAGTCAACGTCAATTGGAAGTGTTAGTTCATCGGAGACAACGAAATTCCTGTCGCCTGCTGGAATGTCGAGCTTCGCATCATTTTGCAATTGCAGAAGCATGGGGAACTTCGTGGCCGGCTGGCCGGTAAAGTAAATTCCAATGGTGGGCTGAATCGTCTCCGGCTTGCCCGATGGCTGCATATGGACATTCAGCACCAGATCAGTTCCCTTGTCGAGACGCAGCGCCATTCCCCCCGGCTCAACGTAAGGCGTTGTTCCCGGCTTCCAAAACAAGAAATGACTGTCGGGATCAAATGTTTCGGACTCGATTTTGATCTCCATGCCTTCGAAACCGGAACCGGGTTCCTTCTCCCGCTGGCGCGAATTTTGCATACGATCAACCAGAATATTGGCGTGGTGAACAAAGCGTTTGTCCCCTGGACGAATTTCAACCGACTTAACCCATCGGGTTCGATCAATTGGAAGCGGGAAAATAAAATTCCAATACATATCGGAGCCGCTGGCTGGCAGTTGAAATGGCTTGGAAGCGCTCAACACTAGATCGGGCTGACCAAGCTGCCAGCCTTCGACGAATTTGGGTTGCGGCGGCAGATCAGCCGGATATCCTTCCGGCGCTCCTTCTTCCACCCAGTCCTTTATCGCTGTGATCTGTTTGTCCGAGAGCCGTGACTCATCCGCGAACTCTAGGGCCTGAGATTCAGGCAGCCACGGTGGCATGAAATGGGTTCCAGTAACAATCTCAATCTGTCGAGCGTGCTTCTTCACGTCGTCGTAAGTAAGCAACGGGAAAGGGCCGGACTCGCCGGGGCGATGGCAACGCGCGCAGGACTGAAAAATGATGGGCGCGATGTCACGATTGAAAGTAACCCGCTCGTTGCTTTTCCGATCCGGTGCTGTCTGTGCGAGAACGAGTAGGCTGGGCCAGAACCAGGTTGCAATCGCCAATACGCAACCGATTCCAACGAGCGCCCACAACCGCTTCATTGCAAATCCGAAATGTAGCAGCCCACGCCCCCGACCTCAACCTTGGAGGGCGGGCGACCTGCCAGCGCCGCCTGAATGGCGTCTTCCAGCTCGTGGGTGGTTGGCGCAGATCGCGCATGGCCAAATGACGCGTAGAGATTGTCAATGCGACCGTGATAAACCAGCGCGCCCTTGGCATCGAACACGGCAGCTTCCGGCGTGATCTGGGCATGCGCTTGTTTTACAAGCACGTGGTCTGGATCGCGCACGGCCGCAATCGAATATCCGTAATCATGCAAATACTTGCGAATGTCCTGCGGTGTTTCCGACTTATCGGGAAATACAAGATAGAACCTGGCATCCTTCTGATGTTCCCGGCTGATCCGCTGAATCTCCGGAGCATATCGTCCAGAGATTGGGCAATCCCCGCGCACGAAAACGAACACTACAGATTGGCTGGCATTCGACGTGAGGGGATTCACGGCGTTTCCGTCAAGATCCAGCGGAGTCTGCTGCGTGGCACAGAATGCCGGAGCCAGGGATAGCAATAGCGGAAGTAATAATAATAATAAGGATAGAGAAGGAATCCGTTGTTGGGCAGCCGATCTCTCCGGCGCGTCGCGAGCAGGAACAAATTTAGGAAGATGCCTGAACATGGGAAGCGCTTCCGGCGCACGCATTCACATTCTACGCCAATAAATTGGGGAGGGAGTCGTGGCAGACTCCCTCCCCGAGGACTGTATCTCCGTGACTAGAAGTCCAAGCGCAGCCCAAACTGAAGCTGGCGCATGCCGTTGGGTGAACCCGGCGACGAGTCATTTTCGATGTCGGTCACACGGCCATTCCCCCCACAGTCAATACACGTACCGCTTCCACCTTGGTTCTGGTTGAATCCCAAGATGGGGTGATTAAACACGTTATAGACATCCATACGGAACTGGAGCTTTGCCCTCTCCGTGAGAGTGAAGTTCTTGGAAAGAACTCCATCAGCCCCGAAGTAGTGCGGCCCACGGATACTGTCGTAGCCATAGTTCCCGATGTTGTTAAGTCCGGGGTCCGCAAATCCGTTCACGGTCCCACCATTTGCCAGGAGCGAATTCCCACTTGCATCAACCAATGGGTTGAAGAACTGGACGTAGTGGCCTCTAGCGTCGTGGATAAAGGTGCCTCCTCCAGTGTGGAACGATCCTTGGCCTTTACTCGGGCGGCATACGCCAGTGTCTTGTTCGAGGTTACAAACCGAACCGGACATACCGGGCGTCCACGGCAGGCCACCCGCCCAGGTCATGGTCCCGCTAATTTGCCAGCCGCCGATGACCGCGTTCATACCGCGGCCCACGCCGCCACCGAACGATTTGCCCTTGCCGAAGGGCAACTCGTAAATGAAACTCGTAACCCACTGGTGATTGCGCAGGTTGTCGTCCGGTCCGTGAGCTATTGCCTTGTTGTCAACGTAAAAGTTGCTGTCGTAGTGGTATCCCTTAGCGTAGTTGTAAAAGGTCATGAACTGTAGGCCGTTCGAGAAGCGCCTGTCCAACTTCACGGTGAGTGCGTTGTAGTAGCTGCTGGCATCGTTTCCGAGGTAGTTGCCCTGGTCGGTAAAGCAGCAGGTCAAAGTTCCAGTCGTGGTTGGGTCGATATATCCAGGATAGGAGAACGCATTGTAGAAAGGTCGCCGCTGTACTTGAGGGACAAGTGGCACGAACTTACCCCCGACCACAGAGCCCGTTCCCAACTGCGGCTGGTTGACGTTGTAGGTGGGGCCGTCGCCAACAAACCCGTGAGTTCCCTTGTTCCCGAGGTAAGTCACTTCCAAGCTCATCGTTCTTGTCAGCTGATGCTGGACCGTCGCATTCCATGTGTCAACGTACGGCAATCGCTGAGAAGTGGGCCTGATGTGTGGCTGAATGCATAGGGAGGTGTCGTTCAGGAAGCAGCTCGGCCCAGCGAGTGGCAACTGACCGTTCGAAGGAACGGCAGGGAAAGTAAAGACCGGAGGCCCAGCGGCCAAGGTAAAGGCAGGCAGAAATTGGTTTGTATTTTGTGCAAGCTGTGCCCCAAGAACCGGCAGGTTTTGGGTTACGGCGTGGCCAAAGTTAGAGCCGAAGACTCCCATATCATAGCTGCGGCCATAACCCATGCGGATCACGGTTTTCTCGCGCAACTGATAAGCAATCCCAACACGGGGAGCGAAGGCATGCCAGTCATTTCCGATGTTTCCGTTCAGTCCGTACGGGCCAAAGCCACCAACGCGATCTACGCCTTGGACGATGTTGGCGAAGCCGCCGTTGCCCTTGGCATTGACTTTCTCTGGGAAGTAGACCTCCCACCGCAAACCCAAGTTAATAGTCAATTTCGGAGTGAAGCGCCAGCTATCTTCACCGTAGTAAAACATCCGCCATTGCCTTTCAGCGGCGTTCGTGCTGGTGCTGACATATCGGCTTAGATCCGTGACGTCTCCCAACAGGAAGGTGGCTAGCGCAACGCCTCCGGCGCCAGCATTAGAGGTTGTCGCATCCTTGAAGTCGTAAACGCCGGTACGATTGGAGTCGCTGGGAACGCGCAGATTCTCCGCGTAGCGGACATCCGCACCAAATTTGAAGGTATGATTTGCGTGCGTCTTGGTCCAGTTGTTTACAAACTGGAACTGTTGTTCGCTTTCAATTAGCGGGCAATTGCAACGGGCGACGCCAAGGCCATCACCGAACTGGGCATTTCCATTGAAGTTGAATTGGCCAAGTCCCGAGGTAAATCTGTCACCGAGATTCGCATTCGGAATTCCGAAGGCGGTCATGGGGGCTGAACCCTCATCGGGTTTGTGCGTATTCGGGTTGTATTTGAAATAGCCGAAACGGAAATCGGTCAGAAGCGACGAACTGAGGGTCTTTGTGACCCCAGTGGACAAACTGTAGTTGTGAACGATGGAACTTCCGGACAAGCCACCAGGACCGAATCCAACTCCCCCTAGAGCGCCCAGGCTTCCTTTGCCGGAGAGGCTGAAATAGTCAAGGCTGAAGCGTCCGAAAACCTGGATGGTCGAGCTGGCGCTGAAATCGATGCGCGTGTCAAAAGCGTTCTGGTTATAGGGTCCTGATCCGGCAGCCAAGAAGTTATTGGCAGTGCCAGCATTGGAGCCTGCATTGTTTGGCTTGGGGAATAACGCCAGAATGTTACCCGCTGGCCCCGATATTTGGCCGATCGGTATCAAGTTCCCCACATACTTTACGCCCGTTCCTGGCGCGTAAACCTGGCCGCCAGTGCCGTAACCAGAGGTCAGAAATTCACTCAAATCGCAGAAGCCGGGAGTTGCGCTGGTAGCATTAGTCGCGGGGTTGCAGGACGACTGCACCCTTGCCGTGGGTATTGTTATGAGGTTTGTAACTCCACTGGATTGCCTGGTTCCCTGATAATCGCCAAAGAAGAACAGCTTGTTCTTGATGATTGGGCCGCCCAAGCTTCCACCGAACTGCTGCCATTTGCTGCTCGGAACGGGGCTGGCTGCAACGCCCGGAGCGGCCGCCCATTGCGTGAATGGATCTCTCGCTTGATTCGCACTGCTGCGGCGAAAGTAGAACGCGCTGCCGTGAAGTTCGTTGCTGCCTGACTTGGTCTGAACTGTGACCAACCCGGCGATTGCTTTCCCGAACTCTGCGTCAAAATCCGCAGTGCTAATTTTTGCTTCTGTCACCGCATCGAGGTTCGGATTGATAACGATAATGCCCAAAATAGGATCCTGATTATCGGTGCCGTCCAACTCGAACCCGGTCCCACTGAAATGCTGGCCATTGACGAATATCTGTCCGCCGCCCTGCGGATTCTCCGTCGCGGCATGAGACCATCCAAGCTTTTGTGTGCCTGGAGTCAGCAGCTCAAAATTCGTGAAATTGCGGTTGAGGACGGGCAGGTTCTCGACAGCTCTGGAATTGAACTCTACCGCGACGTCGGCGCGGTCAGTCTTAAGTTGCGGAACTTCGCTGGTTACTTCGATAGATTCTGATGTGGCGCCTAACTGGAGAGCCAAGTCAAGCCTCACGCCGTTATCAGCGGAGACGGTCACATCTTTTTGCTCGGTCGCCTTGAAACCTTTGGCTTCGACTCTAATGGTATACGCGTCTGGGACGAGGTGGGTAACGGTGTAGTTTCCACTCTCGTTAGTCGTTGTCTCTTGAATTGTTCCCTTGTTTTGATCCGTGACGGTGACTTTAGCCCCGGCCACTGCGGCGCCTTGCGGATCTGACACCGTACCAAGGATGCTGCCGAACACCGCCTGAGCCTTAGCTTGAGGAAGCCACGCACTATAGACGAGAGCCACAACGACGAGAGCACTGAAGCCGAATGCCTTCTTCATTTGAATTCCTCCCCAGATAGGAAATCCGTTTGATTACCTAACCACATCGCGAAGCTAGAGCACAAAAGTTCCCACTTGCAGTTTGAGTTCCCAATTCTCTCTGACCCGCAAGCGTTGAAATCATTCAGCTTTCATTCCGAACGGACGACACGCGCATACAGCAAATGGAATTTTTTTAGATCACTTCTACAAAAAAACGAAAGCGGGACTCGTACAATAACGGTCTTGCAAGACCTGGGGAAGCGCTCGCACAAAAACTCAACACATGCCTCACCAATAGAATTGCTGAGAGCGGTGTTCTCCCTTCACGAGAAGCACCAAAACCCGCGAATTCTGCGGGATTTGTCCTCCCGCAAAATGCCAAAACTTATGTACTCGAACTTCGCGAACGAAATTCGACATCCCATTTTGAGCGCGCCGCAGCATGATGCCGTTCTCTTCAATATGTAAGTCTCACTGGGTTTGTAACGGTTACGTCGTTCTAAGTTGCTGGTCTTGCATGGGGCATAAAAACTCTGTACCCTCGGTTACGTGAGTGTTACAAGCCACGTAACAAATGTGGAGCCGCGTCTTGTTGAGATAGACAAGTTAGTTAACAGTCATACGCTCCATGGATCCGAGTCGCTTTGCAAGCTGCTGCGGTATTTGGCAGATCACGCATTGAAGCACCCGGGAGTGGCGCTCAAGGAATATCAGATCGCAACCGAGACCTTCGGACGGCCTGCCGATTTTGATCCTCATCTGGATTCTCTGGTTCGCGTGATGGCCGGGCGGTTGCGCTCCAAGCTTGCCGAGTACTATGCATCTGAAGGTGTAGACGATCCCATTGTCGTTGAGCTACCAAAGGGAACGTACTCACTGGTTTTCCACGATGCTGCAACTTCTCCAAAACCGATTTTGCACCCACATCATGAAGCTGAGCAGCATGCTGCCAGTCCAGCTCGCAAGACTTCGATGCTAACGTTGGGGCTGGGAGTTTTTCTCGGGGTTGCAATCGTCATAATTGCGGTTTTAGTCCTTACCCGAACCCCAAATACACCCGTCGCTGGGGGCGTCGGCGAACGCACACCCGCTGCGACAGGTGCGGGCGAGCACGTACCCGAAGCCTTCCGCGTTTTCTGGCAACCATTCATTACCGGCCAAGAAGAGCCGTGGGTCGTCTTCAGCAACGGAGCATTCGTAGGGCGGGCAGAGACCGGGCTGCGTTATTTCAATCCCTCACAAGACTCGAGGGAAGCGATCGACGATCATTACACTGGGGTGGGCGAGGTGATTGCGGTCCATGACCTGGACCACGTCTTCGGTCTGTTACACCGGCAGATTCGGGTGAAGCGGGGCAGTCTATTTTCGCTGGACGACGCCCAGAACAACAATCTCATTTTCGTGGGTTCGCCGGCAGAGAATCTGACGCTGCTAGACATACCCAGCACGCATGAGTTCGTTTTTCAGCGCCTCACGACCGGAGCGCGAAAAGGCGACTTAGCGGTGATCAATGTGCATCCGCAGCCAGGCGAGGAAAAAATGTTTCTCTCCACTCCTCCCGGCACGCCTCTTACCGAGGATTACGCGGTCATCGGCCTGGTTCCCGGGATTAACCCAGCCCGATCGTTTCTGATATTGGCTGGGACTACGACCATCGGCACACAGGCAGCCGCAGAATACGTCTCTCGACAGGACTCTCTGGAACAGTTATTGCTGCGGCTCAGCGTCTCGGAGAATGGCGAAATAAAGCCGTTTGAGGTGGTGGTGCGCGTGAAAGTCGTGCGCGGAGTTCCGGTGGCGAGGGAACTGGTGGCGCTGCGGAAAGTCGCGCAGTAAGAATTCAGTTCTCAAGCGACAGAAATCAATGATTTCGGGAACGGGCTCACGGCGTGGTGTGCGCCAGTTCGGCAGCCTTACGAAATTCCTCTTCAGCTTCTGTTTTTTCTCCCTTGCGTTGTAGCGCTTCCCCTAGACGCTGATGTGCGGGCGCATAGCTGGGCACAAGATTGATTGCAGAGCGAAATTGCTCGATAGCGCCGTCCAAGTCCCCCGCCTGGAGCAGCCTGTTTCCGGAGTTAGTATTGAACGTGGCCCCTTGAAGGTTATTGGACTGTTTGAACAATTCCTGGGCGCGTTGGCCCTCCTCAGCGGCACCGGCGGGATCGCCTATCTGACGGAGTATTGCAGCCAGGGTTGTGTGGGCTCCCACCAGACCCGGATCAATCGCAATCGCCTTGCGCAAGGCAGCCGCGGCGTCCTCGGGCTTCCCATCCTGCCTCAGGACCGTTCCCAGCGTGTAGAAGGCTTCAGCGTAATCCGGTTTCGATTCCGTCGCGGCCCGCAGTTCCTTCTCGGCTTCGGCGAAATCGCCCCTCTGCCAGAGCGTGACCCCGAGCGTGTAATGGATATCAGGCTGGCTCGGGTCAAGCTCAGCGGCTTTCTGAAATTCCACAAGCGCGTCAGCGAGCCGGTCCTTCAATTTCAAAGCCAGGCCGAGGTCGTAGTGCGCGGTTGCATCATTCGGCGCAATTTTCAGAGCGCGCTGGAACTGAGTGATCGCGGAATCAAAATCTGCTTTTTGCAGATAGGCGGTGCCGAGGTTCTCTACATAACTTCCGTCGGCGGGCCGGATGCGGATCGCCGATTCAAATTCAGGAATTGAACCTGCGGCGTCCCCGGACTGAATCAGCGCAAGGCCGAGATTGTTGTGTGCGTCCGCATCCGCGGGCCGCAGAAGGACAACGCGGCGAAACGCCCCAACTGCTCCTTCGGCGTCGCCGCTACGTTGAAGGAGCGAACCGAGGCTCTCTTGGGCAGCGGCGAAGTCCGGTTGCCGATTGGTTGCTTTCTTCAGCTCTTCGATTGCCTCCTCGGGATGGCCCTCGTTTTGCAGAACCAGCCCGAAATAATAGTGCGCTTGGCCATTCTCCGGGACTGCCTGCGATGCCTTGGCAAGAAGCTCATGCGCCTGAGGCAGCAATTTCTGCTGCAAGCGCACTACGCCGAGATGCAGCTCTGCGGCGAAAAAATCTGGCTGCAGGCGCAGCGCCTCAGAGAACTGGGCCGCGGCCTCATCCGTTCGAGAAGCTTGCGCCAGGAGTGATCCCAACTCGTCGTGCAAGTCCGGGCGTTGCGGGTCCAACTCAATTGCCACGTACAGCGCACTGATTGCTGGCTGCAGATCACCGCGAAGACTCAGGACTCGGCCTAGCGTGCGATGCGTTTCCGAATCCTTGGGAGCGAGACGAACTGACTCGCGTGCTTCAGTCTCGGCTTCTGCATAGTCGTTATGTTTAGCCAGCGCGTTGGCCAGATTCAGGTGCGCCTGGGGAAATTCAGGCTTAAGCCGGATCGCGGAACGAAACTGCGCAATCGCGGAATCAACCTCGCCTTGTTCGAGAAGCACCCATCCCAGCGAATTGTGCACGTCGGGACTGCGCGGAGCTATGCCCACCAGCTTTTCAAAGGCTGCACGCGCTTCGGGCAGATTTCCCTGTTGCAGCGCGGACATCCCTTGTGCATAAAGGGATTTGGCACGGCCCTCTTGCTGCGAACGTGAGCCCGGTGTTTGCGCGCATAACATTGCAGCAGCTCCTATTAGTGCAATGCTGCTTGCCTTGATGAGGGCTGCTGGAAGTCGAAAGGTCACAGGCATGACAGTCGTTCCCATTCCCATACTACTATTGCGAATTCCATGCTCGCACGTAGCGGTCACGCGCAGCTTCGTCGGCTTGTAGTATCTTCCAGGTGAGATGCGATTTTTCCTTCACGTTCTCGGCGAATTCTGCACTACGTCAATGATGACCGCCGTTCTCGGCTGCTTGGCCGTGCTGTCCAGCAGCCAGGTGCGAGCGCAGCAGCCCCGGCTCGCTGATTTCGAGGATGTCGCGGAGAAGGCCGGAATCACCATGATGAATGTGTTCGGCGGTGTGGACACTAAGAAGTACATCATCGAGACCACTGGCACCGGCGTGGCCATTTTCGACTACGACAATGACGGATGGCCGGATATTTTTATCGTCAACGGTACGACTCTGGAAGGATTTCCCGCGGGGAAAGCTCCTACCAACCATCTATATCGCAACAACCACGACGGCACGTTCACGGACGTTACGGTGAAGGCCGGACTCGCAGCGAACGGATGGGGCCAAGGTGTTTGTGTTGGCGACTACGATAACGACGGGTGGGAAGATCTTTACGTTACGTATTATGGCAAGAACCGCCTTTATCACAATGATCACGGTGTGTTCCGCGAGGTTAGTGATCAAGCTGGTGTTGCTGGCTCGGGCAAAGCTTGGGGCACAGGCTGCGCTTTCGTGGATTACGATCGCGACGGGCTGCTCGATCTGGTGGTCGCCAACTATGTAGATTTCGATCTTTCAACCGCACCAGGGCCGGGAGAGCGGGCTTCGTGCATCTGGAAAGGTGTGCCGGTCATGTGTGGGCCACAAGGCCTGCCGGGATCGAAGAACATTCTGTATCACAATCTGGGTGGCGGAAAGTTTGCGGACGTAACCTCGAAATCGCATATTGACCAGGCTGCCGGACATTATGCATTGAGCGTCTCGACGCTCGATTATGACGACGACGGCTGGCCCGACATCTACATCGCTTGTGACAGCACGCCTAGCATTTTGTATCACAACAACCGCGACGGCACGTTCACCGACGTTGCTGTAGTTGCAGGCGCGGCGTTCAACGAAGACGGACGCGCGCAGGCAGGCATGGGAAGCACCGTCGCCGACTTCAATGGCGATGGCAAACTGGACATCTTCCGCACCAATTTTTCCGACGACACTTCCACGCTGTATCGCAATAACGGAAATGGCACATTCGATGATGTGACCTTCGCCGCCGGGCTGGGATTGCACACCCAGTATCTTGGATGGGGCACGATGTTCTTCGATTTCGATAACGACGGCTGGCCCGATCTTCTGCTCGTGAACGGACATGTCTACCCCGAAGTGGACAAACAGCACTTGGGAAGCAACTACCAGGAACCTAAAATTCTGTACCACAACAGCGGCAAGGGAACTTTCAGCGACATTTCCGCTGACGCGGGCTCTGGAATCACTACAGCAACCTCCGCCCGCGGGCTGGCCGTCGGCGATCTTTGGAACGACGGGCGCCTCTCGGCGGTGATCAGCAACATGAATGCGCACCCCAGTCTCTTGGTGAATCAGATCAAATCTCCGAACCACTGGATCGCCTTCCGCACTACCGGCACAAAATCCAATCGCGACGGCATTGGCGCACGCATCAGCTTGCAAGCCGGGGGACGTATGCGAGTGGACGAAGTCCGTAGCGGCTCCAGCTACTCGTCGAACAGCGACATGCGTGTACACTTTGGCTTGGGCCCGACTGACAAGATTGATTTCGTACAGGTCCGATGGCCAAGCGGGCTGCTGGAGCGCTTCGAGAGTCTGTCGGTCGATACAATTCACGCCTTGAAAGAAGGGACGGGAACCGCTGTGCCAGCGACAAAACCGTAACTCGTAAGAAATCGCTTTCCTTCGTACAGCTGTGAAAGTAAGATGCGGCGTTTGCATTCTGGTTGCGCTTTGGAAGTGTAGCTCTGGTGGAGGATCCATCGTGAAATGCGTCAGATTCGGATTGCTGCTGATATTGCTCGCCTCTCTGCCCGTGGGGCCCCTCCGCGCCCAACAAACAAGCCAACATGCGGCGCAGCAAGCATCACAAGCCTCTACCGATCCCTGGTGGAAACATGCTGTCATCTATGAAATCTATCCGCGCAGCTTCCAGGACTCGAATGGCGACGGCATTGGCGATATCAACGGCATTACGTCACGGCTTGATTATCTGAAGGATCTCGGCGTTGACGCCATCTGGATCACGCCCATGTACCCCTCGCCGCAAATAGATTTTGGTTACGACGTTTCGAATTATGAAGCCATCGATCCACAGTTTGGCACCATTGCGGACTTTGATCATTTGATGAGTGAGGCCAAGAAGCGCAACATTCGTATCATCATGGACTATGTTCCAAACCACACTTCGGATCAGAACTCCTGGTTCCTGGAATCGCGTTCTTCGCGCACTAATCCCAAACGCGATTGGTATATCTGGCGCGATGGCAAGGGACCCGGAAAGCCGCCGAATAACTGGGAATCCTGGTTCGGCCACTCGGCGTGGACGTTCGACGCGAAAACCGGTCAGTGGTACTACCACTATTTCTACGTTCAACAGCCAGACCTGAACTGGCGCAATCCTGAGGTGCGCAAAGCCATGTACGACGTATTGCGCTTCTGGCTCGATCGCGGCGCGTCCGGGTTCCGCATGGATGCGGTCTCGCGACTGTTCGAAGATCCCAACCTGCATGACGATCCTATTCTCCCCGGCACAAATGCGTACGGCGATCCAAATATCCAGCATAAATACACCGACGATCTTCCTGAGGTACACGACGTGCTTCGCGAAATCCGAAAATTGGTGGATAGCTACACAGGTGATCGCGTGCTGATCAGTGAAGCCGATGAACCAACGATTCAAGATCTTGTTAGGGTGTACGGGGTCAACAACGACGAAGTTCAGCTTCCAATGGATTTTCAAGTAGCAGATTTGAATCGGCTCTCAGCGTCCAAGTTCCGCGAGCTGCTTGATCAAATTGAATTCAATCCGCTGAAAGGCCAGCCATATTTCTTTTTCAATAATCACGACCAGGTGCGCACCTGGGACCGCTATGGCGACGGAGTCCACAACGATCAAATCGCGAAGCTCATGGCCGCTTTGCTGCTGACCACTCGCGCCACACCGCAAATGTATTACGGCGAAGAACTAGGGATGCGCACAACCGTTCCGACTCGCAAAGAAGACGTCAAGGACCCGGTTGGCCGGACGGGATGGCCCAAGGACAAAGGCCGCGACGGGGAACGCACCCCAATGCAGTGGGACAGTTCTCAAAACGCAGGTTTCAGTACTGCTGCAAAGCCGTGGCTTCCGGTGCCGCCGCCCGTGACCCAGTACAACGTGGCAGCCGAGACACGTGATCCGGATTCCATCCTAAATTTCTATAAACATGTGATAGCGCTGCGGCGAGAACTGCCGGCGCTGCGGGATGGTGGGTACGTTGCGGTAAATCGTGATGATCAAAACGTGCTGGCATATCTGCGCAAGGGCCGGAATGGCGCCGATTCCGTGCTCGTAGCTCTCAACATGAGTGCAGAGCCGCAGACGATAAACTTCAAGCTGCGGGGTTTCGGAATTCAAGGAAGCTCTGCACGCCTGCTGTTAGCCGCGCCGCAACAGGGGAACGAGGAACTCTCGCTGGATGGAGTGAAGCTCGGCCCTTACGCAGTTTTCATCGCTGCGGTGAAATAGCGTTCACTAAGCGACTGTTGCTATCGCTTATTTCGGAAGTGATATTCGCAAGGGAGAGCACTGAGCAAAAGCAGCGTTCCGGTACATATTGCTACTCGTACTCGATTTGCTGTAGCTTCCAATTACCCTCTACATCCCGAAATACGAGAGTAAAGAGGGCTTCATTAGGACTTCTTTCCTTCTTAACGACTGCGGTCGCCACCCCTGGTGATCCTTCAACTCTGGCGATGTCTATTGTTACTGGCTGCTGGACGAGAATCTCGCGTAATGAGTACATTGTCTTCGACTTGTCACCATTGTCCTTTAGACAGGAGCTGTCAAGAATCACGCAGTAGATACCGCGTTTCTCTAGAAGTTCTCTTGCGAATCGCGAAGCGCTAATTTTTGGAGCGTCAGTGCCGATATAGACCCCGGCCCGATCCGCCAGCGCCGACAGGAAGCCGACATCCTTGTTGCGCATAGCATCAAGAGCCTTTTTGGCCGCGGACTGGACCTCATTAAGGATCGCTTTTCTGTCATTTTTACTGTGCTCCTGAGCCGATATCGGGAAAGACCAAGGCAATATCCAGAATCCGACGACCAGCAATAGGCAAGTAAGTCTCATTTATTGGCAATCTGCATGGACATGGGAATAGCTGAGAGCGTAACCACTTCCTGTAGTGAATTGACTGAAATTCGCTGAACCCCGCAGGGAGCTGTTTTAGAGTAGTCATACGGCCCGGGTAAGCCTGATTGCGAATTTCTCCGTACGCACGATTCCTTTTCCCTCGCTTACGAACACCAACTGATTCACCGCAACATCTTTCATGGTGTCCACCTGCCCGCTGGGCCAACGGATTTCTAGCAAGTCCACCCTTTCGGCCTTACCCAAACCGAAGTGTACTCGCAGGTCGCTCTGCGACAAATAGCCGCCGCCGCTTCTTACTTCGTCAATTTGCCGGTGAGGTTTGGTTTCTCCGGAAACGGTCGTCACACATGTCACACGTGCTCCAATACCGCTGCGGTTTGATTTCGTGCCCGTCGCTTTAATCTTGATCCAGTTGTTGCCAGAGCTGGAATCACAGCGCAGAAGTTGCGGAAGACCGTTCACTGTATTGACGACCACGTCGATATCTCCATCATTGTCGAAATCTCCGAATGCGCAGCCGCGAGCGGCAGAAGGCGTAGATATCCCTGGACCGGCGATTTCGGAGACATCTTCGAACTTCCCATTTCGCAAGTTGCGATATAGCAGTTTTCGCTGGGCGTATCCGGCTTCGGTTTTCAGTTGCTCGACTTCGGGATAGACATGCCCATTGCAAATCAAGATGTCAGCCCATCCATCGTTATCGAAATCGAAGAATCCGCATCCCCAGCCCAGATACTGCGTATGGGCCCCTAATCCAGCGGAGAACGTGGTGTCCTCAAAATTGGCGCCGCCGAGGTTGTGGTAGAGCGAGGGTGTATCGCCCGCGAAATTCGTTTTCACGATATCGAGGTTGCCATCCAGGTCATAGTCAGCGGCCGAGACCCCCATGCCAGCCTGCGGTTTTCCGTCTGGACTGAGCGCGCAACCAGCTTCCACCGCAATGTCAGTGAATTTCCCGTTCTTCTTGTTTTGGTAGAGTGCGCTGGTCGAGGAATCATCCGCGACGTAAATGTCGGGCCAGCCATCGTTGTCGAAGTCGGCCGTGAGCACACCCAATCCGAAAGTGCCGCCGGACGTCAGAATTCCGCTCGATTCAGAGACGTCGGTAAATGTTCCGTCCCCATTGTTGTGAAACAAAATGTTCTTGCCGCCTTTGAGCCCAGGCGGGCCGCAAGCAACCATCACCCCTTTGTAAAGGCATGGCCCGGATTCCGGCACCGGGGCTGTGGCGAGATCCATATCAATGTAGTTGGCGACGAAAAGATCAAGCTTGCCGTCTCGATCGTAGTCCACGAAGGCGCAGCCAGTGTTCCAGCGCTTGCCATTGCCGCCGACTCCGGCTTTGTCCGTGACGTCCGTAAATGTGCGGTCGCCGTTGTTGTGGTAAAGAACATTCTTACCGAAGTAGCTGACGAAGAGATCGTCCCAGCCGTCGTTATCGTAGTCGCCGATGCAAACGCCCTGCCCCCATCCGTGATGAACGAGTCCTGCTTTTGCGGTAACGTCGGTGAATGTGCCGTCGCGATTGTTCTTGAATAAATGTGATGTCGGCTCCTCTCCCGGAGGAAAGCCTTCCAGCCGCGAGCCATTCACCAGAAAAATGTCAAGCCATCCATCGTTGTCGTAATCGTAGAAAGCGACGCCGCAGCCGGTGGTCTCTAGTAAATATTTATTCTTATGCTCGCCGCCAAAGATAGTTTTTGCGTTCAGTCCTGATTCACGCGCGACGTCGAGAAAGCTTACGCCTAGGTTAGTTTCAGGTTTGGAACTACTCCGGGGGTTTGCCGCAACCGAAAGAGCGCCCTCAAATGGCGACTTGGCAAGGGCCAATACCTTTTCGAGGGGCAGCACCAACGCAGACCGGCTCAGAGATTGGAGAAAATTTCGGCGTGAAAACGACAATAGGAGAACACCATCCGGGGTTAGCGTGCTAGAATTCGCAACTCAATTCTTTAACAGAGAACCTTAATTTGCAAGCTGCCGGACTACATTGCGGAATACGAGTAGGTCTCTTCCGAAATATTCCCATGGTTCTACCGCACAAAATCTGCCGCCGGCGCTGGGGGCCTAGCGTTTACTCGGCACTCGCAGTCCTTGCACTGGTCATCGCTTCGATTTCGGCATTTGCTGAAACTCCTTCTGCCGCCCCTTCAACTTCTCTGGTTTTATCTCGCCCGGTTCGTCCGCTGGAATTTCTGTCCGCAGTTGGCACTCGTGCCGGATTGTTTGGTAACGAGTCCGGAAATTTTGAAGCCTGGGCGTACCCGCTAAAAATCCTGCGCGATTTTCACCTCCGCTTTCATATCGATGGCCGAATAATCCCGGCTGAATCGTTGGCCAGAACGATTTCCGTGCGTCCCGAGTCTTCTACGATCCTGTATGCCAGCGACACGTTTCATGTTCGTGAAACGTTATTCGTTCCAGTCAGCGAACCGGGTGCGGTCGTAATGATAGAAGTAGAAACCATCGATCCTCTTGAAATCGAAGCCGTGTTTGAACGCGATTTTCAGTTAGAGTGGCCCGCCGCTTTGGGAGGCACGTATCTCCATTGGGATCCGACCTTGCGCGCTTTTGTTTTGGGGGAAGAGCTCAAAAAATATTCTGCGCTCGTCGGCTCGCCTTCGGGAGTGATGTCGGAGACCGAATACTCGACTAATTATTCAATGTCATCCGAAAATGCTTTTCTCCTCGGACCATCCAAGGGTAAGGACACGAAATTGATTGTGATTGCGGGCTCAGTAAATGGGCAAAACGAGGCCCAAGACAATTATCGGAAGCTTTCAAGCAACTATGCAGGCCTTCTGCGAGATTCGGCTGATTACTACCGGCAATATTTGAATCGCACCGTGAATTTGGTTTTGCCTGACCAGCAACTACAACAAGCTTACGATTGGTCTCGCATTAGCGTCGTTCAAGGCATGGTACACAATTCATTTCTGGGAACAGGGTTAGTCGCAGGATACAGAGCTTCCGGAACAAGCCAGCGGCCTGGATTTGCATGGTTTTTTGGTCGCGATGCTCTTTGGACTTCTTTCGCCTTGAACGCAGAAGGTGATTTCGCCAGCACCAGGACGGCGCTGGAGTTTCTAACCGGCTTCCAGCGCGCCGACGGAAAAATTCCACACGAAATTGCGCAATCGGCGAGCCTTGTGAATTGGTTTAAGGACTATCCATATGGATTTGCCTCCGCCGATGCAACCCCGCTCTACATCATAGCAATGAACGATTATGTCGTTCACAGCGGAGACGTAGAGTTCGCGTCCGGGAAGTGGGACAACTTGTGGCGAGCATATCAATTTCTCAAAAGTACCTACAACAAAGAGGGCCTGCCGCGAAATTTTGGATTCGGGCATGGATGGGTCGAGGGCGGTCCGCTGCTTCCGGTTGAAACCGAGTTGTATCAGAGCTCTTTGGGCGCAGAAGCGTTGCACGGCCTCTCGAATCTCGCGCATCTTGCGGGCAAGGAAGACGCGGGTCGTCAGCTCGATCAGGAGTACGCTCACCAGAAGAATTTAGTGAACGAGAAATTCTGGTCAGAAGGAAAGAAGACATATTCGTTC
>JGI12635J15846_10002147_pt1 | contig 17236 bp, 10 predicted proteins | sample BlaSpr_A8_OM2_M2_FD_15846 | JGI IMG/M metagenome (IMG submission 15846) | reverse complement strand
AAGGCCCTCTTGTCCATTAGCCGTACCAAATCAAGGTTTAATTGAAACCTTCCAATTAATTTACCCCCGGAGCGCCCCGGACGAACAAATCAGCAAGATACACAAGCGATTCGTCATCCAAGGAATTGGTGCAGAAAATAAAACGTTTCAATTTGCTTGTCAAGCACTATTTTTTCGGGCATCATACCGTCGCTTTTCATCTGTGAGGGAGACCGCCCGATTCCGGGGTCCGGGCCGTTGTGATTTCGGGTATGCGCCGAAGCTCCGGGTTCACCAATATTCAGTCGAACGGCTTGTGACCTCTGCTTCGGCAAGGAGAAGAAATATCAGGAACCGATCGAGCAAATATCGGGTAGATTGGCGGCAAGCGGACAGCCAGAGAGGGCGAGACTTTCATGTATCAACCTGAAGCGTACGCCATTGCACTGCTCTTCATGATCGGCAGCATGCTTTGCTGGGGCTCATGGGCCAACACCATGAAACTGACTCCCGGTTGGCCGTTCCAACTTTTTTATTGGGATTATGTGGCCGGAATTATTATCGCAAGTTTATTATGGGGTTTGACCCTCGGCAGCGCAGGCGGGGGGCCGCTCTCTTTTCTGAGCAACATTCGCAGCTCCGATGCTACTCATATACTTTTCGCGCTCGTCGGAGGAGCAGTTTTCAATGTTGCGAACCTTCTGCTAGTCGCGGCGATCGAAATTGCGGGACTCGCTGTGGCGTTTCCGATCGGCATCGGGCTAGCTCTCGTGGTCGGAGTGCTTCTGAACTACTTCATTTCTCCCCAGGGCAATCCCCTTTTACTCTTTGGAGGTGTCCTGCTGGTCGCGCTTGCCATTGTTGTTGATGCCCTGGCCTACCGCAGACGGGAAACTACTCGTAAAGCTCTGGGTGCTCGCGGAATTCAGATCAGCCTGGCTTGCGGCATCCTCATGGGCAGTTTTTATCCGCTCGTCACCAAGGCGATCACCGGGCAGAACTCTCTCGGCCCGTACGCAGTTGCTTTTTTCTTCGCCATCGGAGTCGCCATCTGCGCCGTTCCCGCAAATTATCTTTTAATGCGCAAGCCTCTGACCGGTGGAGCTCCCGTCAGCATGAGCGACTACAGGAAGAGCCCCGGACTTTGGCACTTCTGGGGAATTCTCGGTGGAGCGATTTGGTGCACGGGAGCGGTCCTGAACTTTGTTGCTTCCCACGCCCAAATCATTGGCCCCGCTATTTCCTATGCCATTGGACAAGGAGCCACCATGGTTTCCGCCATCTGGGGAGTGTTCGTCTGGAAGGAGTTTGCCAATGCCCCCGCCAACGCCCGCAAACTCATTCCCCTCATGTTTTTCTTTTTCCTGGTTGGTTTGGCTGCTGTCGCCCTTGCCCCCGTAATTTCCAACTAACGGAAAAGGGGACATTTTTAGAAATGAACTCTGGTCTCACAACTTCACACTAAGAGAGACGGAATGAAAAAGCGCCTTGTCGTCGTTGGAAGCATCAATGTTGATCTTGTCTCTGTGGCTCCGAGGATTCCACTTCCGGGCGAAACTTTAACCGCAACCAGTTTTGGCACATTCCCGGGCGGGAAAGGCGCCAATCAGGCCTTCGCTGCCGCCCGCCTTGGTACCCGAGTCAGTATGATCGGAAAACTCGGCAACGATTCCTTTGGCACCCAACTCCGCGCCAACCTGGAATCCGCCGGTGTTGACACGGCATCCGTCGGTGTTGAATCCACTTCTTCCGGAATCGCTCAGATCATCACCGCAGAGAACGGCGAGAATGTGATCGTTGTAATCCCCGGCGCAAATGCTCATGTCTCTTCTCACTACCTCGAAAAACATCTCGACGTCATTCGCAGCGCCAGCATCGTTTTAACGCAACTCGAAATCCCGCTGGAGACGGTCGAGTACCTTGCGTCCATCACACGCAAGGAGGGCATACCTCTCATGCTTGATCCAGCCCCCGCCCGACCGCTTCCATCCTCCCTGCTCGAGTGTGTGGAATGGCTGACGCCGAACGAATCCGAGACGTGCTCGCTTTTGGGACTCCAATCACAAGATGTTCCCGAGGAGGCCATGGAAGAAGTCGCTGAGATGCTTCTGCAGCGCGGCAGCCGCAACGTCCTCCTCAAACTCGGTCAGCGCGGCTGTTTTCTTGCGCTAGCGGATAGCCGAAGAGTATTTCTGCCCGCCTACGCGGTTCGCGCGATTGACTCGACGGCAGCCGGTGACGCCTTCAACGGCGCGTTTGCCTCAGCGCTGATCGAAGGCCATGATCCCGTGCGATGTGCTACGTGGGCCTCCGCTGTCGCCGCCATCTCCGTCACTCGCCAAGGCGCTCAACCGTCCATGCCCACTCAGGCAGAAGTCCAGGCATTCTTGAAGGAACGCGAAGGAACGGAACAGCCGGTCTAGCCAAAACGCATTTCATTCAAGAAATTCCAGGCACTTCCCGCACCGGAAATGCCGTACCTTAGTCATCCTGGAGGATAACTCCCACGGGCACCGAACCTCTCCCCCTCCCATTGCGTTTCGTGATTGCGATTGGCTTCGCCGCGCTAGGTCTGTCGCAATGCCCCTCCGCCGTTTCCCGGCCACAAGATTCGCCCGCTTCCCCTTTGGGTTCTCCTCAAGAGGAAAGCGGTGGCTTCGTGGGAGACCTCGCTTGCCGTCCCTGCCATCAGGACAAATTCGGTTCCTATCTTCGGACGGCTCATCATCGTACTTCTCGGCTGCCGGATGTAGGTTCAATCGCGGGGAGCTTCACGAAGGGCCAGGACGTTCTGACCACGCTCAACCCCGAACTCACCTTCAGGATGGAGGCGCGCGATGGTCATTTCTACCAGACTGCCATTCGACAAAAGCGAGGTCGCATCACGAAGCACACGGAGCAGATTGATCTCGTGATCGGCTCGGCCACCAAAGGCCAAACGTATCTCTATTGGAGGCAGAATGGCTTGTTCGAGCTTCCGGTGTCGTATTGGACAGAACTCCATCATTGGGTCAACAGCCCGGGATATGTAGACGGGTCGGCAGACTTTGATCGCCCCGTTCCGCCTCGCTGCCTCGAGTGTCATGCGACACTCTTCCAGCCGATTAGTTCCTCACCATCCGAGAATCACTACAACAGAGACAATATTGTCCTTGGTATTTCATGTGAGCGGTGTCATGGCCCGGGAATGGAACACATTCAAAATCATTCGGCGAATTCCGCAAATTCAACCGGCAGGAAACCCATGCCGCCACTCCGATTGAGCCGCGATAGACAGATTGAAGTGTGCGCGCAGTGCCACGGCGGAGCGGGTGAACCAATCGCGCCAGCGTTTTCATTCAGGCCGGGCGAGGCGCTTTCGGAATATGTCAGGCTACAGCAGCCGAACTCGACGGACCGGTTAGATGTCCACGGCAATCAAGTTCTACTTCTTGAAAGGAGCCGCTGCTTTCAATCCTCACCTGAATTGTCTTGCTCCACTTGCCATGACGTTCACGCTCCAGAGCGTCCAGCCGCGGATTATTCTGCCCGNTGTCTCGAGTGTCACCGTGCGGATCAATGTGGAATGATTCAGAAACTCGGAAAAGAGATTGCTTCCAACTGCATCGATTGCCACATGCCTGTCGAACCCTCTAACTTGCTCGTATTGGACGCCGACGATTCTCGATTAAAAGCGAATGTTCGCAACCATTGGATTCGTGTGTACCAGAAGACTTCCCTTCGATGATTATTGCCGGGCCCCGCTTAAGCTAGCGGCCTCGCCTTCTCTGGCTTCCGCGCGCCCGGACCTGCGCTGCCAGAAACAATTCAGCGCGCATCTTCGACGAGACGAAAGCCGACTGCGCCGGAGCGATCCTTGCTGGGAGACATCATCAGGAGTTTCCCGTGCTCGATGAGTTTGTAGGCTTGGGGGAAATACCACATCGACCCCTGCGGCTGGTAGTAACTGCCACCGCGGAGGATTCCTCCGCGGGTGTGTTCGTCCGTGAACTCTTCCGTCCATTGCCAAACATTGCCGACGAGATCCATCACGCCAAACGGACTGGCTCCTTTCGGATGTGCGTCGACCGGATCGGGACCACGCATGGTGCGATTCTTATCCGGCTCAGGAACGGCAGATGGATCCCATTGATTGCCCCAAGGATAGAGCCGGCCATCGGTGCCTTGCGCGGCGTATTGCCACTCCCATTCGTGGGGCAAGCGCTTCCCGGCCCAGGCGGCGTAGGCGCGTGCATCCTCGATGGACACCCATGTAACGGGCCGATTGTCCCAGCCTGAGGGAAAGACACCGTCTTTCCAGTCGTGCAGAAAATTCAGATCGTCTTTGGGATGGTAGCGCGTGGCGTCCAGAAACTTCTTGAACTCGGCGTTCGAGACGGGATACTTGTCGATGTAGAACGATTTTGTGTGCATCGGATGCTCGTGAAAACGGCGCGGCGCACCTTCCCAGGGATACTGCACGTCCACGCCGATGTCGTTGGATCCTTCGATTTCTATACCCCCCACTTTGAAGAGAAAGTCCGCTTCAGGAATCTGGATCATGCCCGAGGGAGCGGTGCTACCCGTACTCGTAGCAGCGATCGGCACGATCTCCTGTTTCAGGACCTTACGTTCGTTCGAAAAGCTGGCGAGCGGCTTCGCGGTCAATTGCTTCATCTCTGACATCAGCTTCTGGATCTTCGCGTCAGGTTCGGAGCTCGTTGCGAAGATGGCGCCGAGACCATTGCTTTCCATCGAAAAACTCAATACGGACCTACCGGTCGGGTCTTTTTGCACCTGCAACTCGGTGCCGCCGTAGAGATCGAAGTAGCGCATGCCGGGCGTGGCGGGAACCTCCATTTGCGGTCCGTCCACGTCATATTCGTTGCGATTTACGATAGTCCAGACGGTGCGGCCATTGAGCGGCCAGCGACTGGCGAAAACTCCGTAGCGCATTGGATACATCGGTTCCCAATCGCGGCTCAAGAGGTACTCGGCGATAGCGCGTTCGATGGTGGCAACGCGGCGCGTGGCTTCACCATCACGGGGCGTGATGCCATTCCAGATACCCCAAATGTTTTCCCAACTCTCCCAGCCGACACCATTGAAAAACGCAAATTGCAGATTGTTGNTCTTGTTGCGGTTCCAGCGGTCGGAAATGTTNNNCATGTGGCGCGGCTCGAGCCACTTGTAGCGGTCCACGAGCGGAGTAAACGGATATTGATACTGCCCCCAGGTCATTACATTCCAGGCCAGCGCCTCGTCGGAAGGGCCGCCTTCCGGTTCGAAAGCCAGCGGATGGCCAACTTTGTCCGCGGCTACGGAATAGGCGAGCGGGACGCCGTCCTGGGTATCCCCGTTGATTCCATCCGCGCCGACCTCTTTCATTAGTTCGGCAATCTCCTCGGTCCATGGTTTCGCCGGCTCGCGCGTGCCCTGATCCCACATCATCATCGGAAACAGGACGCGAACGCCGCGCTTGTGGAAGTCCGAGATCATCTGACGTACACCAGCGACCCCACCCGGCATGCAGCGAATCATGTCGTGCTGGTTGCGGTTGTCTATGCCCATGTTGGGATAGGTCGGCCAGATCAGGACCGCATCGATGCCGCCGTAGCGCTTCTCGAGATCATCGAGGTAGTGGTCGACGGTGTACTTCCCCGCGACGGGGTCATAGAAGAAGCGGTCCTCCACCATCATTTGTGGCTGCATGAAGCTGGACTGTGTCCACATCAGTTCCGGCATTTCGTACCGCGAGCCGTTGTAGCCGATGCGGATGCGGCGCTCGTTGCGCCAGTGNGTAATGTCCTTCAGCCATAGCTGATGATCTTCGGCAGTACANGGCTTGTAGCTGCTGTCCACGAGACCTTTTATGTTCAAACAGTCAGGAACGGGAATTTGCTGGTTCGTGGGCCGAAATTTGGAATCCTGGGCGAGAGCGAGGAATGCGAAGAAAGAACAGCAGATCAAAGAAAGAAGCAGGCGGATTTTCACATGCGCTCCTTGAACGGGGGAGTGAAGCGGCCAAAATCGGCGCCAGTATAAAACGTTTCAAAATAATCGTCTACTCCGCATCTGCGAGCCATCTTGGCACCTCAATGCGACAATCGGTTTGTGCGTCGCCAGCATCCTTCTGGACAACTCCCGCAAATCCTTTGCATGTGAAATTAAGATTTGCCAGAAATTTCAGCCCGATCAGCCTGGTTCAGCCAGTTGAACTTGGTGCAGATGGAGTAGTTCGTGGGCTGACCGTGAGCGCTCACGGTAACGTTAACGAATTTGCTTGACAAGATTTGAGCATCTAGTATTTAAATACTACCCATCGCGGGTTACCCGTCCAGAATATCCCATCAGGAAGGGGTGGTTTCGTGGAAAAACGCATAATTTCATTTTTGGTGGTCTTGTGCTGCTTCATCCTTCTCGGGGGAGGATCGCTGCGAGCGCAATCGATCTACGGCACGATCACGGGGACGGTTTACGATCCGTCGGGAGCGGTCGTGGCCAACGCCAATGTGGTCCTCAAGAACGTGGCCTCCGGAGACCTTCGCAAAGGTGCCACGAACTCCGATGGATACTATTCATTCTCTTCCGTGCCGACGGGTTCGTACAGCATAAGCGTAGAGGCTGTCGGCTTTGAGAAGACGGTGACGGAGGGCATCGAACTTAGTGGCGCGGCAAGCCTGAATTTCCCGATTAAACTGACAATCGGCGCCTCCACGACGGAGGTCAAGGTCGAAGGCGTCGCCGACCAAATCATTGCCACGGACTCTGGCGAAAAGTCGATTACCCTCACCGAGAAGCAGTTGCAAGACTTCAGTATTGTTGGCCGCAATGCCGCCGAGTTCATCAAGATCCTGCCGGGGTTTGCGCCCCGCAACGCCGGTGACGGGCTAAAGAGCGGCTCGGATTTCTCCGGCGAAGTGATCGGTATTAACGGTAACGGCGACGGCGGCAGCCAGAGCCCGCTTAACGGCGCTTATGTGGCCAACGGTGCGGGAGTCAACAACATCGATATTACGGCTGACGGCGCCCACGTCTCTGACCCGGGCTGCAACTGTGCGACGCCGGTCAACCCGAACACCGACATGATCCAGGAGTTCAAGGTACTGACCTCGAACTTCAGCGCGGAGAACTCCAAGGGCCCCATCGTCATTAATACCGTAGCCAAAGCAGGTGGACACGATTTTCATGGGGAAGCCTATTTCAGCGCGCGCCACTACGCGATGAACGCGAACCGGTGGGTCAACAACTACACGGGCACGCCTAAGCCTGCGAACAAATTTTTCTTTCCAGGCGGCAACATCGGCGGTCCCCTTCTGCTTCCCAAGACGGGTTTCAACCGGAATCGCGACAAGCTGTTCTTCTTCTCCGCGTTTGAGTATTACTACCAGACGCTCGATACCGGGTTGCTGGGCGCGACGGTGCCGACGGCGGGCATGCTGAATGGTAATTTCAGCCCGACAGAGTTGGCAAAACTGGGCAAAAAGACAGCAAGCGGCAACCCCGCCTCCCAGCTTGATCCATGCCTGACGATCAATCCCACCCCGCAATATGGAGGTACAGGTACGAATGACGCCTGTTTTTCGAAGGATAGCACGGGCAATCCAATCCCTCGGCAGTTTTGGGGCGGCTTGACGCAGGTCTTTCCTGGCGGAGCGGCCCCGTTTCCGACCGGGAATATAGCCAGTTTTATAAACCAGAGCGGGCAGAATTTGCTGGGGCCGAATGTTATCCCGGCGCCAAACGCTGATCCGAACTCGAATGGCGGCTACAACTTCGTCAAGGAAATTGCCTTCGACCAAAATTCCTGGCAATGGCTGTCGCGCGTGGACTACAGCATCAGCGACAACACCAAACTGTACGTTCGTTACAACCTGCAGAAAGAGTTGCAGCAGTTTCCGATTGGCCTGTGGTGGAGGAACTCACAGCAAGTACCGTACCCCACGCCAATTCTCGGAAAAAATAGGTCCGACTCGGTTTCGGCGAGCCTGACGCACGTCTTCAGCCCCAGCCTTTCGAATGAATTTGTTTTTGGCTACACCTACATCGACTTCCCAAATGTGTTCGGGAATGCGAGCAAGGTGAGCCGGAAGGCCCTCAACATTCCGTTCACGGGGCTCTTCGGCAATGGCGTCGACCAAATCCCTTCAGTGACGGGGTGGGGAGGCGAGTTCGCCACCATGTTTAACCCTGGCGGCTTCGAGGCCGGGGGGAGCGGTGGGCTGTTTGCAAAAAAGCACCTCCCCTCGTTCAGCGATACCCTTTCGAAGGTCTGGGGCACGCACACCGTAAAGTTTGGCGCCTACTACGAGTATGTGATCAACAACCAGCCCAACAACACCTATTCGAACGGATTATTCGTACAAGCTGGGTGGGCCGGTGGCAGCAGCGGCAATCCTTACGCGGACCTGCTGGCGGGCTTCGCCGGTCAGTACCAAGAAACAAACTTCAGCAACCTGCATAATGAGGCGTATAAGACGACCGAGTTCTTCGGCATGGACAGTTGGAGGGTGAACAAGCGCTTGACGGTGGACTACGGACTGCGCATGTCTCATCTTGGCGCCTGGTACGACCGCCAAGGGGTTGGCTTCGCCACGTGGAATCCCGCTCTTTATAACGGCAAGGTGGGCAGTGGCTTTGATTACCACAAGCAAACCAGTAGTGTGCCGCTCTCCGGCTTCCCGGACCGCGCACTTTACTATGCGCCTCGCTTCGGAGTGGCCTATGACCTCTTCGGCACGGGGAAGACTGTGATACGCGGTGGATGGGGCATGTTCTATTATCACAACGCTCAGTTCACGCAAGGTCTCGACCAGCCTGTTGGGGTGGAGACGACAACCGTGAACAGCCTGAATCTTGCGCAGATCCAGACTGCCGCGAAAGGCCTTACGCTGCCCTTCAGTACGGGCGCCGTTAGCCGTACCGACGACCGGAGCCCGCTGACTACCAGCTACAGCTTCACAATTTCGCAACGACTGCCGTTCTTCTCTTCGTTGCTCGAAGCGTCTTACGTGGGCAACCAGAGCAAGTACGGGCTGAACCAAACCGGCGTCGGGACCAACGTCAACGTTATTCCCTACGGCGCACTTTTCAATCTTGGCGCGGGTAAGGACCCGAACGTTGGAGCGAATGAGTATCTGTCCGGGAATTACCCCATCTACCAGGCCATCAACGTCGCCAATCACAACATATATTCGAATTACAATGCCCTGCAAATAAGCTGGGTCCGCCAGAAGGGGAACTATGACATCGCCTTCAATTACACCTACAGCAAGGCGCTGGGACTCGTGGGCGGAAACCAGTTAGACCTGAGCCAGGACTATGGCGCCGAGCCTTTCGATCGCCGCCATCTGTTCAACGCGGCGTACTCGATCGAGTTGCCAAAACCTGTCCACGACAACAAGGCGCTGGAAGGCGTCGTGAACGGCTGGCAGGTGTCCGGCATCACGTCAGTACAAAGCGGCGTCAATCTGACGGGAAACTCCAACAGCGGGAACTTCAACGCAGCGAGCAATATTTCAGGCCTGATGACGACGGGCGGCTGGAATATTTCGGCTCAATCCATCAACGGCACCGACCAGATTGAGTTGATGCCGATATTGACATGCGATCCGCGAAAGAACCTGGCGCCGAACCAATTCCTGAACGGGAGCTGCTTCGCAATCCCCACCGTGCCGGGCAAGAACGGGCCGACCGTGTTGCCGGAGTTCTTCGGGCCGTGGTTCTGGACGAGCGACCTCTCCCTTTTCAAAAACTTCCAGATGGGCGAGCACAAAAAATTCCAGTTCCGCTTCTCTGCCTATAACTTCATGAACCATCCCCTCTGGTCCTTCAGCGGGACTGGCGTTGGCTCCAGCGATTTGAATCTCAACTTCGGTGCGAGCGGGAACGGCCAGACTCAAACTAACTCGGGCTTTGGTGTGACGCCCATCAAGATTGGCAATCGCATCATTCAACTTGCATTGAAGTTCTACTTCTAGTCCTCTCTCTGCGGGGCGCCCGGTTGCTCTCGAGCCGGGCGCTTCGCGATACTGTTGTAGGGCCAAGACATGGGAAGCCGTTCAGCTTCGCGCTTAGCAGTGTGTGTGACTCGGCGAATGCTGTACGGCTTTAGTTTTTTTGTGCTGCCCGCAGGCATCTCGACCGCGCAAACCGCGCGGGCTCCCGGAGAGATCTTAAAGGAAGCGGCGTCGCTTCACCGGGCCGGCCAGTTAGAGCAGGCGATTGAAGACTACCGTTTATTCCTGGAAAAATATCCGGATGTTGCGCCGGTTCGATCGGACCTCGGAGCGGCGTTAGCAGGCGCAGGGCGCTATGAAGAAGCCATCGCCGAGTATAAACGCGCGCTGCAACTGCAACCCCTCCCACAGGTCCGGCTTAACCTGGCTCTTGCCTACTACAAGACCGCGAAGCTTACCTTGGCCCTTAGAGAGCTCAAGAAAGTACGCGAGGAAATGCCTGGTGACCTGCGGCCCGCGATGCTTGAGGCGGACTGCGATTTGCGGCTCGGGGAAAACAAGAAAGTGATCGAGCTATTGACTCCGTTGCAGCAAACGAACGGTAGCGATCTGGCGATCGTTTACATGCTCGGCACGGCGCTGGTTCGCGACGGGCAAACGGAGCAGGGACAGGTTCTGATCGACAAGATCCTCAAGAACGGCGATTCGGCAGAGGCACGGCTCCTGCTGGGGACGACGAAGCTGATGGTGAATGACTTCTCGGGGGCGCTGGTTGATCTGCAGAAGGCGGTGGAGCTGAATCCCAATCTTCCGGAAGTGTACGCCTACTACGGCGTTGCTTTGCTCTCGACGGGGGATCAGGCTGGCGCGCAGGAAGCTTTCGAACACGCCCTCAGAGACGATGCCAACAACTTCGATGCGAATTTGAGAATGGGACTGTTGCTTCGCAAGGACGAAAAATACGAGGAGGCGCTAAAGTATATCCGCCATGCGCTGGAGATACGGCCTGGTGATGTGGGGGTCCGCTACCAGATAGCTTCCATTGAAATGTCGGTCGGCCAGGTGGAAGAAGCGCGCGGTCACCTCGAGTCGTTGGTTGCGGAAGCGCCGAATTTTACCGAGGCGCACGTGTCGCTGGCGACGGCATACTATCGCGAAAAGAGGAAGGCCGACGGCGACCGGGAGCGCGCCATCGTCGAGAAATTGAACGCCGAGAAGCAGGCAAACGAGAAAGGGGTAAAGGTCGCGCCATGAAGCCGCTGAGGTTAGGCCTTCTCATCGCCGCCCTGCTTCCAGCTTACGTGGCGGTGGCGCAAACGAAGAGCACTCCGCCGGGCAAACCAGCTGGCGCGGCGAATGCTTCCGGCTTCGAAGCGCTGGTCAAGAAAGCGGAAGCTACCCGGGAAGCGGATCAAACCGACGAAGCCATCCGCCTGTACAAGCAGGTGGTTCAGATGAAGCCAGCATATGCGGAGGGCTGGTGGTATTTGGGCACGCTTTTTTATGAGGCGGATCAATACGCCGACGGCCGGGCTGCCTTCCGCCATGTCACCGGCCTGAAGCCGGAAATGGCGCTGGGGTGGGCAATGCTGGGATTATGTGAATTCGAAACCAAAGATTTTGACAGTGCGCTGGCCCATCTGGAGAGGGCCGATCAGCTTAAGATTCCGAGCGAGCAAGGTTTTTATGATGTTTCCAAATACCATTTCGCNCTTTTGTTGATACGGTCGGGGCGATTCGAACCGGCAGTAAAAGTCATTGGTGACTTCGCGAGGCAAGGCAAGGATGGCCCGCAATTCACCGAAGCGATGGGGCTTGCGGCGCTTCGCAAGCCGTTGCTTCCGAACGAACTCCCGCCGCTCGAACGTGAGCTGGTTTTGGATGTGGGGCATGCCATGTGCGACTCCGCCGCAAGACGCGCAGCGGAAGCGGAACGGGATCGCGTGGAGTTGCTGCGCAAATATCCGAACACGCCGCAAATCCATTACCTGTCGGGAACAATGTTGCTGGCGAGCGACTCCGACAAGGCGTTGGAGGAATGGAATGCGGAGCTGGCGATTTCGCCCGAACACCCACAAGCGCTGGTGAGTATTGCAGCGGAGTACCTGAAGCGTGGCGAATACCAGACGGCTCTGCCTTCTGCCGAAAAAGCGGTTGAGGTGAGTCCTACCTACTTCGCGGCTCACGCCATCCTGGGGCAGGTACTGGCAGAGGGAGACTTGGATGTCTCCCGGGGAACGCATGAACTTGAGACTGCGGTTCGGTTGGCTCCCTGGCAGCCCCAGGTCCATTTTGCTTTAGGAACCGCCTACGCCAAAGCCGGGCGGAAAGCGGAAGCGGCGAAGGAGCGGGAGGAGTTCTTGCGGTTGAGAGGACAAAACGAAGTCGCGGTTTCGAAACCGTGATGAGATGGCGCCGGCAACTTCTGTGTCTGGTTCTTCCTGCAGCCGCTGCAGCGCAAACCAATTCGCGTGACGTGTCTGCATGCGCCCCCTGTCACGTGCAGGCGAGGTCACAGCCGGCCACTTCCATGGCACACGCACTCGAAACGGTTGAGGAGTGCAAGATTCTCATCGATCATCCTGTTCTTACTACGAAGGTGGGCAGGTACTCGTACCGGATCGAGCGCGAGAACAGACAGAGCAGCTATTCGGTTTCGGATGGAGTCAAGACGGTTAAGATGCCCATCCGGTGGGCGATGGGAGCGAGTTCAGCAATTGGCCAAACTTACGTTCTGGAGAAAGACGAGGAGTTCTATGAGAGCCGCGTCAGCTATTTCAGCGAGCTGAATGGACTGGGTCCCACATTGGGGTCCGAGGGTTCTACGCCAACGGACGTCAACGAAGCTGCCGGGCGGCTCATGGGCCGCGACGATAAACTGCGCTGCTTCGGGTGTCACGCTACGAACGCGACTGTAGGAAGACAACTCACGCTGGACAAAATGACTCCTGGGGTGCAGTGCGAGCGCTGTCATGAATCCACCGAAGCGCACCTTGCAGTGATGTTGCTCGGTAGTTTCGAGCCGGGGACGTCAAAGGATTTGTCCAAACTACATGGGCTGTCCGCCGAGCAAGTGTCTAACTTCTGCGGACAGTGTCACCGGACGTGGGAAGAAATTGCCCTGCAGGGTAACCTGAGCATTGCGAACATTCGCTTCCAGCCTTACCGGTTGACGGGCAGCAAGTGCTACGATGCGGATGACGCACGAATCGGCTGCCTCGCGTGCCATGACCCGCACCACGAGGTGAGCAACAAATCAGTCGACTACGACGCAAAATGCCAGGCCTGTCACGGCGGCGGGAAACCTGGGGCGAAGGCCTGCAGGGTCTCCAAAGACAAATGTGTGACCTGCCATATGCCAAAACTCGAGCTGCCCGGTGCACACCACAAGTTTTCGGATCATCGAATTCGAATCGTGAAGCCAAATGAAAAGTATCCGGGTTAGTGCGCGAGAGTCACTGGGGGTTCACACCTGGGCTGGTCCTCGCGCGGCTAACAGGATTGCCATTTTGCTCTTGGGATATAGAGCCGGCGAGCCGCAAGGCCAAAGCGAGTTGGCGACATTTGTTTTATGGAAAGGAAACGAACAATGAAAAGTTCCTGCAGAGTTGTGTGTTTCTGTGTCCTGGCCATCGCTTGGCCTTTTGCACCGGCAAGCTATGCCCAACAAAACCCAACTGCACCCCCGCAAGCGGCCGCCATTAGGAAAACCAGCGAGGAAGTCCTTCTGGATGTGGTGGTACGCGACAAAAAGGGGCGTCCCGTTAACAACCTCAAACCTGAAGATTTCCAGATATTTGACAATGGTGAGCAGAAGAAAATCATCGCGTTTCGCCTCGTCCAGGGCGGTGAAGCGGTGGCCGAAGGCGGTACGCGCACGCAACTCGATCCGCTCCGCCAGATACGCCTGGTGACGATGATCTTTCAGTGCTGGAACAATGACGCCCGACGGCTCGCCCGTGACGCGGCCGTGGGTCTCCTGAAGGGCGAGCTCCCGCAAAATGTCTACATGGCCGTCATGACCATCGATCGCAAGCTGGAAGTTCTTCAATCCTTCACCAATGATCCATTATTACTGCGTAAAGCGATCGACCGCGCTACCCGAAGTGAGAATGCAGATTTCTCCTCGGATACCGCCATGGTTCAAAAACAACTGGAGCAAATGGTCGGTCCGGATACGAATGGCGCGCAGTCCATCCAGGGGCAAATCAGCAATGAGAACACCGCACTCGCGGCTCAGGGACGATCCGTTGACGCCGCGGCGATGGCCAACATGGCCATGGCCCAAATGGTGTTGCAAATGCTTGTAAGCGAACAAAGCAGTGGGATGAAGGAGGCCGGGCGGGTGAACATTTTTGCTTTGCTCGACGCGGTGAAGGAGCAATACCGCCTGCCGGGACGGAAAACCATACTCTATTTTAGAGAAGGTGGTTTCGTAATACCCCAGGGGATGGAAGAGCCCTTCAAGAGCGTTATCAGCGTGGCTAACCGTTCGAACGTCAGTTTTTACGCCGTCGACGCTCGTGGTTTGACAACGGGGAGTGCCAATTCTGGCGCAATGAACGCGCTGAACAGAGCAGCTCGATCTTCTCAAGACCAGATGGCTAATGACGGCAGCCAACCTGTCAGGTCCGACGAGGCGAAGCTCTTTGATACGGGCATCGAGAGTACGCGTGCGAACACTCAAAATACACTGGCGAATCTCGCAGAGTCCACTGGAGGAATGCTGATTGCCAACACCAATGATTTGGGAACCCCGCTTCATAGACTCGCCGAGGACATCCAGACGTATTACGAGATCGGGTATGCTCCGGAGATCAAGGTCTATGACGGTTCATTCCGCAAAATCGCAATAAAGATGAATTCGAGCGATTTGCGCGTGCAATCGCGATCCGGGTACGTTGCACTACCCTCCGCGCTCGCCGCTCAGGGAAGCGTGCTGCGTGCCTACGAGGTTCCGCTCCTGACCGCTTTGAGTTCAGCGGAGCTGCCCAAAACATTCGGCTATCAATCCATGCCCATGCACTTTCGGGGTGCGCAGAACCAATCCGTGTGCGATCTAGTGCTGGATGTGCCGCTTGCCAATTTGACGTTTCAGAAGCGCGGCACGGATCAGTCGGAAGGCCGGCTGTCCTACGTTGCGCTCGTGAAAAACGGGAGCGGCGAAGTGATCAAGAAGTTCGGGAACGATATCCCGATCCATGTCCCTAACGCAGAGCGAGATGCGCTCACGGCAGGACACTTCATTTATACGGAACATTTCGATTTGCCACCAGGGCACTATACGCTCGAGACTGCGGTGCTTGACGGTGAAGGCAACCGAATTAGTGCTCGCAAAAACAGTTTGATGATGCCGCCGCTCTCCACGGCGCTGACCATTAGCAGTGTCAGCGTTGTCCGTAACATGAAAGACAAAGATGCCTCTACGGACCAAGCTGACCCTCTGCTGATTGGGACCCGCGTGGTTTCGCCGACGCTCAATCCGACCATCAGCAAGGCAGGCAATTCCGGCATATCGTTTTTCCTGGTTATTTATCCTGACAAAAGCAATTCCGAACCTCCCCGCTTGTCCATGGAATTCAGCAGGAACGGGAAGATATTGGGAAGCGGCTCGCCAGAACTTGGCCAGCCAGACAAAGACGGGCGGATCCAGTACTTGGCCACTGTGCCGATCGCGTCGCTCGAGCCCGGTGAATACACGATACGTTTCAACGCCATGCAAGGCGCCGCGGCGGCCGAGGAACTGGCGACGTTTATTTTGCAATAGGATCCTTGAATGAATCTTTCCCGACGCGGGTTCTTGCGACTTGGCATGGCACTCGGCGCTGCGAAAGCGCTCCCAATTCTCCCTCTGGCGCCAGGAGCATCCGAAGCACCGTTGTTTCGCGAGGTCGCACCGTCGTCGAGCGGCATCGAGTGGGTCCATGAAAATGCGATGTCAGACAATCGCTACCTACCTGAGACTCTGGGGCCGGGTTGTGCTTTCCTCGACTACGACAATGATGGCTGGATGGATATCTACCTTGTGAATGGCGGGCCGTGCGATTTCTGGACCCCTGCTAAGCCGGTCCACAATGCACTGTACAAGAACAATCGCGACGGCACGTTCACCGATGTGACCGAAAGAGCGGGCGTGGCGGGCGGAACCTTCGGAATGGGGGTTGCCATCGGTGATTACGACAACGACGGGTGGCCGGATATTTTCGTCACATCCTATGGACGCTGCATCCTCTACAAGAACAATCGTAACGGCACGTTCACTGACGTGACCGAGAAAGCCGGCCTTGCTACGCCCGGCTGGACCACCAGCGCGGTATGGTTCGACTTCGACAATGATGGCCTTCTTGACCTCTTCATCTGCAGTTTTGTTGATTATGGCGCGAGGCAGAAACTCGCGTGCGGCGATAACCAGCTCGGAAACCACTATTACTGCATTCCCAGAGTTTTTCGCGGAACGTCGAGCTTTCTCTACCACAACAACGGTGATGGCACGTTCTCTGAAGTGAGCAAAGGCACGGACATAGCGCGGGCGATAGGCAAGGCGCTTGGTGTAGTGGCGACGGATATCAACAACGACGGGCGTATGGACCTGTTTGTCGCTAACGATACGGTCCAGAATTTTTTGTTCGTCAACCGCGGTCCGGACGCATCCGGAAAGACCCGCTGGGAAGAAATTGCGCTGCAGGCCGAGGTAGCATTTAGCGACAACGGCCAGCCTCGTTCCGGTATGGGCGTCGACGCCGGCGATCTGGACAACAATGGCTGGCAGGATCTATTTGTGGCGAATGTCGATCAGGAAATGTTTTCGCTTTACCGAAACAACAAGAACGAGACCTTCAACGACGTCGCACACGCTCACGGCGTTGCGCAAGCTACCAGGCTTTTGAGCGGCTGGGGACTCAAGTACTTCGACTATGACAACGACGGCTCGCTCGATCTGATCCTGGCCAACGGCCATCCGGACGACATGATCGGGCGGTACTCGCGTCAGGTTAGGTACAAGGAGCCACTCCTGCTTTTTCATCAGGGGCCCGACGGCAAGCTGAAAAATGTAAGCTCAGAGGGAGGGACGGCGTTTGAAAACGCCTTTGCTGCGCGAGGCCTGGCCGTGGGCGACTACGACAACGACGGCGCGCTAGACGTGCTCATTGCAACCAACGGTGGCGCCCCCGTGCTGCTCAAAAACAACGCGGCCAAGGGAAACAATTGGCTGGGTCTCAAGCTGGAAGGCGTGACGTGTAACCGTGACGCCATCGGGGCGCGCATTCTATGGAAAGCGGGGGGTAAACTGCGCCAGCGCCTTAAAAATAATGGCGGCA
>JGI12635J15846_10002146_pt1 | contig 17242 bp, 13 predicted proteins | sample BlaSpr_A8_OM2_M2_FD_15846 | JGI IMG/M metagenome (IMG submission 15846) | reverse complement strand
GCACTTGTCCATTCTGGTTCAGAATTTGGCCACCATGCTTGGCCTGGGCCTGGGAGTGGACTACGCACTCCTCATGGTCAGCCGCTTCCGGGAGGCGATTTCCGCTGGGAATGACGGACCAGCGGCCTCAGTCATCGCGGCACGTCAGGCAGGTCGCACGCTCTTGATTTCAGCCTCCACGGTAGCCATCGGATTTCTAGCTCTCTTGACGGTTCCGATCAGCGAAATCCGCTCCATCGGTATCGCGGGATTCCTGGTGGCGGGAATGAGTGTGTTGCTTACCAACACCCTCGTTCCGGTGGTGCTGGCGTTGCTCGGTCCGCGAATTGATCTTGGCCGATTACCCTTTACTCCTAAGTTGGATGCGCACCGGGCCGAGCGTACGGGAAATCGCTGGCGGCAATGGGGGAAGGTGATTGTCGCGCATCCCTGGCTTGCCCTTTTAGTGGCAGGCACCCCTTTGCTTCTGCTCGCCTGGCAGGTCAGGCGACTGGATACTAGTCTGCCCCGAGGGGATTGGCTTCCGCCAGCGGCGGAATCAGTCCATGCGCTCCACACCCTTCAACAGATGAATCGGAACGGTGTTGTTGAATCGTTGCGCGTCATTGTCGAGCTTCCAACGGATTCCATCGCGCAGACCGACGCGGGGTGGAATGTACTTGATCGTGTCACCAAGCGCCTCGCAAGCGACCCGCGCTCGGATCGCGTGATTTCTATCACTTCGATTGCGGAGAGCAACCGGTCTTCCCTCCTCGATCTCTCGCGGGAGACGCGTCGAACGTTTCTGAGTAGTGACGGACGCGCGGCGCTGCTTGAGGTGTTACCCGCGGGTTCGGTCTCCTTGCGCGACCAGGTCGACTGGGTCCGGGAGCTCCGCAAGACCGGCGCGCTCGCTCTCACCGGAGTGCATGGCGCAACGCTTCTGGTTGGGGGCATCCCGGCCCTCAACGCCGATTATGAAACGATTATCAGAGACCGCTTTCCGTCGGTCATGGGGCTGGTCGTGGGGGGGACGCTGCTTGCGCTACTCTGTGGGTTCCGATCTATCTTCGCCGCCCTGAAGGCCATCGCACTCAACCTGTTCTCGGTCGCGGCGTCCTTCGGAGCATTGGTTTTCGTTTTCCAAAACGGGCACGGAAGCAGATTCCTGGGAGTTCCGGGAGGAACCGGTAGCGTGTTCCCCCTGGTTCCGATCGTCACCTTTGCCATCGTCTTCGGATTAAGCATGGATTACGAAGTATTTCTGGTTGCCCGTGTTCTCGAAGCCAGAAGGAGCGGGCTGAGTGAAATGGATGCGATCCCGGAGGGTCTGGCTAGAACCGCCGGCCTGATTACGAGTGCCGCCGCGATCATGATCGTGGTATTCGCGGCATTCACCTTCGGAAGTTTCCTGGTGGTCAAGATGATCGGATTCACGTTGGCGGTCGCGGTGTTGATTGACGCCACACTCGTTCGTATTGTGATCGGTCCCGCGCTCCTTCGTCTTGCAGGCGATTGGAACTGGTGGCCTGGCGGGCTCGCGAAAGCGCGCAGCACGCCCGTGACGGCGAGTCGCGGAACAGGTCAGCGCGGTTTTCTGGAATGAGAACATTCCGAAAGCGTTAGTTCCGGCCCCCTTGGTGACTCCCCTTACAGGGCTTCTCTGGAAGCACGGATCGCAGCATCCAGCGCGTCCAGAAACTGATGCGGCGTAGCGTAGATATGATCGACCGAAGCGAGCTTTTTCTGTAGCTTATGGAAGGGATGATCTGGCAGGTCTTTGTCCCTGCGCGGCACCCACACGGTTTGCATGTCTGCTTTCTTTGCACCCCGCAGGTTGCCGATCGTATCTTCTGCCATGATCGTCTCGAACGGCTTAATCGGGTCCGCCGGGTCGCGCATGCTGTTGATGGCCGCAAGCGCTTTCTCAAAAACCTCCGGGTGCTTACCCTTTTTATTGGGAGAAATCTCTTCTAGCCCAAAAACATTATGCTCGGGGATCACCCCTTTGAGGCCAAGCTTTTCCAGCTTTTCCATCGCCCCTCCCTCTCCCTGCTTGCACGAATGCGTGAGGACTGCGACCTCTACCCCAGCGTCCGTTAGCCGCCGTATCTTGCTTACGAGTCCGACGTCGGGGTGGATGAACCCGGTGCCCATATGCCTATGCCAGAGCCGCGTAATCCCCTTGTCTCCTTCCAGAATTTTTCCCCGCAGTTCGTCGCGCGTAAGTCCTGCTTTTTTTTCGCTCTTGTGGTCCTGAAGCAGCCTCAGATTAAAAGCCATGGCGATCATCTCTTTGTAAGGCGGGTCATTGGCCTGAGCGTGCTGAATGTCTTCTTCCTCTTCAGCCGAGCGCGCTGCCTTCCGGCTGCGATAATAGGCTTCCAGCATGCCGATCACGGAGGCGCCGGGGAGGCCTTTGCTTTCCAGGCGTCCCGCCAGCTTGCTGATATACCGGCATAATGCGTCCTCTGGATTTTTGTTCGCTTCTTCCTTTGCCTCTTCAATCAATTTTTGCGCTATTTTCCGCCGGAATATAGGAAGGCCGTATTCCTTTTCTATCGCCCGCCAGGCCAGCAGGACGGCGTTTCGGTATGTCTTGTCGTAAGGGTAGAGAAAGCAGTCCAGGTCCAAAATAACGAGCCTCGCCTTCTCGTGAAAAGGCTTAGGGTCGGGGTAGGTTTTAGTGGTCATGGGACTCAGGCGTGCAGGCTAAGATTGTGCACAGTATGGTGATCCCTCAGTCCCCAGCTATTCTAAGCGGCGGAGCGGATCTCTTCGATGGGCCACGTACCAGCCTCATTTCGCGGCCACTCTGCCACCTTCACACGAATCCGAAGGGATTGCCAGTTAGCGGGCCGTCCTAAGGATGGGCGCCGGCGTTTGGCCTTGTCTTCAAGAGGGAGATGGGCTGTTCCCCGCGTCAGTGCTGCCGTGCCCGAACCTCTGCTTCGGCCGCGCCTGGGCGGCACGCTCCAAACTTAATCCGCGAACATCCCTACGACCTCTGGTAGTAGCACAGCACTGCAGTCTAGTCTCGCTACTGTCCGGATCATGAAGAAAAATTCGCGCCAGATCTCATTTGCCCCAGCGCTTTTGGCGATCCTACTCACAGCGGCTCTTCACGCCCAGAACCCGCGCGGATCCTTGCGCGGCACGGTTCAGGACGCCAGCGGCGCCCGCGTAGTCTCGGCCAAAATCGTGGCGCAACTGTCCGGTTCGCCGGTACAACGGGAGGCTGCCAGCGAAGATCGGGGCGAGTTTCGCCTCGATGACCTGTTGCCGGGCAACTATCGGATCACGATAAGTTCCGCAGGCTTCGCGCCGGCGGAGGCCGATGTCGTCGTCGCCGTCGCCACGGTCCGCGATATTACGGTGACGCTGAAGCCAACGAACGCTCGCGAGACAGTCAATGTGCAAGGGAACTCTTCGTCGATCACGACGGAGACGATTGACACGGCCAGTGCGGTGCATGGAGGCGTGGTTGGCAGCCGGGATCTTGAGTCTCTTCCACTGCCGGCACGCAGTTTCGCCAACATCGCTTATCTCGTGCCTGGGACCGAGCCCGTTGAACCTTCCGACCCTACCAAGGCGCGCATTACAGCCGTCTCTACCGGGGGAAGTTCAGGCTTGAATAACGAGTTGTCGGTCGACGGGGCCGATAATTCTGACGATTGGATCGGCGGCTTCCTGCAAAATTTCTCGGCCGACGGTATTCAGGAATTTGCCGTGCGCACCTCGAATGAAGACGCCGATACCGGCTGGACCACGGCCGGATCGGTGGTGATCACTACCAAGCACGGCACCAACGAGTGGCACGGAGACGGCGCTTTTTACGAGCGCGCGGCTGCGCTCAATGCACGCTTTCCGATTGAAAATCCGGCGGAGAGCTGCACCGACGGAGTTTGCGTGCACAATCCCAAGCAGCCATTCTCACGGCAGAATTATGTTGGCACTCTCGGCGGTCCTCTCGCAAAGAACAAAGTGTGGTTCTTTACCTCATTCGAGGACGTGCATGAGGATGCCAGTATCGCCTACAGCCCGGCGAGCACCACGCAGTTCGACGCGCTGGCGCAGTTGGCGACGGAGGGCCTGATCTCCGGCGTCCCTTCGATCGCCGTTCCCGCAACTGTTCCTATTCCGTTCCGCGACGACATCGGCTCGCTGCGGTTTGACTGGGCAGAGTCTTCAAAGTCGCAATGGTTTCTGCGCACATCGCAAGATAGTTACCTGACCCGCAACGCGCTGGTGGAGCAGGGCACGCTGCCCTCCACCGGATTGACCACCCACAACAACTACTGGAACGTAGTTCTCAGCAATGCCTATACTTTCAGTCCGACCTGGGTGGGCAATTTGGTTCTCGGCGCAAGCCTGTTGCACCTCACCCAAACGCGTAATTCTGATCTGGGCTTCGCACTCGCGTTTCCCTTCAGTTCCACGGCGTTGACGATCTCGGGATTCGAAACTTTCGGAGACAATCAGTTCGCCACTCCCATCACTCTTTTCCCCGACCTGCGCGATCAGGACAAATATCAGGTTCGTTACGACCTGAGCCATGTTGTTAGAGATCATGCCCTCAAGTTCGGAATCGACTTCATTCACGAGCCCGTGCTGAGCGGCGCGTTTGCGTCGACGGCGGAGACTCTCGCCAAGTACGCCAATAACCCGGTCTTTTATGTGCAGAATCCGGGCGTCTTTGAACCTTTCACGCCGCAGTGTGTCAACTTCACTGCTTCGGATGATTCAACCTGCAGTTACACTTCCGCCGACGATGGCAGCTTTTCGCAGAATGTTCAGCGCCTCGCCTTCTACGGCGAGGACTCGTGGCGCGTTTCCCGCCACCTCACAGTCAACTACGGCCTGCGTTACCAGACCACCTTTGGACTCTTCGAGGGATCGGGGCGGAGTCAGCTGGAGAACAATGCATACACGACCCTGCATGCGCTGCAGATTCCGATTGTGCCCAGCGTCCCGCACGATGATCGCAAACAAATCGCGCCACGCCTGGGAATCGCTTATTCGCCTGGCGGCAGCGCGAAGACTGTATTTCGCGCGGGATTCGGCACGTTCTACGATGACCTGGCTCAGAACGGATGGGCGACTGCCTTTCAAGGCGTCAATAACGCAAACGCAACTACTGGAACGTGCAGTTTTACTGGCGGACCGGGCAGCTATGCGCTCAGCGGCAGCGGATGTCTTACTGGGGGCGCCGCGGCCACTGGTAATCTGATCGGCTCTGACTACAAGACGCCCTACGCCATTCACATTACAGGCGGGGTGCAGCACGCCTTCAACCAACACTGGCTGGTGAGCGCCGACTATACCCATGAGCAGGGGAATCACGGGTACCGCGCCTTCCCTTACACCGGCGGCAATGATCTATTCACGCCGCTCATTCCCCCGTCGGATCCAACCTATGCGGCCGATCAAGCGGCGGTTGTGCCGAATGTCAACCTGTTCCAGTCTGATAATCGCTCCAGCTACAACGCGCTGATGTTGCATCTGCAAGGCAATGCGCGACGCTTCAGTCTGGTGGCGAACTACCAACTTTCCAAGGCGCAGACCTGGGGCTGCCTGCTCGGCGAACTCTTTGATTATGTCGATGGCGTCTGTCAGAATCCGAATACTGGATTGCTGGATGCATTTGGGCCCGGCGACTATGGCCCATCAGGGGAAGACGTTCGTCATCGTTTTGTGCTCGCGGGTACTGTGCATATCCCCGGCGGTTTCGAATTGAGCAGCATCACCCAGGTGGAGAGCGCTCGTCCCATCACCATCACCAACCAGGACAACACCGGGCGCATTTACGTGAACCGAGTGTATACCAGCCTCGACGAATTCCGCGGCACACCTTACATCCAGTCGGACCTGCGGGTCACGCGTCCCTTGAAGATCGGCGAGCGCTGGCAGATTAACCCGTTCGCGGAGTTCTTCAACATCTTCAACCGCAACAATCCTGGAGCGAACTTCGCGGTCAATGTGGTGCAACTCCCCGTGCCAGCCTCCCAGATGGTGCCCGATCCAGTCACCGGTGTAACAAATGTCACCAGCATCTGTACGAATACAAGTTGCACTCAAACCACGCCCATCACCAGCTTGAAGCAACTTGAGATACCAGAAGGCGCATTGGGAGATTTCTTCGGCCCTGGCACCACTGTAGGCATCCCGTTCGCGGCACAGGTGGGCGTGCGTGTAACCTTCTAAGACGGTTCCTCGGTTCACGTTGTCTGTCACCCGCTAGCCCTCTTACCTAGCCCTCATACAATGAACCGATGATCATTCTCGCGCTGCTTGCCGCCCTTGCACTTCAATCTCCCAATGTCGATCAGAGGACGAAATTGCTGCGCACCGAGGACCAGGCGCTCCAGACGCTTTTGCGCTCGGCAATCGAAAGGTTTGGGACGATGCGCTCGCCAGCGACGCCGTCCACGTCGACGAGAACGGCGCCATCCTGAATCGCGAAGAATTCCTCAAACAGCTGGATCCATTTCCGGCCGGTACGTCCGGCAGCCTTCAGATTACGTCTTACTCCGTTCATTTTCGGGAGACCTGGCTACCATGGTTCACACCGGTGACGAACAAGAGAATTACCACGGCCAGACGCTATTGGCGCGCTATCTCATGACCGAGACCTGGCGCAGCGAAGCGGGCGAGTGGAAGTTGCCCCTGGTTCATGCCTACGCGGTGCTTAAAGATCCTCCTGCAATATCGTTAGCGCCTGAACCGCTGCAGCAATACGTGGGTCGGTATCTTGGTGGCAACGATCTGGTCTACTTGATTGGGTGGGACGGGAAGCAACTGCAAGGCGACCGGCCGGGCGGAACGACGAAACCGTTAGTGGCGGAGGTGCGTGACGTGCTTTACATTTCGGGCCGGCCGCGAAGCCGTAAAATCTTCCAGCGCGACATGAGTGCCAAGATCACGGGATTTGTGGATCGACGTGAGGGTTCGGATTTCGTCTGGCGCTGCGAGGGTTCCGGGCCTTCTTAAATCGAAATCTAGCGCACCAGCCACTCCGTAGCCGTGTGTGCGCCCAGGAGCAATTCCGTGTAACTCACCGCGAAAGTTGCGATGACTGTGGCCGTAGCGCACAGTGTACATGCGTACCAATATCTACTTGCCGGAACCTGTCTGCGTTCCGTCCACCCGATTAAGCGCTTCACGCGCGCATCCACCGACTCAGCGGGACTGTGCACGAGAGCCGTCGTCAGTTCGACGGGTAGCTCCAGCGGAATCAGGCGCGACAATTTGATCAAGGCTGCGGCCAGGTCCAGAGCTTCGGACGCGCTCGATACGGCCGCATCGTCGGCGGCCATTTCAGTCGCTTCTCTCCAGGCGCGCTCCAGCCCTGCCATCCCTGGAAACGCCGTCAGGCAGAGAAACAGTTTCCTCAAGTTATCCCGCCGTCGCAGATGCACCGCTTCATGCCGGATCGCGCCCTGCAATTCTGACTCGTTTAATACGAACTCCGCGGCGCCCGATAGCCATACTCTCGGCCTTAAAATACCCGCCGCAGTCATCGGGGGCGCGATCGCCGCAGTCCGCAGCACAGAGACGGATTTTCCAGATTTTATAGGGCTGTGGCCGATCATGCGCGATTCGCTCGACCATCGGGCTACAGCTCTCGAGGCCTTCATCAACGCCACTGTCGCGTTGCGCGCTCCCCCCAGTATTATGGTCATTCCGCAGAAACCGCACACACGCGGGAGTACTCCCATGGGTTCGTCTACGGCGCGAGGTTCAAACAATAAGAACGACGGCGCCGCCAGCGTCAGGGTCACTGCAGTGGCCGCGAGGAAAGGGGCGATACGCAGAAGAAAAAGCAGGTCGGCACAGTGTCTAGCTGAACGCTGTTGGCCATAGTTCCGCACCCGCCTCCACACCAGGCACACTACAAGAGACAGAGAGGTATAGAAGATGAAGAATGCCGAAAAAGAAACTGCAACGCCACGTATGGCGAACATTACGCTCTCTCTTTCCGGTCTGCGTCAGCGTGCCCAAGTTCGTGGCGCTTGCGTTCCACAAGCTTCCACAAATCGTCGAGCAGTTGCGCATCCCGTTCGCTCAGGATTTCCACCAGAAACGATAACGGCAAAGAAGACGCCGGACTCACATCCAACAGTTGTTGAATGGCGTGATGAGCCGCCTCGCGATGCAACTCCTCGCGGCTGAACTTCGGAGCGTAGCGGTATGCCCTGCCCTCCTCGGATCGCGTAAGAAGCGTTTTCTTGAACAAACGATCCAGCGTGGTCATCACCGTGGTATAGGCCAGATCCTGGCAAACCCCGTCCACCAATTCCCGTACGGTGGCGGTGCCTCGCGCCCACAATACCTCCAGCATGCGTTGCTCAAGTGGGCCAAGTTGTCCCACCGGCCTTCGAAAGGGATGGAATGTCCTTTTCATTCGCTTTCCGTTGAATTCCGCATTCTATCGCGAGCGGAGCATCCCAGAATCATTCTTCGTCATTTCGGCGATCGGAAGCTTTGAGGGAGGGGGAATTTGGGGTGGGAAACGGGAATCGAACCCGCAACCGTCGGAGCCACAGTCCGGTGCTCTGCCAGTTGAGCTATTCCCACCGCCACGTTGATTATAGCAATTGCGGTTCGCCCATGTCAGAAACACGCGGCGAACGCGGAGCATCATTGCGCGCGTGGATTGGCTGACTGCGGATCGACCGACTACTCTTCGGCAGTAAGGCGGCTCCACAGAGTGTGAAGCATAGGAGCCAGAGAGGAGTAGGACAGATAGAAGAAAGCGAGGGAAAAGCTCTCCAGGATTCCAGCTAGAAAGACGAAAAAGCGAGAACACAGCGTCAGGCGCTCGGAGTGCGCAGCGGAACTGGCAAATTCTTCGTTCACAGATGCTACGGAGAAGTTCGTTCTGTCTGAAACTTTCTTAATCTCAATGAAGCAAGTTCGGCGGGGTCAAAGCGCTCATCCCCGGCCAACGCCAACATACTCGAAGCCCATGGCGCGCAGTCGGACGGAATCCAGCAGGTTCTTGGTGTCCACAATGATGGGCTTCTTGAGTAGATGCTTGATGCGCTCAAAATCCAGAGCCCGGAACTCCGGCCAGCCAGTGCCCACGACCAGGGCATCCATGCCTTCAGCAGCGGCGTAAGCTGATTCGCAGTAGCGCACAGATCCGTTCAGCCGTGTTTTGGCATCGGAAAGAGCTACGGGATCGTAGGCCCTTACGCGCGCACCTTTCGCGACCAGGGTTTCGGCCAGCCGTATCGCGGATGAACCGGCCACCGAGTTCGTGTTCGGCTTGAACGCCAGACCAAGAATTCCAACATCCTTGTTCTCTACGGAATTCAACGCCAGGGCAATCTTTTCGACGAGCCGATCCGCCAGCGTATGGTTGACGTCCCGCGCCGCACTCAGCACTTTCAAAGAAAGCCCGTTGGCTTTCGCCAGTTCGGCCAGAGAATCCATATCGGATTCGGCAAACACTCCACCCATGCCCGCTCCGGGCTGCAGGCACCGCGGGGCGATCTTCTTATCGAGGCCGAGGGCCAGCGCGAGGTTCACCGCGTCCGCACCCACGCGTTCGCAGAGAGCCGCCACTTCGTTAATGAAAGAAATTTTTGTAGCTACAAACGCGGTGGCCGATTCCCGCACCAGTTCCGCGGTAGCTTGATTGGTCACGATGACGGGCACGCCGCGCATCACCAGGGGATGGAAGATCTGCTTCAGGATCTGCACCGCGTCGTTGGAAGTGGACCCCAGAATCAGACGGTCCGGCCAGTTGAAATCCTCCACCGCGCAACCGTCTGTAAAAAACATGGGCTGCGAGACGATGGTTCCCGGCAAGCCTGCATCCTTCAAACTTTTCTCGAGTGCCGATGCCGTGCCCACGGATACGGGTGTGACAATCGTGAGAATCGGCGGTTTGGGAGCAAGCCGGGCGATGCGCATCACAACGTCGAAAAGATTCTCGGCTCCGTCTTCGGCCAGAAAAATAACCTGCGCCTTGCGCGCAAAGGATTCGATGTCCGTGGAATAAGCCAGCCGGCCGGCGCGTACATTCCGCCGGATGATTTCCTTCAGGTTCTTTTCAAAAAATGGGATGTTGCCCTGAGCCATCTCGACCATGCGCGAGCGGTCAGGGTGACAGCAGGAAACGGGGGTGCCAAAATCCGCCAGGCAAGCCGAAATTACCGTTCCCAGAAAACCTGAACCGTAGACTCCTATCTGCATTCCTTGCCCTCCGAGGCTCCTGAAACCCGCGCCCGAAGCGGCTACCGGCGCGGACCTAGTAATTCCCTGTCATCTGTTTACAGTGGGCTCCATGCCTGCGCAATGCACGGGAGTGAGATGTACCAGGGACCATGCAGTCTCGGCACGGAGTAACTCTGCCCGGGGTAACCAGGGGGAGGTTACCGCGGAAGAGAATGAATGGATGGATGGATGAGCTCTGGCTAGTGGTTACGGGGAGACGAGCGTACCGCCGAGGGGGACCGGGGCAAGATCAATCCAGCGGTGTTGCGCCTCTTCCCGAACAAAGGTGAGCCGGTCGAGCAGAATGCGGCGGCTGCCGGGATAGTTTCGCCAGCGCTCGCTAGCGATCTTTAGAGCTTGTTCCGCCTCTTCTTCCGTTGGCATTTTCACAACCGTCAGGTGAGGGGTGTAGGGCCACTCTTCGGCAAAAGCCAGAACCTGCGTGTTCAACTGGTCGTGCAGGTCGCGCAGCCGCGATGCGGCATGAGCCACGCGAATGTAGACCGTGGGAGTTGTGGGAACAAAGGTTCCCATGTCTCCCAACGTCACTTCAAAGGGCTCAGTTTGGCCACAGATTCGAGCCAGAACCTGCAGCGCCGCATTCTCCGTTCCTTGCAGAGGCCGCGGCGGCAGAAGGGTGAGGTGAGCCGCAAGATGGGGCTGAGCCGGATGCAGTTCTCGCCGGAGGTTCTCCACGAACTCTCCTACGGGACTTCGCAAGTAGGCGACTAAGGCATACCGCAAGCTCGGCATATACGGGAAAAATTATAGCGCGTTCCGTCGTTTAAATTCGGAACTGATCATTGAGGCACAAGAGTCACCCTGTTGGCGGAGTCGGGTGACAGGTTCGGGGCATAGTGCAGCCTGGTAGCGCACCTGCCTTGGGCGGACGGTGATTCTTTTTCCAACGATTCCATTCTCAACTTTGGTTTCTTGTCTTTCCAACAATTTGGGGAATCTGTTCTTCGTTCAAAGTTAAGCCAAATGACCTGAATTTCGTCCACCTGCGGGCTTCGTCCGCATCCGCCAGTCGGCTTCCTCGCCAATCGTCGGCGCTCCACCACGCTACTACCACTATGTTTCGCCGCACTCAGTACAGTTCCATCGCAGAGTGCACCAAAACCTTCAACCCTCGGCAATTCCACCCTCTTTGGCGCTGCCCCGAGTATGGTGGGCCCATGGCGGTCATCGAACGACTCACCGCTGCTCAACTCCGACTCCGTTTTCCGCCGCCGTGGCTTACTACTATTGCATGAAATCGCTCATCCACAACTCGAAAACTTTGCATGGTTCACCGCGCTCCGGCTACGCCCTGGCTGTTGGCCCGATCCCTATTTCGTTTCCCCCATTTTCCACCATCGACTCCTGCTTCCCGATGCTCACAGCTCCCCTCTCCCGCTTCCGTGCCTACTGCCATCAACTGCAACACCTCTCCTCCGCTCCATTCAATCTGCATATTGCCCGCGTCCGCCGCGCCAGCGGCTTCCTTCTGACGGCTTTTTCGAACGCGCGCCTCAACCTCCGCTTCGCCTTAAGCACTCAACAAAGGCGCGCCTCCGAAAAAGCACTAGCGTCACTGGGGCGCGATCCGGCAATCCGCAGTCGCCAAAGATTCGTTTGCCGGGCGTAGTTCAGTTGGGGCATGCCTGCGGGTCCATTTGAGTAAAGATCCGCCGTGATGCACTTGTTTTGCAAAGTTCTCGCAGGCAGGAGAGCGGCCTGTATACTGCGCTTCTGCCGCGCGAGCCTTTTGGTCTTGGTGAGGAAAATCTAGACACGCGTGGCGACATCGCGAGCAGTTCTTCATGCTGCCTTTTGTGTTTGAATCTAGTAATCTAGTTCGCTAGAAACATGAATGACGACGTTCGCAATCAAATGCTGTCTGCAAACGCGGGCCCAATAGTCCAGCGATTGACGCGCGTATTTAGTGAACTCCCGCAGGTCGTGGCGGTAGTATTAGGCGGCTCGCGCAGCGCGGCTACAAGCGACCCCGAATCGGATTTCGACCTTTACGTGTACACGCTGCGGGATGTACCCGTAGAGTTTCGGCGAGCGCTCCTGGGCGACAGCGCGGAAATCGACAATCGTTTCTGGGAGCCAGGCGATGAGTGGACCGAGTCCTCGACCGGCACACAGATTGACATCATGTATCGCTCGCCGGAATGGATGGAAGGCCAACTTGACCGGGTCTTGGTCCGCCAGGAAGCTGCGATCGGGTACACGACATGTTTTTGGTACAACGTCGTCCGCTCCAAAGCACTGTTTGACCCGCGAGGTTGGTTCGAGCAACTGCAGAACCGCGCACACGTTCCGTATGCCGAAGGCTTACGGCGTGCCGTGGTGATGAAAAACTGGCCCGTTCTGCGCCGGAACCATTCATCCTATCGGCGGCAAATTGAACTCGCCTTGAACCGTGGGGATGTGGTCAGTGTTCAACACCGAGTGACGGCCCTTTTGGCGAGTTTTTTTGACGTGTGGTTCGCGGTAGAGCGGCAGCCTCATCCCGGTGAGAAGCGCCTTTTATCTCATCTCCAGGAACCTTGGGTTTCGCGCGTACGGGCTTTGCTAGACGCGGAGCCAAAGATGCTGCTTACCCATATTGACTCGCTTCTGGATCCACTAGACGCACGACTGGTTGAGGAAGGACTGCTGGGTCCGGCCGGGTAAATCGAGCATGCCGCCGCGTGGGTGGCCGATCTTGAGAGAGCATGTGCTTTGTATGACCGCTGGTTTAAGGCAACGATAGGCCCAAAATATTCAAGCACAAAGCGGCCGTTCACATCTCGCTTTCTGTGGCTAAGCTCGGGGACGCGTTTGGAACTGATGGCCAGTCCAGAGGAGGCCCCACGACTGGCGCACATCGCAGTTTCGGTGGGCTCGCGCGAAGCTGTCGAACGCCTGGTGGCGGAAATGAAGGCGGCAGGAGTCCCCATAGTCAGTGGCCCGAGGGTGACCGGCGACGGATATTACGAAGCGGTGGTCACCGACACGGAAGGTAATCTCGTGGAGATTACGGCCGAGAGGCAGGGGTAGAGCGGTCGAAAGGTCGTTCAGCATATCGAGAGCGCTTGCACCAGCCCGAGAGGGCTGAACTAGACGGGCATGCAGTGAGCCCGGACTGAGCAGTATTGACCAGACGTACCGTGATGCACAGGTCGTACCATTTGTACAACAGAACGGAGTCGCAGTCCGCCGGATATCCCGAGTCAAGAAGGGGAGCCCCCACCTGTTGTAATCGGCCCCTTCAGCGGGCTTTCTCCTTCGAACCACATCCCCCCGATCCGGGGAAGACAGGAAGTGAAGTCGTGAAACGCATTCTGAAAATTGGCGCAATTGCTGCTGCGGTTCTCCTTGTGGTCCTGATCGCAGTACCCTTTCTAATCAACGTGAACAGTTTCCGCCCCAAGATCGAGTCAGAGATGACGACTGCGCTGGGCCGACAGGTGACGGTGGGCAATCTGAGCCTGTCGATTCTCTCCGGCAGCGTCGTCGCTCACAACATAGCGATCGCCGACGATCCCGCATTCAGCAAGGCTCCTTTCATTACGGCGAAGTCGCTGAAGGTTGGCGTGGAACTGATGCCACTTATCTTCTCCAAGCAGCTGAACATAACCGAAATCAAGCTGGACCAACCCGACATCACGCTGCTCAAAGCGGGTAATGGGAAATGGAACTTCTCGAGTATCGGCGGGGCTTCCGCCCAGAGGGCACCGGAAGAAGCGAAGTCCGGAGGGACCTCCAATCTCGCGGTGGCGAAGCTGAATGTAAGCAATGGTAAGTTGATTGTCGGAAAAGCGAATTCTTCGGCCAAATCGCAGGTCTACAACCAGGTGGACCTGGATGTAAAGAACTTTTCCTTCGCCTCGCAATTTCCGTTCCAACTCACGGCCCAGTTGCCGGGTGGAGGGAACGTGAATATCTTGGGGAAAGCCGGACCGATCAGTGCCGAGGACGCCGCCAAGACTCCGTTTGAAACCGCGGTGAAGGTAAACAACATGGATGTTGCAGCCTCAGGATTTGTCGATCCCGCGAGCGGGCTTGGAGGAACGGCTAGTTTGGACGGGACACTTAACTCGGATGGCAGCCATGCCAAGGCGGTCGGTACACTGACCGGCACGAAACTGAAGCTTTCGCCGAAAGGTACGGCGGCTGCAAAGACGGTGATCTTCAAACACACGGTTGATCTCGATCTCGATAAGCAGGTGGGAACATTGACTCAAGGGGATGTTGCCATCGGGAAAGCCGTGGCACATCTGACCGGAAGTTTCCAGACGAAAGGAGACGTCCAGGTGGTGAGCATCAAGCTAGATGCGTCCGACATGCCGGTGGATGAACTCGCCCCGATGCTGCCGTCGCTGGGCGTGGTGCTCCCCTCGGGGTCGCAACTCCAGGGCGGCACGCTCTCGGCGACCCTGGGCATCGCGGGACCGCTGGATAAGTTGGTGATCACGGGACCGGTGCGGCTGGCCAACACTAAGCTGGCCGGGTTCGACCTGGGATCGCAATTAGGGGCGCTGTCGACGTTCGCCGGCAAATCCGCTTCCAACCGGGACACGTCGATCCAGAATGCGAGCCTCAACGCCCGTGTGTCACCCGAGGGGACGAAGGCAGACGACATTAACCTGACAGTTCCGGCAATCGGTGTCGTTACCGGAGCAGGGACGGTGAGCCCGGCAGGAGCGCTGAGCTTCAAGATGCTGGCCGACCTCAAAGGCGGTGCGATGGGCGGACTGACGCAGGTGGCCTCGCTGGGCAGCGGCAAGAGCGGCATTCCCTTTGCGATCGACGGAACCACCTCGAACCCGCACTTCATGCCGGACATGACACGAGTCGCAAGCGGCGTCGCGAAAGGCGCGTTGGGAGAAGTCACGAGCGGGAAGAACGCTCTGAACGGAAGCCCACAGAGTGCAGTCGCCGGCCTCCTGGGAAAGAAACAGAAGTAAATCTGACACGCAGAATTGTCGTCGCCTTGGCGGTGGGCTGTCACGAGCGCACTCTTTCAGGTGCTCGTCTGCGCGAATCAACCATGCTTCATCGTTTCGCTCGCGGGCAAGAAGCGGCGTTCGACGAAGTTTGGGGGCATTTCGACGGAACCAGACTTGCCGGATAGGAACGAGGCGCGGACCGGGCTTCGCATGATGCCGACATTTCCTCGTTTCTCCCTAAAATTCAGTAATGCGGGATTCCCCCCTTTCGGCTCAAGGTCGGTATGTCAGGCGGGGCCTTCCCGTCGACGCGAGGTCTTCGCGTCGTGCAGTTTGCCTCCACCCCTTCATGCACCCCGCTCTCCTGCGCTTCGTCCTCGTTCTGAGCCAAGGAGCGCGCTGCGCTGATACACCTCCGTGCAAGCAGCTATGGCCGCTTTACCCCAGGGGCCCTCGCTCCGGTCCAGGTTATAGTGTCCCGGTCCATCCTCAATTAATCGACCCCATCCGTCCCACACTCGCAGGCACATCTCGATTTCACCGACACGGCTTATACGAGATGCCCTCGCTGTCGTCACACCCCCATGCCTAGGCGACCCACGAGACCAGCATCGCTGCAGCCCGCAACGGGACTTCTGGCCCGGGATAACGTCGGTTAGTCCGTCAAACGGGAGCATTGGACCGCACACAAGGGGCGTTCCGGAAATTTGGGGCGACCCTAGCGCTGTGCGGGTGCAGCGCGGAGGACGAAGGAAAGACCATGGGGAGCATTTTGGGTCACCGTGCTTTGCAGGTCGAGAGCTTCAAGTGGAATATGACTGCGTATGCCATCGGAACTGATGTATTCGAGATAGCCATCGGCGACCCAGTAGTCAATCACGGCGTGGCTGGCGCCATTTTTCAGCACCAGCAGTAAGACTCCCTCGCCCAGATCCCGTCCTTCGGTCGCTACGCGGGGCGCCGCCCCGGCGCGTACCGACGAATTCCCCTCTGACGTGGCGTCATCTGATGGATCGGCAGGAGGTGGGACCGCGGACATTTCCGACGGCATGAGTCCCTGGGAGTCGTCGCCGAGGTCAAGTGAGTCTCCGGAGAAACCGGAATCAAAAAAGCCGAAGTCACCAGAGCAGGCTAGCAGCGGCAGGAATGGTTCGAAGAAGCACACCTGAGTCACGCCGTTGAAGAAACATCCGGAAGAAGAAAACCGCGGGAAGCGGTTGAAGAAGAATGCGCGATGAGGGTGCACGGAAAGAGAAGCGAATGGAACTCGCCCGTCGCCGAGAGGTGGAAACGGCTGCGGAGACCAGAGAAGCGTTGGCGGAATCGATGGTATGCGGGTCGGCCTAGCGAAGCTCGATAGCCGTGACGGCAGGTAGAGCGAAGTATTCGAAGTGGAGGACGATCCCATTCCCGCATGTCTGGCCGAGTGCTTTCCGAACCCGAAGTGCAGCCAGCCGAAGCGCCCGCCCGCGTGGCTCTCGCTGGTGTGCGTGTTGGAAGAGTGTCCGCCTCCGGAGTGGCCGCCTCCGCCTCCGTGTTGCGCCTCAGCGAGGCTGAGGAAACAGACCACGGACAGCAAGATCGAAAGGATGCGTAGCGACCGTACAAGGAAGGTAGCAGTGGCCATGGCCCCCCACCCCAATGATGTGATTACATTTTACTCCTACGTGCGGGTTATATACCGGTTCCGGTTTATCGTATTTATCCGGTTAGTCATTATGGTGTGACCGGCTCGATGCGCTGGTCGTGGGTTAGGCTGAGTTTGTTTGAAGAACTTTAGTCCAGAGCCACAAGCGGAGGGAACCGGTCATGATAGAGAAGTTACGATTTTTGGGTTTGGATGTCCATGCCGAAACGATAACCGTGGCAGTAGCAGAGGCGGATGGAGAGGTTCGCAGCCTGGGAACGATTGCCAACCGCGAAGAGTCGATCCGCAAGTTGATCCGGAAACTTGGACCGGTCGAGCATCTGCGGGCCTGCTATGAAGCCGGCCCGACGGGGTTCGTACTTTACTGGCAGCTGACGCAGTTGGGAGTCAAGTGCGATGTGGTGGCGCCGTCGCTGGTTCCGAAAAAGCCCGGGGACAAGGTAAAGACCGACCGGCGGGACGCTTT
>JGI12635J15846_10002145_pt1 | contig 17261 bp, 14 predicted proteins | sample BlaSpr_A8_OM2_M2_FD_15846 | JGI IMG/M metagenome (IMG submission 15846) | reverse complement strand
CGAACATATTTTCGCCGGCCAGCCGGTTCGCGCCATGGTCGAGCTTGAAAATGAAAAGCTGACGCTGCCTTCGTTTTCTCTGCGCGTCGAAGCCGCCAGGACGAAGCAGGCCCCGCCTGCTGCTATGCTCGAGACGCCGGTCTACTTTCCTTATGTCCCAAAGCGTGACCGCGTGCAGCAAACCATCCCCATGACGTTTCCGCGGCGCGGCGTCTATCGTCAGGAAGCTTTCCGCATCGTCACTCGTTTTCCTTTCGGCTTCCTGCGCAAAGCGCGCCAACTGAATTTGAAAACCGAAGCGCTCGTTTACCCGTCCGTCGAACCGACCGCGGAATATCTCGAAATTCTTCCCGGCTTGGAAGGAGCGCTCGAAAGTCTGACCAAGGGCCGCGGCCAGGATCTCTACGCGCTGCGGGATTATCTCCCCAATGACAGCGCGCGCCACGTTCACTGGAAAGCTTCAGCGCGTTCCGGTTCATTGATGGTCCGCGAGTTTACGCGCGAAGATGACTGCCGCATCCTGCTTGTTCTCGATCCTCACCTGCCCGCGGAAGAATCCTCCACTCTGAAACCTGGACTGCCTGAGACGAACCCGCGATTCGAGCGCGCCGTCACTATCTGCGCCAGCCTGGCTTGGCACTTCTACGAAAACAATTCTTTGCTGCAATTCCGGAGCGCTGGTGTGGAAACTCCCCTCGCTCCCGCCGACGAACTCATTTTTGAAATCCTCGAGCACCTCGCGGTCGCCCAGGCACTGCCGCCCGACCCCCGCCAATCGCTCATGGCCGATCTCGCCGCCTCGCCCGAACTTTTCAAGATCATCGTCACCAGCCAGCCCCACGGCTCCGTCCCCGCCTCCGTGTGGAGTTCCTCCTACGTCGTCTTCCTCGACGATCCGGTCTGCTGAATTCTGCGGCCCCTCCTTGCGGGGGCCCAGCATGCTGAGCCCATGCAACTGGGACTCCCGCTTTCCCCGCGAGGTCAGGAATCCAGCTTCGCTCCGCCTCCGCGGAGTGAGCTATGCGAGAATGTGCCAACGCCATGCTGAACGGCCGTGAACTTGCCACATTTCGCAAACAACTGCTCGGATGGTTCCGCCAATTTCAGCGCAACCTGCCGTGGCGGCGGACGAAAAATCCCTATCACATCTGGCTTTCAGAAATCATGCTCCAACAAACGCGCGTTGCCGCCGCGATTCCATACTACGAACGATTTCTGCAACGATTCCCGAACGTTCACGCGCTCGCCGCTGCGCCGCAGGAAGAGGTGCTGCGCCTCTGGTCCGGCCTCGGGTATTACAGCCGCGCCCGCAACATGCAAATGGCCGCGCAGCAAATCGTCGCGAAACACGAAGGCCAATTTCCAACGCGTTTGGAGGATGCCCTCGCATTGCCCGGCATCGGAAACTACACCGCCGCGGCGATNCTGAGCATCGCTTTCGGCGAAAAATACGCCGTNCTCGACGGCAACGTCGCTCGCGTGCTCTCGCGCCTCGGCGCAATTCACGGAGACCTCCGCGAGTCGTCGCGCTGGCAAGAGTTGCAAAAAACTGCGGATTGCTTGCTCGAACCGGAATCACCGGGCGATTGGAATCAAGCCGTGATGGAGCTGGGCGCGACGCTGTGCACTCCAAAATCGCCGCAATGCCTCCTCTGCCCCGTCGTGCAATTTTGCAAAGGGCGCAAGCTTGGCATCGCCGAATCCTTGCCTGAAAAAAGGAAGAAGCGCGCCACCGTGGAAGTTACTCTGGCCGCTGCGGTATTCGCGGATGGAAAAGGCCAGACTCTTTTGTTGCCACCGCCAAAAAATGCCAAAGAGAAAGCTGCCGCCGATCACATTCCGGCCTTGGTTTCAAGAATGTGGCATTTCCCAACGCTCTCGGTGAACAGCCAACCAGCAGAGAATCTCATCGCGTTCCTCAGGGAAATTATGCCGGGCGTTGCAAGCCGCAAATGGCGACTGGTCCCAGCCGGCAAGGTTCGTCACTCCGTGACGTACCGCGCTATCACCCTCTTGCCATTCCTCATCGAAGTAAAAAATCTCCCGCGCATCCCCGGCGCGAAGCTCGTTCCGCTCAGCGACCTCTCCAGCCTCCCCGTCTCCAACCTCACTAGGAAAGTTGCGCGCGCCGCTCTGGCAGCGGCGGCTTCCGTTCCGGCCAAGCCCTGAGAGTTATCCTTTCGCCCCGCCTCGTTCCTGCCGCACCCCGCCGGTGCTACGATAAAAAAGTCCGCCATGGCCGCCACCATCTCGACTCCGAACGACACCGCTCTGCCCGCCGAGCGTTTCTTCCGCACCTCGCTTTCCCTGCTCATCCTCACTTCGACAGTCACACTCGTGAGCACCGGGAAGCTCGACATCGTCACCAGCTTTGCGGCTCCGCTCGCCGTGCTCTACAAGGGATTCCGTTGGTGGCACGGACGCCCGGCCGAACTTTCGCACCGCGCTGCAACCTGGTTCGTGCTCGCGTATTTGGCGTTTTTCCCCGTGGATGCCCTGGTACTCTCGCGTTTCTCGGTTGGGAATTCGCCTAATCCGCCGCTATTCGCAGCGCTCTTGGGAGCGGTGCATTTCTTAATTTTCGTCAGCATCGTGCGTTTGTATAGCGCGGTCACGGACCGCGACGCGCTTTTTATCTCGATGCTGTCCTTCGCGGGTATTCTCGCCGCGGCCGTTCTTACTGTCGATACCACTTTTCTGATTCTCTTTTTCACCTTTCTCCTGTTCGGTATTTCCACTTTCGTCGGGATGGAATTGCGTCGCGGAGCCATCGGGGCGGTCTCGCCCATGCTCCTCGCGCACACCGAACGCGATCGAAAATTGAATCGCGCGCTTGGTCTCTCCGCTCTCAGCGTGGCCGCCGGATCCATCGTTCTCGGCGGCGTGCTGTTTTTCTTTTTCCCGCGTTTCAGCGCCGGATACCTCGGCCGCGCCAGCTTCAGCCCCTCGCTCATGTCCGGTTTCTCCGAAAACGTCGAGCTCGGTCAAATCGGCGAAATCAAAAAGAATTCCGCGGTCGTCATGCGCGTCCAAACCGGCAAGCCGGTTGGTTACGACCGGCTGCGCTGGAGGGGCATCGCGCTCACGACTTTCGACGGCAGACGCTGGACCTCACCGCAGCACAAGTCGCAAAAATTGCAGCCGGATGATGAAGGTTGGATTCACGCCGGCGATTTACCGCAGAAAACGGATTCTCCCAAACCGGGAGTGATTTACACCGTTTACCTGGAGCCCCTGGCCACCGACGCCATTTTCGTTCCCGGCAAAGTCACCCGCCTCCGGGGAAATTTCACCGGCGAAAGCAGCAGCTCGTTCGGCGCGATTCGCCGCAGTTATATTCTCCGGGACTCGACAGATACGCTGTTGAATCCTTTTCACAACTACGCGGCCATCCGATATGCGGGTATTTCGCTTTTGCCTCCAATGGACGCCGCGAAACTCCGCGCCGCTTCGACTGAATACTCCAGCAATATTACTTCGACGTACCTTCAGCTTCCCGTTGGACTGGACCCGCGCATCCCGGAACTTGCCAAACAGATCACGAAAAATGCCCGGACTCCTTTTGACAAGGCCCTGGCGATCGAAAGTTACCTGCGCAATCGTTACACGTACACCCTGAATCTGACTGGCAAACCCGGGGACGATCCCCTCGCTCATTTTCTCTTCGAAACTCGCGCGGGCCACTGCGAATACTTCGCTTCGGCAATGACCATCATGATGCGCACGCTCGGCGTTCCTTCACGCGAAGTCAACGGTTTCCTGCCGGGCGAATACAACGACCTGGGCGGAGATTACATCGTCCGCGCAAGCGACGCGCATAGCTGGGTTGAAGTCTACTTTCCGGGAATGGACTGGCAAACGTTCGATCCCACGCCGGCGAGTCCGGAAAACGAGACCGGCTTCCTGACGCGCCTGGGGCAGTACGCCGACTGGATGGAGATCACCTGGAGCGAGTGGATAATCGGCTACGACTTCGCGCACCAACTTGCGCTGGCGCAGACTCTGCAGAGGGACTCGCGAAATTGGAGTGAATCGGCACGCGGCTGGTTCGAACATAAGCAGCGTGCAGGTAAGCGATGGATGAAGTCCTGGCAGCTTCAGCGGGGGGTGCTGGGCTATTTGTTGCCGGTCGCGCTGGTGCTTTTTCTGGTGGCGTTGCGTTTCAATCTTCTGGCGGAATTTGTCCGGCGGGCGCGTTTGTTTTTTCAATTACGCGCGCCCAATGCAGCGCGCAGCGATCCCCAGCTTGCATCGCGGCTCTATGCGGAGTTGCTTCGAATGCTCGCGCGGCGCGGACTGATGCGAGATGTGTCGCAAACGCCCTTCGAATTCGCTGCGGCGGTCGATTCGCCGAATCTCGCGCCTCCCGTCCGGGAATTCACGCAGCTTTACGCCCACGCACGCTTCGGCGGCGCTCCTTGCGATACGTCGCGTTTGCGGCAGCTTCTCGACCAGATTCAAACGGCGCTGCGGGCGCGCTAAAGACGGATTACTTCCTGCCAAGCAGTGGCGCAGAAGTCTCGGCATGGTCGGTACCGCTGCTGCGCCCCTACAAACACCAGAATGAATGGCTCGTGTTATAATTAAAAGTTATGCGATGGCGCAAATTTACTGCCTATGACTAAAGTCGGATTCGTCAGCCTGGGATGCCCGAAGAACCTCGTGGACAGCGAGGTGATGATGGGTATTCTTGCGCGCGAAGGCTACGAGCTGACGCCTCGCGCCGATGAAGCGGAAATACTGGTGGTCAATACATGCAGCTTTATTGAAGCGGCGCAAAAAGAGTCCGTGGATGCCATTTTGGAAATGGCGGAGCACAAGAAATTCGGCGCGGCGAAAAAATTGATTGTGGCGGGCTGCCTGGTCGAACGGTTTCGCGCGCAGATTCTGGAGCAAGTACCGGAAGTGGACGCTGTTATCGGCACCGGTGAAGTCGAACGTATTATGGAAGCAGTGGAAGGCGAGCTTCGCGTGCTGCCCGCTCAGCCGCCCGCATTTCTGTATCACGACCTGACGCCGCGCATCGTCACGACGCCGAAACACGCGGCGTACATCAAAATCGCGGAAGGCTGCGATCATCCCTGCACGTTCTGCATTATTCCGCAGCTTCGCGGCGTGTTTCGCAGCCGCCGATTCGAATCGGTGGTGCGCGAAGCGGGGAATCTGGCGAGGGCCGGCGCGCGGGAGATCACGCTGATCGGGCAGGACACCACTTCTTACGGCGAAGACCTCGGACTGCGGGACGGCCTCGCGCAACTCTTGGAAAAACTGGCGCAGACTGACGATTTGCTTTGGGTGCGATTTTTGTACGCTTATCCGAATCGCGTCACGCAGAGACTGCTGGAAACCATCGCGGCGCATCCGCGCCTCGCCAAGTACATGGACATGCCGCTGCAGCACGCCAGCCGCAACGTGCTGGCGCGGATGAAGCGCGGTTCGAACGGCGATGCGTTCTTGAAATTGCTAGAACGCATTCGCACGACAATTCCCGGAGTTTCGCTGCGCACTTCGTTCATCGTGGGGTTTCCGGGCGAAACGGAAGCCGATTTCGAGGAGCTGTGCGATTTCGTGAAGGCCGCGAACCTCGATTGGATGGGCGTTTTTGAGTATTCCGATGTGGACAACGCGGGAAGCTACACGCTGGATGAAAAAGTGGACACGGAAACAATAAGCGATCGCCGGAACCGGTTGATGGCCATTCAGAAAAAAATCTCTCGGGACAATTTGCGAGCAAGGTATTTGCGGACAATCCCGCGCGGTTCGAGCGGCCGCACTTTCACGGCGTTGATCGAAGGCCCGTCGAAGGACAATCCTCTCGTTTGGGAAGCGCGACTTGAAGGCATGGCTCCGGAGATCGATGGGAAGCTGTACCTCACGGACATTGAATTGCCCGGCGGAGAAGTCGCGGAAGCCGGGGACGTCGCCAGCGTTGAAATTACCAAGACCGACGCCTATGACTTGATCGGGCGCGTCGCGGAAATTCTGCAGCGGCCTGCCGCACGAGCCGGCGCCAGCACTGTGCCGGTGCCACCAGTTCAGGCCGCCGAAAAACTCCATCGCATCGCCACTGGGGCACCCCTCCGCGTCCCGGCCTGAGCTATACTCTTCTTCCGAAGTTACGACTTCCCTGGCCTCGGTGATCTCTGTGCGCCCGGTGTCAAAAGATTTTACACAGAGGTCACCTCGACAAGGTCGGGGCAGGTGCCGACCACAGAGTTCGCGGAGAAGAAGAGCACCGCACGATGAAACACAAATGCCCCATTTGCAAAATGGCGACTGACTCCGCGATCCATGCGGACTTCCCTTTCTGCAGCGAGCGCTGCCGGGAACGGGACCTAGGCAACTGGGCCAGTGAGAAATACGTGGTTTCCGAACCAATCTTTACTGAAGAAGAGGTTTCTGAAGGCGAGGGGAACACCATCGTCCTTCCTTTGGACAACGATTTGGAAAGCCCGAATGACACCGAACTCTGACGCTAAGGCAGCGACCGAAGCACCGGCCAAGAAACCGCGGCTCGCCCTCGCGATCGCTACTGCACTTGGCGTTGGCTACATCCCCAAGGCGCCGGGAACCTTTGGCTCGCTCGTGGGAGTGGCGACTGCCTTTCTGTCTTCGGTTTTTTTCTTGCAACCTGCGTCCGTCAGGGCTTTGTTCTCGCTTCACCCCGACTACGAGACCGTTTTAAGAAATGAACTTTTCCCTCTGCCCGGCAGCGACATTCATAACGCCATGCTGGCATTGCCCATCTTCTGTGCGCTGGGCCTGTTTCTTATCCTCGGTGCGATCGGAGTGTGGAGCGCTGCGCGAGCGGCGGCCTACTTGGGAATCGAAGATCCCCAATTTGTGGTCATCGATGAAGTGGCGGGACAACACCTGGCCCTGCTGTTGCCCTTGATCCCGATTGCGCTACCGCACTTCACCGCGCACCTGGACCTCTCCGACTTCACGATTTTCTTCGCCTTAAGCCTGGTGAATTGGAAATATCTTTTGCTCGGATTTATACTTTTTCGAGTGTTTGACATTTGGAAGCCGTGGCCGATCCGCCGGTTGGAAAAACTGCCCGGGGGCTGGGGAATTATGGCCGATGACTGGATGGCGGGGATCTACGCTGCAATTCTGCTGCGTGTCGCGTTACACTTTGGTCTGCTCACGTTTCACATTGGTTGGGTATGAAATTCGGGTTCGGGTCTTCAGCAGAAAAAAACGGCATTCCGCACATTGAGAGAGTTGCGCCCACGGCGGCCATTCCTGGCGGCGAGATCACCATTCACGGGCGCGGCTTCGCTTCGCGCGCACAACCTCGGCCGGTGGTGAAGTTCGGGGAAGCCGAAGCGAGCATTGCGCTCGCCAGTGAAAATCGTCTGGTGGCGCGCGTTCCGGAAGGTGCGAGCGGCGGAATGGTGCGCGTCGCCTCGGCCGGGCATGAGAGCCAGCCGCATCCCGTGCACATCGGTCTGCAAATCGCGGACAACCTTCAGCCCGTCGCGAATCCCGCGGTCGATTTGGACGGCAACATTTACGTCACATTTTCCGGCCCGCGGGGCCAGCGTGTCCCCGTTTCGCTCTACAAAATCACGGCGAATTACAGCGTGAAACCGTTTGTCACTTCGCTGATGAATCCGAGCGGGCTGGCGCTCGATCGCATGGGCAATCTTTTTGTCTCCTGCCGCAACGACGGCACGATTCATCGCATCACCCCCGAAGGCCGCGCCGAGCAGTGGATCGAAGGCATGGGCGTCGCCACGGGCATTGCATTCGACCAAAACGGCAATCTGTACGTCGGCGACCGCAGCGGCACGGTTTTCAAGATCAGCCCGAGCCGCGAGATTTTTGTTTTTGCCACGCTCGAGCCCTCCCTGGCGGCGTATCACCTGGCGTTTCATCCCAGCGGCGATCTGTACGTTTCCGGGCCGACGACCTCCAGCTATGACCGCATCCACAGAATCACGCAGGGCGGAGATGTGAGCGTTTTCTTCCGTGGCCTCGGGCGGCCGCAGGGCCTGGCTTTGGATCGCGACGGAAATCTTTATGTGGCGGCTTCTTACGCCGGGCGCCGCGGTATCGTGCGGATCACGCCGCAAGCTCAGGCCGAGGTGGTCCTCAGCGGCTCCGGCATTGTGGGCATGGCGCTGCAGCCTTCCGGCCGCGCGATTCTTGCCACTACGGACTCTCTCTTCACGCTCGATTGGGACGTCCGCGGTTTGCCGTTGATCGGATAATTGAACGGATGAAAGCGGAAATCATCGCGGTTGGTTCGGAATTGCTGACTCCGGACCGCATGGACACGAACTCGCTCTTCCTGACCGAAGAACTGAACAAGCTTGGCATCGAGGTGGTGCGCAAATCGATCGTCGGAGACAATCGCGATTATTTGAGCGCCGCATTCAAAGAGGCGCTGGAGCGCGTCGAGCTGGTGATCGCGTCGGGCGGGCTGGGTCCTACGGAAGACGACCTGACGCGAGAAACCGTCGCGGAGCTTCTGGGCCGCAAGCTGCACCTCAACAAAGAGATTCTCGGCTACATCGAAGGGCGGTTCCGGCAGCTCGGCCGAGAGATGCCTGCCGTAAACGTGCGGCAGGCGATGGTGCCGGAAGGCGCGGAAGTTCTTGAGAATCCGCGCGGCTCGGCGCCCGGGCTATGGATTGACGACGCGGGGCGCTTTATCGCGCTGCTCCCTGGCCCACCGCGCGAATTGAAGCCCATGTACCAGGAGCAAGTTTTGCCGCGGCTGCAGCGGCGCAGCTCGAGCGTTCGAATGTTTCATCGGGAATTGCGCGTGGCGGGAATGGGTGAATCGAGCGTTGAGCAGCGCGTCAAGCCGATTTACACGCGGTATGCCGACGTCAACACCACGATTCTCGCCGCGCCGGGCGAAATTCAGATCCATTTGCGGGTGTGGACCGATGACGCGGCACACGCGCAAAAGACGCTGGACGAAATCGTGCAGGGATTCGAGATCGCACTGGCCGATCGCATCTTTTCGCAAGACGGTTCTTCGATAGAGGAAGTGGTGGCGGGCCTGCTGACGAGGAACAACTCCACCATCTCCGCGGCGGAAAGTTGCACGGGCGGGTTGCTCGCACAGCGTCTGACCAGCATCGCGGGCAGCTCCTCGTATTTTTTGGGCGGGGTCGTAAGCTACAGCAACGAGCTGAAGACGGCATGGGCCGATGTGCCGCCGGAACTCATCCAGTCCAAAGGCGCAGTAAGCGGTGAAGTGGCGATCGCGCTGGCCGAGGGAATTCGCCGCCACGTCGGCAGCACACTGGGCGTGGGCATCACCGGCATTGCGGGGCCGGGCGGTGGCAGCGAGGAAAAGCCCGTGGGCACCGTGCACATCGCGCTTTCGCATGCCGGTGGCGTCAAAGAGCGCGGCGTGGTTTTTCCGGGCGATCGCGAAGCGATCCGCTGGCACGCCTCGCAACTGGCGCTTGATCTGGTGCGCATCCATTTCCTCTACAACGGCGGGGAGCCGCCGGCGCGCGGTGCCAAAAGGTCCTGAGCTTCCATGCGTCTGTTTATTGCGCTGAAGCTTCCCTCGGCGGTACGGGAAAATCTCGCGGCTTTGCTCAAGTCCCTTCGCGCGGTTTCGCCGCAAACTCGCTGGGTGCGCCCGGAGAATCTTCACGTGACGCTCAAATTCATTGGTGAAGTGCCGGAAACAAAACTCGCCGCCATTCGAAACGCTCTCTCCCTCGCGCGTTCCGATCAGCCTGTTACGCTCAATTTTCGCGGGCTCGGTTTTTTCCCCAACGAAAAACATCCTCGCGTTTTCTGGGCCGGCATCGAGGGCTCGCCGAATCTTAAAACTCTGGCGGCCGATATCGACAAGGCCGCGGAAAAACTCGGCATCCCGCATGAACAGCGGCCTTTTTCGCCGCATCTGACGCTTGCACGGTTCGAGCCTCCCGGGCTGCAAGAGAAACTTCGTTACGCGATCCAGGAAAACGCGGCGCGCGATTTTGGTTCGCTCCACGCCGGTCAATTTCATCTGATCGAAAGCCAGCTAAAAGCCTCTGGCGCGGAGTACACTACGCTCGAAAGTTTTTCGTTCGCGGCAGCGGAGGCCTGACGGGGCATGGCTGAGATTTCGCTCACACTTTTTCTGATTCCCTTCGTCGCGTACCTTCTTGGCTCGGTTCCCTTCGGGCTGTTGCTCACAAAATTATTTGGCGGCGGGGACGTGCGCAAAGCCGGCAGCGGCAATATCGGCGCGGCCAACGTCACGCGTGTGGTGGGCCCGCTGGCGGGAATTCTCACGTTACTCTTCGACACTGCGAAGGGCGCGGCAGCCGTGTGGCTCGCCGGCCGTGTCACCAATGAAAGCGCTGCGTGGATGATGATCGGCGCTTTCGCAGTCCTGCTTGGACACTGTTTCCCGGTGTGGCTGAAATTCACAGGTGGCAAGGGTGTGGCCACCGCTCTGGGCGTGTTTCTTGCCCTCTGCCCGCTGGCAGCGGTCAGTGCCCTGTTGCTCTTTATTCTTTGCGTAGCCTATTGGCGCTATGTTTCGCTGGGCTCCGTCGCGGCGGCTGCGGCCATGCCGCTGCTCATTTATCTTCTGTGGGCGCCGCATCATGCGCCGCCGATCGTCATCGACGTGGGGACGCTGGCTATCGCTCTGCTGGTCATTTACAAACATGACGGCAACCTGCAGCGTCTCGTCGAGGGCACGGAGCCGCGCTTTTCGTTTGGGAAAAAGAAGGAAGTGGAATGACGAAGATCGCGATTCTCGGCGCGGGAAGCTGGGGCACGGCGCTGGCGATTGTTCTTTCGCGCAGCCGCAAACCGCACCAAATTTCGCTTTGGGTGCACAACGCCGGAGTCGCCGAATCGATCCGCCACGCACGTGAGAATCAAACGTATCTTCCCGGGTTGAAATTAGCTGAGAGCGTTGAAGTTCATTCTGAATTGGAGGCTGCGGCCTCCGGCGCGCAAGTGATCCTCGGCGCCATGCCCTCCGCTCATGCTCGCGGCGTTTACGCTTCGGCGCTTCCCTTCGTCAGCTCCGTCGCAAGTTTCGTCAGCGCCAGCAAGGGTCTTGAGCCAGCAACGCACCTGCGGATGAGCGAAGTGATCGCGCAAGTCGTCACGCCGAGATTTGCACCGCGCATCGCCGTGATTTCCGGACCGTCGTTTGCCGTGGAAGCCGCTCGCGGCGAACCCACGGCGGTCGTTCTGGCTTCGCAGGATGCCGCGCTTGCCACCGAGTTGCAAGGAGAGTTTGCAGGCCCAGGATTCCGTCTTTATACCAACGACGACGTTCTGGGTGTGGAGCTTTCCGGTGCGATGAAAAACGTGATGGCCATTGCTGCCGGCGCGTGCCATGGGCTTGGTCTCGGTTCGAATGCCCTCGCGGCGCTGATTACCCGCGGCCTCGCGGAGATGGCCCGTTTGGCGGCGGCGCTGGGGGCGCGGCGGGAAACGCTCAGCGGCTTGGCAGGATTGGGCGATTTGGTCCTCACATGCACGGGCTCGCTCAGCCGTAATCGCTTCGTGGGAATCGAGCTCGGCAAAGGACGTCCTCTGCGCGAAATCCTCGCGAATATGCGCATGGTTGCCGAAGGGGTGAATACAGCCGCGCCGTTGCTGGCGCTGGCCCGCGAACATGAAATCGAAATGCCGATCACGGAGCAGGTGGACGCGATTTTGCACGCGGGAAAATCTCCGAAGGATGCTATCCGGGACATCATGGAGCGGCCTTTAAAGCGGGAGTAGACGCGCCGCGCGATTTTCAGTTCTTAGTTTGCAGTTTTTAGTTTTCAGTTGTGAGTTGTTAGCAGGCAGAGGAGGAATTGGGTTAGCGGTGCATGCTGAACGGTCTGTTTTAAATGGTTTTTGCCTACGGACAACCTGTGGTGGTTCACTTTTTCCGACCCTAGTACTAAAGTCCCAGTTGCACATGCGCGACGCGGGGCGCTAGCGGACCGCCTGAGTGCCCTCGGTTCTTCTAAAATGAATAGTTGTGATGCCGCTGGATGCCAAATCTCGCTGGGGACGTGTGCGCGCCGGGCGCGTGCGCATCCTTTGGCTCGTTCTGGGTGCGCTTTTGCTGGTCAGCGCGCTTCCCATTGGTCTTTACCACCGCCAGGTATTGCAGCTCAGCCAGGACAAGCTGGTGGATACCGAGCGCGTCCAGCAAACCGATCTGACCAGGTCGCTGGCGCAGGAAATCCAGCTGTTCGAATCCAACCTGACGCAACAGCTCCTGAGCGAACGCCAGATCCTCGCACTCACGGGCCTGATTGATAACGTCGAAGATACAGCGGCGGAACCCAAGGTCACCCGCCTGCTGGAAAATTTCGTTGACAGCAATCGCACTACGTTCATTTACCTGACCGCTGTTGGCAAGTCCGGAAAAGGGACCAGCGCCTCGCAGGGAAATTTCCGGGCCGAGCAGGATCCGTTCGTGGCGAGAGCGCTACAGCGGGCCTTCGTTACTTGCCTGCAGTCGCAGCAACTGCAGGTGGTCAAGTTTCGCAGCGATCCTCTGGCGTTGGCGCCGGAAAACCGCCCGGCGTTCGTCGTGGCCGTGCCCTTGAAAGACGTGAACGACAATTTTACAGGAATGCTGGCAGCGGTGGTTTCGCTCGATCCCATCGTTCACCGTTTGCAGGAAGCCAGCGTGCGGGGACGCACCGTTTTTCTGGTGGATCACAACGGCCGCCTGGTGGCACACCAGGACACGAAAAACTATGTTCCTGGCGCGGACGTCAGCAGCAATTCGCTTGTTGCGCAAGTGAAAGCGTTGCCCCAGGAACTTCGCAACACGGAAACGGTTCGCTTCACCGAATCCGGCAAGAAACACCCGATCGAGATGATCGGAACCTACAGTACTTTACCTGAAGTGAATTGGGCGGTCATCGCACAGCGAAGCCTCGATCAGGCGCAGAGCGACACGGGCGTGACCGAACTGAACCGGCAGGCGCTGGCGTTCGTCACCGTCGTTATACTGGCCGCTATTCTCGTCGGTTATTTCTTTGCGGTGGGCATCAGCGAACCCATTCGCGGGCTGGCGGCCTCCACGCGTGCCATCAGCCGAGGAGAATTTCATCAGCGCTCTCCCGTTCGCGGGGCTTCGGAGATCAGCGAACTCGCTGAAAACTTCAACAAGATGGCTGGCGACATCGAGGAATACATCGAGCGCCTGAAGGAAGCCGCCGAGGAAAACCGCGAACTGTTTATCGGATCGATCCGCATGCTCGCGGCGGCCATCGACGAAAAGGATCCGTACACGCGCGGCCACTCCGGCCGCGTGGCGAAGTATTCGACGCTGATCGGCCAGGAGCTGGGGCTCAGCACGGAAGAATTGGACAAGCTGCGCATTGCGGCATTGCTGCACGATGTCGGAAAAATCGGTGTCGAAGACCGCGTGCTGAAAAAGCCGGGCTCGCTGACACCCGAGGAATTCGGATTAATGAAGCAGCACACCGTGAAAGGCGCGAACATCATGCGCCCGGTTTCGCAGTTGAAGGAGATGCTCCCAGGTATCGAGCTGCACCACGAGCACATGGACGGCCGCGGCTATCCGTATGGTTTGCAGGGCCCGCAGATTCCGCTGATGGCGCGCATCATCGGCGTGGCCGACACTCTCGATGCCATGACCACCAACCGCCCCTACCAGACAGCGATGGAACTGGACTACGCCATGAACCGCATCAGGGCCCTGACCGGTTCCAAATTCGATGATGTGGTGGTGACCGCTCTCGAGTCCGCTGTCACTGCCGGCAAGCTCCGCCTCAGCGCGGTCGAAGTACACGTCTAGCTGCGATACCCCCTACTCTCCTCGCCTCCTTTGCACTCAATGTGTTTGATGCAGTCCGGTGAGTTTCCGGGCGTGTCTAGTAACGGTCTACGAGGCGGCATCTGCTACAATTTTAGGTTGCCGCGAATGGCGCGCGTGTAGCCTTATGATTTCACTTTTTGGGAAGAATGAACCGGAGCCGACACTTCTTGAACGGCTGAAGAAGTCCGTCAGCAAGACGAAGGCGGCGCTCTCCGAGACCGTTGATGCGATTTTTCTCGGCGAGCGCAAGATCGATCCTTCGATCCTGAAGGATCTGGAGACTGCGCTTCTTTCTGCTGATCTGGGGGTGAAGCCGACACGCGAGATTCTCGACGCGGTGCGCGAAAAAATGGATCGCAACGCGCTCTCGGACGCCGCGCAGCTCAAGCGCGAAATCAAGTCGCACATCATTCGAATTCTGAACGCGCCCGTCCGGCCGGACGTAGCGGCTGGGAGCGGCATTGCCACCTCGCAGAATGGCAGTGGCACGCGCGTGATATTCATTGTTGGCGTCAATGGCGCGGGCAAGACCACCAGCATCGGGAAACTCGCCAACCGGCTTCGCCAGGAGGGCCGCAGCGTGGTGCTCTGCGCCGCAGACACCTTTCGCGCCGCCGCAGTCGAGCAACTGGAAATCTGGGCGCAGCGCAACGGCATCGAGGTCATCAAACAGAAATCCGGCGCCGATCCCGCGGCGGTTGTTTACGACGCCGTTGCCGCCGCCAAGGCGCGCTCCGCCGATGTTGTCATCGTGGATACCGCGGGACGCCTGCACACCAAGTCGAACCTCATGGCTGAGCTCGAAAAGATGAAGCGCACCGCCGCGAAAGTGATTCCCGGCGCGCCGCACGATGTTTTGCTGGTTCTCGATGCCACTACCGGGCAGAATGGACTTGTCCAGGCCCGCGAATTTACTTCCACCGTGGGCGTCACCGGAATCATCCTCACGAAGCTCGATGGCACGGCCAAGGGCGGCATTGTTGTCGCCATCTCGCGCGAACTGGGCCTGCCCATCCGCTTCGTTGGCACGGGCGAACAGCTCAACGACATGGTTCCCTTCGACGCGGATAGCTACGCCAACTCTCTTTTCGATTAAACCGTGGACCCACACGCCATTCGATTCATGCAACATGCGCTGGCGCTGGCGCGCAAAGGGACCGGCCTCGCCAGCCCCAATCCCATGGTGGGTTGCATCATCGTGCGCGAAGGCCAGATCGTCGGCGAAGGATTTCACCAATACGAATGGCGCGACCACGCGGAAATCGTCGCGCTGAAGTCCGCCAGCGAAAGGGCCCACGGCGCGACGCTTTACGTCACGCTGGAACCTTGCAATCACACTGGGCGCACCGGGCCCTGCACCGAAGCGATCATCGCCGCGGGAGTTCAACGCGTCGTCGCGGCCATGGATGATCCAAATCCCGTCAATTCGGGCCGCGGCTTCGAGCGACTCCGCGCGGCGGGCATCGAAGTTTTCACGGGTGTTTGCGAGGAAGAAGCACGCCGCCTCAATGAGCCGTTCGCCTGCTGGATTCGAACGAAGAAGCCGTTCGTCACGCTGAAGTCGGCAATGACCCTTGACGGTCAGCTCGCTCTTCGTGGTGAGCGCAAGAAATTCCGCCGGAAGGCCCGCCGGCCAGAGGATTCGAACTGGATTACCTCCGAAGAATCGCGCGCGGAAGTTCACCGCATGCGGCACGCTTCGGATGCGCTGTTGACGGGCATTGGAACGATACAGGCCGATGACCCGCTTCTTTCCGATCGCAGCGGCTTCCCGCGCCGGCGGCGTTTACTGCGTGTCATTCTCGACCGCAAACTGTCCCTCTCGCGGGACTCGCGTATCGTGGAAACAGCCGAGGACGACCTCCTTGTTTTCACCAATGAGGCTGTAAGTTCGAAAAGGGCGCGGCTGATGCGGAAAAAGGGTGTCGAAGTCGTCCACGCCAGATCGCAGGACGGCCGCATCCATTGGAAAGATGTACTTGTGGAACTCGGTCGCCGCGATATCCTCAGCGTCCTTCTCGAAGCAGGCCCGACGATGAACGGAACGGCGCTCGCTGCGGGCATCGTCCACAAACTTTTTCTCTTCTACGCACCTAGGATCGCCGGCGAGAATCGCGTCCCCTTCGCGCTCGCTCCAAAACTTGCTCATTGGGCCCTAAGAATCGTTCGCACGCAGCAGTTTGGCCCCGATTTTGCCCTCGAAGCTTATCTGCAGGACGTTCCCAAGAAATAGCTCGGTCTACTCTCCGATGCGAAGGACCGCAGCGCCGGGGATGCCATCGTTCTTAAGGGCGTTGAGTGCACGGTTGGCTTCCGCGAGAGGAAAGACTTGTACACGCGTTCGAATCGGGATTTCGGCGGCGACGCGCAGGAAGTCTTCGCCATCTTGCCGCGTATTGTTCGTCACGCTGCGGATCACGCGCTCCTGATACAAAAGTTGGTATTCGAACGAAGGAATCGGGCTCATGTGGATGCCGCCGAGAACGAGCATGCCTCCTTTCTTGAGCGCCTTCAGCGCTGCCGGGACAATCTCTCCTGCCGGTGCGAATACGATGGCGGCGTCTAGCTTATTCGGAGGCTCATCATAGGTGCCTCCGGCCCACATCGCGCCCAACTCCAGGGCGAGTTCTTGATGACGAACGTCGCGCGTGGAAGCAAACACATCCACTTTCCAGTGCCTTGCCACCTGAATCGCCAAGTGCGCCGCGGCGCCGAAGCCATAAAATCCTAGCCGTCCACCCGCTTTGATCCCGGAGAGCCGCAGCGACCGAAACCCGATGATTCCGGCGCAGAGCAGCGGCGCGGTCTGTTCATCGGAAAATCCTGCTGGAATGGCGTAGAGGAAATCTTCCGGCGCAACGATGTATTCCGCATATCCGCCGTCCACGCTGTAGCCTGTGAACACCGGGTTGTCGCAAAGATTTTCCGCGTTGGCCTTGCAAAATTCGCAGGTTCCATCGGTCCGATGAAGCCAGGCGACGCCAACGCGGTCGCCAATCGCGAAACGCCGCGCGTTTTCTCCTTGCTTCTCGACACTACCAACGACCTGGTGGCCGGGAATGACCGGCGTTTTGCGCGGCGGCAATTCTCCTTCGATCACGTGCAAGTCCGTTCTGCACACGCCACAGGCGCGCACGCGCACCAGCACTTCGCCGCTCTTCGGCTGCGGCATCACTACGTCGGCATATTCCAGTGGGTTCGTTTCAATCGCAGCCGGCGCGTGCAACAAGCATGCTTTCATCCTGAGGCCTCGTCGTTATCTCCGCCCATCCGATAGGAGACAGTCTAGTGCTTTCTACCTTGGGCGCGAAATACTGTACACTCGGATTCGAAGGCGATCGGAATCACAATGTTTACCGGAATCATTGAGCACATCGGCACGATCGAAGCGCTCGATCTGAAAGACGACGGCGGGCGCATCACGATCCACGCGCCGACGGTCGCGCCGTCGCTCGTTGTTTCGAGCAGTGTCGCG
>JGI12635J15846_10002144_pt1 | contig 17269 bp, 20 predicted proteins | sample BlaSpr_A8_OM2_M2_FD_15846 | JGI IMG/M metagenome (IMG submission 15846) | reverse complement strand
TCAGGATCGCTCGTCGGGCCGGACCCGCCAATCCCGGTCATTCGCGAGCCGCCGCCAAGTCGGGCGTCTGCGCGCAGGGCTCGCGACATGCCGCGCATCGGCTCCGTCGGCGACTCCTGCCGACATTTCTCACGCCATCTTGTAGATCCCGGCAGCCGTGTCGTGTAGCACCTGGCGCTTTTCCGACGAGCTGAAGTCCGCTATCACCTCAAGATACGCACCATAAAGATGTTGAAAGCTGCAAGCGAGCTTGCAGATCGGCATGTGACTCGCGAACATACTGCGTGCGGGGCCCAAAATCTCGATGGCCTGAAGGATCCACGGGCGCACCTGGGCGAGCGTCCAGTGGATACCGAAGATGCATTCCAGCGGAAGATCTTGATCGCGACGTTGGGGCACTTGCCGACGGCTGCGAGTTCGCACTTCGACGTTGCCTGGCCCGCTCTCGTCAGGTCGACGGGCCAGCCCATCACGGGCAGGACAAACTGGATATCCGGATACGCAGCGGCCACCGATGCGAACTCGCGCAGTTGGGGCGCGAATATCTCGATCTCGCAGAGCAAGCCGCGACCGCGAAGCAAGTCAATCCCTCGGCGCCAAGCGGGATCGGACAGAAGATCGGGCCGTTGCGCGTAACGCAACAGCGGGTTTTCCGGATGCCAGCCCATATGCTGACGCACGCACCGGACGTGTTGGGTCGAAGCATAAGCATCCAGCGTGTGTTTCAAATCCGGACTGAGAAAATCGACCAGAGCAATCATGCCAGTGGGGCGGGTGGCCGCGTGCATCAACTCATTCGCCCATCGCACTTCGTCGGCCGGATTGTCTGAAATGAACTCCGCCCAAACCGTCCCGACGACGTTTAACCCCTGGGTGTCGCGCGCATAGTCTTCGGGAAGATACGTGCTGGGCAACGCGCTGTAATCGCCTACGAGTTCCTCGAACCCTGCACTGCGCTGTGCGAACACAGGGTAGTGCAAACGTCGGGCGTCGTAGAAATGCTGGTGGCAATCAATGATTGGGGAGTCCGTCGCCGTTCATGACTCGTGTTCCATGTTTAGAAGGGTTGCGCTTGCATCGCACCTGCCGCCGCACTTGCTCCGGCACTTCCAGTCATTCGACACCATTGCATAGATAGTCGACAATGAGCATCGGCGCTGACATTCGGGCTGTCAAGCCGAAAACAAGGAGCGAACGTCGTCCGCGATGGGTTCGAGCCAATGCGCAGCGGCCTCCAACCTCTGCTGGGCAGTCCGTTCGATGAGCGCTTGCATAAGGCAGTGCTGGTCCGCCAAATCAAGGGCATCCTATGATGACGAAGCTTTCGACGGGTCTCATTGCAACGCTATCGGTCGTGCTGGCAGTCAGCGCAGCCCTGTCCGTTTCCGCGTTCGCGCAGACCCAAGGCGCGAACCTCCCACCATCAACCGCTTCACAATCCGCGAAGCAGGCAGGTGAATCCATGGTGAAAGTATTTGCGCCGGGCGGCACGCTACGCGCTTCTATCAATCTCGGGAATCCAGTGCTGGCGAGCATCGATCCAGCAACCGGCAAGGCAGTCGGCGTATCGGTCGATCTCGCCACCGAACTCGCCAGCCGTCTCGGTGTACCGCTGCAACTGGTCGTGGTCGGGTCGGCGGGTGCATCCGTGGATAACGTCAATCAGGACAAGGCTGACATCGGCTTCTTCGCCGTCGATCCGAAGCGCGGACAAGAAATCAGTTTCACGAAACCGTATGTGTTGATTGAAGGCTTTTATCTGGTGCGCGACACGTCGCCGATTACCACCAACGATCAGGTCGATCAACCGGGAGTGACTGTCGCCGTCGGCAAAGACAGCGCGTACGATCTGTTCCTCACGCGCGAATTGCATCGCGCGAAGATTGTGCGGATTCCGACGTCCCCCGCAGTGGTGCAGGGTTTTCTGGATCAGCATCTGGACGTGGCCGCAGGCGTCAAGCAACAACTCGAAAGAGATGCCGCGAAGGCAGGTGGATTGCGGCTGCTCGATCAACGTTTCATGGTGATCCGTCAGGCAATGGGGGTGCCAAAAGCAAAAGGCAATGAAGCGGCCGCGTATCTGTCGAAGTTTGTCGAGGACATGAAAGCATCGGGCTTTGTCGCGGCGTCCTTGGCGCGCCATCAAATTGCGGGCGCGGACGTTGCTAAAGACAACGACTAGCAGGTTGCGAGTGCGTGCTCATAGGTGTGACCTGGCTGCTTGCGCCAGAGCGCCAAGAATGAAAAAGGACCCGGTTTTTGCCGAGTCCTTTGAGATGGGCTTGAATTTGGCGCAACCCATCGTACGAGAAAGGTGCGCGGATAGCCGTCCTGCCCGTCATTCCACATGGGCTAGCGCTTCAACCATGTAGCGGTGCCGAAGGCTGCGTCCGAGCACCGGATCATGTAATTCCAGTTCGTAGCCCGCACTCGCGCTTAGGTTCCCGAGCACGGCTTGCGTGCCGCAGAACATCGCCGAGCCGGGCGGCATGCCGCCTGCACCGAAACCCCGTTCAATCAGCTCTTCCGGATGCAGCAGGCGTGCGAGCGTGCCTTCCTGATACAACATGCGGTCAGGATCGCCGTCGATCCGCCAACTGCGCGCAATGAGCGAATCCCAGTGCGGGGCGATATCGGCGTAACGCCAGAGCGTGGCGCTGACCGGCTTGGCGCACATCTGCTTCGACACAGTGACGTCGTAGCTTTCAACCCGGCGATCCGTATGATCGGACCCGATACCCACGAGCAAGCCATCGCTCGCGGTCTGGATCAGCACGACTTCCACTTCGCCGGATGAGTGCGCGCCGACGACATCGATTCGTTCCGATGTCGTCAGCAAGTCCGGTGTGATTCTGTAGAACGTCGGCACCGACGCCGGCCGTTTGACGCCCAGCGCTTCCAGCTCGCGGATATGGTGCTCGACGTCGCGCGCGTCGCGTCCCGCCCAGCCGGCAATGACCAGGTGGCTCACGACCACCTCGATGCCCGCGCCGCCGTCGATCCTGCATTCAAGTGTCTTCATCAAAACCTTTCACCGGGTTGACTCGATGAATGACAGTCTTGAAGAAGCATGCTGCGATGTCCAACAAGTAAATGTTGGCCCCTGTCCTCACTTTTTCTTATCAGCGATAAAATCATCCGGCGATAAACTCACGGGAATGCTTCCGTCGACGCACGTTGCTTCACCACTCAACGCATTATTCGGGGTGCGCCATGAATGTCCGTTTTCTCGAAACGTTTGTATGGCTCGCGAAGCTGCGCAACTTCCGGATGACGGCTGAACACCTGCACGCCACGCAAGCCGCCATCTCCAGCCGGATTTCCGCGCTCGAGCAGGAGTTCGGCGTACGCCTGTTCGAGCGCGGACCGCGCGATGTGACGCTGACTCAGGAAGGCACCAAGGCGCTTGCGTTCGCGGAGCAAATCCTGAAGCTGAACCGGGAGATGCTCGCGAGCGTCAGCGACCGCTCCAAGGTCGCGGGGCTGCTGCGCCTGGGCGTGATCGAGTCGGTCGTGCATACGTGGCTGCCGGAACTGCTCAAGCGCGTGCGGGAGGAATACCCGAACCTGACGATCGAACTCACGTCGGACACCACGGCAAATCTTTCCGGGCATCTCATCAACGGCAACGTCGATGTCGCCTTGCTGACCACGAACGTCACCGGCAGCGACGCCGTGAACGTTCCGCTTGGAACACTTCCCATGCGATGGGTGGCGAGCCCTTCACTCAATCTCTCCGCTGAAGCGCTCTCGGAAGCTGAACTGGCCGCGTTTCCCATCGTCAGTTTCGCGCGGCACTCGGCACCGCATGGTTTTCTCACCGAGTTGTTCGCGGCCAGCGGCGAGACGCACGTGCAGATCAACTGCGTGAGCTCCGTTGCCGCGATCATCCGTCTCGTTCTCGATGGATTCGGCATAGCGGTGCTGCCAACCGCGTTTGTCATGCGCGAGCTGGAGTCGGGACGCCTGCAATTGCTGCAGGTGACACATCGGGTCCCGGCGCTTGCGCTCGTTGCGTCGTTCAGGCGCAGCCCGGACAGCCTGCTGTGCGAATCCATCACGCACCTTGCATTGCAGGTCGTACGCGATTTCAGCCTTGCCAACGGTCCGGAGTTCGCGTTGTTTCCCAACGCGGGCGATGCGCCGCTTTCGCCATGAAGCGTNGGATTCCTTTCAACTCAGAAGCCTTGCCAAAAAATGCCGATTGAACCTTCTCTCACGATTCAGCCGCTAAGCGCCGAGGCCTTCGGCGCTTACGGCTGGATGCTGGGCAAGCCGCTCAAAACCGACGGCAGCGCTCCCTCGTACACCAGTCCGTCCTCGGATTTCTGGCGTGAACATCTCTTCGATACCGGCGTGGCCGGCGAAACCGAAGTCTTGTGGGTGAAGTACAGGAACGCCGACGATACGGTCGCAAGCCTCGAAGCGCATTGGCTGACGCAGCAGGCCATCGTGCCGCTGACGGGACCGGTGATCCAGATCGTTGCAACGAGCACGGATGGCGGCCTTCCCGATAGGGAATCGTTGCGCGCGTTTTGGGTGCCACCGGGCGAGGGCGTCTGCATGCGGCCACATTGCTGGCATTCGACGCGAGTGGTTCAAGGCGAGGTGACTTGCCTGATGCTCACCCGGCGCTCGACGACCTACGACCTGGTGGTCCATCTGCAGACTGGAGCGCCGGCATGCGAGAGCGCAATCAGGTCCATTACCACGCATCGACTGGTGGATTTACCGGGTACGCAGGCCGACCGCTAGCGTCGCAACCACCCGCTCAAGCCCGCTTCAGCCGCTCCTCATGCGTTTTTCGCAGCACATCGACGAATTCCACCGTCAGACGCGCCCGCGGCTGATGCGGGGGAAAAAGCAAATAAGTCGGGAACAAGACCGCTGGCATGAACGGCCGGATCGCGATGCCGGGACCGGCGAAGTCCTGCGCGACAATCGGATGAGCCAGCGTCACGCCCATGCCGCAGCGAACCATCTCGCAGCAGATTGCCGAGTACTGCGCTTCAATCGCGAGCACCCGCTCGACTCCCTCGCGTTCGAATACCTCATCCATCTGCGCGCGCGTGCCGTCGCCGTGACACAAGGATACGAATCGCTCGCCCTGAAGATCCTTGGGCTTGAGCGTTGCTTTTTTCGCCAGCCGATGCCCTTCCGGCAACACGCACACCGCCGACACCTTCGATAACAACTCGACCTCGCAATTTGACGCTTCGCTGGTATAAACCGCGACTCCCAGATCGCAGAACTGCGAACTCGTCCAGTGGTTGACGGTGCCTGAGGTGTTCACGTGCAGCGAGATGGTGACTTCCGGGTGCAAGGCCTGGAAGCGCTGGATTGCATGTGGCACGAGCGTCAATCCCGCTGACGGCATTGCTGCAATGCGCAATCGCCCCGTCCCCAGATTCTTGATCTGGGCCGCGGCATTGGTCAGCCCCTGCAGGCCCACATACGCGCGTTCCACCTCACGAAAAAACGCATTGCCCTCGCTGGTGGGAATCAGCCGGACGCCGCTGCGCTGGAACAGCAGCAGCCCGGTTTCGCGTTCCAGTTGCGTGATCAGCCGGCTGATATTGGGCTGCGACGTGAACAATTCCTTGGCCGCCGCGGTCATGGAACCCGCCAGCATCACCGCCCGGAACGCCTCTATGTGCTTAAGATTCATTGAACGAAACCCATATCATCCTTGTATGGATAGCTATTTTATTCTTATTGGACGATATGCCCTGCGACGAACAGAATAATTTCGCCTGACCACATGCCTCAAGCGTCCGACCCTGCACAGTCTGGAGAATCGCACATGAAACAACTGCAGCAAAGCCGTTGCTCGTCGTCTTCTCGTTCGTATCTGCGGCCGCTGCTTGCCGCGCTTGGCTGCGCCGGGGCGTTGTCGGGATCGCTGCTCGCGCACGCTGAAACCACGCTGTATGTGGCGAACGTCGGCGGCTCGAACGAGACCATGTACCGGCAAAAGATCATCCCGCCGTTCGAGAAAGCGCACGACGTCAAGATAGTCTATGTGGCGGGTAACTCCAGCGACACGCTCGCAAAATTGCAGGCGCAAAAAGGACATCAGCAGATCAACGTCGCGGTGATGGACGACGGCCCGATGTACCAGGCGATGCAGATGGGTTTGTGCGCGAAGGTCGACGACGCGCCGGTGATGAAGGACCTTTATCCGCTTGCGCATCTTGGCCCGACCTCGGTCGGTGTCGGCATGGTCGCAACGGGGATTGGCTACAACGCCGATGCGTTCAAGAAGATGGGCCTGCCCGCGCCGGATTCATGGAACGTGCTGTACGACAAGCGCTTGAAGGGCAAGCTCGGCATGCCGCCGATCACGAACACTTACGGCCTGCATACGCTTGTCATGCTGGCGCGTTTGAACGGCGGCGGCGAGAAGAACATCGACCCGGGTTTCACAGCAATGACCAAGCAGGTTGCGCCGGACGTGCTGTCCTGGGCACCGACCCCGGGCGAGATGGACGGCCTGATGCAAAGCGGCGACGTGATCCTTGCGCCGTATGGAAGCGGTCGCGCCGTTGCGTTGCAGAACACGGGTTTCCCGCTGAAATTCTTCTACCCGAAAGAGGGCGGAGTCGCGCTGCAAGTGGGAGCCTGCGTGGTCGCAGAGAATGCGCAGCCCGCGTTGTCGCAGCAGTTCATCCAGTATTTGTTGAGTCCGGAAGTGCAGATGATCCAGGCGCAGGCTATCGGCCTCGGCCCGGTCAACAAGACCGTGCAGCTGACGCCGGAAGTGGCGGCGCGCGTGCCTTACGGTCCTGAGCAAATCTCGAAGCTTGTCGCTATGGACTGGGCGACGATCAACCAGCATCGGACCGAATGGACCGAGCGCTGGAATCGCAGCGTCGAGCGCTGAACCGGGACGGACCGACCGCACATGAGCTTCCTGACACTCAAAGGCATTTCGAAGCGTTACGGCGACTTCACCGCGATCGAACAGATCGACCTTGACGTCGAACGTGGTGAGTTCCTGTCGCTGCTCGGTCCATCCGGTTGCGGCAAGACCACGACCTTGCAGATGGTCGCGGGTTTTGTCACGCCGACCACCGGCACCATCCTGCTCGATGGCCGCGACATCACGCACGAACGGCCCGAGAAACGCGGCATGGGCGTCGTGTTCCAGAGCTATGCGTTGTTTCCGCATATGACCGTGGATGGCAACGTCGGTTTCGGTCTTGAGATGCGCAATATGAAACGCGCGGCGCGTGCCGAACGCGTGGCCGAAGCGCTGGATCTCGTGCGTCTGAGCGGACTGGGCGGCCGTTACCCGAAAGAGTTGTCGGGCGGCCAGCGGCAACGCGTGGCGATTGCTCGCGCACTCGCCATGCGTCCCGAACTGCTGCTGCTCGACGAACCGATGTCCAATCTCGACGCCAAGCTGCGCGAGGAAATGCATATCGAGCTAAGGGCGATTCAAAAGCGTCTCGGCATCACGACCATTCTCGTCACGCACGATCAGGTCGAAGCCATGACGATGAGCGATCGCATTGCGGTGATGCATCGCGGCACGATCGCGCAATTGAGCACGCCGTTCGAAGCGTACGAGCGGCCGACGACGCTGTTTGCATCAGCATTTCTTGGCAAGACCAATCTGCTGCCCGGCGAGGTATTGCGCCGCAATGGACGCTGCGCCGAAATCGATGTCGCCGGCACCACGCTGAAGGTGCCGCACGAAGGCCGCCATGTGCAGGGTCAGGTGAATGTCTATATCCGGCCGGAGAAGGTGCATCTCGCGACGATCGACACGGCAGCTATTCGCACCACTGGGCGCATCACCACACGCGTTTTCACCGGCAACCAGTGGCTGCTTCTCATCGATACCGGCCTTGGACAACTCAGCGTGGCCCAGCCCAATAACGGCGCCCCGCCACCGGACGAAGGCGCGCAGGTCGGCGTGGCGTGGTCGGATGACGACTTGCGCGTGCTCCAGAAGGAGGGACTCGATGGCCACGCTTGACAACGATCGCGCGGGCGCCGCGCCGTGGCTTCTGTCCGCCCCCGCGTTGCTGTTGTTCTGCGGCCTGCTGCTGGTGCCGCTTGTGTTGACGCTCATGCTGTCCTTCCACGTCTTCAGCGACAGCCAGGGCACCCTCGCCACCTACACGCTGCGCAACTACATCGAAGTTATCACCGACCCCTACTACGGCTCGATCTTCGGCCGCACCGCCGGTCTCGCGTTTGCCGTGACCTTGCTCTGCATTCTGCTCGGCGTGCCGGAGACCATCGTTCTTGCGCGGATGAAACGTCCGTGGCAATCCATCTGCCTGCTCGTCGTGCTCGGTCCTCTGCTGATCTCGGTCGTCGTCCGTACGCTCGGCTGGCAGATCCTGCTCGGCAACAACGGCGTGCTGAACAACGCGTTGCAGGCGCTGCATATCACCTCTGAACCTATTCGCCTCGTCTTCACGATGACCGGCGTGGTGATCGCGCTGACGCACGTGCTGGTGCCTTTCATGGTGATGTCGGTTTGGGCGACGCTGCAGAAACTCGACCCGCAGGTTGAATGGGCCGGCCGGTCACTCGGCGCTTCGCCGTTCCGGGTGTTCCGGCGTGTGGTGCTGCCGCAGATCCTGCCGGGCGTGCTGTCGGGTTCGATCATTGTGTTCGCGCTGTCCGCGTCGGCTTTCGCGACGCCTGCGTTGATTGGCGGGCGGCGTCTGAAAGTGGTCGCGACCGCCGCTTACGATGAGTTCCTCGGCACGCTGAACTGGCCGCTGGGCGCGACGATCGCGGTGCTGCTGCTCATCGCCAATGTGGTGATCGTGCTGGGCTGCAGCCGGCTGGCCGAGCGCCGTTTCAAGCACATCTTCGACTGAACCGGGAGACGTCATGAAACAAAACGGATTCCTCGGCCTGCTGTTCAATGCGCTCTTCCTGACCTTTATCGCCGCGCCGTTGGTCGTCGTCATCCTGGTCGCATTCACTGACAAGGGATTCATCTCGCTGCCGTTCGACGGCGCGTCGCTGCGCTGGTTCAGGGCGATCCTGGACAACGATCAGATCGTCGGGGCGTTCTGGCTCTCGGTGCGCCTCGCGCTGGTGGCGGCCACGATCGGCGTCGCGCTTGCATTGCCGGCCGCGCTCGCCATCGCACGCTACCGCTTCCCCGGCCGTGCTGCGCTCACCGGCTTTTTCCTCTCGCCGATGATGATTCCAGCCGTCGTGCTCGGTATCGCATTCCTGCGTTTTCTGAGCTTGCTCGGGCTCGGCGGCTCGTTCTGGGCGCTTTGCGCGACGCATGTGATCATCGTGTTGCCGTATGCGTTGCGGCTTGCCTTGTCATCGGCAATAGGCCTTGATCGCGATGCGGAACGCGCGGCCCTGTCGTGCGGCGCCAGCCGCTTCACGGCCTTTCGCCGCGTGGTCCTGCCGATGATCCGTACCGGCGTGGCTGGCGGCTGGGTGCTGTCGTTCATCCAGAGCTTCGACGAGCTCACCATGACCATTTTTGTCGCGACGCCCGGCACGACCACGCTGCCCGTCGCGATGTACAACCAGATCGCGCAGACGATCGATCCACTGGTCGCCTCCGTGTCGACCGTGTTGATCGTCGGCACGGTCGTCCTGATGCTGGTGCTCGATCGCATGGTGGGTCTGGACCGCGTCCTGATTGGAGAAACACGATGAGAGGTCATTCAGTCGACAGTCCCGACGTGCTGGTGGTCGGAGGCGGGCTGGTGGGAACCGCAGTAGCCTACGGGCTGGCGCGCGAGGGGGCGAAGGTGACAGTGCTGGACCAGGGCGACGGCGGTTTTCGCGCCTCGCGCGGCAATTTCGGGCTGGTGTGGGTGCAGGGAAAGGGCTACGGTTTGTCGCCCTACGCGCGTTGGTCGCGTAGCTCGGCGCGACTGTGGCCGGGACTGGCGGCCGCGTTGCTGGAGGAAACCGGTATCGATGTATCGCTTAAGCAGCCGGGCGGTTTCCACCTGTGTTTCTCCGACGACGAGATGGCCGAGCGTGAGAAACGTCTGTCGACGCTCCAGGCGGAACTCGGTGGTGAGTACCCCTATCAGTTGCTCGACGCGCGGGAGTTGCGCGAACGTCTGCCGGCCGTGGGACCTGAAGTGATCGGCGCGAGTTATACGCCCATGGACGGCCACGTGAATCCGCTCAAGCTGCTGCGTGCGCTGCACGACGCCATGCAGCGGCGCGGGGTGAAGCTCGTCAACGGCGAAGAGATCGGTCGCATCGTTCCCGAGACGAACGGCTTCGCCGTGCACGGCAGGAACGCCGTGTGGCGCGCGCCGAAGGTCGTGCTCTCAGCGGGGCTCGGCAACCGGGCGCTCGGCGCCCAGGTGGGTCTGCATGCGCCGGTTGCGCCGAATCGCGGACAGGTGCTGGTCAGTGAACGGGTCGCACCGTTCCTGCACTATCCGACCATCAATGTGCGCCAGACCGACGAAGGCTCGGTGCAGTTCGGCGATTCGATGGAAGAGGCCGGCTACAACGACTTCACCACCACTGACGTGCTCTCGACCATCGCGCGACGCGGGGTGCGTAGCTTCCCGCTGTTGAAGAACGTGCGGCTGGTGCGCACGTGGGCCGCGCTGCGTGTCTATAGCCCCGACAGTTTTCCGATCTACGAACAGTCTCTGCAGTACCCGGGCTCATTCGTCGTGACCTGTCACAGCGGTGTGACGCTGGCGGCAGCACATGCCATGCGCATCGCACCCTGGATAACAGGCGGTCCGATCCCCGACGAACTCGCCGCATTCCGGGGCGGCCGTTTCCTCGCCGCCGATCACTCGGCCAGCCATGTTCATTAGCCGCTTCAACGTCTCGCTTGCGTGCCTCGCGACGCCCCTTGAACACCGACATTCCGCTATGACTTCCAAACCGCTATTCAGAGTGCTCCAGCCGGCCCCCGGCACTGATGCCGAGGCTGAAACCGCCATCCAGATCTGGTTCAACGACCAGCCGCTCAGCGTACCGGGGGGCCGTTCGGTTGCTGCCGCATTGCTGGCCGCCGGGGTCCAGCGTTTTCGCGCGACGCCGGTATCGGGTGCACCGCGTGCGCCGTATTGCATGATGGGCGCGTGCTTCGAATGCCTGGTCGAGATCGATGGCATGCCGAGCCGGCAGAGCTGCATGGTCACGGTGCAGGATGGCATGCGTATTCATTCGCAAGAGGGCGCACGCGATCTGCCGCCGCTGTCGGATCTGAACCCGTCGCAGGCATCCAGGGAGAATGCTCATGGCCGCTGAATTCGTCGATGTCGCCGTGATCGGCGCCGGACCTGCCGGGCTTGCTGCTGCGACTCAGGCTGCAGCAGCCGGGTTGTCGGTGGTCCTGCTCGATGAACAGGAAACGGTCGGCGGGCAGATCTATCGCGCGATCGAACGCAGCGACGCGCAGCGCCGCAATATCCTCGGTCCCGACTATGCCGCCGGTCCGGCGCTGGCCAGCGCGTTCGCCCGCTCCGGCGCGCGCTATGTGCCGAACGCATCGGTCTGGCAAGTCACGCGCGAGCGCTCGGTGCACTACCTGAAGGACGGCAAGGTGGGCAGCTTCGAGGCCAGGCGCGTGGTGCTCGCGACCGGTGCGCTCGAACGGCCCTTTCCGATTCCCGGCTGGACCTTGCCCGGCGTGATGACCGCCGGCGCCGCGCAGATCCTGCTGAAAAGCGCGGGCGAAGTGCCGACCGAGCCGCCGATACTGGTCGGCTGCGGACCACTGCTTTATCTACTTGGATGGCAGTACGTACGCGCTGGCGTACCGATCCGCGCGCTCGTCGATACGACTCGCCACGACGACCGCTGGCGCGCCAAGCGGCACATGCTGTCCGCGTTGCGCGCATGGCCTTACCTGAGCAAGGGCTTGCAGTTGATGCGGACCTTGCGCGAAGCAGGCGTGCCGATGCACGAAGCCGCTGACGATCTGCGCGTGGAGGGCGGTATCGACGAAGACGGAAGCGAGCGCGCACGTGCGTTGCATTTTTCGGCGCGGGGCGTGTCGCATCGGATCGAAGCCAACGTCATCCTGCTGCACCAGGGCGTGGTGCCGAATACGCAGTTCACGCAGTCGTTGCGGGCATCGCATAAGTGGGATGATGCGCAGTTGTGCTTTACGCCCGTCACCGATCAATGGGGCGAACTCGATGTCCCCGGCATCTTCGTTGCAGGCGACGGCGGCGGCATCGGCGGCGCGCAGGCGGCAGAGACGCAAGGCGAAGTGACAGCGCTGGCGATTGCCGCGCAGCTTGGTGCAATCGATACCGCCGCGCGCAATCGCCGCGCCGCGCCGCTGCTTCGGCGCTTGAGCGACGTCATGCGCATTCGTCCTTTCCTCGACAGTCTCTATCGGCCACGCGATGAAAATCGCGTGCCGAAGGACGAGGTGATTGTGTGCCGCTGCGAGGAAGTCACGGCCGGCGAACTCCGGCATTTCGTGAAGCTCGGCTGTCTCGGGCCGAACCAGGCGAAGTCCTTCGGCCGATGCGGCATGGGTCCATGTCAAGGCCGCTTGTGCGGACTGACCGTGACTGAAGTGATTGCCGATGCCCGCGATGTGGCTCCCGCAACCGTCGGCTACTACCGCATCCGGCCGCCGATCAAACCGCTCACGCTGGGAGAACTGGCCGGTGAATAAGCCCGTAGCCAACGAGTCCGACGTGCTGGTCATCGGCGGCGGGCTGCATGGATCGAGCAGCGCATTCCATCTCGCGCGCCGCGGTGTGAGCGTGACCGTGCTGGAAGCCGATTATGTCGGCCGCCATGCATCGGGCGTCAATGCAGGTGGTGTGCGCACGCTCGGCCGGCCGTTGCCGGAAATTCCGCTGGCGTTGATGTCGCGGGAGATCTGGCACAACATCGTCGATACAATCGGTGACGATGCGGGTTTCGTGGCGTCGGGACAGTTGAAGATTGCCGAGACCGAAGCCGAACTCGATGAATGCCGCGAACGCGTGGCGCTGCTCGAGGCGCATGGTTTCACGCATGAGAAGATCATCGACCGCGAGACTTTGCTTGAGCTGGAACCGGCGATTACGCCGCATGTGACGGGCGGCATATGGGTCGAACGCGATGGCTATGCGCTGCCATTTCGGACGACAACGGCGTTTCGCCTTGCTGCAGAGCGGCATGGTGCGGTGTTCCATGAAGGCACGCCGGCGACACGCATTGAACAGAAGGGCGAGCGCTGGTTCGCGCATACGCCGGCGGGGGTATTCTCGGCCGCGAAGCTGGTTGTCACGGCCGGGGCGTGGGCGGGCGAACTCGCGCAGCAAGTCGGCGAGCCGGTGCCGGTTCATCCCGAAGGGCTGATGCTGATGGTTACGCATCGCGCCGCGCCGTTCTGCCGCGCGACGCTCGGCGCAACGGGGCGACCGCTCTCGTTCAAACAATTCGATAACGGCACGGTTGTTATCGGCGGCAAGCTGATCGGGATCGCGGATCTGCCGGGACGTCATGGCGAAGTCGATTTTGCACGGCTCGTGAAGAGCGCAAACACGGTCGTCGATCTGTTTCCGCATCTGCGCAATCTCGGGATCAATCGCGCATGGGCCGGCCTGGAAGCATTCACCGACGACTCGCTGCCCGTGATTTCGCCCAGCCGGCGGGCGTCGAACCTGACCTATTCGTTCGGGTATTGCGGCAGCGGGTTTCAGCTTGGACCGGGATGCGGGAAGTTGGTATCGGAGCTGGTGCTGGACGGTGTGGCGTCGCTACCGCTCGATGCGTTTGCCATCGACCGGTTCAGCGGTGTTGCGGCGGTATAGAAGTAACGGCGTTTATGGACGGCTATTTTAAATTAACAAGGAATACGTATGAACGATATCGTCAGGTTTGAAACGAATCAACGGATGAGCCGTGTGGTGAAGGCCGCGGGACTGGTGTTTGTCGGCGGCCAGACGTCGAATGATCGAACGCTCGATGTGAAAGGGCAGACGCAGCAGGTTCTTGCCAAGATCGACGGGTACCTTGCGCAGGCAGGTATCGATAAAACGCGGCTGGTGTCGGCTCAAGTATGGCTGGCGGATATTGGCCGCGACTTCGCGGGCATGAACGAAGTGTGGGACGCATGGGTCGCACCGGGAAACGCGCCTACGCGCGCGACGGTCGAGTCGAAGCTGGCTGCGCCGGATCTGCTGGTCGAGATTACGGTGACTGCGCTGGCTTGATTCGCAGCTAGGAAGACGAAGGTCCCGGCCGCACGATTCGCGATCGAATTCGCGCCCAGGGCCACCCCGCCGGCGGCCGTCGCTGCGGCGTTTGCGCCTGGCGCCATGGACGACCCCCGCTGTAGCGCCCGCACCCGAGCCGATCGCAACGTCGTTGGTCGGGGTCGTCCCCGGACCCGCGAGACCGGCTACCCCGCGCCGTTGCCGAGGGCAATGCTGCCGCCCCCCTGAGCCGTCGAGGACACGCCGGGCGCAACCGATGAGGCTCCCGATGCGGTTCCGTGCAGGCGCGGACCTTCGACCTGTTTTTGTCTTTTTTATAAGTCTCCTCAATCTTTTAACGCGGCATTTACGGATTCTTGCCTAAGATGAAAGACATAAAAATGTAATATTAATATTGGAGACAAACCATGGACCTGCTTTTCATCGGCGGGATAATCGCCTTCTGGGCGCTTTCGATGGCAATGGCCATGGGTTGTGACAAGCTGCACCGCAGATCACGGGATCGCGGAGCGCGCGGATTGTGACGTTCAAGAAGCAAGACGCGCTCGATATCCACGTTGCGCAACTGCGCCCCGTGTTACGAAGCCAGCAAGTCATCGACAAGACGTCGCCCAGCGCTGTAGCCGCTCATGAGCGCGTCGCTTTCGCTGATAAATCGCTTGCCTTGTGATTCGCCGAGACGCAGTGGGGAAAAGACGCTGACAGAGCCGTCCGCCTTGCTGATTTTCACGATCGCCACGTATCCAGCGCTGACGGGCGCACCGCGCGCGCCCTTCCAGCCGAAGTCGGCCTCAACGGCCACGGCGATCTCGAATCCGTGATACTGATAAATGCGATTCATGGGGTCCCCCGATTCGCGTGTCCCTATGGTCGCCGTACGTTGTCGAGCGTCCCGGACGCTAATGTGCCGCAAGAACCGCTCCACGATTCCACCCGTTGGCACGCGGGCGGAAAGCGTCGCTATTTTGAGGGGAGTGCACCACCAGCACTTTGCGATTTCGTTGTTGGCTGTGCGGTCGTGTGATGCGCTACGTCAGCGAAGAAGAATCTGCAGAATCCGGTTGTCTTGAACTCACTGAACGGTTGCCCTGTCCTTTATCCTCTCCCTGCCCGCCTTATTGTTCGAGCGTCTCGCAGAGCAGCATTGATGCGACGCTGACCGCAATAACGTCCATATTGTAAGTCTTCTATAGCTCTGAGCGCGCATTCCATGCGAGCCAGCCTCGCGATGGTAAACACACGTGCAGGCGCGTCGTCGCGCAAAGCGACCCGATTCAATGCGCCGAGGGGATCCCCGCCGCGAGCACACGCGCCGCTGCGGTGACTAGCGAGTCTATGGTCCATTTGAATCCCGCCACACTTGTCACTCCCACCGTTCGATGCCGGGCACTAATCTATCACTACCAACCCGCGCGTCGTATCGAGAAATGAGCGGACGAGGAAGCACACCCAGGGAGGAACGCCTGATGATGCACATGACCGGGGCACGTGAAGAATGGATGACAGCGCGGCTTGACCTGCTCGAGACGGACAGTAGGCTAAAAATTAGGTCTACTACGACTTCGAGATGAATGACATCGCGGGGCCTCGAAATCCATAGGAGAAACGCCCGTGACGGATCGCATCATGGCGATGCAGACCTTCGTACGCATCGTCGACACCAACAGCTTTACCCGCGCCGCGCAGTCGCTCGGAATTCCACGCGCAACCGCGACAACGCTAGTGCAGAGCCTCGAGGCAATGCTCGGCATTCAGTTGCTCGTGCGCACCACGCGCCGGCTCAACCTGACTGCCGAGGGGGCCGCATATTACGAGCGTTGCGTGCAGATTCTCGCCGACATCGACGACATAGAGGCGAGTCTGCGGCATCCCGACGACCGGCCGCGCGGGCGGCTACGCGTCGAGATGCCGGNGGTGGTCGCGAACGCGATCATATTTCCGGCGCTCGACGACTTTCACGCGCGCCACGAGCATATCCTGCTCGCGTTCGGCGTCAGTAACCGGCAGCTCGATCTGGTTGGCGAAGCGATCGATTGCTGCATCCTGATCGGAGCGTTGCCGGGGTCNGGCCTCGCTGCCCGCCGACTCGGCGCGCTTGAGCGTGTGACCTGTGCGAGCCCGCTTTATCTCGCACGGTACGGCACGCCGCTGCAGTTCGACGAGCTGACCGATCACGTCGCGGTGAATTGCATGCGCGCGCAGACCGGGCGCGCGGCGGACTTCGATTTTCAGGTCAACGGCGATACGGTCAACGTGCCGCTCGGGGGCTTCGTGCAGGTCAGCGACGAAAATGCGTATCTCGAATGTGGGCTGCGCGGATTCGGGCTTATCCAGCCGCCGCGGGCGCTTGCACAGCCCTACCTCGACTCTGGGCGGCTGCGTGAAGTGCTGCCGCATTACAGGCCTGCACCGATGCCGGTATCGGTCGCGTATCTGCGTAATCGCCGCGTTCCGCTGCACGTGCTCGCCTTCGTCAACTGGCTCGCGGAACTGTTCGAAACAGCGCGGCACGTGAGCCATGAGCTACCAGACGTAAGCCGGATTCTGCGTGGAATGGAGGCGAACGAACCGGCCTGAGTGTAGTCAATGCCCGGCATACAGGGAACGAGGCGAAATTGCGTTTGCCGCCGTACCAGTCTGCGAGGAACCGCCCTGCGCTACACCACCCACGGCATCGGCCGCGCGCCGCGCATCGTCCTGTTCAGCAATTTTTGCTTCGGCGGCCTCGATCTCGACCGGATAGTCATTGTCGTTACCTCCTGGACGGTAGCCGGCCTGCTCGACACGTACGATATCCGCGCGCACTTGCGCACGGGTCAACTGGCCGGATATGGTTTGCGCGAAGGTCAGTGCCGGGCTTGCGAGCGCGCTGACGGCGAGGGTAAGGCAAATGAGCGTCTTCATGACTGGCTCTCCTTCAGTGAATGATGGGTGTTGCCGCGTAATCGATTGGCGTGCGCGATATGTTGCTGCGTCAGCTGCCGAAGTACGGCGTGCAGAAGCTGACCGGTCCGACGCAGGCAGGAATGACCGACCGACTTTGACCTGTGCCGGCTTTGCCTGCCGCTTCGCGTTGGCCGGCGGCGCTCGAACCCGACATGTCGGCACCCGTGCCGCTT